>ERZ778020.634-NODE-634-length-55093-cov-16.039464_pt1 | contig 55093 bp, 48 predicted proteins | sample MGYA00375750_ERZ778020 | MGnify/ENA primary metagenome ERZ778020 (study PRJEB29350, sample SAMN05389818) | bioreactor metagenome | isolation source: Ammonium sulfate bioreactor | place: South Africa: University of Cape Town | collected 2014-03-17 ...
ACCCCGGCTTCCGCTTCGACAGCGGCCAGTTCGTGATGATCGGCCTGGAGGCGGAGACCCGCCCGCTGATGCGCGCCTATTCCATCGCCAGCGCCAGCTGGGAGGAGCACCTGGAGTTCTTCTCGATTAAGGTGGCCAATGGCCCGCTGACCTCGCGCCTGCAGCACCTGCAGCCCGGTGACCCGCTGATCGTCACGCGCAAGCCCACCGGCACCCTGGTGCTGAACGACCTCAAGCCCGGCCGCCACCTGTACCTGCTCGGCACCGGCACCGGCCTGGCGCCGTTCCTCAGCATCATCCGCGACCCGCACACCTACGAGCGCTTCGACCGCATCGTGCTCGCACATGGCGTGCGCCGGGTGAACGACCTCGCCTACGCCCACTATCTGGAACACGAGCTGCCGCAGCACGAATACCTGGGCGAACTGGTGCGCGAGAAGCTGATCTACTACCCCACCGTCACCCGCGAGGCGTTCCGCCACCACGGCCGCATCACCGACGCGATCGTCGACGGCGCGCTCAGCGCGGCCACCGGCCTGCCGCCGCTCAACCCGGAAACCGATCGCGTGATGCTGTGCGGCAGCCCTGCCATGCTCGACGACCTCTGCGCCCTGCTCGACGGCCGCGGCTTCCAGGCCTCGCCGCGCACGCGCGAACCGGGCGACTACGTGATCGAACGGGCCTTCGTGGAGAAGTAGGAGCCCGCTCTCGGGCGATGCCGGTGCCGCCGCGCATCGAAGTATTCTGGCTCCAGCAGCATCGCCCGCGAGCGGGCCCCTATCTCTGGTTCACCGGAATGCCCATGCTCGACATCGCGCTCTACCTCCTCGCCGCGCTGCTGATCGTCGGCGGCCTGGCCGGCGCCGTGCTGCCGGCGCTGCCCGGCATCCCGATGCTGTTCGGCGGCATCTGGCTGGCCGCGGCGGTGGACGGCTACCGCCACCTGGGCCTGTGGTGGCTGCTGCTCATCGGCGCGCTGGGCACGCTCGGGGCGATCGTCGACTTCGTCGCCAGCACGCTCGGCGCGAAGCGCGTCGGCGCCAGCAAGCGGGCGCTGTGGGGCGCTGGGCTGGGCACTCTCGTCGGCATGTTCTTCGGCATTCCGGGGCTGCTGTTCGGGCCGTTCCTCGGCGCGCTGGCCGGCGAGCTGGCCTCCGGCACCAGCGTGCTGCGCTCGGCCCACGTCGGCGTCGGCACCTGGCTGGGCCTGCTGCTCGGCACCCTGGTCAAGCTGGTGCTCTCGTTCGTGATGGTGGGGTTGTTCGGGCTGGCAATGCTGTTCGGCTGAGCTTCCGGCACATGCCTGCGGCATGCGCGGCGTCCTAGGCTGGCGCCTCCCCAGGGAGAACGCCATGTCCAGACGCCTCATCTTCGCCTTCGCCGCCGTGCTGGCCGCGACCGCTTCGCTGCACGCCCAGACCGCGCCGCCGGCCTGGATCGCCCGCAGCAACGCCGACTCGCAGATCCTGCTCGAACAGATTGCCCGCTTCAGTCCGGAGTTCGCCTCGCAGATCGGCGTATCCGGTTACGACGACAAGGTCGCCGACCTGCGCCCCGGCGTGGACGAACGCTCGCGCGCCGCGCTGGTTGCGGCCAAGGCGAAGCTGCAGACCCTGCTGGCGGCGGAGCACGACCCCAACGTGCGGCAGGACCTGCAGATCCTGATCAAGACCACCGCCGGGCAGATCGAGGGCATCGACCTCAATCGCAAGTACCTGCTGCCGTACACCGACGTCGGCGAGCTGGTGTTCAGCGGCGAATTCAGTCTGCTGAAGGACGACGTGGCCGCCGCGCGCCGCCCGTCCGCGCTGAAGCGGCTGCAGTGCTACGTGGGCAAGGCGCCCGGCTGCACGCCGATCGCCGAGCTGGCGAAGGCACAGACCGTCGCCCGGCTCGGCGACAAGGCGCTGCTCGGCCCGTACCGGGGCGAGGTCGAGCAGAAGCTCGCCAACACCGCACGCTACGTGGACGGCATCCGCCAGCTGTTCGCCAAATACAAGCTGGACGATGCCGAGGGCAAGGCCGCGCTCGACGCGCTCGATGTGCAGCTGAAGGCGTACGACGGCTGGGTGCGCCGCACCGTGCTGCCGCGCGCCCGCGCCGACTTCCGCCTGCCCGAGCCGCTGTACGCCTACAACCTGCGCCAGGTCGGCATCGACATCCCGCCCCAGCAGTTGATGGAGCAGGCGCAGCTGGAGTTCGTCGAGCTGCAGGGCATGATGCAGGTGCTGGCGCCGGTGGTGGCGAAGGCCGAAGGCATCGATGCCACCGACTACCGCGACGTGCTGAAGGCACTGAAGAAGGACCAGTTGAGCCGCGACCAGGTCGAGCCGTGGTACCACGAGGTGCTCGGCCACATCGAGGACATCATCCGCCGCGAGCGCATCGTCACCTTGCCGCAGCGCAAGATGCAGATGCGACTGGCCTCGGAGGCCGAGTCCGCGGCGCAGCCGGCGCCGCACATGGACCCCCCGCCGTTCATCAACAACCACGGCGAACAAGGCACCTTCGTGCTGACCATGGGCAACCCGACGGCGAATGGCGACGCCAGCCAGGCCTACGACGACTTCACCTTCAAGGCCGCGGCGTGGACGCTCACCGCGCATGAAGGCCGGCCCGGCCACGAGCTGCAGTTCGCCGCGATGGTCGAGCGCGGCGTGTCGCTGGCGCGCAGCCTGTTCGCGTTCAACAGCGTCAACGTGGAAGGCTGGGCGCTGTACGCCGAATCGGAGATGCTGCCGTACGAACCGCCAGCCGGCCAGTTCGCCGCCTTGCAGGCGCGCCTGCAGCGCGCCGCGCGCGCGTACCTGGACCCCATGCTCAACCTGGGCCTGATCACGCCCGAGCGTGCGCACCAGGTGCTGGTCCACGAAGTCGGCCTGTCCGAGCCGATGGCGCGGCAGGAGATCAACCGCTACACATTCCGTGCGCCCGGCCAGGCCACCGCGTACTTCTACGGCTACCTGCGCCTGCAGCAGCTGCGCCTGCAGACCCAGCTGACGCTGGGCCCGGCGTTCGACCGCCTGGCCTTCAACGACTTCGTGATCGGCCAGGGCCTGCTGCCGCCGGAGCAGCTGGCCGAGGCGGTGCACACGCAGTTCGTGCCGGCGCAGCGCAAGCGCTAAAGCATCAGCGCCGCGCGCTCCTCGCCAGCCAGCCGGCGAGCTGCACGGTGTCGCGGCTGAGCGCGGCCGGCAGCACGATGTAGTGGCTGGGAGCTGCGCCGGGTTTCGCGACCAGCCGCGCGGCGCCTTCGAGGCGCAGCAGCGCCGGCTGGTCGGCCGGCGCCAGTTTCAGGGCCAGCCCGTCCGCGCTCAGCCACGCGCACGGTTGCTCGTCGAGGTACGCCATCAGCCCGCCGAACATCGGCCTGAAGCGCAAGTCGTGCGGCCGGCCCAGATGGGTGGCCGCATCCTCCAGTTCGCGGCGCAGCACCGCCAAGCCTGGCGACACGTTCACGCCGGGTCGGGAATCACGTACAGCAACACGGCGAGGAAGTGCAGCACGCTGCCGGCCAGCACGAACCCGTGCCACAACGCGTGGTGGTACGGCAGCCGCCGCCACAGGTAGAACGGCACGCCCAGCGTGTAGGCCAGACCGCCGGCCAGCAGCAGCGCGGTGCCGCCGATCTGCAGGTGTGCGCTGAGCGGCTCGAACGCGACCATGCCGATCCAGCCCATGCCCACGTACAGCAGCACCGCCAGCTTGTGGTAGCGCCTGAGCAGGCCCAGCTCCAGCGCGCTGCCGGCCAGCGCCAGCGCCCACACCGCCACGAACAGGCTCCAGCCCCACGCGCCCGGCAGTGCAACGAGGGTGAACGGGGTGTAGGTGCCGGCGATCAGCACGTAGATCGCGATGTGGTCGAGCACGCGCAGCGTCGGCTTGGCCGCCGCCAGCGGGATCGAGTGATACAGCGTGGAGGCGGTGTACAGCAGCACCAGCGAGGTGCCGAACACCGCGCAGGCCACCACCGTCAGCGCATTGCCGTGCAGCGCCGCGAACGCCACCAGGGTCGCCAGCCCGGCAATGCTGAGCACGATGCCCAGGCCGTGAATGATGCTGCTGGCCAGCTCGTCGCCGAAGCTGTAGCGGGGCATGACGGCGCTGGACGATACGGACATCGGGACTCCCGGTGGCGCGGCATGCGCCCGCCTACCTTAACCGGCCGCGCACCCCGGTGCCTACCGTGGCACGGCGTCGCGGGCGCGTCATTCGATGATGAAGGCGCCGAACGCCACGCCGAGGTTCCAGCCCTCGCCCTTGCCACTGAGCGCCAGCGAGACATTGCCCTTGGTCAGCACCTGCGCCGCCGCCGACTTCTCCGCACCGGCGTGCGCCACCGCTTCGGCATAGTGCCCGAGCACGTCGCGCACGTTGCTTACGCCGCTGAACTTGCCGATGCCGTCGGTGATCTTCGTCTTGCCGAAGGTCAGCCCGCCGCCCTTGGCACGCAGCTTCACCTGCAGGCTCTGGCCATTGCTGCAGCGGACCGTGCCGGTGCCCTTGGCGGTCTTGTAGAACACTGACCAGCCGGACAGCTGGAACGTCATCTTGCACGAGATGTCGCCCGCCCGCGCCGTCGACACCGGCAGCAGCGACGCCGCCGCCAGCAAACCCGCGACCCACCAGATGTTCATGCGCATGCCTTGGCTCCCGTGGAATCGGCCCGTCGCCGCGGGACGATTGTCGCAGAGCTTGCGCACGATGCCACCTGCGCCATTCGCCGATCGCGAGGTGCGGTCGCAGATGGACGTCCAGCCGTCCACTTGCGCGCGTCGGCACCACAGGCATAGGCTGCAGGCGCGACAGCACGATCCCCCGGCGCGAGCCGCGTGGCTGCCGCTCCCCGCCATGCAGCCAGGAGGTCGTCATGTCTTCCATCAGTCTGCCGCTTGTCCAAGCCCGCCCGGAACCTGCCCGCATCGCCGCGCTCAGCGCGGCCATCGCACTGAACCTTGCCGTACTCCTTATCGCTGCACGGCCGCTGCCGGTGTCGCTGCCGACCCTGCCCGCACTCGCCCCGCCGCCCACGCTGGTGCATCTGATACCGCCGGCCCCGCTGCCGCCCGCGCCGCCGCCAGTGGAACTCAAGCCGCTGCCGCAGGCGCTGCCCACGCCCCGCGTGGTACCGCGCCCGATGCCGGCTCGCGTATCGCCGATGCCGGTCGGCGACGGCCAGCTCGTCGCGCCCGTGCAAGACGCGGCGCCGGCTGCGGCAACGGACAGCGGCACCCCGGCACCCGTCGCCGCGGTCGAAGCCAGCCTCGCCTACCTGGCCCACCCCGTCATCTACCCGGCCAATGCGCTGCGCGGGCAACTGGAGGGCACGGTGGTGCTGCGCGTGCTGGTGGACGAAACCGGCGAGCCGATCGAAGTCCGCGTGCTGCGCAGCAGTGGCCACGCGGAACTCGACCGCAGCGCCCGCGAGCAGGTCCTGGCCCACTGGCGCTTCCAGCCGGCCATCGCCAACGGGCACGCGACGCGCGCCTGGGCCAGCGTGCCGGTCACGTTCGCCCTGCGCGGCTGACCGCGGCGCCCGAACCGGCCCGAGCCCGGACCCACCGATCACTCCGAGGGCCGGATCGGTCGGGGAGCGCGCCGGTGCGGCCGGCTTACGCCGCTTTAACCGGGCGCGTGATCCACTGGCGCCCCTTTAACCTGCTGGGAGGCCCGCATGGGCAGACCGCGGCGAACCTTGAAGCTGTTGCGCGAAATTGCGCTGGAGCACGCAAGCGTGGCGCACCCGGATCTGGCGTCGATGGCGCGCGAGCTGGGGCAGCTGGTGCATCGCGACAGCGCGGCGATCGCCGCGCGGCTGGCCCGCCTGCCGCGACGCGGACAAGGCCTCGCTCGCTGGCAGTTGGCGCAACGCAACCAGCCGCCGGTCAGCGTGCTGGTGATGGCGTGGCCGGCAAACCACTGCACGCCGGTGCACGACCATGCCGGCCTGTGGGGGCTGGAGCTGGCCCTGGTCGGCGCGCTGGAAGTGCAGTCGTGGCGCCGCGACCCCGAGTCGGGCAACTTGCGCGCGCTGGGACGCGACTGGCTCGGCCCCGGCGACGGCATCTGGTTCGAGGGCGATCCCGACCACGTGCATCGCTGCCGCAACCTGTCCCAGCACGAGACCGCGCTCACGCTGCACGTCTACGGCGGCGAACTGGACCACTATCAGGCCTACGAGCAGACCGCGCCCGCCGGGCCGTGGATGGCGCGGACCACCGATTGCGCGGTGGCCGGGCACTGGCCGGTCTGACCGACGCCACGCCGGGGAAACGGGGGAACCGCATGTTTCGACGGGTCGCCATCATCGGCGGCGGCGCTGCGGCCGCCAGCCTGCTCAGCGAGCTGCTGGAGCGCGAGTCACCACAGCCGCTGCAACTGGACTGGTTCACCGGTGCCGGCCAATCGGTGCGCGGCGTAGCCTACGGCACCGGCTCCGAGCGCCACCTGCTGAACGTGCGCGCCGCGTCGATGGGCATGTTCGCCGGCAAGCCGCAGGGCTTCCTGGATTTCGTGCAGCACGACGATCCGGCGATTGCCGGCACCGATTTCCTGCCGCGCCGGCTTTACGGCGACTACCTGGAGGCCGAGGTGGCCCGCGCGCTGCAGCAGGGCAAGGCGCGCGGCCATCACGTCAACGTGGTGCCGTTCGAAGTCGATGCGCTGGTGCCCGAACGCGACGGCATCACCGTGATGCACGGCGAGCGCAGCCACCGCGCCGACGCCGCCGTGCTGGCGCTGGGTGCACTGCCGCCGCAGCCACTGAAGGGCGTCAGCGCAGCCGCGCTGGACAGCGGTCGCTACATCGTCGACCCGTGGCCGTGGCTGGCGCAGCTCGACGCGCTGCCGCAGCCGCGCACCGTGGCGGTGATCGGCCTGGGGCTCACCGCGGTCGACGTGTTGCTGGAACTCTCCGCGCGCTGGCCGCGCACCGCCTTCGTCGCCACTTCGCGCCACGGCGTGCTGCCCGAGGCGCACCTGGCTCAGGCCGGAATGCCTGCCGGCGACAGCGCCGAACTGGTGGATGCCATGCGCGACGGACCGGAGATCCGCCGCTGGATGCACTTGCTGCGGGAAGCGATCGCGCCGCCGGGCATCGAGTGGCGCACCGTCGTCGACAGTCTGCGCCCACACTTGCCGAGCCTGTGGGGCGAGCTGCCGCCCGCGCAGCGCGCGCGCTTCATGCGGCATGCCCGCTGGGCGTGGGAACGTGCGCGCCATCGGATGCCGCCGCAGGTGCACGAGGCCATCGTCGCGCTCGAACGGCAGGGTCGACTGCGGCGCCGACGCGGCCGCCTGCAGGCTGCCGAACCGGCTGATCAGGGCCTGCAACTGCGCTTTCGGCACGCCGGGCACAGCGAGGTGTTGCACGCGGACCTGGCGATCCAGACGACCGGACTGGACACCGACGTGCGGCACAGCCGTCATCGACTGGTGCGCCAGTTGCTCACCAACGCCCACGTCACCGGCGACCCGCTCGGCCTCGGCCTGGTGGCCAGCCCCGATGGCCGCCTGCACCACGACGGCCAGCCGTGGCCGCATCTGTTCGCCATCGGCAGCCTGCTGCGCGGCACCTTGTGGGAATCCACCGCGATGCCGGAAATCCGCCAGCAGGCCCGCAGCCTGGCCGACTTGGTCCTGGCCGGCTGAACCGGCGCGGCCGTCACCATGACTGCCAGCGCCCTCACTGCCTGCATCGTCGCGCTGCACCTGCTCGGCGCGCTGTCGGCCCTGCACGCGATCCGCCACGCGCGCACGCCGCAGGGTGCGGTCGGCTGGATGCTGGGCCTGTTGCTGCTGCCGTACGTGACCTTGCTGCCGTACCTCTACCTGGGCTCCAGCCGCTTCTTCGGCTACCACGCCGGCCACAGCGCGCCGACGTCGCAGGCGTTGCCGACGAGCGCGGAGGCCAGCGTCGTCGACCCGGCCTGCGCACGCTTCGCCGCAATCAGCGCGCTGCAACGGCGGCCGTTTCGCAGCGGCCATCGCCTGCGCCTGCTGATCGACGGCGAAGGCACCTTCGCGGCGATGCTGGCCGCGATGGCAACAGCCGAGCATTGTCTGCTGGTGCAGTTCTTCGTGATCCACGACGACGCGCTGGGAAGGCGCCTGCAGCAGGTGCTGCTGCAACGCGCGGCCGCCGGCGTGCAGGTGTGCGTGCTGTTCGACGGCGTCGGCAGCCACGCGCTGCCGCGTCGCTACGTGCAAACGCTGCGCGAAGGTGGCGTGGCGATCCACCGCTTTGCCACGCATCGCCTGCGCAACCGCTTCCAGCTCAATTTCCGCAACCACCGCAAGATCGTGGTGGTCGACGGCGCGCGCGGTTTCGTCGGCGGCCTCAACGCGGGCGACGAATACCTGGGCCGCAAGCCGCCGCTGTCGCCATGGCGCGACACCATGCTGGAACTGTGCGGGCCGGCGGTGGCCGACCTGCAGCAGGTGTTCGCCGACGACTGGCAATGGATCACCGGGCAGTTGCCGCCGCTGCTGGACGCGCCGCAGGACGAAGGTCATGCCAGCGCGCTGGTGGTCGCGGCCGGGCCGGCCGACCGCCTGGAAACCGGCTCGCTGTTCTTCACCGCGGCGATCCATGCCGCGCGCCGGCGGTTGTGGCTGAGCACGCCGTACTTCGTGCCCGACACGGCGGTGCGGTCGGCGCTGCAGCTGGCCGTGCTGCGCGGGGTCGACGTGCGCGTGCTGATCCCGTCGCGACCGGATCACCACACCGTGTTCCTCTCCTCCACCCTGCATGCGTACCACGCGGTGCGTGCCGGCATCGGCATGTTCCGCTACCAGCCGGGCTTCCTGCACCAGAAGGCGCTGTTGATCGATGACGATGCCGCCGCGATCGGCAGCCTGAATCTGGACAGCCGCTCGTTCCGACTCAACTTCGAAGTCGGCGCGCTGGTCGTCGACGGGGCGTTCGCCGGCGAAGTCGAAGCGATGCTGCGCACGGACTTCAGTCGTGCCGTGGCGATCGACGAGCGCGAGTATCGCGACGCGTCGTATCTTCGCCGCGTCGCGATGCACGTGGCGCGGCTGTTCGATCCGTTGCTGTAGGAGCGGCTGCAGCGTCGCGCGACCGGAAAAAGAAGCCGGCACATCCTGTGCCGGCTTTGCCTCGGGGAAAGTCTCCGGGCCGGGTGGCCTGTCGCGGCAACCCGCGCTTGACGTGCATTTCGTACCGTGAGTGTCGGGAGCGCCTTTCCATGGGCTCCCGAGGGGTGGCCGACGCGCCCGGCCTGTCGATACCGCCAAGCCATGCCGCCGGCGCCGCGCGCCGTCAGAAGTCGTAACTGACGCCAAGGCGCACGTAACGGGGCTGGGACTGATATACCGCCATGCGATAGGTGGTGTACTCGCCCCCGGTCGAGCCGTAGAACGGATCGGTCTGCGTGGTTACCCGGTTGTTGAGCACGTTGTAGACCATCACGTTGAAGCCGAGCTTCTTGTCGGCCCACAAAGGTCGGTATTCGGCGCTCAGGCTGACGGTGTACTGCCACGGGTTGTGGCCGGCGTCGCCCGGTCGCGACACCTTGCCGGCACACCAGTGGTAATAGGCGCCGTAGCCAAGTCCCGGGTTGGTCTCGTCCAGGCCGTACATGCCAAGACAACTGCGCGGCGCACCGGAAATGATGGCCAGGTTGCCGGACAACATCCACTCAGGCGTCAGCTGGTAGGAGCCATACGCCTTGATCTGGTGGCGGCGACTGTTGGAGAGTTCGCCGTTGGCGTACTCCATGACCTGCGCGTAATCCCAGTCCACCGTGGCGGATACGTCCACCTGACCGATATCCGAACGCACCTGGCCCTCGCTGTTGCCGTAGTTGCGCGAGAACAGGTAGTCGACCTTGCCGAACCACTTGCCGTCAAACGGATGCTCGAGGAACAACTCCAGTCCGTAGTAATGACGCTTGATTCCGGACGAGAAACCGAAATCCGCCGTGGTCATCGGCACCGAGTAGTAGCTGCCATCGTACTTCTGTACCTTGAGAATATTGGTGCGCCCGGGGTTGAACAGATAGGCGCCGGAAATCGCGTTGGCGTCATAGGTGCCGGGGTCGATGCCCATGCGATCCATCTTGGCCGCGATGGCGCCGGAGTCGCTGTAATCGTCGATGGCGGTGCGCAGGTTCCGGTAGCTGGCCTTGGCACCGTAGACCCAGGTATCTCCGAGTTTCTTGTCGAATCCCAGGATGAACTCGTCCTGGTGCTCCGACTTCAGGTTGGTGGCCGTCACCATCTTGGGATCGTGCGGCTGACCATACTCGCGATTGGCCGAGATCGGTGCCCCGGGGCCACGACTGGTGTCGATCGGCGTGAGCCCGGTCGGCTGGCCGTTGGAATCGATGCCGGTGTAGGTGAAATACTCGCGCGTGAACAGCGGGGCGCCGGCCTGGCGCATCGCCACGGTAGCGGGCAGCGCGAGGAAATAGCGGCCGGCATTGCCGTAGACCTTGAAGCTGGAGTCGCCATTGACGTCCCAACTGAAGCCCACGCGCGGCGCCCACTGGGGCTTGGTCAGGCGCAGGTAGGCCTCGCCACCCGGATTGTAGTTGGTGAACTGATCGTTGCGCAGGCCCAGCTTGAGCAACCAGCGGTCGCTGACCTGCCAGCTGTCTTCGATGTATTGCGCACGCTGTTCCACGCGTACCGAACCACCGCCGTAGCGGCGGTACTTCGCCACGTAGTAGCCGGTTGCGCCACCCGGGTAGGTACCCGGTGCAGCAACGTACGGATCAGCGCCGGGCACACCGATGATCGGGGTGCCCGCGGCGCCCTTGTTGTACTCCCAGGCATAGCCCGGGTCGGCCATCCTGTTGCCGTCGTTGTTGTCCTCGATGGTCTGGTTGTCGATACCAGCCGAAAGGGTATGGCTGCCGAGTCGATAGCTCAGATCGAGACGCAGGTTGGTATTGCGCGATGTATGGGTCGGATCGTCAACCGCGCCCAGAGTCTGCGGGCTGATGATGGTCGTGCCGCCGTTCAGCGCCGGGTTCTGCTTGCTGGCGCTGTAGAGGCGTGCGATGTCCGGGTACAGATTGGTCACCTGGTTGAAGTAGGTACCGTCCATGCGGCCGTACATGGCCGACAAGGTCAGGTCGTCGGTGAGGTAGCTGGTGAACTTTGCGACATAGAGATCCGCGCCGGTCTTGGTGGGGATGGCGCGGTTGGCAAGGGCGCCCGTCTTGCCGGTGTCGTAGTCGTATGCGAGGCGGTCCGCCGAATAGGAGCGCTTGGTGGAAGCACCCGTCAGCTCCAGGATATTGCTGTCGTTGATGTTCCAGTCGAGCTTGGCGTACCACTTGGGGTAATCGTTGCGGTACCTGGTGTCATACGGCGAATCGGTGCTGCCGATGCTGTTGCCTTGTCGCCGCTCGGCCTCCACCGAGGCAAACAGGAACAGCTTGTCCTCGATCAGCGGGCCACCGGCGTAGGCACTGGCCACCGTGGTCCACGACTTGTCCTGGGCGTTGCGGTCATACAACTTGCCCTTGTCGGAGCCGCTGACGAAATAGATGTCCTTCTGGTCGCCGCGGGCGAATGCGGGCGTCCACAACACCTGGCCACCGAAGTGCCAGGCGTTGGTGCCTCGCTTGCCGACCTGACTGATCACGCCGCCATCGGAGCGTCCGTAGGCGGCGCCGTAGCCGCCACTGAGAATCTCCTGCTGGTCGATTGATCCGTAGGGCAGCGCAAAGCCGCCGAAGTTGCTCAAGGGGTCGGTCGTGTTGAATCCATTGATGTAATAGGCGTTCTCGGTGACCGAGGAGCCGCCGAAGGAAATCACCGAGCCACCGGTAGGGCCGTCAAAATAGCCGCTGCCTTCGACCACGCCCGGTGCGAGCAGCGCAATGGCCTCGGCACTGCGCGCCAACGGCAGCCTGGCCAGTTGCTCGGCGGTGATCACCGTGCGCGAGTCGACGCCGGTAACGTCGATGGCAGGCAGCGAGTTGGCGCTCACGGTGACCACATCGAGATTCTTCACGCCTGGCGCCACGAAGGAAACTTCCGTTCCGCCGCCCACGCGCAGGGTGACGTTCGAGCGCGAGTCCACCGTCGCGCCATCCTTCATCAAGGTGACGGTATAGGTGCCCAGCGGCAGGTTGTCGAAGGTGTAGCGGCCCTGCGCGCCGACCGTCACGCTGCGGGTCAGGCCTGCGGCATTGCTCACGGAAACCGTCTCGCCGGACGCCACCGGCGCCTGGCCGAAGATGCTGCCGGTCGTGGCTTGGCCGATCGCACCGGTGGAAACGGCCAGCCCCGCGAACAGGGCCAAGGCCAGGACGTTGCGACGGCACAACGCCGCTCGCGTCACATGCTTGCTCATCAGTAGTTTCTCCAGATCATTCCAATGCCGTGCCCCCGCATTCGTCATGGACGGACGCGCCGGCCCGGCGGCGGTTGCCGCTTCTGGAGCCCTTCGATTCGGCTTATGGCGACTTGCTCCCCGTGTCGCCCTCCCCCCATCCGACCGCTGCCGGACGGGCCCCACCTCGACGCCGTTCATCGCAACGGCGATTGATCGAAAGCGATGGCCGCACCAAGAACCCGGCCTCATGATGTAGACGTCGCGTGGGCACGTCTTGATCGGTTTCGGTCGTCCGCACGCTGAGTTCGGCACAACTGCCAATGCGGCATGCCGCCGCTCGAAACCGGCCGGTGCCGATCTGCCTACGCGCGATCGCCGCCGCGCAGGGCGCGGTACGCGCGCGGGGTCATGCCCACAGTCGCCTTGAACTGTCGCGCGAAAGCGCTCTGGTCGGTGAAGCCGCACGCCAGCCCCACGGTTGCCACACTGTCCTTGCCAGGCAGCATCTGCATCGCCGCTTCGATGCGCAGTTTGGTCATGGCCTGCTGCGGCGTGATCTGGAACACCCGTCGGAAATGCCGCTCGAGCTGGGCCACCGAAACCTGCGCGAGCTCGGCCAGGGTGGCCACGCGCACATTCTCCGCATAGTGGGCCTGCATGTAATCCATCACATGGATGAGGCGTGCGTAGGTTGGATGCCGTCCGTCAGGCTTGCGCAGATCCCGCGATATGCCGATCACGCCACACACCTCACCACGGGAGCGGAACGGATACTTGCAGGTGAGGCACCACCCCGGCACACGGTTGGGGAGTATGTGCACTTCCAACTGGTTCTCGATCGCCTCGCCGGCCAAGACGCGGCTGTCCTGCGATGCGTAGGAAGCCCCCAGCACGCGCGGAAAAAGCTCGGTCACGGCGTGGCCGATCACCTCGTCGCGTCGTTTGAGGCCCAGTCGCCGCACCAGGGTCATGTTGGCGTGCGTGTAACGGCCGAGGCGATCTTTCACGAAAAAAACCGCATCCGGGAGGACATCGAACAGTGTCTGCAGTTCGCCCGCAGGAATTTTCACGTCCATACGTCGTACTCCCCGAGTCGTGATCGAGAGGTTGTGCGATGACGTTTTCGACAGTAGCAAGCAGTTGTTCGCCGCGCATCAATTGTGCTCATTTCCGCATGTCCAAGCACCGGACTTGCCTAGACGCTCCGATGGGGTGCCGCGAACATGGGCACATGCACACCATCCACGTCATCGATTCGCACACCGGCGGCGAGCCGACCCGCGTCGTCCTCGGCGGGCTGCCTTGCCTGGGCGAGGGCAGCCTGGGCGAACAACGCCAGCTTTTTCGCGACAACCACGATGCGTGGCGACGCGCGGTGACCTGCGAGCCGCGCGGTTCGAGCGCCATGGTGGGCGCCCTGCTGCGTCCCGCGCAAAGTGCCGACGCATGCACCGGCGTGATCTTCTTCAACAACGTCGGCTACCTCGGCATGTGCGGGCACGGCACCATCGGGGTCGTCCGCACGTTGGCGCATCTGGGGCAAATCGCCCCCGGCAAGCACTGCCTGGATACTCCCGTGGGCAAGGTGGGCGCCGAGCTGCATGCGGACGGGCGCGTGTCCGTCGACAACGTGAGAAGCTACCGGCACGCTGCCAACTTGCGCATCGAGGTGCCGGGCTACGGCACGGTGCGCGGCGACATCGCCTGGGGCGGCAACTGGTTCTTCATCACCCGTGACACGCCCCTGCCGCTTGAGCTCCGCCATCAACGCGGGTTGACGACGTACACCGAAGCCATCCGGCACGCACTGGAAGCCGCGGGCGTCCGTGGCGCGAACCAGGGCGAGATCGACCACATCGAGATCAACGCCCCCTCCGCCACGCCGGGCATCGACGCGCGCAACTTCGTCCTCTGCCCCGGCATGGAGTACGACCGTTCGCCCTGCGGCACCGGCACCAGCGCCAAACTGGCCTGCCTTGCCGCCGACGGCAAGCTCGCGCCCGGGCAACTCTGGCGCCAGGAAAGCATCCTGGGCAGCGTGTTCGAGGCGCGCTACACGGCGGACGAACAAGGCGTGCTGCCGCAGATCACCGGGACGGCGCACATCACAGCGCGGTCGACGCTGCTGATCGACGACAACGACCCGTTTGCCTGGGGCAGCAGTGCGTAATGAGCCACTACGACCTCATCGTTGTCGGCGCCGGCATCGTCGGCGCCAGCTGCGCCGATGAGGCAGCGACGGCCGGTCTTCGTGTCGCCATCGTGGAACCTGGCCCCATCGGCGGCGGTGCCACCGCATGCGGAATGGGCCATCTCGTGGCGATGGACGACGATCCCGCCGAACTCGCGCTGGCGCGATATTCGCTGCGCCGCTGGGAGGATCATGTCGACCTCGCCGAAGCCGAATTCAGCCGCTGCGGCACCTTGTGGGTCGCCCGCAACGAAACCGAAGCCGAAGGCATCGCGCAGCGCGTCGCACGGCTCGAAGCCTCCGGCGGCGAAGCGGAGGCCGTCGACGCGCAGGCACTGTATCGTCTCGAACCGGCACTGGCGCCCGGCCTGTGCGGCGGCATGCTGGTGCCGCGCGAGGCCGTGGTGTATCCGCCGCGGGTGGCGCTGCACCTGGTGCGTCGCGCCCTGCAACGCGGCGCAACACTGTATGCCGGCCGCGCCGTGCGCCGGCTGGGCAGGGCCACGGTGACGCTGGACGACGGCACCGTGCTGGCCGGCCCCGCCCTCGTCGCCACCGGCTGCGCGCTGCCCGAACTGCTGCCGCAACTGCCGCTGCGCCCGCGCAAGGGACACCTGCTCATCACCGAGCGCTATCCAGGGCTGCTGCATCACCAGGTGCTCGAACTGGGCTACGCCAGCAGCGCGCACGGCACGGCCGGCAGCAGCGTCGCCTTCAACGTGCAGCCGCGTCCGACCGGGCAGATCCTGATCGGCTCCTCGCGCGAATTCGACGTGACCGATCCGGCGGTGTCCGGGCCGATGCTGCAGCGCATGCTGCAGCGCGCTTTCGACTTCATGCCGGCCCTGCGCGGGCTGCGAGCGATCCGCGCCTGGACCGGGTTCCGCCCCGCCACGCCGGACGGACGTCCCTATCTCGGCGCCGTTCCGGACAGTACCGACCTGTGGGTCGCCGCCGGCCACGAGGGGCTGGGCGTCACCACCGCGCTGGGCAGCGCCCGGTTGATGCTCGACCTGTTGCAGGGACGTCCGCCGGCGATCGATCCGGCGCCCTACGCGCCGGCGAGGGCGCTCGCATGAGCGCGGCCGGCACCGTGCGGCTCAGCGTGAATGGCGAGCCGGTCGCCGTACCGGCCGGCAGCAGCGTGGCTGCCGCGGTGGCAAGCGTCGCCGCGGCCCGCTTCCGGCGTTCGGTGCGCGGCGAGCCGCGCGCGCCGTTGTGCGGCATGGGCGTGTGCTTCGAATGTCGCGTGCGAATCGACGACACGCCCCATCAGCGCGCATGCATGACGCCGGCGCGCGATGGCATGCAGGTGAGCACCGATGACTGAGCGTTACGACGTGCTGGTCGTCGGCGCAGGCCCGGCGGGGTTGGCGGCAGCGCGGGCCGCCGCCAGTCATGGTGCACGGGTCGGCCTGCTCGACGCGCAGGCCCGTCATGGCGGCCAGGTCTGGCGCCACGACGTGCTCCACGGCACGCCACGACCTGCACGGAAAGCCTTCGACCTGCTTGTCCGCACTCGCGGGCACGTGGAATGGCTGCCACAGCATCAGGTGATATCCGCCGACCATCGAACCCTGCTGGTGGAAACGCCGCGCGCAGCGATTCGACTGTCCTGCGGTTCGATGGTGCTGGCGACCGGAGCGCGCGAACTGCTCTTGCCGTTTCCGGGCTGGACCCTGCCCGGCGTGACGGGTGCCGGCGGCATCCAGGCGCTGGCCAAGCAGGGCTGGCCTGTCCACGGCAAGCGCGTCGTGGTGGCGGGAAGCGGCCCGCTGCTTTTGGCCGCCGCCGCCACATTGCGTCGGCATGGCGCTCGCGTGCTCGGCATCTACGAACAGGCGCCGGCGGCGGCGGTGGCCGCATTTGCGATGCAGCTGTGGCGCTGGCCGGCACGCGCGGTGCAGGCCGCGCTTCTGCGCGCGAGACTTGCCGGCATTCCCTATCGCTGCGGCTCATTTGTCCGCATGGCGCATGGCCGCGACGCGCTGTGCGGCGTCGACGTCGATGATCCGCGCGGTCCGTTGCGCATCCCCTGCGACTTGCTCGCCGTCGGCTACGGCCTGGTACCCAACGTCGAGCTGGCCAGCATGCTTGGCTGCGCCCTGGATCACACCCGCGGTCACCCCTGCGTGCAGGTCGACGCCCTGCTGCGCACTAGTGTCGCGGGCGTTTACGCGGCCGGCGAGTCGTGCGGTATCGCCGGGCTTGCCGCTGCGCGCATCGAGGGCGGCATGGCCGGCCATGCCGCGGCTGGATTCCCGGCAGCAGCAACCGCCCTGCTCCCTTCGCGCCAACGCGCACGCCGCTTTGCGGACCTGCTGGCGCAGCACTTCGCGCTCGATGCGCGCACGCGCACGCTGGCCGGCGCCGACACCATCATCTGCCGCTGCGAGGACGTGACGCTCGCGGCGCTGGACGGCTTCACCGACGCTCGCGCGGCCAAGCTCGCCACGCGCTGCGGCATGGGCGCATGCCAGGGCCGTATCTGCGGCACGGCGCTGGCCGAACTCGACCGTTTCCCGCACGGCGGTATCCGTCCGCCGCTGTTTCCCGCACGGCTGGCCACGCTGGCCACTGGCGATCCGTCTACCCCCTGACTACCAACGAGGCTTTTCCGCATGAGCAAGCAGTCCATCTGGCGTGGCGTCATTCCTGCCATCACCACGCCTTTCACGGTCGACGGCAAGGTCGACCATGCCTTCCTCGCCAAGCACGCTCGCATCATGCTCGACGCCGGCTGCACCGGCATCGTGCCGCTGGGCTCCCTGGGCGAAGGCGCTACGCTGAGTTTCGACGAGAAGGTCGCGATCATGCGCACCCTGGTCGAGGCATTGGACGGCGCGCCGGTTGTCCCCGGTATCGCTGCGCTGTCCACCGGCGAGGCCGTGCAGCTGGCGCGCGCGGCCAAGGCGGCCGGCTGCGCCGGGCTGATGGTGCTGCCGCCGTACGTGTATTCCACCGACTGGCGTGAAATGGGCACGCACGTCTCGGCGGTGATCGCGGCCACCGATCTGCCGTGCATGCTCTACAACAATCCGCTGGCCTACAAGACCGACTTCTCGCCCGCGCAGCTGGCGGCGCTGGCGGCCGACCACCCCAACGTGCAGGCGGTGAAGGAATCCTCCGGCGACGTGCGCCGCATCGCCGGCATCAAGGCGCTGCTCGGCGATCGCCTGGAGATCCTGGTCGGCGTGGACGACATCATCGTGGAAAGCCTGCAGATGGGCGCAACCGGCTGGATTGCCGGCATGGTCAACGCCTTCCCGCGGGAATCGGTGGCGCTGTTCGAGCGCGCCAGCCAGCCGGGCGGCGTGGAAGACACCGCCGACCTCTACGCCTGGTTCCTGCCGACGCTGCGCATGGACACCGTGCCCAAGTTCGTGCAGCTGATCAAGCTCGCGCAGGACGTGGTCGGCCTGGGCAGCGAGCGCGTGCGCGCGCCGCGCCTGGTGCTGCAAGGCGCCGAGCGGGAAGCCGCGCTGCGCGAAATCCGTGCCGCCGTCGCCAACCGCCCGGGGCGCTGAGATGGATGTCCAGCCGTTGCTGATCGCTGGCGAATGGCGCGCCGCACGCGAATCAGCCGAAAGCTTCCGCGCCATCGACCCATCCAGCGGCGAAGCGATCGGGCCGACCTTCCCGGTCAGCGGCGAAAGCGATCTGCAAGCGGCGCTGACCAGCGCCTGCGCGGTGGCCGACGAGCTCGCGGGGGCGCCGCCGTCGCGCATCGCGGATTTTCTCGACGACTACGCCCAGGCCATCGACGACGACGCGGCGACACTGGTTGCGCTGGCGCATGCGGAGACGGCGCTGCCGGCGGATACCCGGCTGGCCAAGGTGGAACTGCCGCGCACCAGCCGGCAGCTGCGGCTGGCGGCACAGGCGGTGCGCAGCTTCGCCTGGACGCAGCCGGTGATCGATACCGCCGCCGGCCTGCGCGCCCATTACGCACCCCTGCACAAACCGGTGCTGATCTTTGGCCCGAACAACTTCCCGCTGGCGTTCAACGCCGTGGCCGGCAGCGACTTCGCCTCGGCCATCGCGGCACGCAATCCAGTGATCGCCAAGGCACACCCGTCGCATCCGGCGACCAGCCAGCGGCTGGCCGAGCTTGCCCATCGGGCCTTGCTGAAGGCCGGTCTTCCCGCGGCGTCGGTGCAGATGCTTTACCACTTCGACCAGCACCTGGGCTTGCGACTGGCACGCGACCCCCGGCTCGGCGCGATCGGCTTCACCGGCAGCCGCAGCGGGGGCCTTGCCCTGAAGGCCGCCGCCGACCAGGCGGGCATTCCGGCGTACATGGAAATGTCCAGCATCAATCCGGTGTTCCTGTTGCCAGGCGCGCTGGCCGAACGCGGCGCCGCAATGGCGCAGGAATTTTTCGCCTCGTGCACGACGGGCAGCGGGCAGTTCTGCACCAACCCGGGGCTCGTCGTGGTGCCGGAGGATGCCGCCGGCGACGCTTTCGTCAGCACCGCCCTCGCGCTGTTCCATGCCGCACCGCCGGGCGTGCTGTTCTCCCGTGGCGTGCTGGAGCAACTTGACCAGGCAGTGGGCGCGCTGCGCGACTGGGGCGCCACTTGCCTTGTCGGCGGCGCCTCGGCCGGGCCGGGCTACCGCTACCGGCCCACCTTGCTGCAGATCAGCGCACGCTCGTTCCTCAAGCATCCCGCCAAGTTGCAGCGCGAGGCGTTCGGCCCGGCCAGCCTGCTGGTGCGCACACGCGATGCCGGCGAGATGCTGGCCGTGGCGGCAAGCCTCGAAGGCAACCTTACCGGCACGCTTTACGGCGCCAGCGATGGCAGCGATGACATGGTGCCGCTGGCGCAAGTCCTGCGTCCGCGCGTCGGTCGCCTGATCGCCAACCGCATGCCTACCGGAGTCGCCGTGAGCGCCGCCATGAACCACGGCGGCCCGTACCCGAGCACCAGCCACCCCGGCTTCACCGCGGTGGGCATGCCGGGCGCGATCCGTCGCTTCGCCGCGCTGCACTGCTACGACAACGTCGACGATGCACTGTTGCCGCCGGAGCTGCGCGACCGCAATCCGGGTGATGTCGCGCGGCAGGTGGACGGCCGCTGGCGCAACGATGACCTCGGCCCCGGACGGAGTCCCGCACCATGACCCCTGCACGCGCCAACTCGCAGATCGGCGGCCTCGATCTGGCCCGGACACGCGCCGGCCTGGCCCCCTGGCAGACGACCGCCGCGCCGATCGGCAGCGACGAATACCAGCAGCGCCTGCAGCGCGCGCGGACGCTGATGCAGGAACTCGGTGTCGATGCGCTGCTGGTTACCGCCGGCGCCTCGCTGCGCTATTTCAGCGGCATCGGCTGGGGTGCCAGCGAGCGATTGCTCGGCCTGCTGCTGACCGCCCAGGGCACACCCATCCTGATCTGCCCGGCCTTCGAGACCGGTTCGCTGGAACGCGTGCTGCGAATCGGCGTCGACGTTCGCACATGGGACGAACATGAGAGCCCGCATGCACTGGTGGCCAGCGCGCTGCGCGAACGCCATGCCGGCAGCCTCGCACTCGACCCCGCCGCGGCCTACGCCGTCGCCACACGCCTGCGCGACGCCCTGGGAAATTGCCGGCTCGCGGACGCCAGCCCGATCATCGACGGCTGCCGCATGCGCAAGTCGACCGCCGAGCTGGCGCTGATGCAGCAAGCCTGCGCGATGACGCTGCAGGTGCAGCGGCTGGCGGCGGGCGTGCTGCACGAAGGCATCAGCAACCATGAGCTGGTGCGCTTCATCGACGAGGCGCATCGCGCGCTGGGCGCCGACAACGGCTCCACCTTCTGCATCGTGCAGTTCGGCCAGGCCACCGCCTACCCGCACGGCATTCCCGGCGAGCAGCGGCTGAGCGCGAACGAGCTGGTGCTGATCGATACCGGCTGCGCCGTGCAGGGCTACAACTCCGACATCACCCGCTGCTACGTGTACGGCCGCCCGACCGCCGAGCAGGCGCGGATCTGGTCGCTGGAGCAGACCGCGCAGCGCGCCGCGTTCGACACGGTACGCCCCGGCGTGCCGTGCGAGGCAGTGGACGCCGCCGCGCGCGCGGTGGTGGAGCGCGCCGGCCTCGGGCCGGACTACCGCCTGCCCGGCATCCCCCACCGCACCGGCCACGGCTGCGGCCTCAGCATCCACGAGACGCCCTACCTGGTGCGTGGCGACAGCACCGCGCTGGAGCCCGGCATGTGCTGCAGCAACGAACCAATGATCGTGCTGCCCGACCGCTTCGGCATCCGCCTGGAAGACCATTTCCACGTCACCGCCGACGGCGCCGCCTGGTTCACCGAACCCTCGCCCGCCATCGACCAGCCGTTCGCCTGACCGGCATGCGCTGATCCACGCCATCGGAGCGTCACCATGTCCGACTTGACCGACCGCCCCGGCATCGCCTCCATCGCCACGGCGGCGAGCGACGATCATGCCGGACGCTTCCGCGCGCTCTCCTCTCAGGAATGGACGTGGCGGCAGGCCCAGTTCGCCGGCGCCGACGAAGAAGACGTCCAGGCGCAGCCGGCCAATTGCCTGCCGCGCGTGGACGCCGCCAGCCAGGCCATGCGCGAACGGCACTGGGCAGGCGTGCTGGAACAACTCGACGCCATCCCCGCCGACGCATTGCACGGCGATGAGCAGGTCAGTTATCTGGTCTACCGCAACCAGGTCGAAACCCTGCTGGCCGACCGGCATTTCCGCACCTGGCAGATGCCGTTCAACAGCGACACCTCGTTCTGGGGCAACCTCGGCTTCACCGCGCGGCGGCCGTTGCACAACGCAGGCGACTACCGCCGTTACATCGGCCTGCTGCGCGACATTCCGCGCTACTTCGACGAGCAGATCGCGAACATGCGCGCCGGCCTCGCGCGCGGCTTCAGCGTACCGCGGACGACCCTGGCCGGACGCGATCAGCCGATCGCCGCGGTGGTCGATGCGCAAGGCGCGGACAATCTGTTCTACACGCCGTTCCGGCAGATGCCCGCGAGCATCCCGGCGGACGAACAGGCCCGCCTGCGCGCGGCCGGCCTGGCTTCCATCGAAGACGCCGTGGTCCCGGCCCATGCGCGGCTGCTCGACTTCATGCGCAACGTGTACATGAAGCAGGCACGCGACAGCCTGGCGGCCGAGTCGATGCCGGACGGCGAGGCGTTCTACCGCGCGCAGGTCCGCAAGTTCACCACGCTGGACATCAGCCCCGATGCGATCCATGCGCTGGGTCTGCGCGAGGTGGCGCGCCTGCGCGCGGAGATGGAGCAGACGATCCACGCGACCGGCTTCAAGGGAAGCTTCGCCGGGTTCCTGCATTACCTGCGCACCGATCCGAAGTTCTACCCGAAGAGCGCCGACGAACTGCTCAAGCAGGCCGCGTGGATCGCGAACCGGGTCAATGGAAAAATCGGCCAGTACATCGGCCGGCTGCCACGCCAGCGCTTCGTGATCGAGCCGGTGCCGGCGGATCTGGCGCCGTTCTATACCGGCGGCCGCGGGGGCGCCGGCTACTACATGGTCAACACCGGCGACCTGCCCTCGCGCCCGCTGTATGCCCTCACCGCACTGACCCTGCACGAATCATCTCCCGGCCATGCCCTGCAGATGCCGCTGGCGGCCGAGCAGGAGGATTTGCCGGCATTCCGCCGCAGCAACCACCTCTCCGCCTATACCGAAGGCTGGGCGCTGTACTCGGAACGGCTCGGCGTGGAAATGGGTTTGTACGACACGCCGTGGGAGCGCTTCGGCTACCTCGGCTACCAGATGTGGCGCGCCTGCCGGCTGGTGGTCGATACCGGCATCCACCATCTGCAATGGAGTCGCGAACAGGCACTCGACTACCTGCGCGAGTACACCGCGCTGGGCGAACACGAGATCGAAACAGAAGTGGATCGCTACATCGCGTGGCCGGGCCAGGCGCTGGCTTACTACCTTGGCGAAATGGCCATCGTGGATGCACGTGCGCGCGCCGAAAAGGCGCTGGGCGAGCGCTTCGACCTGCGCGCCTTCCACGACACCGTCCTGGCGCTCGGTTCGGTGCCGCTGCCGGTGTTGCAGCAGCAGATCGATCGCTTCATCGCCAGCGGCGGCAAGTCGCCCTACGCGAACGAAAAGCGCTGCGGCTGCAGGTCGTCCTGACAATCGCGGCACTGCACGGAAGCAGGCCCCCTCCAAGCCGTTGCCGGATCACGCCCATGCCCTCGACCGGAAAGTTTCATCGACAACTCAGCCTCACCGACCTGACCTTTATCGGCCTGGGCGCCATCTTCGGCTCAGGCTGGCTGTTCGCGGCCAGCCATGTCTCTGCGATCGCCGGGCCGGCCGGCATCCTGTCCTGGCTGATCGGCGGTGCGGCGGTGCTGCTGCTGGGCCTGGTCTACTGCGAGTTGGGTGCGGCGTTGCCGCGTGCCGGTGGCGTGGTGCGCTATCCGGAATACTCGCATGGCCAGTTGCTGGGGTCGCTGATGGGCTTCATCACCCTGATCGCGTTTTCCAGCCTCATCGCCATCGAGACCGTGGCCTGTCGTCAATACGCGGCGGCCTGGTTTCCTGCCTTGAATCGCAACGCAAGCGGCGCCCCCACCCTGCTGGGCTGGCTGGTGCAGCTGGCGCTGCTGACGCTGTTCTTTGCGCTCAACTATTTCAGCGTGAAGACCTTTGCCAGGGCCAACAACCTCGTCAGCATCTTCAAATTCCTGGTGCCTCTGCTGGTCATCGTGGTGCTGCTGTCCCACTTCCAGCCGCAGAACATGAGCGTGCACGGTTTTGCGCCTTACGGCTTCAGTGGCGTGGAGGGGGCGGTCTCCGCTGGCGGCGTGATCTTCGCCTACCTGGGACTGACCCCGATCATCTCGGTGGCGAGCGAGGTGCGGGAGCCGCAGCGCACGATCCCGATCGCGCTGATCCTGTCGGTGATGCTGTCCACGGCGATCTACCTGCTGCTGCAGGTGGCCTTTCTGGGCAGCATTCCCACACAGATGCTGGCGGAGGGCTGGGGCGGGATCGGTGCGATGTTCTCGCTGCCCTATCACGATATCGCCATCACCCTGGGCATCGGCTGGCTGGCCGCGCTGGTGGTTTGCGATGCGGCGATCTCGCCCAGCGGCACCGGCAACATCTACATGAACGCCACGCCTCGCGTGGTCTACGGCTGGGCACGCAGTGGCTCGTTCTTCAAGCTGTTCGCGCGCGTCGATGCCGACTCCGGCATCCCGCGACCCGCGCTTTGGCTCAGCTTTGCGCTGTCAGTGTTCTGGACCCTGCCGTTCCCCTCGTGGGAGGCCCTGATCAGCGTGGTGTCGGCCGCCCTGGTACTGAGCTATGCCGTGGCGCCGATCACCGTGGCGGCGCTGCGCCGCACCGCGCCGGAACTGCCACGGCCATTCAAGGTGCGCGGCTTCGGCCTGCTCGGCCCGCTCTCCTTCGTGGTGGCCACCCTGATCGTGTACTGGTCGAGCTGGCAGACCGTGTCATGGCTGCTGGGCCTGCAGATCGTGCTGTTCGCGATCCATGTCCTGTGCAGGCTGCCGTCGCCCGAAGGCCGCTCCAGGCTGTGCCAGGAGGTCTATTCGTCGTGGTGGCTGATTGCCTACTACGCGCTGCTCATCGCGTTGTCCCGCCTGGGCACTTTCGGTGGCCGCGGCTTCCTTGGCCATCCCTGGGATTCGCTGGCCGCCGCCGTCGTGGCGCTGCTCATCTACCACTGGGGTGCCCGCAGCGGACTGCCGGCCCACTTGCTCGACCTGGGCAGCGATGACGACTGAGCGCCCGCCACATGGCGCACTCGTCCAGCGCTTGCTGCACGACGACCTCCAGCGCTGCCGGGGGCGCGCATGAGCATTGACGCCAATACCCCGGAACCGGCAGTACCGGACTACCCGCAGACACTTGGCCATCCCGGCGGGACAGGTATGGGCCAGCAAAATCTATGGCGCCTGCGCGGCGCTGATTTATGCAGCAAGCATTTTTGGCGGCCATGTCGCGGACAAGGTCATCGGTTACCAGCGCACAATCCTGATCGGCGCGATGGTCATGGCGACAGGCTTGCTCGTCGTGATGCTACCGAGCAAAGGGGTCTTCCTGCTTGACCTGTCCCTGGTGATTGTCGGCAACGGCCTTTTCAAGCCGAATATCTCTTCGATGGCCGGGCAGCTTTACCGCCGCGGCGACGATCGCCGCGATCATGGCTTCGTCCTGTTCTACATGGGCATCAACGCAGGCTCGCTTCTGGCACCACTGTTGACGGGGTAGTTGGCGAGCCGTTTCACCGACATGCAGCAGAACTACAAACTCTCGAGAGCGGGAGTCTCCTCAAATCCCGGGGCGGTTAAGCTGGCGGTATTGGCGAGGAGTGAGGCCGGTAAGATTGCGGAAGTGCCGCGACAGGCCGCTCTGGTCGCAGAAGCCAGTGAGCTGGGCGATCTCGCCGATGGCTTTGTCGGTGCGAACCAGCCACTGGGCGGCCGAATCAATGCGCAACTTGAGCAAATAGCGCGCTGGCGAAAGCTGGAACAGCTTGCGCATGCGTCGCTCGAACTGGGCAGCGGTCAATCCGCAGAGACGCTCCAGCTGCATCTCGCGCAATGGCTCGCACAAGTGCGCGTGCATGTACTCAACGGCATCGGCGAAGGCGCTATCGATCATCGCCGAACGGCCCGGTTCGTGCAGATCACGCGAGACGCATGCGAGGCCGACCACTTGGCCGGCACTGTCGTGCAACGGCATCTTGGTGGAAATGCACCAGCCAGTGGCGTGATCCGGATACAGCGTAAGGTCGAGGCTGTCCAGCACTGGTTTGCCCGTGCGGAAAACCTGCTCGTCCTGTCGCGCATAACGCTCGGCCATGGGTGCCGGAAACAGGTCGAAAGCAGTCAGGCCGACCGCATGCGCCTTGCTCGGCAGATGGCAACGCGCGACCGCTGCGGCGCTCATTAATACGTAGCGCCCCTGGCGATCCTTGATCGAATACACGATGTCGGCAAGGCGATCGAACAAGCCCTCGACATAACCCTGCGATGCAATGCGGCCCAGAAAGGTCGCCTGCCACTCCCATCTGTCCCGCATTCCCCACCCCGATTTGCCCGATTCGACGGTAACCGTCGGAAATAGCAAAAACCGTGTGCAACCCCGCGTTTATTATAATCAACCGACATGTATGGAAGCCGAAGACGTTACGTCACGTTGGGCCGCGGCTGCTCTTTTTGGGGAGGTGATCTTGCTGCAGAAATTCGGGCAACGCCTTCATCAAGATTGTTCAGCTAAAACTGCTCCGGGCTAACGTAGCCGCGCGTCGAGTGAATCCGGGGTGCCGGCGCATTCTTCGCAGCACTTTCCGCACGGGATCAGGTTACGTGTCCAGTCCCGCTTGGTGCTTCGCCTTCCTGAAGAACAGCTCCGGTGGCTGCTCGCGCCAGGCGCGCAGGGCGTGCAAAGGTTTTGTGGCCGAGCGCTAACTGCGGCAGACGGTCGTCATAAAGCGCCTGATAGTGCTCGATCGTGGTAACGCGTGCTGGCCGGTCGGTGCTTTGGTCTTGCTGGTGAAACGGTCGGTGAACTGGCTACCGTTGTCGGTGAGCAGCTTGTCGATCTTCGTCGCCGCGGCGCTGTGCAGCCGTCGCAGGAGATCGGTGCTGCCGGCCTCGCTCCGATCGGCGTAGATGCGCAGATGGCCCAGTGGCCCGGTCGATCGTCACGAACACGTAGCGCCGGAGTTTTCGTCGGCCATTTGCGGCAGGTACTTGATGTCGACGTGGACGAACATGGTCCTTGAAGGTCTTGCGCATGATCGGCGCGCCCTTGTGATCTACCGAGCGCGCGTCATCGACGTGCTGCTCGTTGCGTCGACTCCAGTACACCTGAGTCTTCCGCTGACCGAGGGGCCGGCCCCTTTGCGGGGCCGGCCCTGTCATCCATTTGAGAGCTCAGAGCGATACGCTTTCGAAAATTACGGATGCGATCCCGTAATCGACCAGGCGCCCGATCCCGAGGTGGATTCCACGAAGAAGCTGTAACTATGCCCGGCGGTGGCCGTGAAAGTGAGATTCAACGGGCCGCTACCGCTCTTTTCCTTCAGCACCTGGTTGGCGCTGTTGTCGATCACATCGAATCTCCACTGGGTACCCGACGGAACACTGAGCGTCGCAGTCGCGTTCCCCGCCCCACTGGTGAATTGAGGGGTGTAGGCGTAGCCGCCCTGTGTAGCGACGGTTCCCGCGAAGCTGATGTTGCCACCGCCCCCGGTACCGCCGCCGGCATAGCTACCCTTCAGCGTCACACTCGAGTATGGCGAATACCCATTCACCATCACGGAGTAAGTACCCGCTTGCACATTGGCAATCGTGCAGGTTTCGTTGTTGCCACTGATGTACGGGCGGCAATCGTAGCTGCTCGTGGTCGCCGCAGAACCGAACTTCACGTACAGGTCTGCATCACCAGTGCCTCCCGATATCGAGAACACCAGGTTCGTGGCACCTGCAGGCACCGCCATCGTCCAGTTCTGCGGATGGTTGGCTGACGCATCTGAAATCGCCACGCCCACACCATTCGTCAGCACGCTGCCGGAGCTGCTGGCCCCGGTGCCCGCAAGACTGGCCGTCTGCGGAGTGTTGGTTGCGTTGTCGTTGACGGTCAAGCTGCCCGTCCGCGTTCCGCTCGCTGTCGGTTTGAACGTCACGGAAACGGTGCAGCTTGATCCACTCGGCAGGGCGGAGTTGCAATTGTTGGTTTGCAAGTAGTCGCCCGATATCGACACCGAGCTGACCGAAAGCGTGCCAGGACCATTGTTGCTCAACGTCACGTTCTGGGCCGCACTCGTGGACCCAACATTCGTGCTGCCAAAAGTCAGGCTGCTCGAGCTGAGTGATGCCGTCGGGCCACCACCGCCGCCACAGCCGCCGGTACCACCGTTGTTCGCGAAGCAGGTTTCGAACGCTTCGAACTCCGAGCTGTAGCTGTTGCGAATACCGTCAATGAACGAGTGGTAGCTGGTGCTGTATGCACCCGCGCGGAAGATACCCAACATCGTGTCGATGTCCGCACGATGGTTGTTGATCATGAAGTTGACGGCGAGATAGCCGCCCGGATACGTCCTGTCCTCATAGTTGGACATGTCGTACGTATTGTTGAACAGCGTCGGGAGGGTGTACGAGTGATTCGTGGCGGTGCTGACGGCCCCCGAATCAACCAGATTGCGATAGGAATAACTGACGTACTCCGCAAAGCCTTCGATCCACCACACGGTCGAATAAGGAAGGTCGGCATTCGACGTCGGTGCAGCGGAAAAATCCCCCGCCAGATCGTACTTGGCATCCATGTAGTGCGTGAACTCGTGCCAGAGATTCCAGATCTCCCAGTCGGCCGTGATCCAATCGGCGTGATAGCAGTAGAAATGAGCGACATTGCCGGGCTGCGAGGGGTCACCCTCCATGCTCAAGCCGCCATTGTTGGTGCTGATGCCATACAGGTAGCCGGCGTAGGTTGCGTAATCAGCTGAAGAGTTGAACTCGTCGATTTCGAGGCCCGTCGTGTTGTCGCCGGCAACCGCGCCGGAGTCCCGCATGAGGCCATGAATATAGGCGACCTCATTGTGGAGCGTGGCGCAGGAATCGCTGAACTGTTGTGCAGTCATGCCCTGTGAAACGATCTTGATCGCATCGCCGGGGCACTGATACGTCTGCCCTTGCACATACGCCTTGACGTCCGCTTTGGTGTTGCAGGTCCCGTAATAGCTGCAGTTCGCGCTGTCGTAGTAATCCTGACCAGACACCGCAGCAATGAAGATCGACGGACCGTTGTTGGTGTAGTTGTAGCTGGAGATGACGCCGGCCACCAAAGGCTTGGCCGTACTGACGACATTGGCCGCGTAGACGGTGTTGTCAAGGAAGTGCGCCAGTTCGCCGGCAGCGTCACGCGTCAACCATTCATTGGAAGTGTTGGCGTTGAAGCTGCTATGGGTGACGAAGTCGTACAACGTGGTGACCATCGAGGTATCGGAGTTCACCGTGCTGACCCAGTCCGGCTGCCAGGCGCCCTGAAAGTATGCCGTCAGAACCGAATCCATCGCCGCTTGCATGTTGTAATAGGCGTTGTAGCTGCTGTTGTAATCGTTCAACAGCGCCTTGTACCTGCTTGCGTAGCGGGCTTCCTGATTTGAGCTGGCCGTCAGGGTGACGACCTCATTCAAGACCGCGCCGTGGGCGTCATTCACGTCGTAACTGTGCGAGCTGGCAAAGAATGCATCCAGATACGCAGTCACGCCTGAAGTGACGCTGGACGGGTACGTGGGGATCGAGCTCGAGTTGTAATACTGGACGTAATATCCAGCGCGGAGATACAACGCGAATTGCTGCACGCCGGTGGTGTCATCGCCCGGATACGACGCGGCATACGCGGCAGCGTAGTTCGCCACCGCGCTCATCTTGCTCGCCGAGAACACCGAAGCGCCGACACTTCCCGAAACACTGAAGAGCGTATTGAGGCAATCGAGCGAAGACGTCCGGACCAGCTCGCCCATCGAGCTGCTCGATGCATTGGCGAAGGTATTCGCGTCGCAATTGGCAACTGCAGCGGCAACTGCAGCGGTATGGTTCTTGGTGTCGAGCTGCGCGAAATGCTTTGCCTGGGTCGAGTTGTCGACGATGAACCGTGCAGGTGAGGTCTGTGGGCTGTGGTCGTAGTCCAGATAGCGCTCAGGGAGCCGAGCGCCGACAGGCGGCCTGGGGCGGAAGTCGGGAGTACCCGACTTGGCGTGCACGATCGCCTTCACCGCATTGGCATTTGCCGCCGGAGCGGGTCGCATCGAACGCTTGTGCTGGCTCACGCCCGATGCCAAAGCACTTTGCGAGAACAAAATCAAAAGAAGGGCAAGTGACGATGTCTTCAACGTCGTCGTGAAAGTCGGGGGTCGCGTACAGTTCATGCTGAAATCTCCTTGGAGGAGCAGACATTCGGAGCCTGCTCCAGCTCTGTGAGGGAACAAACAACGGCGACTGACGTAAATCTGATCCTTCTGGTGTTGCTGCGCGCCACTGGGATGGATTTCGCGGGGATTCGGTCACTCCTGCGAATTTGCTGGCGTGAATGGATGTCATCCACGCTACCCCCCAAGAGACGGTGACGCTCGCGCTCCAGCACAGGATCTCGAGTGCCGATCCTGCATGCAGATCAAACTGTCCAGCGCCTGTTCCCGGCGATCTCCGACTTCGCCGCGCCCACCCCCAGCGGCTCTGGACCTGCGAAAGATTGAACCGGTCGGGTGTGCGGAGATAGGCGGAAACGCCCGCTTGAAGTAGCGAATACGCCAAAAAGCTGGCGAAGAGCGTCCGCATTTCCTGTGACCGGGTGCGCTGGATTGCAGTGCGCTGGCGATGGTGACCATCTTCGCCTCGTTGAACACTTGGCCGGCGCTGGCACCAGTCACGCTGAACAAGGTGTTGGTGCAAGCGTCCACCGACGAGTTGCGTACCAGGGTGACCAGGCAGCTGCCGCCGGCCGACGCAAACGCGTTGACATCATGGGTGGCGGCGGCCGCCGCCGCGCTCATGCGCAGCGAAGCCGACTGATTGCGCTCCGGGCGACCATAGTCGGCGTACAGCGAGCCTTCGACGACGATTGCGGCGGGCTCACTCGGCTTGAGTGGGCGGGCCTGCTGATGCCGTACCCTCGGCAACAAGCCGGTGGTGCGCCAGGCAGTCGCGGTTGGGGCCGGCGCCTTTTTCCGGGCCTTTATCGGTGCCGCATGGCGCGGCAGACTGCATCCGAGCGTCAACAGCAACGAGCTGACGCATCGCGGACGCGATTTGCGTGCGCAAGTATTCATGTTCCCCTCCAATAAAGGCCCCCCGTGGCCTGGCTCATCGCCGCATTGGACGCGTGTGCAGTGCGCTCCCATTGCGCCGACGAACCGGCGGCCATGCTACGTGCCAATCAAGCCGCCGCTCTAGGCGATTCTGGCCAGTATCGGCGCTGAACTCGGCACGAAACTCACCGGGTGGCGATGTGAGGCCGTGGTGGATGCGCACCAGCGCGCATGCACGACGCAGGGTCCCGCAGTCGGCGTCAGCCATCAGCGGATCGAGCATCAGCAGCAACAGGCACCGCCGGTAATCGACAGGCCCGGCTTCACCCGTGACGCGCGGATCGGATGCCGATATGCAACGGGAGGCGAGTCGTCGGGCGTGAGATCAAACCGATGCAATGGAGGGTTCCAGGCGGGAGAACCGATGGATGCCATCCGCTGGTGACGGCGACCACGCGCCGCCAACCGCCGTCACTACCGCGGCTGCGCCGGTGACCCCCGGCACGATGCATACCCCACGCCGATGCCCAGCGACACGCCGAGCAACTCGCACAGCACGCGCAGGCCCAGGTGCTCCGGATCGTGCATGCCGGCCAGCACCGCCTGCAGCAGGGCGATCGACTGCAGGTTGGCGTAGTTGAGATAGAACATGTCCCACAAGTCGCCGCTGACGGTGAGCACGCACGCCAGCAGGAACGCCCAGCCGATCTTGCGCGCGGCGCTCCAGCCGTGGCGGCTGCCCAGCCAATGCAGCGCCAGGAACAGCAGCAGCCCGGCCGCGGCCGAGATCGCGCCGGCCTGCAGGCCGCCGATGATGCCGCTGCCCATCCATGACTGGTCGTAGTGCACTGCGCTCGTTCCCCGGAGACCGTGAGCATGTTCGCCTGCGCGCACGTGCACGCTAGACTGCACGGCCCCACTCGTTTGGAGCAGTCTGCATGACTCACGCCGTTTCCGCCACGACGGCCCTGATCGTGGTCGACGTGCAGCCCGACTTCATGTCCGGCGGCGCGCTGGCCTGCCACGAGGGCGACGCGATCATCGACGGCATCGACGCGCTGCTGCGCGCGCGCCGCTTTCGCCATGTGGTGGCCACGCAGGACTGGCACCCGCGCGGTCACGTCTCGTTCGCCAGCTCGCATCCGGGTCATGCGCCGTTCGACGGGATCAACCTGCACGGCCACGCACAGACGCTGTGGCCGGATCACTGCGTGCAGGGCACGCCGGGTGCCGCGTTGCATCCGCAGGTGGACTGGTCGGCGCTGGACGCGGTGCTCCGCAAGGGCAGCGACCCGGGCGTGGATTCCTACAGCGGCTTTCGCGAAAACCACGGCCCGCACGGCACGCGCCCCAGCACCGGGCTGGCCGGCTGGCTGCGCGAGCGTGGCGTGGACGAGGTGGTGGTGTGCGGACTGGCGCGCGACGTGTGCGTGCTGTGGACCGCGCAGGACGCCGTGGCGCTGGGCTTTCGCGCGCACCTGCTGTGGGAGCTCTCCCGCCCGGTCACGCCGGCCAGCGATGCGGCCACCTGCGCCGCGCTGCAGGCGCAAGGCATCGGCATCATGTAGGAGCGCTCAGGCGTCGTTCTCGCCGGATACGTGCACCCGCGCCACGCCGTCCTCGTCCACCTCCACGCTCAGCGTGATCGGGCGGCAGCACACCTGGCAATCCTCGATGTACTGCTGGCTGGGGATCGAGGTGTCGAGCAGGATGCCGATGGCCTCGCCGCAATACGGACAGTCGATGGCGTGTGGGGTGAGCATGGCGAGTCTCCGCGGAGGACGACCCAGTACAGCACGGACCCGGGTGACGCGCCCGTCAAGCGTGACGCAGCGACCAGGCCTGCGGCAGCCCGATCCAGAACAGCGCGTCACGCTTGCAGCGCGGGGCCAGCTTGAGCAGTTCGTTGTCCTTGCTGACCAGCCAGCGCGCGCCCGACGCCTGCGCCAGTTCCAGGAACTTCTGGTCGTCCGGATCGGCGCAGCGCGGCAATGGCGCGGCGGCGGTGGCCAGTTCGTTCGGCAGGCAGCGCACCAGCGCATCGAACGCCGCCTCGATCCCCGGTCGGGCGGCGTCGGTGACCGGCAGCTGCGGGTAATGCAGCACGCGCAGCCATTCCTCGCGGCAATCGGCGCGCGTCACCGCCTCGATCGTGCCGCGCTGCATCGCCACGTGCAGCGCGGCGGATTGCGCGTCGCCGAACAGGAAGATGTCCAGGCACACATTGGTGTCCAGCACGACGCGCGGCGGCGAGGGTTCGGCAGTCATCACACCATGATGCGGCAAGCAGGTCACGCGATGCACGGTACGCCTGCCTGGCGCGGTCGCGCTCGCGGCGGCCCGTGCCGCCGCGAGCGCGCCCCGGCTTCAGTGGCCGCGGCTCCCGGCCAGCTTGACGCGCGTGCTGACGTAGACATCGCCCGGGTCGGCCGGCACCTGGGCGAAATGCTTGCGCCCGAAATACAGGCGGGTGCCGTCGCGGGACAGCGTGGCGCGGGTTTCCGCGCCGTCCGCCGTGTTGACGGCGGGGTTGTCGATCGGGCCGCGCACCGTCCACGGCGAGGCGGTGTTGGGGCGCGTGGCATACCAGATGTCCTGGTTGCGCGGATCGGCGCTGGCGCGATTGCTGCTGAACACGATCTCCAGCCCGTCCCAGCGCACGTTCGGCATCAGGTCGGCGGCATCCGTGCTCAGCTCGGCCACGCGCACACCGGGCCCGAAGCTGCCGTCGGCACGCTGGCGGCTCATGTAGATATCGTGGTTCTTGCTGTCCGGATAGCCGTTGCTGGAGAAGTACAGGAAGGTGCCCTGGGCGGTTACCACTACCGACGGGCTGTATTCCGAGCCCTTGGTATTCGGGCCGCCGTCGGCATAGGCGCCCAGGTTCACCGGTGTCGCCCAGTGAGGCTGTCGATACCACCACGGTCCCCAGCCGTGCGCGGGGCGTTCGCGGGTCAGGAACAGGTCACCGTGCGGCGGGCTGCCGGCCGGAGGAGGTGGCATGTCCTTGCACGTGGCGCAATCCTCGGAGTTCTGCCGCGAGCTGACGAACAGCAGCCACCCGCCGGGCAACGGCGTGGGGCAATAGTCGGCGGCAGTGGGGGAGTTCGCCGGCGCACCGAGGTTGGTGACGTGGTCCCAGCTGCGCATCAAGCCATTCCAGGTGGCACGCCAGTTGTCCAGACCGCCGTTGCGGGTGGACATGAAATACAGGTTCCGCCCGTCCGGCGATTCGATCGGGCAACCCTCGGCGGCCGCGGTGTTGATGCCGGGCGCGGGCACCGCGTTGCTCCACGCACCGTAGTCCCTGGCGTGGGTGTTGGCGGACAGGACCACGGCGATGGCCAGTGCGCAGTGTTGGTATTTGCGGTTCATGCGGACCTCCTTGATGGGGCATGGATGGGCGCGCTGGCGGTCTCCTCGCGGCGTGGCGTGGACTCGCCTGGCGGAAACGGGCGCCCGCGACCGGCACATGCCGGTGCGCCCAGCTTCGGCGGCGCGGCAGCGCAAGGTCTTGAGGCCGCCGCTCGGAAACTGCTGGACTTTGCTTGGATTCCTTGGGAAAACATGGGGGCGACCCGCCGCGCAAGGTTTCCCGTCCACCCGAGTGCGCCGCCCGCCACAGGACGCCATGGATCCGTCAACGCCCGCCCCGCTGGCCTTCGACGAATGCGCGATCGACTTCGCGGGTCGGCGGCTGCTGCGCGACGGCATCGAGCAGCCGCTGGAACCCAAGGCCTTCGCCGTGCTGGCGCTGCTCGCCGGCAGGCCCGGCCAGGTGTTCACCCGCGACCAGATCCTCGACGCCGTCTGGGGCCATCGCAACATCACCCCGGGGGTGCTGAACCGGGTGATGACCCTGCTGCGGCATGCGCTGGGCGAAGACGCGCAAGCGGCGCGCTACCTGCACACCGTGCATGGCGTGGGCTACCGCTTCGACCTGCCCGTCGCGCCCGACGCGTCGCCGCAGGCACTGCAAACCTCCGCGCCGGAAACGCCGGCGGCGCCGCAGCCGCTCCCCGCCACGGGGCGGCGCGCCGGCGACCGGCATCCGTTGCGCCGCACCCTGCCGTGGTTGCTGCCGCTGCTGGCGTTGCTCGCCCTCGCCGGCTGGCACTGGTGGCCGCGCCCGCCAGGCACACCGGCGAGCGGACGCAGCATCGCCGTGCTGCCGCTGCTCAATGCCGGCAACGATGCCCAGCAGTTGTATTTCTCCGACGGCCTGTCGGAAAACCTGATCGACGCCCTGTCCCGCTTCGAGGGGCTTAAGGTGATCGGCCGCACCTCGGCCTTCCAGTTCCGCAACAGCAAGGACGACAGCGCGACCATCGGGCGCAAGCTGGGCGTGTCCTACCTGCTCACCGGCAGCGTGCAGCGCGCCGGCGACGTCGTGCGCATCAATGCCTCGCTGACCCGCGCCGCCGACGGCAGCACGCTGTGGGCCGAACATTACGACCGCCCCTACCGCAACCTGTTCGCCCTGCAGGACGAGATCGCCCAGGCCGTGGCCGCTGCCTTGCAGGTGAAGCTTCTGTCGCCCGGCGAATCCGTGAAACACGACGACCGGCCGCCGGGCGGCAGCATCGATGCCTACAACGCCTATCTGCAGGGCCTGCAGCATTGGCACGACGAGGATTTCGACCAGGCCTCGGAATACATGGCCAAGGCCGTGCAACTCGACCCGCGCTATGCGATGGCATGGGCGCACCTGTCGGGATCGCTGAGCACCGTCGCCACGTTCTCGAACGAGCCCGCCGAGGCCGCCCGCCAGCACATGAACCAGGCAAGGCGCGCGGCGGATCAGGCGTTGCAATTGGCGCCCGGGCTGGGGGCGGCCCACGCGGCCCGCGCCTACCTGATGGTCTACAGCTTCGACCATCGCGGCGCCCTGGCCGAATGCCGTCGCGCCGTGCAACTGGCGCCGGAGGACGGGACCGTCCTCAATGGCTGCGGCTATGTGTTTGCCCAGGTCGGGAAACTGCGCGAGGCGATCCGGTCGAGGCAGCATCTCCTTTCGATCGAACCGCTGTACATCATCAACTACCAGCAGTACGCGAAGCTGCTGCTGGCGTCCGGCCGGCTGGACGAAGCGGAGAAGTACCTCGGCACCGCCGAAAGCCTGCCGCAGACGAACGCGCACTGGCACTACTCATCCTTGTTCCTGCGCATGGCGCTTGCCCTGGCGCGTGGCGACGCGGCCAAGGCCATGAGCAGCGCGCTGCAAATGCCCGCGAAGCACCGCGGCTTGTACACGACGCTGGCGACCCAGATCGGGCCCGATCGCGCCGCCGCCGACGCCGCGCTGGCGAACGGCCTCGCCAGCAAGGCCGAGGCGGACGCCGATCCGCACCTGATCGCGCAGATCTACGCCTTGCGCGGCGATGCCGGCCACGCCGTGGAATGGTTGCAGCATGCTTCGGCCGCCGATCTCCTGTTCCTGCCGACCGATCCGTTCATCCTGAACCTGCGCGACGATCCGCGCTTCATCGCTTTCTGCGCAAGGATCGGCCTGCCGCCCCCGGGCGAAAGCGAAGCGTTGAGCATCGACCAGCTCCGCGCCGCAAACGGCACGCGCGAGCGCTGAGGTGCGGGAAGCGCCGGGATCGGCAGCAAACCCTGACCCAGCCGATACAATGCGGGCTTTCCGAGCGGAACCGACGACCATGGCCGAGCGTGCGTTCGACGATTACCTGGCCCGCTCCGGCGCCACCCTGGAAGGCTCGCGCTACGCGGCGTGGCTGGCGATCACGCCGCGCCGCCACGGCTTTCCGGTGTATTACGCGATCTGCGAGAACCGCAGCTTCCGCGACAAGGACGTGGCCGAAGCCGCCGCGGCGAAGGCGCTGGCCGACATGACGGGACTGGAGGCGGACGGCACGCCGATCTTTCCCGAGGACTACACCGGCTTCGACGATTAGGCGGGCCGGACCGGCTCGTGGCGATGGACGGCGGGTGGTGCCCGCCCTACGCCGCGGCGGCCAGCGCGCGCAGGCGTTCCACCGCGGCGGGGACGGCCGCGGGCGCATCCACCGTGAGCATGCGCGGCTCGTCGGCGGCCAGGCCGTTTTCCAGTTCGTGCGCCCAGGTCACGTGGTAGGGCATGTGCACGCCCCAGCCGCCCAGGCGCAATACCGGCTCGATGTCCGAGCGCAGCGAGTTGCCGACCATCGCGAACTGCGCTGGCTGCAGGTCGAATTCGCCCAGCACGCGGCGGTAGGTGACGGCGTCCTTCTCCGAAACGATTTCGATGCGGCGGAACAAATCGGCCAGGCCGGACTGTGCCACCTTCTTCTCCTGGTGGAACAGGTCGCCCTTGGTGATCAACACAACCTCGTACTTCGCCGCCACCGCCTCGACCGCGGCGCGGATGCCCGGCAGCAGTTCCACCGGATGCTGCAGCACGCCCTTGCCCAGCTCGATCAAGGCGTGGATGTCGGCCGCGCCGATGCGCCCGTCCGAGACCGCGATGGCGGTCTCCACCATCGACAGCGCCATCCCCTTGGCGCCGTAGCCGAACAGCTTGAGGTTGCGCTGCTCGGTGGCCAGCATGCGCTCGTGCACCTCGCGATCGGCCACGTCCACGTAGCGCGCCATGATCGCCGCGAACGCGTCGCCGGCCTGGCGGTAGTAACCCTCGCTGTGCCACAGCGTGTCGTCGCCGTCGAAACCGATCAGTTGCAGCATCAGGCACCCACCCGCGTGCGCACCGCATCCATGTCGCGCACCGGACGAATCTCGATGGCACCGGTTTGCGACCACGGGAAGGACTGCGCGATGCGCACCGCCTCGTCCATGTCGGCCGCCTCGATCAGGTTGAAGCCGCCCAGGTATTCCTTGGTCTCGGCGTACGGGCCGTCGACCACGCTGGTGCGGCCATCGCGCACGCGCACGGTACGCGCGGTGTCCGGCGCTTCCAACTGCTGCGAATCGAGCAACCGCCCCTGCGCGCGCAACGCGTCGGCCTTGCCGAAGCAGCTTTTCATGCGGCTGTCGAACTCGCCTTCGGGCAGCGCGTCCAGCAGGCGGTCGTCGCAATAGATCATCACGAGATATTTCATGGCGTTCTCGGCGGGGAAGGCGGGGCGAGGAGGGATAATGCCGCAATGAACGCCCGCGCCGATACCTTCAGCGAACTGCCCTTCCATCCGATCGCTTTCGTGCGCTCGCCGTACGCGCAGCGCATCGACGCGCCGCACCAGCCCACCGTGGTGGCCGGCACCGAGACGGGAGCGGCGGCCGAGGCCGTGATCGAATTCGTGGCGGACTTCCCGGCGGCGGCATACCGCGACCTGGCCGGCTTCGAGCGGATCTGGCTCCTGTTCGCCTTCCACCGCAGCGAGGGCTGGAAGGCCGAGGTGCGCCCGCCGCGCGGCGGCGGCAAGCGCAGCGTGCTGGCCACGCGCTCGCCGCACCGGCCGAACGCGATCGGGCTGTCGGCGGTGGAGCTGGTGGCGGTGGAGGCAGGCTCACTGCGCGTGCGCGGGGTGGATCTGCTGGACGGCACGCCGATCCTCGACATCAAGCCGTACGTGCCCTACGCGGATGCCTTCCCGCAGGCGCGGGCCGGCTGGATCGACGCGATCGACGCGGCCCAGGGCCGCCGCTCCGCGCCGGGGCCGCGCAAGCCGCGCACGCGGCCGCGCGGCGGCGAGGTCAGCGGATCATGAGCAACTGCCGCAGCAGGTGCTGCCGCCGCTGACGTGGATCTGCCGCGGCTCGGACACCCGCGCGGCTTCGTAGCCCGCCTCGTGCAGGGCGGTGATGACCTGACCCGAGGTCAACTGTGCCGACACGTCGATCTGGCCGGCGACGGCATCCGCGGTGACCTTCGCGGTGGCGTCATGGGCACGCAGGATGGCGGCGATGGCGCCGGTGTCGCCGGCAAGATCCTTCACTTGAAACAGCATCGGTACGGTCTCCAGGGTTGAAGGCGGCACATCCGCCGGGCGCGATGGTGACCGGCGCCCCGCCCGCGCGCCCTGACCGGGATCAGGGCAATCCCGGTTGGTGAGACTCACGCCGGGCACACTGCCGCAGCCGCTGCGGACCTCCGCCGTCGGCGCCCGATGCATTGGCAGTGGATCGGTTCAAACCTTGGCCGCGCCCGGTACCGCACCTGGCGCGGCCTTTTTTGTTCAGGGCGCCGGCGCGGGAACCGCCGGCAGCCACGGCGACACGCGCGGGCGCTCCAGCGCGGCGAGCAGCGGTCCATCGCGGCCGTACACGTCGGGGCGGAAGCCGACCCGGCCGTCTTCGCGCAGGTCCACCGTCCAGTACGCCAGCAGCAGGGTCACCGGCTTGCGCAGCATCACGGTCTGCGTCTTCAGCGTGTCGATCGCGCGATCGATGCCGGCGCGATTCCACCGCACCGGATCGTCCAGCAGCAGCTCGGCCAGTTCGCGCGGGCGCTCCACCCGGATGCAGCCGGAGCTGTACGTGCGCTGCTGGTTGGCGAACAGCTCCTGGTGCGGCGTGTCGTGCATGTACACCGCGTAGTCGTTGGGGAAGCGGATCACCAGCCGGCCCAGCGAATTGCCCGGCCCGGCGTCCTGGCGCAGCACGATGCCGCGCGGGTTGGCCCAGTCCACGCTGGCCGGCGACAGCTCGCGGCCCTGGCCGTCCAGCACGCGGAGGCGGTTGGCGGCAAGGTAGCCGCGGTCCTTGCGCAGCTTCGGCAGGATGTCGTTCTTCAGGATGGTCGGCGGCACCGTCCAGGTCGGGTTGAGCGTGAGGTAGGTGATCTTCGACTTGAACACCGGCGTGCTGCGGTACGGCTTGCCCACCTGCACGCGCGAACGCCACACCGGCTTGCCGTCCTTGTAGTAGATGACCTGGTAGCCGGCGATGTCGACCACCACGAACTTGCCCTGCAGCTGGTGCAGCAGCCAGCGCGCGCGCTCCAGGTTCGCGCGCAGCTGATCGATGCGCGCGGCGACCGGCACGTTCAGCGCGGCCAGGGTGGCCTTGCCCAGGTGGCCGTCCGCGGCCAGGTACTGTTCGCGCTGGAACTGCTTCAGCGCGGCTTCCAGCGCCGGGTCGTACAGGTCGTCCGCGCCATCGCCCACCGGATGGCCGACCCGTTGCAGCCGCTGGCGCAGCGCCGGCACGCGCGGATCGTGGCTGCCCGGCTTCAGCGTGGGGCCATCGGCGATCGCGGGCCAGCCGCCCTGCGCCGCCACCTCGCGCAGCTTCGCCAGCGCCGTGCGCAGCTGGCCGTAGTACGGATGCTGCGGACGCGCACGCGCGAACAGCTCGCCGATGGTGCCTTGCGCCAGCGCCTCGCGCACCGCCTGCAGGCCCCGCGCCTGGTCGATCTGGCGCGGGTCGAAGTTCCAGTGCGTGTCCAGCGTGGCCGGATCGACCTTGCCGCGATACAGGTGCAGCAGCGCGGCGAAGCAGGCGTCGGTGGCCAGCAGGTCGAACTGCGCGCGCTGCTGCGCCGTGGCCTGCAGATCATCCAGCACGTGGCGCCGACGTTGCAGTTCATCCAGCGCGTAATCCTGCGGATCGAGGCCGTCGGCGGCCATGCCGCGCAGCGCGGCCAGCAACTGGTCGAGCTCGTCAGGCCGCGTCCACGTCGGCGCGAACCGGTTCTGTTCGTAGAACGTCGCCACCGCGGCGCCCGGCGCCGCCGCCATCGCGTCACCGGCATGCGCAACGCGCCATTGCTCGATCCGTTCGCGGATCTGCTCGGCCACCGGGCCCGGCGGTGAGGCCACGGTTTGCTCCATCGCGACCGACCCGCCCCCGGCCGGCGGTGCATGCGCCGCGACGACTCCCAGCCAGCCCAGCAAGGCGACGGCGCAAACGGTACGGGCGAAGCCGGACGACATGGAGAGTCCTGTGCGGGCGGATACGGCCAGTCATAGCACAACCGCCGGCCGGCGCCGACGGGCGCGGCGACCGGTCGCACGGGACAGGTTCTTAACGGTCGACTGCTAGCATCGACGGCTGTTCGTGCCCATGCCCAAGTGGTCCCGATGAGTCGACTGCGCCTCCTTGCCATCCTGCTGTTGCTGCTCGGCGGCGCAGCGCACGCGGCCACGCCGACGTTGCGCGATGCGCTCAGCAAACTCGCGCCGCAGGCGAATCCGCAGGTGATCGCGCTGGCGCTGGCGGCCACCGACTGCGCCACGGCGCAAGGCCAGCCACCGTCCGAGCGGCTGGCGGTGATCGACTACTCCCGGCCCTCCACCGAACCGCGGCTGTGGGTGTTCGACCTGGCCCGGCGCAAGCTGCTTTATCAGGAGCTGGTGGCGCACGGGCGCAACACCGGCGAGAACCTGGCCAGCAGGTTTTCCAATACGCCGGAAAGCCGGCAATCCAGCCTGGGCCTGTTCCGCACGCTGGACACCTACGCCGGCCGCAACGGCTATTCGCTGCGCCTGGAGGGGCTGGAACCGGGCACCAACGACCGCGCACTGGCGCGCGCGCTGGTGATCCACGGTGCGGCCTACGTCAACCCGGCACTGGCCCGTGAGCAGGGCCGCATCGGTCGCAGCTACGGTTGCCCGGCCGTACGCAGCGCGATCGCGCGACCGCTGATCGACGCGCTCAAGGGCGGCCAGTACGTGTTCTCCTACTATCCCGATGCCAGGTGGCTGGGCGCCTCGCCGTACCTCAAGTGCAGCGGCGGGTTGGCGATGACGCCCGCGCCCGGCGCGCCTTGATCCATCTCGCGCGGCCATCCTCGCGGCAATGCTGCCGCAGCCCCCTCACTCGGGAGTCTGCTGGCTCGCACAGCCCTCATCCGGCGTCACCGGCAGGCGCAGGATCAGCAGCCACAGCAGCACCACCAGCGCGACCAGCAGCCACGGCAACCAGGCGTGCCCGCGGAACCACCAGATCGTGCCGGCCATCGACAGCGTGAGCAGGCCCAGCGCCATCCAGCGCGCGCGCCGCGAAATGCTGCGCTCGCGCTCCCACCGCGCGATCGCCGGGCCCAACCGGGGCAGCGAGAGCAGCCAGCGATGCCAGCGCGGCGAGGCGCGCGACCAACACGCAGCGGTCAGCAGCAGGAACGGCACGGTCGGCATCACCGGCAGCATCAGGCCGATCAGTCCCAGCAGCAACGCCACGCCGCCGGCGATGAACAACAGCCAGCGCACCATGCCGCTGTGACGGGGATGCGTATGGTGCGAGTCGTGTCCGTCGCCCGCCGCCGACTGCCCGCGATCGGACCGCCTCATGTGGTGCGCTTCGGCCGACCTTCGCGCGCCTTGTACAGGCGTCGGTCGGCCTCGCCCAGGCCGGCTTCCAGCGAGGCGCCCTGCTCCACGATGGCCGCGCCCATGGTGAAACCGATCGGCGCCTCGGCGCGATCGGCATCGAGCCGCTCGACCACGCCTCGGGTGAGCGCCTCGCCGGCGCCGCGCAGCAACACCAGGAACTCGTCGCCACCGAGGCGGATCACGGCATCCTGCGGTCGCACATGGCTGCGCAGGAATACCGCCATGGCCACCAGCACCTCGTCGCCGCGTGCGTGGCCGTGGGTGTCGTTGACGTGCTTGAAGTGGTCCAGGTCGAACACGATGCAGCCCCAACCGACGGCCGGGTCCGCGGCCAGTTCGGCCAGGTAGCGGCGGTTGAAACAGCCGGTCAGCGGATCGTGGATCGACCATTCGCGCAACTGGCTCTCCTGGCGGAAGCGCTCGGTGACGTCCAGCGCGTGGCCCAGCACGTAGGGATCGTCGCCCTCGACGTCGTCATCCAGCACGTTGTGGTACTGCCAGACGTGCTCGCTGCCGTCCTTGGCGACCACCTGCAGCATGCCCGCGTCGCTGTTTCCGCGCATGAGGCGCAACAGGTACTCGGCGAAGCGCGCGCGCCGTTCGGGACGCATGAAATCGGTCAACGGCCGGCCGATCATCTCGCCCACCGAATAACCCAGCGACTTGGCTGCCGCCGGGTTCACCGACAGCAGCACGCCTTCGTGGTCGTGCGTGCAGATCAGGCCGGGGCTGTACTGGAACAGCTTGCGGTAGCGGCGGTCGCTGGCCTCCAGCGCCGCGATCGCGCGCCGCTGCAGGGTGATGTCCTGGAACGCGCCGGCCAGCCGCCGCACGCTGCCGTCATCGGCGCACTCCACGACGCCGACGGCACGCACCCAGATCTTCCGGCCGGTGGCGGTGGTCAGCGGCAGCTGCAGATCCCATCCCTCGCCGGTGGCGATGCCCTTGCGCACGGCCGCGTCGATCACCGGCCGTGCCACGGGGTCGTAAAAGCTCACCGCCTCTTCCAGGCTCGGGTGGAAGCCCGGCGGCACGTCGTGCAGGCGGCAGGTCTGGTCCGACCAGGTGATCGCGTTGGTGGCCAGGTCCAGCTCCCAGCCGCCGGCGTCGAGCAGACGTCCGGTGCGTTCGAGCAGCGCCTCGTTGGCGCGCCGCTTCCGTTCCGCCTCGCGGGCCGGCTCCGGTGGCTGGCGCAGCGACGTCGCAGCGCCGACCGGCGCGACGTCGTCCCGGCGCAGGACCGGCCGCATCTCCAACGCATGTGCCGCCGCGCGGGCCAGTTGCCGCAATGTCTCATGTTGTCGTTCGTCGAGCGCACCGGGCGCGCGATCGAGCACGCACAACGCGCCCGCCTTCGCGCTCTCGCCCCGCCTGATCGGCACGGCGGCGAAGCCACGGATGCCTGCTGCACCGGCAACCAGCGGATCGTCGGCGCAACGCGGGTCGAGTCGCGCGTCGGGAATCTCAAGCACGCCGGAACTCGCCTTGGCCAGCACCCGCAGCACGCTCGGCTCGTCGATATCCGGCGCCGGCACGTGCACGGCAAGCCCGCGGCCGTCGGCGTCGACCAGCACGATCAGCGCCAGCGCCCGCCCGGTCGCCGCCGCGGCGCTGCGCACGATCGCATCGAACAGCGGCTCGGCGCGGGTATCCAGCGCAGCCATGGCGCGCAGCGTCGCCAGGCGCAGCGTTTCGTCGGCATGATGGGCGGCAGCGGACATACGGGGCGGCAATCGGCTCGTGGGTCGGCACATCGTGTGGCCACCGTAGCAGTCCGCATGTGAATCGGCCACGCACGCCACCGCAGTTTCGGCCGCTGCCGCCACGAAAAAGCCGCCCGGATCGCTCCGGGCGGCTTTTTCGTGCCGCTCTCGGGCGGCGCGGCTTACTCGGCGGCGCCATCCAGTCCGCGGCGCTCCAGCAGCGGCTCGATGCGCGGCTCGTGGCCGGCGAAATCGCGGAACAGCTGCAGCGCATCCTTGCTGCCGCCCTGCGACAGCAGCGTCTGCCGGAAGCGGTCGCCGTTGGCGCGGGTCAGGCCGCCGTGGCTCTTGATCCACTCGACCGTGTTCGCGTCCAGCACCTCGGACCAGATGTAGGCGTAGTAGCCGGCCGCGTAACCGCCCATGATGTGGCTGAAGTACGGCGTGCGGTAGCGCGGCGGCACCGGCGCGTAATCGGTGCCGTTGGCCTTCAGCGCGGCCGCCTCGAACGCCATCACGCCGTCCGCGTCGGGGATCTTGTCCGCGCCGAGCTGGTGCCAGCTCTGGTCGAGCATCGCTGCGCCGAGGTACTCGGTGGTGGCGAAGCCCTGGTTGAACTTCGAGGTGGCCAGCACCTTGTCCAGCAGTTCCTTCGGCATCGGCGCGCCGGTCTGGTAGTGCTTCGCGTAGTTGGCCAGCACGCTGGGCCAGTCGGCCCACATCTCGTTCACCTGCGAGGGGAACTCGACGAAGTCGCGCGGCACGCTGGTACCGCTGAAGCGCGGGTACTTCACGTTGGAGAACATGCCGTGCAGCGCGTGGCCGAACTCGTGGAATGCCGTGGTGACCTCGTCCCAGGTCAGCAGGGTCGGGCCGCTGGTCGGCCTGGTGATGTTGAGGTGGTTGGCCACCACCGGCAGGTTGCCGGTCAGCGCGGACTGGTCGACGTAGGAGTTCATCCAGGCGCCGCCGCGCTTGGACGGGCGGGCATACATGTCGGCCAGGAAGATCGCCAGCTGGCTGCCGTCTTCGTTGTAGACGTCGTACACCAGCACGTCGGGGTTGTAGACCGGCAGGTCGGTGCGCTGCTTGAACTTGAGTCCGTAGAGCTGGCCGGCGGCGTAGAACACGCCGTTCTCCAGCACGTTCTTCATCTCGAAATAGGGCTTGAGCTGGCTCTCGTCGAAGTTGTACTTGTCGGCGCGGACCTTCTCCGTGTAGTAGGCCCAGTCCCACGGCTGCAGCGCGAACGTGGGCTGGCCCTTGGCCGCCTGCTCCCTGTCGATCATCGCCTGCAACGCGGCGCCTTCGCGCCTGGCGTTGGCGACCGCCGGCGGCGCCAGCTTGCCGAGCATGGCGTTGACCGCCTCCGGCGTCTTCGCGGTCTGGTCGGCCAGCACGTAGGCAGCCCAGGTCGGATAGCCGAGCATGCCCGCCTTCTCCGCACGCAGTTTCATCACCTGCGACACGATCGCGGTGTTGTCGTACGCGTTGCCACGGCTGCCGCGCGTGATCGAGGCCTTGTATAGGCGCTCGCGCAACGCGCGGTTTTCCAGCTGCGCCAGCGGCGGCTGGCCGGTGGTGTTGAGCAGGGCGATCACGTACTTGCCGTCCAGCCCCTTGGCCTTGGCGGCGGCCGCCGCGGCGTCGATCTGGGCATCGGTGAGGCCGGCCAGTTCGGCGCGGCTGTCCACCACCAATGCCGAATCGTTGACCTCGGCCAGCACGTTCTGGGTGAACCTGGTGCCGAGCTTGGCGAGCTCGCCGTTGATCTGCTTCAGGTGCGCCTTGTCGGCGTCGGACAGCTTGGCACCGGCGCGCACGAAATCGGTGTGGTAACGCTCGATCAGGCGCACGCCCTGCGCGTCCAGGCCCAGGCTTTCGCGCGTGTCGTACAGCTTCTGGATGCGCGCGAACAGCACCGGGTCCAGCGTGATCGCATCACGATGCGCGGACAACTTCGGCGCGTACTCGGCCTGCAGCGCCTTGAGCGCATCGTTGTTCTCGACCCCGGACAGGCTGAAGAACACGGTCGAGGTGCGCTGCAGCACGTCGCCGGATTTCTCCAGCGCGATGATGGTGTTGTCGAAGGTCGGCGCAGCGGGGTTGGCGCTGATCACCGCCACTTCGCGCAGCTGCTCGGCCATGCCGCGGTCGAATGCGGGGGCGTAGTCGCTGTCCCTGATCCTGTCGAACGCGGGGTAGTGCAGCGGCAGCGTGCTCTCGGCGAAAAACGGATTGGCACGGACGTCGGCAGCGGCCGCGTGTGACGCGTGCGTGCCTGCGTGCTGCTTGTCCGCCGCGGTGTCGGCATAGGCCGCCATGGAACTGGTCAACGCGATCGTCATCGCCAGGGAAAGGGTGGGCTTCATCAAGGTCCGCTCGACGTGGGGGAACCCCGATCCTACCCAAAGCCTCTGCGGCACACCCATGACTAAAGCCATGGATGGACACCGCCAGATCCGCTACAACGGGTCCGCGTGCGTGGCGAAGAAAGCCTGCAGGAACGCCTGCCGCGCCGCTCCGCGATCGGCCTCGGTGCGGCAATGCGCCGCAATCACCTGACGCAGCAGCCCGCCATCGGATTCGCGCACCGCGGGCCAGGGCGGCAGGCCCGCGCCGTTGGGATCGCCGGTCTTGATGAACCGTGCGAAGTAGCCTTCCATCGTGGCGGACGCGGCGCGGTCGGCAGCCGTCCACGCATAGACCGGATTGCCCGCCAGGTTGCCCAGCGCGTACTCGATCTCGCCGCTGTGCACCGCGCCGGGATCCGGGCTTTCGCCCGCCGCCGGATGCACCTTGGCCGGACGCGGCTGATCGAAGTAATAGAAGTACACCGGCGCGCCGCCGTGGCGTCGCTGCAGATCCATCCAGCGCCAGGTGGTGTGCGCGATGAACATGTCGCCGGCCAGCGCGGTGGCAGAGGATTTCACCTGCGTCGTGTCGGCGCCGGGGTACAGCGTCAGTGCACGCGCCGCCTGCGCGCCGAACAGCCGTTGCAGTGCCGTGCGGTAATGCGCCGGGGTCGGCGGCTGGTCCTTCAGGATCGCGGTGTAGTAACCCTCCTGCGAATTGCTCCCCAGCAGCAGCGGCACCTGTGCCTGCTCGCCGCGGGCCATGCTGGCCGCGGGTGGCTCGCGCAGGAACCAGCCGTCGAGATTGACGTCGGCGTCGCCGTGCTGCTCGCGCGTGGCCTGCAGCAGGCGGTCCGCCGGCAGCGCACGCAGCGCGGCCAGCGAGTCGGCATCGAGATGCCGCGCGAACGCCTCGCCGCGGCGCTCCATCGTCGCCAGCGGCACCGGCGCGATCGGCGCGATCAGGGCGCCGCTTTCGCCGATCGCGCGGGCGAACAGCCCGCGCGACAGCGGCGAGGTCATCAGCGCGCTCACCGCGATCGAACCGGCCGACTCGCCGGCGATCGTCACCTGCGCCGGATCACCGCCGAAAGCGGAGATGTTGGCGCGCACCCAGCGCAGCGCGGCGACCTGGTCGAGCAGGCCATAATTGCCCGCCGCGTGCTGCGGCGACTCGGCGGCGAGCGCCGGCGTGGCGAAGAAACCGAACACGCCCAGGCGATAGTTCACCGTGACCGTGACGATGCCGCGGCTGGCCAGGCTGGCACCGTCGTAGCGCGGCTCCGAACCGTCGCCGGCGACGAAGCCGCCGCCGAAGAAATACACCAGCACCGGTAATCCGGCGGTCGCGCCCGCTGGTTTCCACACGTTGAGATAGAGGCAGTCCTCGCCCATGCCGGCGGAGCGGAACCGCATGTCGCCGAACAGCGGCAGCTGCATGCAGCGCGGGCCGAAGTGCTTCGCCTGGCGCACACCGCTCCAGGTCGAAGCGGGCTGCGGCGGCTTCCAGCGCAGCGCACCGATCGGCGGCGCGGCATAGGGAATGCCCTGGAACTCTTCCAGCGCCACGCCGTTTGCCGTCGCAAGCCTGCCTTCGACCCGGCCGTCGACTATCGAGACACGCGGCGGCGAAGGCGAGCCGGCGTGGGCCGCGAGAGCGACGAAGCCGACCACCGCAGCAAGCATCCGGACGTATGGGTGCGCCTTTCGCGGTGGGCGCGGTGCGGGGGATTCAGGCATGGCGGCGGCCGCTGGATACCAGCCTCGCAGCCTAGGAGCGTGAGCGGCAGAAACACAAGCGGCTGCGGCTGCGGCTGCGGCTTCGCGCGGTGTCTGCCGTCCACGCTCCCAGGCGCCCGAATGGCTGCTGCCATCCCCGATCGTCGCGACGCCTCACGCCTCGGGTGCGGCGCAGACGTCCGGCGCCGTCGAGGTGGCGCACCCGGCCTGCACGGCGACGGTGGGTGCGGCCTGGTTCGTCCGCGCCAACGGCGACGACGACGGGCCGGCGGTCAGCATCGCGCCCATCACCAACACGCAGACACTGGAGCAGGCGACGAACAGTATGGACAGGAAGATGGATTCGAATTTCATGACGCGTTCTCCGCTGGGCGAATTCCCTGTACTGTCCAAGGAGCAACTGCCGTGCCAACCGGAAAAATCGAAATAACATCATGGTTATAAACACATTTTAACGGACACCTCGGTCACGAACGGCTGTCCGCGGACAGCGCTGCCCGGCCATGGGCGGACAGTGGCCAACGCGCGCGACCGCCAGTCACGTTTCATTAACGTACCAAACGGTACATTATTCTCCATGTCGTGAGACACACTTCCCACCGTGCGGCGAGGCTCCCCCTCCTCCTCCGCACCAGACGCAGACGGACCCCCAACCCGCAGACTCCCCTCTGCGGGTTTTTTCGTGCCCGGTGCCGCTACTCGCCTGGCGCGTACTTTTCGTGCAGCGACACCGGCGCCACCTGGCGCTGCGTGCGCCGGCGGATCGCCAGGTTGATCAGCTCCACGAACACCGAGAACGCCATCGCCGCGTACACGTAGCCCTTCGGGATGTGCTGGCCGAAGCCGTCCGCCATCAGCACCAGGCCGATCATGATCAGGAAGCTCAGCGCCAGCACCTTGACTGTGGGGTGACGCTCGACGAACTCGCCCAGCGGCCTGGCAAACATCAGCATGAACACGATCGAGGCGAGGATGGCGGTGACCATCACCCAGCGTTGATCAACCATGCCCACCGCGGTGATGATCGAGTCCAGCGAGAACACGATGTCCAGCAGCATGATCTGCATGATCACCCCGCCGAAGGTGGCCGTCGCCATGGCCGCACCGCTTGTGCCGACGTGCTCGGTGGCGCCCTCCAGTTTCTGGTGGATCTCGTGGGTGGCCTTGCCGATCAGGAACAATCCGCCGCCGATCAGGATCAGGTCGCGCCACGAGAAGGCGTGGCCGAACAGCTCGAACAGCGGGGCGGTGAGTCCGACGATCCAGGCGATCGCCAGCAACAGGCCCAGCCGCGACACGGCCGCCAGCATGATGCCAAGGCGCCGCGCCTTGTCGCGCCGTTCCGGCGGCAGCTTGCCCGCCAGGATCGAGATGAAAATGATGTTGTCGATGCCCAGCACCAGCTCGAGCGCGGTCAGCGTGGCGAGGGCGATCCAGATTTCCGGGTTGGCCAGTTGTTCCATGGGTGGTCTCTATCGGATGCGCAAAGGTGGCATGCCGCCGCGCCGCGGGCGACGCGACGGCAGGTGGTGGCCTGGAGCCGGCTGCTCAGAAGTCAAACAGCTCGCCCAGCAGCGACTTGCGGTGCCTCGGACGATGGCCATGATGCGCGTGATCGTCGCGATGGTGGCCGCGCGGCGGCGGCGGGTAGTCGGATTTGTGTGCGGGCGCCGGGGCGGTCCGTTCGGCGCGCTCGATCAGCCGGTCGAGCTCGCCGCGGTCGAGCCAGATGCCGCGGCAGCTGGGGCAATAGTCGATCTCGATGCCCTGGCGATCGGTCATCGACAGGTTCACGTCTTTGCAGGAGGGGCACAACATGGGGGGGTTCCTCGGGGGTAGGGCGCGAAGGGGCGCCGGCCGGGAAGCACCCAGGCCAGCGGAAACGACGAAGCCGCGCAAGCGCGCTTCACGATGAGTTCTGGACGCCAAGAGGGCAGGCTGATGCTCCGGTGAGGCTCTGGGGCCACGGCGGAAAGGCATCTTTGCTGGACGCACCTTCGCCGTGGGACGGCGAAGGTCTTGCTCGCAAACGGCGGGGCCATTTGCTGCTGCACCGGGGCGCAAGGCCCGTCATGACGGCGACAGCGATCGGGAGCTACTCCCCTTCAGCGGCCGATGCTAGCACAGCCCCGGCGCCTGGCCATGCCGGACCGCCCGCGTCAGCCCGCCGGGTGCGCCAGCGCAAAGTCGATCGCCGCCACCACCGCTGCCACCTGGGCGTCATTGCACTGCGCGGAGGTAGCGCGCGGGCTGTCGGGGTAGACCTCGGTGGTGGTCTTGTACGGCGCAGCGGTGATGCCGGCGCACAGGCCGAGCCGGCCATAGTCGTATTCGATCACGCCATGCGCCACCACCGGCGAGCCGATGATGGTGCCGTCGGGGTCGGCCGGCGCGATGTGGGTGACCCGGGTCACCGCGGCAATGATCGCCTGCTGGAACGCGGGCTGCGGCTGTGCGCTGTCGGCGCACAGGTAGAAGCCGTCGGGAATCGTGCCGGGTTCGTACGGCTTGCCGTCGCGGGCGGCCAGGGCCGGGCGAAACTCGGCCTCGTCGCTGTCGGTGGTTTCGTGCAGGTCGATGTGCATCAGCACGCGCTCGCGCAGCGGCGCCACCAGCGCCATCAGCGCGGCCGATTCCTGCGCCGGGCTGTGCGCATGGAACGAGCGGTTGGGGTCCAGCGCGGCGGCATTCCAGCGCTGGATGCGTTCGTAGCCCCACGGGCTCACGCACGGCACCACCAGCAGGTTGGCCCGGCTGGCGACGTCGGCCGCGTGCTGCTCGGCGAATTGCAGCGCACCGTGCACGCCGCTGGTTTCGTAGCCGTGCACGCCGCCGGTGACCAGCATCACCGGCAGCTCGTCGCGCCAGGATGCACTGCGCAGGGCGACCAGCGGATGGCGCGCGTCGGGGTAGACCAGCTCACCGTACGACGCCACCGACCAGTGGGCGCGCAATGCGTCGATCCGGCGCAACACCTCATCCGCGTAGCTGCGCTGCACGCGCTGGCGCGCGCGCCATGCCTCGCGCTCGGCTTCGCCCCAGGGCTGGAGCGCCGCGCCGACGGGGGGAAAGCTGGACTGGTTCATCGTGGTTCCATGCGTGGACGACGGGAAGCCGGCGGCCCCGCCGCCGGTCCCGATGACCCGGGGGCGCTTACTTCGCGCCGCCGTTCGCGGCGCCCTTGGCCGGCAGCGGTTCGAGGTTGAAGCTGATCGTGGTGAGCTTGGCGTCCAGGCCCTGCACGACGTCGCTGGTCAGGTCGTTGCTGGTGTTGCCGCCGAGCACCGCGTCGCGGTTGAGCAACAGGCCGCACTGGTGCTTCTTGTAGCTGGCGGCAACCACCGGCTGCGCTTCCTGGCCGATCCGCTGCATCACCTTGGCGCGGGTGAGCTGGATGCGTTCGTTCTGCTCGCTGGCCTGCGACTGGAAGGTCTGCATGCGCTGCTGCAGCGCCGCGCCCTGCTGCTTGCGCTGGTCTTCGGTGAGCGAGGCGGCCTTCTGCTGGAAGGCCTGGATGTCCGTATCCAGCGGCTTGCGCTGGTTCGACAGCTGGGTGTTCGCCTGCTCGGCCAACTGGCCCAGCCGCTCGCTGGCGGCCTTGCCGACCTTGGACTGGGCGAACACGGCCTCGCGCGAGAGCATGCACACGCCGGCCACCGCATTGCCGCCGAGCTCGTCGGCGGCTGGCGCGCTCTGGGCGTGCGCGCCCTGGACGGGAACGACGGACAAGCCGGTGGCGAGGGCGAGCGCGGCAGCAAGCGTGAAACGAGGCAGGTTCATGGTGGCGATTCCGGATGAATTGAGGTCACGAGTTCAGCCGACCACAGTGCCGGCTGCGTGGTTCCCCAGCATAGCCGATCGCGCGCCCGCCGCGATTCAGCGCACGTTCGGGACGTCCCGCGACGGGGACGCCGCGCTCCGGTTGGCTGCACGCACCGCCTGCACGAAGCTGCCGAACGGAATGTCGGTGATGCCGACCAGGCCGATGTGGCTGTTCTCGCCGTCGAGCAGGCGGCCGGTGAGCGGCTGATCGGCGTACTCGAACCAGTGCGCGCCGACCACCAGCGGGTTCGTCGTGGCGGCGGCGAGATAGCGCGCGTAGGCCGCGCCGCGTGCGGCCTCGTCGGCCACCGGCACCACGCCCGCACCGAACGGGCCGCGGTCGTTCGATCCGAAATGGAATTCGCCGAGCAGCACCGGCCGATCCAGCGTCCGCATCAACGCCATGTCGACGTGATGCTGCGGCAGGTCGGCATAGGCGTTGAAGCTGACCACGTCGCAATAATGCGCGCAGGCGGCGACCGCCTCGGGCGTGTACACCGCGAAACGTCCGCCCAGGAACAGGTGATGCGGATCGTGACGACGGATCGCCGCGGCCACGGTGCGGAAATAGGTGTCGGCGTAGCGGCGCAGCCAGTGGCTGTAGTCGCGGGCGATCGCGGGATGCGCCTCGTTCGGCGCGGGTGCCACGTAATCGCTAGCCTGCAGCGCATCCCATGAGTGCAGCGCGATGCCCCAGGCTTCACCCAGCGCCTGTGGCGTCGCGTACTGCTGGCGCAGCATCGCGATGAAGGCCCGCTTGGACGGGCTGTGCGCGTCGCCGGCGAGTGTGCCCAAGGCCAATCCCCAGCGTCCCTGCGGCCCCTCGCCGGCCCAGGCCAGTTCGTTGTCGGCGAAGTAGCCGAGCAGCCACGGATCGTCGGCCACGCCCGCGCTGGCCTTCGCCACCGCCGCCTCGGTGGCGGCGGCGAAGCGAGGGTCGAACGGATCGGGCATGCGGCCCCAGTAGTCGTAGCCGCTGGCGACGCTGGCATAGTCGCCGGCGATGTTGATCGAGCGCGTGTACGGCAGGCGGTGCGCGCGCCCCAGCGCCGCGTCGCTCCAGTTGCCGAGGGTGTTGAAGCCCCAGGCCTGCAACCGATCCAGCGTGCGTTTGCGCCAGGCGGCCCGCCAGCCGCTGCCGTCGATCCGGTGGAGATTGGCTGCGTAGAAATCGAACCAACGTCCATGGTTGAATTCGATGCTCTGGCTGGCGCGCTGGCCCGGGCGCCGGCTGTCGCCATGTCCGTAGAAGGCCGCCCAGTCGCCGCGATCGGGCGGCAGGTCGGCGAACATGAACTCGCGACCCTCGACGTAGCTGCGCCCGCCGCCGGCGTTGACCGCGTTGACGCCCAGCGAGAAGAACGCGTGGCCGTGGGGCGTCACCAGCCACCAGCGGCCACCCTGCTTTTGCACGTGGAACCAGCCGGTGCGATCCAGCGCCGGGCCTGCCTGTCCACCGTAGGCATCGGCGGCCGGGGCCGCGCTGCCCGCATCCGCGTGCACCGCCGCGCGCAACGCGGCATCGGAGCCGATCTTCTCCGGCCACTGCGCGCGGGTGGATTGCCCGTAACGATCGACGATGCCGGCGTAGGCCGCGTGCACGGTCGGCTCACCCGACCGCGTGCTGACGCCGCCGAGCAGCAGTGTCTGTTCCGCTTGCGGGGAGGGGATGCCGAGGCGGATGGCGTGCACGTGGTGCCGGTCCAGCGCGCCACGCACGGTGGTCGCCAGCAACACCCCGTGACCGTCATCATCGAACGGCATCGGCGGACCGACCTGCATGCCCTGTGCGCGCGGCGAGCTGGCGCGCAGCGGCACCACCAGCGTCTGCGCCGGCCCCGGCGGCAAGCCCACGCGTGCCTGCAGGCGACCGTCGGCGCTGTCGATCTCGACATCGAGGGTGACGGCCCACGGCATCGCGTTCTGCACGCGCAGAAGCAGCTCGCCCTGGCCCGACCAGTCCCATGTCCCGCCGCGCGGCACGAGCACGATCGCCGGCCGCGCGGCCGGCGCAAAGGTGTAGCGGCGCTGCGCCACGCCGTCGGCAGCGTGCTCGATGCCGCCCACCCGCCGCACCTGTTCCAACTGGATGGTGCCGACCACCTCGCGGCGTGCCGCGTCCGCGCCGGCAGCGTGACCGACGGCCAGCAAGGACAGACCGAGGCAGGCAACCCACGCACGCGCATTCATCGACGATGGCCCCCGCCGGCAGCAACCCGCCGCCAGCCTACGTCAGCGGATGCCGGCGCACCCAGCGCCGCCAGCCGTAATACACCGGCACGCCCAGCGCGATGATGACCAGGCTCATGCCGGCGTCGCGCGGAGCGTGGATCGCGCTGGCCACGATCACGCCGAACACGGTGATGACGAAGATCAGCGGCAGCAACGGGTAGAACGGCACCCGGTACGGCGCCGGCTCGTCGATGAAATGCTTGCGGTACCAGAACAGCGTGCCGATGCCGAACACGTGGCCCAGCCACTCGCCGACGGTGGTGTAGTTGAGCAGCTGGCCGAAGGTGCCGGACAGCGCCAGCACCACTGCCCACGCCCCGAGCACGGCCAGCGCCACCTGCGGCGCGCGGGTGCGCGGATCGACCCGCCCGGCGGCGCGAAAGAACACCCCGTCGGCGCCCATCGTCTGCAACACGCGCGCGCCGCCGGCCACCGCGATCGCACAGTAGCCGAAGGTGGAACAGGCGATGCCGACCGCGATCACGGTGGCGCCGTGCTCGCCGAACAGGCGGCGCAACAGGTCTGCCGCCGGCGCGTCGCTGGCGGCGAGGCCGGCGTGCCCCAGGCCCGAGAGATAGGCGTAATTGGCCAGCAGGTAGCAGATCACCACGCCGGTCATGCCCATGCCCAGCGCGCGCGGCAGCGTGCGCTGCGGATTGCGCACTTCGCCGGCCAGGTCGTTGAGGTAGTGGAACCCGCCGTAGGAAAACAGCACCGGCAGCAACGCACCGGCGAACGCCCACGGCGAAGCCGGCGTGGCCGGCCGGCCGATCAGCGCCACGCCCAGATGTTCATGCGCCAGCACCAGGCCGGTGATCACCAGCAATGCAATCGCCAGCAGCTTGAGCACGGTGAACACGTTCTGCAGCCACGCGCCGGCGCGGATACCGAACAGGTTGATGCCCACGATGAACACGATCGCGCCCACCGCCACCGGCTTCACGAACGCCGGCCCGGCCAGCCCTAGCGCGCTGCACAGGTATTCGGCGAACATCGTCGCCACTGCCGCCACGCTGCCGGGGTAATTGATCAGCGCCATGGTCCAGCCGAACAGGAACGCCGGCATCAGGCCGAACGCCTCGCGCAGATAGACGTAGATGCCGCCGGCCTGCGGCCGGCGCGCACCGAGCTCGGCGTAGCACAGCACGCCGGCCAGGGTGAGTCCGCCGCCGATCGCCCACAGGATCAGCAGTTCGGCGCCCGACGACGTATGCCGCGCCACCGTCGACGGAGTGAGGAAGATGCCCGCACCGATCACGCCGCCGATGACGATCATCGCGGCGTCCCAGGTGTTCAGGCGGCGGGCGTAGGCATTGGCAGGTTCGGTCAGCACGCCGGCTACCTTGCCATTGTCGGGGACGCTTTCACCAGTACCGTCTGGCAGGGGACCGCGCGCAGCGTCGGCCGGCGCTGCTAGATTGCACCGATGCCGTTGCCCGATCGCCCCGCCCGACTCGCCCTCGCCACCTGTGCCGCGCGCGCCTGGATCGACCCGGACGACGCGCATCTCGCTGCCACGCTGGCGCAACTTGGCCTGCCGCCGACGGTGTGCGTGTGGAACGACGCGCAGGTCGACTGGTCGGCGTTCGACCTGGTGCTGGTCCGCACGATCTGGGATTACCACCGGCACCACGCGGCGTTCGGGCAATGGCTGGACCGGCTCGACCGGCTCGGCGTCGCCACCCTCAACGACAGCCGCCTGCTGCGCTGGAACA
>ERZ778020.638-NODE-638-length-54775-cov-24.252102_pt1 | contig 54775 bp, 48 predicted proteins | sample MGYA00375750_ERZ778020 | MGnify/ENA primary metagenome ERZ778020 (study PRJEB29350, sample SAMN05389818) | bioreactor metagenome | isolation source: Ammonium sulfate bioreactor | place: South Africa: University of Cape Town | collected 2014-03-17 ...
CCGGTTGTGCCGCGCCGCGATGCGCTGATCGACCTTCGCAGCCGTGAAGGCAGGGGTGCCCGCCCGAGCTCTCCAAGTATTCGGCCTCAGAGGTTGAAAAAGGGTCTCGCTTCGCTTGCTCTATTTAGCATCCTCCGAAGAGATACCGACGCTTCGCTTGGCGACTCGCTCCAAGGTTAATCCCTGTACGATGAGCCGCGCTCTTCTGGTCGTTGTCGACATACACATAGATACTGTGTCCTTCCATTCGTAAGCGTAATAACCCTCCCGCCCACGCCGCCAGTGTTTAAGGGGCATAACGATCGCGATAGTTGCCCGATGGTCCATGAGCGCGGACGTAGACATGAGGGGCGGTCACCTCCCATGGCGCCGGTGCGTCGTGATGATCCGAGATGCAAAGGGCGCCACTGTAATTGTGCAGAAGATCGAAGTTGCGCGTTCGTGGTATCGCGCACACGATTTGTTCTCGCTCTCGATTTTGCAGATGAGGAGAACGAGATGGCGAACGAGAACGGAGCTTGGGCACGTCAGGGCGAGGTTTTCTGGCGAGCGCACCATGAGGCCTGGAAGCGTAGCGACTTGAATCAGCGGCAATATTGTGAGTTTCACGGCCTGCCGCAGAAAGCTTTCGAGAACTGGCGTCAGAAGTTCAGACGCGAACCGGATCTTCCACAACGCAAACTCCTCTACCGCCGCCGAGGTCTAAGTCACACCCTTAGTCACAGTCTAAATCACCCCCGTAGTCACACTCTTAAGTCATGGGGCTTATCCCTCCTCCGTCCCTGTCGTTCCGCGACCACGCGAGGATCATCGGCGGCGGTTCAGCGAGGCCGACAAGCGTGGGATTCTGGAAGCGGCCGCGCAGCCTGGCGCCAGCGTCTCGGACGTGGCGCGCCGTTATGGCATCGACCGCCGGTAACGACCAGCTGTCGGAAACTGTCGCGTTGGTACGCAACGACCTGCGCCGCCGTCCAGAACCTCTTTCGTAGACGGGCGTTGCCGTACTTTCCGTACATTCCTACAAGGATACGGCTAAGGGTGGATCGCCCATGAAAGGCACATTAAACCTTATTGCGCGAAAGGATCGTCATAAAGAGACCGTCCTGCCGTTTCCGGCGTGAAGTGCAGCGCGGCCAGTCCGACCAGGCATGTTGCCATCATGTAATAGGCCGGCATCAGTTCGTTGTCGGTGACGGTAATCAGGCCGCTGCTCACGGCCGGGGCCGTGCCGCCGAAGATCGAGGTTGAAATATTGTAGGCGCTGGCGAAGCCCGCAAAACGGACGCTGGTCGGAAACATCGCAGGGAAGGTCGCCGATATGGTCGCAAGCTGCGGCACATAGAGGAGTCCCAGCAGGATGAAGCCGAGGCAGGCGCCGGCCAATCCGGTCCCCATCAGCATGTAGAGCGGCGTCACCAGCAGCAGCAAACCGATCAGCGAGACGTACCACATTGCCCGACGCCCGATGCGATCCGACAGACCGCCCGCAAAAGGCAGAAACGGCATCATGAACAGCATGCCGATCAGTGGCACCGCCAGCGCTTCGTCCGGGGACAACCCGATGCGGCGTTGCAGATAGGTCGGCATGTAACTGAGCAGCGTATAGTTGATGACGTTGAGCGCGACCACGAGACCGCCAACCACCATCATGGGACGCCAGTGCCGCCGCACTAGGGCGGCCACACCAGGCGAGGGCTTTATCCTGCTTGCGGCTTCGTGCGCCCGGAACACCGGCGTATCCTCTATCCGCGAACGCAAATACATGCCTACCAGGCCCATCGGCGCAGCAACCAGGAACGGAATGCGCCACCCCCAAGCGCGCATCGCCTCGTCGCCGAGCAGCAGCGAGAAAGTCAGCATCAGCAATGCGCCCAGCGAGAAGCCCGACAACGTGCCGACCTCCAGGAAGCTGCCATAGAAGCCGCGATGCTCGTCGGGCGCGTATTCGGCCATGAACGTCGCAGCACCGCCATATTCGCCGCCCGTCGAGAAGCCCTGTACCATACGCAGCACAATGAGCAGCAACGGCGCCCATAAACCGATGTTGTCGTAGGACGGAATCAGGCCGATCGACAGCGTGGCGCCCGACATCAAGAGAATAGTCAGCACGAGTACCGACTTGCGGCCGAACCGATCACCCAGCGAGCCCCAGAAGATCCCGCCCAGCGGCCGGACCAGAAAGGAGATCGCGAAGGTGGCCAGCGCGAACAGCACCGCCTCCCCGACATCGCCGGGAAACAGCGCGACGGAAATGTAGATGACACCGTAGGAATAGATGCCGTAGTCGAACCATTCCGTGGCGTTTCCCATGGCCGACGCGGCAATCGCCCGGTGCAGCGTCGCGCGGCAGACGGTTGATCCTGGACCTGACGCGGAACCGTTCATGGTTGTGATTCTTCGGCCGCGGGGGAGTCGGGCGTGTTGGGATCAAGCAGCGACGCGATCGGCGTCGTGCGGGGAAGAATCTGGAAGTCTTGCTGCTTGGGCGCCGGAACGGGTGGCGTGGCCTTCTCGCGCCACAGCAGCTGATCGGTGAATTGCGCATAGCCGAGGGTGCTCGCCGATAGCAGCGCGACGAAGGCTGCGAAAGCGCGGATGTGCCCGACGCAGCGGACGATGCGTCCCGAACGAAGGGCGCCGATCACCAGCCCGTCGAAGTAGACGGTTGCCACCAGGCCGATGATGATGGTGCTCTGCCCCGCTCGCTCGAGCCGCAGGCTCAGCAGCGTCGCCATGAATCCACTGCCCGCCATCAGAATGAAGATGGCAAGCAGCCGGCTGCGGACCGATGCGATGGCGGAAAGCATGACCAGCGTAGCGCGCGGCGTCAGGCCGCACGCCGACCCTCCGCTTCGTCTTCACCATTGTCGAGCAGCGTGCCGGTCGCGGCCATGGGCGCACTGCCGGGATTGCCGACACCGTGACCGCCTCTCATGCGAGAGCTTCCTCCATCAGCGGACCGCCCTGCGGTATCAGCGGCCTCGGCTCGCCGCGCGCGGCGACGAAGCTGGGCCGTGGCTTCTTGACACCGAACGGAGCCTGTAGCCGGTTGCTGGCGGCGTTGTAGACGAAGAATGCGTTAGCGCGCGGATACGGCGTGATATTGCCGTTCGATCCATGCATCGTGTTGCAGTCGAAGATCACCACCGTGCCGGCTTTGCCGGTCGGCGCCACGATGCCGTGGCGATGCGCCAATTCGGTCAGGCTCTGCCGATCCGGTACGCCGTACTCCTGCTTCTTCAGCGAGGTGCGATAATGGTCGTCGGGTGTCGCGCCGAGGCAAGTGAGGAAGATGCGATGCGATCCCGGCATCAGCATCAGCGGCCCGTTGTCCGGCGTGTTCTCGGCCAACAGCACCGACAAGGACAACGCGCGCATGCGCGGCATGCCGTCCTCCACGTGCCAGGTCTCGAAGTCGGAGTGCCAGTAGAACTCTTTGCCCTCGAAGCCGGGTTTGTAGTTGAGACGCGATTGATGGATGTAGACTTTATCGTTGAGCAGGAATTGAGCAATGCCGGCCAGCCGCGCATCGGCGGCAAGTCGTCCGATGATGCTGCTCTGGGCGTGGATCTCGAAGATCGAGCGGATCTCGTCGCCGCCTGGTTCGGTGATGATCGTCTCAGGGTTTAGACCCTCGGGTCCCGACAGCAGCTCCTTCGACTGTTTCTGAAGGTAGGCGACTTCCTCCGGAGAAAACACGTTCTCGAGCACCAGGAAGCCATTGCGATCGAACTCCTCGGACTGCTGCCGCGTTAGTGGCGCGTTCTCGGTCCATTCGCTGTGGACGACGGGGTCGAGGCGCGGAAGCATCTGTGCTTCCGGGGTGATGCGGGACGGGTAAATGTCGGTGGTCATTTCGATTCTCTCTTTCAAGAGTTCAGGAATTGACGGCGACCCTCTGCGCCGGAACGTCGACTTCGGCCGGGTAGGCGCCATTTTCGTCATGAACTTCCTGGCCGGTGACCGGCGGATTGAACACACAGGCCGTCAGGATGTCGGTCTCCGGACGAACAATGTGCCGGTCATTGTTGTTCAGCGCATACATGACCCCCGGCGAAAGCTTGTGTATTTCTCCAGTGCCGAGATTCTCGATGGTCCCGATCCCCTTCAGAATGAACACAGCCTCGAGGTGGTTCTGATAATGCATCCGAAGCTCTTCTCCGGCGTACATCGTCGTGATGTGGAACGAGAAGCCCATGCCGTCACCCTTGAGAAGAAGCCTAGCACTGTCCCAGCCCTTCGATTTGACGAGACGGTCAGTCCTGCGAATGTCGCTGAGCTGACGAATGATCATTTGTTTTTCCTTTCTTTACTCGGCTGCGACGCTGTAACTCCCGGTCATCACGGTGCGAATGGATTCCTCGAGAATGTCGAGTCCGGCCGAGAAAATGGCCTCATCGATGGTGAGCGGCGCCAGCACCTTGACGATCTCGTCGTGCGCGCCGCTGGTTTCGATGACGAGTCCGGCGGCGAAACAGGCGAGCGTGATGGTGTCGGCGACCTTTCCGGAGCCGACGTCGATGCCGCGCATCATGCCGCGCCCGCGCGTGGATAGACCGAATTCCGCAGCCATCGCGCTCAGACGCCTGGACAGCAAATCACCCTTGCGTCGAATATCCTTTTCGAACGCGTCGTTCCGCCAGAAGTGCCGCAGCGCCGCCGTCGCGGTCACGAAGGCGTGGTTGTTGCCGCGGAACGTGCCGTTGTGCTCGCCGGGCGACCACTGGTCGAGTTCGGGCGAAAACAGCGTCAGCGCGAATGGCAGCCCCATGCCGGAAAGCGATTTCGCCAAGGTGACGATATCAGGCGTGAGGCCCATGCCTTCGAAGCTAAAGAACTTGCCGGTGCGTCCGCAGCCGGCCTGGATGTCGTCGACGATCAGCAAAGCGCCATGGCGCTTGGCGATGTCGGCGATCGCCCGCAGCCATTCCGACGACGCGGCGTTGAGGCCGCCTTCGCCCTGAACCGTCTCGACGAGAATCGCCGCCGGTTCATCGAGCCCGCTGGAGGGATCGGACAGCCGTTGCTCCAATAACGCGGCGGTGTCGACATTCGCGCCGTAATAGCCGTCATACGGCTCGTGGCTGACATGGCTAAGCGGCACGCCCGCGCCAGAGCGCTTGGCTGCATTGCCCGTGCAGGCAAGCGCGCCCAGCGTCATGCCATGAAAACCGTTGGTAAAGGCGATCACCAATCCACGTCCCGTCACCTTGCGGGCAAGTTTGATGGCCGCTTCGACCGCGTTGGTGCCGGTCGGCCCAGTGAACATCGCGCGATAGTCCAGGCCCCGGGGTTTCAGGATCAGCGACTCGAAGGTTTCGAGAAACTCCGCCTTGGCGTCGGTGTGCAGATCGAGCCCGTGGGTGATGCCATCGGCCGAAATGTAATCGAGCAGCGCTTTCTTCAGCACAGGATGATTGTGCCCATAATTAAGCGTTGAGCATCCCGACAGGAAGTCGAGATAGCGTCCACCCTGATTGTCGTACATCCAGACGTCCTCGGCCCGGCTGAACTGACGCGGCATAGCGCGCGCATAGCTGCGCACTTCGGACTCGCGGCGTTCATAGATAGACCGGTCGGGAATGTGGCCTGTTGGTTTAGGCCGCGTCTGGCGAACAAGTGTGGCTGTGGTCATGTCGTCAGGCCTCCTGATCTTGGTTCCGGGAGTTTCGGCTTGGCAGCGGCCCAATGCGGGCCAGCCATTCGGTATCGTGCGCGCCGGCGAAGTGCGCATCGCGGTCGAACATCGCGCTTCTGGTCAGCGGCACGCCCCATGCGCGCGACAGACTTTTGAACAATGCCCAGGACGGTGCATTGTCATCGGTGATCGTGGCGATGAGATGCGTGACGCCTTCGGCGGCCGGGCGCGCCAGCAACGCGTTGATCATGCGCCGGGCAAGGTGCTGGCCGCGCGCGGCGCGCGCGGTCGCAACCTGCCAGACGAAAAAACTGTTCGGCTCCGTCGGCGGACGATAGCCCGAGGTCCATCCCAGGATCTCACCACTTCGCTCAACAACGATGCAGGTGTCCGCAAAGTGCGTGCACTGAAGCAGGTTGCAGTATGCGGAATTGACGTCGAGCGGCGCGCAGGCTGCGATCAGCCGCGTAATCGCAGGGCCGTCCGCAGCCACGGGCTTTCTCAACCGGAACGCTTCGCGAGAGTCCGGGACCGCACCGAAAGCCATTGACGAGGATCTGCCGGATGCTCGAATCGGACGATCCGCAATTTCTTTAGTTTCCAAACTAATTTCTTCGGCCTCCGTATTATCTTTCAATCTACCTTATGGATTTTTCGATAGCAAGTTTGCTATTTATGCCTTTATCGCCACATCCTGGCCGACACAATTAATTCGAACAGCTAAATAAATTTGAATGAGTGGCTATGGAGCCTATGAGAGTCGCCTGAACCCGGCGACAGCGTTAAGAACGTGCATGACATCAGAGATCGCCTCACTAACGCTGCGCGCCTTGCGACGGGTGCTGCGAGCAACCGAAATCGGCAGTCGCCAACTGGCCGTTGCCACTGGCCTCACCACATCGCAATGGCTGGTGCTGCGGGAGATCGAAGCGCGCACAAAGACGACGCCCGGCGTCGTTGCCCAGGCGCTTCAGTTCAGTCAAGCAACGATCACGACGATCGTTGATCGGCTTGTTGCGCTAGACTTGGTGCAACGCCAACGTAACGCAAACGACAAGCGCCAGTTCCTTCTGACGGCGACGCAGGCCGGCAGGCACGTTGTGATCAATGCACCCGACCTGCTCCACCTGACGTTTACAGGTCGCTTCGTCAAGTTGCCGTCATGGGAGCAAGCCATGATTCTAGCCACAGTGGAGCGCCTGGCCTTGCTGATGGACGCGCAGGATATCGACGCTGCACCATTGCTGGACAGCGGGGCTATCGATCAATCCCAGCCGAAATAGATCGACGTGCTTTGCCAAGTACCCCTCATAGGGATTGCGCTCAATTTGCTATGGACGTCCGAGAAGTCGATGCATCGAATCAGAACTCGCTAAAGCGCACAATGCCCTGCAAGTGAGTCAGCGTGCCGATGGGCTCGCCGTAGAGCCACACGTCGAGATAACTGCTGTCAAAGGCGCGAGCATTATTGGCCCGCCTCGGCTGTGCGTTGCGCGCTGATGCCCTCCAGCACCTTGATCGCGGCGTCGAGCGTTAGGTCGTCCTCGCGGCAGAGCCGGCCGTAATTGGCCAGCTCTTCGCCGATGCAGCGCGTGCCCGCCGCGGCAGATCAACCGATCAATGTCCGAAGGCTATCGTACTGGTCGCAGCATCGCTGGTAGCGTGATCGAGAACTGACCGCTGGCTGATAGGAAGAGTGAGAAAACGGAGAAGCCCTCTTTTCGCACAAAGCGGCTTTTTGGCGACCTCACGAACACGCCTTTGACAAGAGCGCTTTCAGCACCGTGCCGTCACTCAGCACTGCATACTTCTCTCGAGGCGTCAGCAACTCAATCGCTTCTTTCAAATTTGAGCTATCCGCCACTTTGGCCATTCCGACAAGACGATCAACGTCATACACGCCGCGCCGCCGCCCCGAATTTTCCGAGACCATAGCCATATGAGCCACGAGAACCGCAGCATCGGTTTGCAACAGCGTTATCGCTTCGACAGGCACTCGATAGCCGGATGACAACTCCAGGGCGTCGGCGCGACTGAGCACCTTCGGTGGGTTGGTGTCCTCAGGCGTCAACAATAGGCCGATAGATCCAACACAAGCTCCAGCACGCGGACTTGCGGTCCATACTGCCAGCGGGATCGCCAATAGCAGACCAACAACAACCGGCATCATCCACAGAAAGAGAGAAAACGACACGGCATACGCACAAACTGCAAGCAATAGACCGAAAACTGTCGGCCAGAGATACGCTCGAACATATTCGCGGACAGATAGCTTCCCGCCATCACGGCGTTGTGGTTGCCAGCCGGAGTCACGCCCCATCGTAATCTCCAGAATCGAGCGGGACTGCAGGAGCATCATAATCGGTGCAATCAAACCGGAAATCAGAGTTTCTACCATCACGCTTGCGAAGGCGCGGATCGCACCGCCGCAGCCGCGGCGCTCGACCGGTGAGCGGAGAAGCACCAAATATCCTAGAACCTTCGGGATAAGCAGGATCGCCATTGTACCGAAGAATACCCATCGTGCGCGAACCGGATCCTGTGCCGGCCACTGGGGAAATAATGATGGTTCGCTGAAATACTCCGGACGGATGAATTGCGCCTGCAAAGAGATGAAAATGCCGACGAACAGGAAGAGCAACCACAACGGCGAGTTGATGTAAGAGCCAATGCCGGTCAGGAGATGAAGCCTCGACACCCAATGCAGTCCGCGGGCTGGCAGCACTCCGAGATGTTGGATGTTGCCTTGGCACCAGCGCCGGTCGCGAACCGCATAGTCAGTCAGTGACGGCGGGCATTCCTCAAAACTTCCCATGAAGCCTGGCGCCAGATGGACGCCCCAGCCGGCGCGGCGCATCAAAGCCGCCTCCACAAAATCATGGCTGAGAATATGCCCCCCCAACGGCTTCGGGCCGCCAAGAAGCGGCAAGCCGGCCTGGTCCGCGAACGCCTTCACCCGAATTATCGCATTGTGGCCCCAATAATTGCTTTCCGAACCGTGCCACCAGGCAACTCCTCTCGCAATGAGCGGCCCGTAAATGCGTCCTGCAAACTGCTGCAGGCGCGCAAAAAGCGTCCGTCCGTTAACGAGCACCGGAAACGTCTGAATTATGCCGACATTGGGGTGCCGCTCCATCGCATCGGCCAACCGGACAATACTATCGCCCGCCATCAGGCTGTCTGCGTCGAGAACAATCATGTGGTCATAGCGCCCACCAAACCGAGTCACCCACTCGGATATATTGCCAGACTTTCGTGCCGTGTTCTTTTTCCGATGCCGATAGAAAACCCGGCCAGGGCCAATCTCCTGAATGAGCGAAAGATAGGCTGCCTCTTCGACAATCCAGATATCCGGGTCCGTCGTATCGCTGAGAACGAAGAACTCGAACTTTTCCAATTGACCGGTTTCCGCTACAGATTCGCAAATGGCCTGAAGGCGGGAGAAGACGCGATGAGGCGGTTCGTTGTACGTCGGAAGCAGAAGGGCATTGCGGCTCTTCAACACCGGCAATGGCGAAGCGGGGTCGATCCCTAATGGACGATCACATCGAGTTATCGTCGCAAAGAATCCGACCAAGGTGCTGACGAACGAGAAGGCGATCCACGCGAACAGCATGATGAACAGCGCCAGAATAACCATTTCTAGAACGGTCAAGCCGGCAACCTGCAGCACCTGATACATTTCGTTGGCAGCCACGATCGTCATGGCGATCGTGCTGACAAATACGAAGGCGCGCCGCAGGAAAATATGCCGCGGCGAAGTCGGCCGCTCTCCTGATCCTTCGATTTTTCGCCAGAGCGACTGTTCCGGCATCGCCAAGGGCGTTTCAGGCGGCAGGAAACTATCAGGCAACAATCGATGTTGGGCGGCTTTCGCCTCGTTCATCACTGCGTCCAACGATAGAGCCAGACTTCTGAAATTGGATCGTCGCCCTGCAACAACTGGGCGCGCAATTCCGCAATCGACGCTTTCTTCGGATCAAGCTGAAAACTCAATCGCCAACCACCCGTGACCGGATTTGGTTGCGTCACGATGTTTCGCAGCTCGCCATTGTTAGTTGTCACCTCGGCACGAATGCCAGTGTCTATGTCCTTGAGCTTTTCACCAGCGAGGTCCAGTATAAAAAGCCGGGTATTGTCGGGACCGGCACCAATGCGCGTTCGTGTGAAAGCCGCCAACGGCGGCGTCCCTGCCTTCCCGGCTCCCCAATGCAATCTGTAGGTGAAGATAACCTCGCTCTTTGCACGCATCGGATTCTTCGGCCGCCAGAACGCGACGATGTTGTCGTGAACCTCCTCCTTGGTTGGAATTTCAATCAAATGGATCGCACCCTCGCCCGAGTTGCCGATCGGCTCTACCCACGCACTTGGCCTGGTCTCGAAACGAGCCTCAATATCCTCGTAATCATGAAAATCCCGCTCTCGCTGCAGCAGGCCAAATCCGCGTGGATTGACGTCGCCAAAAACGCTGATCTGAAGGTCTCTTGGGTTCGATAACGGGCGCCATATCTCCTCACCCCGCCCATTGCGAATAGCAAGGCCGTCGGAATCATGTACGGCAGTCCGGAAATCATCGACACCAACCCGATCGTTGGTATCGAACAGAAACATACTTGTCAGCGTACCGATTCCAACCTGGTCGATATCGACACGCGGATAGAGAGCCATTTCCACATCATAGATGGTCGTCTCGCCCGGCCGGATCGTAAAACGATAGGCTGCCGCAGCGCTCTCACTATCCAGCAGCGCGTGAATCACGATCGAGTCACCATACTTCGGCGGCTTCTCGATCCAGAACGCGCGAAAGGCTGGAAACTCCTCACCCTCCGGGTTGCCGGTCTTGAGGGATAATCCCCGCGCCGATAATCCGTAGGTTTGTCCTTTCGCCACAGCGCGGAAATAGCTCGCGCCCAGAAAGACGCTCATCTCATCATGGTAGTCAGCACGGTTGATTGTCGCGTGAATCCGGAAACCCGCGAAGCCTAAATTCTCGTCGGCTGGCGGAGGTGGTATCTTTCCGAAGTCAAAAAGGTTGGGAGAGTAAACGATAGGACGCGCCTGCCCCTCGCTGACCTCGTAGATCTCAACCACATCTCTAAAAATAAACCCACGATGAAAAAACTGAACTTGAAACGGCAAGCCTTCACCGCGCCACAAGGCGCGGTCCGGACGGAATCTGACAGCGCGATACTGATCGTAGTCGATGTCTTTTAGCGAGTCTGGAAGCTTTTTACTTTGCGGTTTGAACGGCGCATCTGCAAGCGCGCGCGCACGCTGACGGACCATGTTCGAATGAAATGAAGTGTCACTCTCTTGCCGCGCGTAGAGCAATTTACCCGCCAGAGCAAATGGCACCGTCATGGAACCAGCGATGAAATTTCTTCGATTCAACGAATATTCCTGGCCTTTAAAACTAAAACTAGCGCCCATCCAGGACGCACAGTTTGTGCAAATGACATATGAGGAGACCGGGCAAGCTCGAAATCGGCCTGCACCGGAAGGACTGAAAGTCTAAAATCTTAAGATCTATTGTGTCAACTCGAGTCGAGTTCGCGATTCCTCAACAGTTTTGTGAGAAACTCTTCTGCGAGCGATTCGTCCCCCTTCAGTGATGTGCGCACGGGCAATGATGATACCGAGGATCTGCGCATATCTTGCTCCCCTTTCGCTTATTGCCGGCATAACGCTCTTGGCGACGAGCTCTCATGCTGTTCGCGCGAACACCAGCACGTACACAGCCTTCACGTACACAGCCTTAGAGGAGGCCGCCGACCAAGAGGTCGCGATCAAGTCAAACGCACGGACGGAAACGGTCCGCAGAGGCGGATCTGCGACAAATCTGCGCATCGCCGGTCGGCTGCCGGCAAGCCACAACGCACCCGTGCCACGGCCGCGACCAAATGCGATCGACGTTCCAACTCCACGGGACGCAATAGACGATCTTCTCTTGTCGCTGCCGCCAACGCCTGCATCCTCCGCTGTTGTTCCTCCGCCAGGAGCCGAGCCATCAACAACCGATGCAGCAATTACTTATGCGTCGGCGCGCGCGCCGTCGAAAACGGATCTCAATACAATCAAAGAAGCCGTGCGGCTCGCGAGTCGCGGCAATACCCCAGCGGCGACGGATCGTCGCCGTCAGATCCGCGACCCTATCGGCAGAAAACTGGTAGAATGGACGATCTTGCGTTCCTGCAACAACACGACAAGCTTTGCGCGTTACGCTGCGTTCGTACAGGCCAATCCTAGTTGGCCGAGCGTAAACCGATTCCGACGATGCGCGGAATCCAAGCTCTGGTTTGAGCCAAAACAGCCTCGCGTTGTTTTTGATTTCTTCGCTGAGCAGAAGCCATCGGGAGCGCTGGGCAAATTAGCGCTAGCGCGCGCATTGATTGCGCATGGCAAGAGCGCGGCTGCCCAGAAATATGTTCGCTCTGCGTGGCATACAGATCGTTTCTCAGTCCATGTTGAATCGCAGGTGGTCAAGGAATTTGGGCGGCTCCTGACAAGGGCCGACCACAGAGTGCGCATGGACATGCGGCTCTATGCGAACGACTTTGGTGCAGCGATGCGCGCGGCAAGACGCCTTGGGGAGGCTGAGATCGCCCTCGTAAAGGCACGAGCCGCCGTCAGCAGCAAGGCAAAGAACGCACACGCACTGCTCAACGCGGTACCAAAGTCTGCTCGCAGCAATCTCGTCTATCTTCTCACCCGCGCCCAGTGGCTTCGGCGCAACGGTCATATCGACGAAGCCAGCCGTTTGATATTGTCAGCACCTCATGATCGGAACAGCGTTCGCGATCCTGATGAGTGGTGGATCGAGCGTCGTATTCTTGTTCGTGAGCTGCTCGACCGGGGCAAATCACATATCGCCTATCGGATTTCTCGCGACGCAGCTCCACCCTCGCGAGAAGGTCTCCGTGTCGACCAACCCTTCACTGCGGGATGGATTGCACTGCGTTTCCTCCGCGATCCGACCCGTGCGGCGGAGCATTTCGCCCGCATTCCACGGATCACGATACATCCAACGTCGCTTGCTCGTGCCTATTATTGGCTCGGGCGTACGGCGGAAGCAGCCGGCCATAACCGCGAGGCACGCCGATACTACGACGAAGCGGGGCAGTATACGGCAGCATACTATGGCCAATTGGCAAATGCCCGCGTTGGCCGGCGTACGATTGCGGTACGCCGACCACCCCGGTTGGACCGCACCAAGCGCGCGGCCCTGCGTAAAGTCGATCTGGTCCGCGCGGTTAAGCTGCTTTACGCAACCGGCAATCGTGATCTCGCGGCTTCGTTTGTCGTCGATTTTGATCGTGTCGGTGACATCGGCATACTAACGCTCGTCGCCGAGACGGCAGCGGAGCATAAGGATGCACGCGCGATGCTGACTATTGGCAGGAGAGCGCTCGCGCGTGGCTTTGCGCTCGATCAATATGCTTTTCCGGCTTTCGGCCTGCCGAAATATGTCTCGATCGGACCAAAGGCCGAGACAAGCCTCGTCTACGCGATTGCGAAGGCGGAAAGCGCTTTCAATACCAGCGCGGTGTCAGGCGCCAAGGCAAAGGGCTTGATGCAAGTGACGCCGGCCGCTGGCCGCACGATCGCTCAACGGTTGGGGATCAAGTTCGACCTCAAGCGGCTGCTCAGCGACCCTGCTTACAATCTGCAGCTGGGCTCTGCAGAAATCGCTCATCTCGTTGACACGTACGATAGCAACTACATTCTTGCTTTCGTTGGCTATAACGCCGGACCCGGGCGCGTCAAAGAATGGATCGCACGCTATGGCGATCCACGCGACCCTGGCGTGGATGCGGTCGACTGGGTCGAGCGCATCCCTTTCACGGAGACTCGCATCTATGTGCAGCGTGTCATGGAGAACCTGCAAGTCTACCGGTCACAATTCAAGCCGTCACCGCATCTCACGATCGAAGCCGACATGAACAGTGGGTAGTGTCGATTTCGGACAAAACCTGTCGGTGACATCGAACTGTTGGAACTGAATCGCGCGGCGTCCATGTTTCTGCCCAACAAAATCCATTATGATGTCTATAAATTGTACAGATGCCTGTTGCGCTGCAGAGGCGGAGGAATCGCCGGAGCCTGAGCGGACTAAGGCTTGTGAGCCGATAACAGCTCGGGGGAGCGGAATAATTCAGGAACAGGTGCTGCCACAAAGTCCGGCTCCCTCGGAGAGCCCGGCAAGGCGAAGAAATTTTGTCGCTGCGGCACGACTGTTTCTGTGCACCGGTTGTGCCGCCGTCGGAACGGTTGGCTGGTCACTATGTGAGCCGGCACTTGCATTCGACCTTTTCGGTCTGCTTGGTTCCGACAAGCCGCCACCGATCAGCGCAACAGCATTATCGTATCGCCTGAAGATCGAGGCCAGGACAGCCGACGGCAAGAAGGACAGCGACGCTGAACAAGCGCTACGTGATGCCTCCGCCACCTATCATCTCCGGCAAGAGCCGCCGCAGGACAGCGAAGGCCTCGTACGCCGCCTGCAGGCCGACATCAATCCACTGCTGGATGCCCTTTGGGGGCTTGGACGCTACAATGCCGAGATCGACGTCACGGTCGACGGGCTTCCCGTCACCCTCGACGAGACCGATCTTGCCGCCGCGGTACGTCGGGCGGAGAGCTTTCGCAATCGGGAGATCATTCCCGTCAAGATCGTCGCGCGGCTCGGCCCGGTATTCAAGCTGCGCACCGTTAATGTCGATTATCCGCGCGAGATGGCACCTCAGCGGCTGCCGCGTCGCGCCTTCCCGCTGAAGCCCGGCGATCCGGCGATCTCCGCTGACCTGCGAGCCGCGCAGTTAAAGCTCATCGACTGGTTTCGCAGCAACGGTCATCCGCTCGCGAAGGTCGCGGACGTGAAAGCCACCGTGGATCATGCGGCCACCGCAATGGATTTCCGGTTGCGGATTGAAGCCGGTCCCAAGGCCGGCATCGGCCATGTCGCCATTTCAGGTAGCGGGGATATCGATCCGCGCGTGGTCGCCACCCATGTCCATCTGCGCGAAGGCGAGCCTTATTCGCCCGAGCGCCTGGCGCTGATGAAAACCTCGATCGCCAGGATTCCGGCGATCGGCGGCATCCGCATCCGCGAGGGCGACGAGCTCGACGCCAACGGCAACGTGCCGATCTTCATCGACGTGACCGAGAGGCCGAAACACGCGGCAGGTTTATCGGCGCGATATTCAACCATCGACGGCCCCGGCGTCTCCGCCTATTACGAGCATCGCAACCTGTTCGGCAACGCCGAGCGCCTGCGGCTCGATGCATCCGCCTCGCTGCTGCGGCGGCTCGATGGCTCCTCCTCCTTGAACTTCGGCGATATCCGCGCCTCCGATTTCGGCGGACGGTTCACCGCGACTTTCCTCAAGCCGGGGCTTTACGGTACGCCCAACGACCTCCTGGTCGAGGCCACCGCCTTTCGCGAGCGCGTCGGCAACAACGACCTCGGCGGCTACACCAATGACGCGGTGCGCGGCACCGTCGGCGTGATCCACCGCTTCTCGGAGATGGCCTGGGTCCAGGCCGGCCTCCAGATTGAGCGGTCGCAATCGCAGGACGTGCTCGGGCGGGTCGATGCGACGCTGATCGGCGTCGCCACCAGCGGACGCTATGATACGACCGACAACCTGCTCGATCCGACGCGCGGGGTGCGCCTCACCGCGACAATGAATGCCTATTCGAAGCTGATGGGCTCGACGATCGATCTCTATGAAGCGCGGATCGCGGGCTCGACCTATTACGCACTCGACGAAGATGCCGACTATGTGCTGGCGGGCCGGTTGGCGGCAGGCTCGCTCGGTGGCGCGCCGCTGGCCCGCATTCCGGATGCGCACCGCTTCTTCTCCGGCGGCGGCGGCTCCGTCCGCGGGTTCATTTTCAATACGATCTCGCCGATGATGTTCGGCAAGATCATTGGCGGCCGCAGTCTGGTCGAAGGTTCCGCCGAGATGCGGGTGAAGGTCACGCCGACCATCGGCGTCGTGCCGTTCGTCGATTTCGGTACCGCCTCCAGCTCATCTCTGCCGAACTTCGACGACTATGTCGGCTACGGCGCGGGCATTGGCCTGCGTTATCTCACACCAGTCGGGCCGATCCGCCTCGATGTTGCTACACCGTTGAACCCCCGCCCCGGCGACAGCCGCTGGGCAGTCTATGTCAGCATCGGGCAGGCGTTCTGATGCGCGCGCGGCGAACCATCATGCTCGCCGCTGCTGCAGCGCTCGGACTCGCTGGCGTCACGGCAGCCGGCGTCGTTGTCTACAAGATGATCGGAGGGGCCGGCGACAATCAGCAGGACCTTCTCGCCGGCCTCGTGTCGCGGACGCTCTCCACGCCGGCAACCCAGGTGCATATCGGGGCTGTGGATGGCGCGCTATCGTCCGATGCCACAATCCGCGACGTGACCATCACCGACAAGGAAGGCACCTGGTTGAAGCTCGATCGGGCCCGCCTCGTCTGGCGGCGCACCGCGCTGCTGCTGGGACGGCTGGAGATCGACCGCCTCGAAATCGGCACGCTCGAGATCCGTCGAAAGCCGCTAGCCACCGACCGGCCCGTCACAGAGTCAGAGCAGCCTGTCGCGGAGACCGGCCAGTCCGACACCGACCAGAGCGCCGCCGCACAGCCGGGGCCATCCGCAGCGACCTCCAGTCAGCCTATCCTGCCGGCCCTTCCGGTAAAGGCGCAAGTGAAGGCGTTCGACCTGCATGCGCTGGTGCTTGGTGAGCCGGTTCTCGGTGAGCCCGTAAGCATTGCTGCAACCGGAAACGCAGAACTGGGCTCGCCGTCGGAAGGGCTCATCTTCAATCTCGACGCAACCCGCAAGGATTCTCCGGGCCGCTTCAAGATGGCCCTTGCCTTCGTACCGAAGGGCAACGCCCTCACCCTCGACGTCACTCTCGACGAGCCATCCCACGGACTATTATCCAAGCTCGGCCGGTTTCCCGGCGAGCCGCCGATCGCCTTCGCGCTTCGCGGCAAGGGTACGCTCGACAGCTTTCGCGGCGCGCTGAAATTCCAGGCCGGCCCCACCATCGATGCGACCGGCGCCATCATGCTCGATCGGGACGGGACCGGCCGGGTGCTCACGACCCGGATCAACGGTCATCTCGGACCATGGCTGCCGCCGCTTGCCGCCTCCGTCTTCGCCGGCGAAACTAGACTCGATAGCGCGACACGCATCGGTGACGACGGCAGCGTCGTCATGGACGGGTTGACACTCACCAGCCGTCTCGCCCGGCTCGAGGCGAGGGGCGCGCTCGGCGCCGACAAGACGATGGATTTCTCGGCGACCGTTCGCTCGTTGCCGAGCAACGGCGACGTCACCGAAACCGATCAGGGCTCGATCCGCAGCCTCACCTTCGACGGCCGTGTCAACGGCCCGGCGAGGGCGCCCCACGTTTCGGCGAAACTCGCGGTGTCCGATGCCCGTTTGCCCAATGGCAGCCTTGACTCGCTCGAAGCCTCGATCAACGTCGTTCCAAACGCTGAACTCAGCGACCTCGCCACGACCATCGCGATCGACGCCAGCCTTCGCGCGTCGGGCATCGCGATGCGAGATCCTGCTCTCGCGGCAGCGATCGGCGACAGCGCATCCCTCGTGCTGAAAGGCACAACGGATCTCGGCGGCAAGGCAAAGATCGAGCGGCTGGAAGTCGGCACCTCCACGGTTCAGGTCGCCTATACGGGCGAAGCCAGCCCGGACCGGCTGCGCGGTCATGCGACCGGCACCGTGCCCGATCTCGGCCGCTTCGGCGGCCTTGCCGGGTTACAGCTCGCGGGCACGGTGAAGCTGGGCCTCGATCTCGACGGCGACCTTCGACGCGGCCGCATCGACGCAAAGCTCTCCGGCACCGGTGACCGCTTCGCCACCGGCCTTCCGGCACTCGATGGACTTGCGGGACCACGCGTCACCCTCGCCGCCGATTTTTCGTCCGGCGGCAACGATACCTACACCGTCCGCGCGGCTTCGCTGGACGCCGCCCATGTCACGGTTCGCGCCAAGGGAAGCCTAACCCGCGACGCCAGCGATCTCGCGGCACGTATCGAGCTTCCGAATCTCGCGTCGGCCGATGCGCGTCTGGCCGGCGCGGCGTCGCTCGACGCGCGGCTGACCGGAGGACTCGCGCATCCCGGACTATCGCTCACGGCGGCGCTGGATCGCGTGACGGCGATGCAGCGCCCGATCCCGCATCTGGGACTGAACATCACGGTCGCCGACATCAACGGGCCCTGCGCCATCGACGTCAGACTCGACGGCGCCATTGACGGCAAGCCGGCGCGCGGCATTGTCCAGGCGAGCCGCCGTCCGATGGAGCGCGACCCCGACACTAACGCCGATCAGGATGCGCGCGACAAGCCAGCGCTCACCTTCGCGGGCTGGGACGCCAGAACCATCGACATCGCCATCGGATCGGTGTCGTTGAAGGGCGGGGGCACGATCGACGCGCAAAACCTCGCGCGCGGACAGCTTCGCTTCGCGGCCGGCTCGCTGGCGGACATCGCGCCGCTCGCCCTCATCGATCTTGCAGGCACCGCTTCACTTGACCTTGCGCTGTCCGACGACAGCGGGCGGCAGTCCGTCCGCCTTGTCAGTAAGGGCACGGGGCTTCGGACCGACGCCACGAAGATCCGGAACTTCGATCTGCGTGCCGAGGGCAGTGATCTCTACAGCCATCCGGTGCTCAACGCGGATGCCCGGATCAACGGCGCCGAGATCGGCGGCCAGACCATCGCGAACGCAACCCTAAGCGCGAAGGGCAACGCCGACGCGAGCACAATTGGCTTGTCGGCCAAAGCCGCCGGCTTCAATCTCGATGCCGCGGGCGTGTTGACGCCAAAGGAGCGCATCCGGTTCGACCTCAACCGCTTCACCGCGAAACGCGGCGCCAGAACGATCGCCCTGCAGAGGCCTGCGAGCTTCACGCTCAACAACGACACCGTGCAGATCCAGCATCTGGCGATCGGAATCGGCGGCGGCCGCTTTACGCTCGACGGCACGGCCGGCAAGGCACTCGACCTCAAGGCCGTGGCAAGCGCGGTCCCGCTCGCCGACGCCGATGTCGCGGTGCCGGGCCTCAGCCTCGGCGGCACGCTCGATGCATCGGCGGCGATCGGCGGCTCCGCGAATGCGCCGACAGGAGGGTACAAGATCGCCGTCAAACGGTTCACGGCGCCGCAAACGAGGAACGCCGGCGTACCGCCGATCGATATCACTCTGGACGGCCGTCTCGAAAAGACCCGCACGAAGCTCACCGCCACGGCCTCGGCAGGCAAGGCCGGCACCTTCACGGCGGCCGGCACCGTGCCGTTCGACGACTCCGAGACGATCGCACTGACGGCAAAAGGCCGGCTCGATGCCGCCGTCGCCAATGCCATGCTGTCGGCTTCCGGCCGCACCGTTTCCGGAATCGTGCAGCTTGATGCCCGCCTGAGCGGCACGCGCGCCAGGCCTCAGGTCGGCGGCTTTGCCACCATGAGCGGCGGCAGCTTCCGCGACAGCCAAGTGGGGACGCGGCTCGACGCCATAGAGGCAAAGATCACCGCCGAAGGTGAGCGCATATCCATAGAGCGGCTGAGCGCGACGACTCCCAACGGCGGCGCGCTGTCCGGCTCCGGCCAGATCCGCATCGCGCCCGATGCGGGCTTTCCCGGCATGGTCGCGATCCGCGGGCAACAGGCGACGCTCGCGGCGAGCGCGCTCGCGACCGCCCGGGCGAATCTTGACGTCAACGTCACCGGCGCGCTTGCGCGCGATCCGAAGATCAGCGGCCGCGTCGATCTCACCCATGTCAGCGTCGATATTCCAGAACACCTGCCCTCGACGCTGAAGCCGATCGACGGCATCGACCACGTCAACGCGACGGGCCAGGCCGCCACCCGGCTCGCGGCGGCGCGCAAGGCGGAAGCCGCCGAGAAGAGCAACGGCAAGGGACGCCAGGCACTTTTCAACGCCGCGCTCGACGTCACCGTCTCGGCGCCGAACCACGTTTTCGTGCACGGCCGTGGCGTGAACGCGGAACTTGGCGGCTCTCTTCACGTCGGCGGCACGACCAACAAACCCGTCACGAAGGGCGCATTCTCGCTTTATCGCGGCAAGATGACGGCACTGGGAAAGACGCTGAATTTCACCAAAGGAAATCTCTCCTTCAACGGGGACCTTGCGCCTGAACTCGATTTCGCGGCCGAGATAGAAGCCTCCGATATCACCGCGCAGATCGGAATTTCAGGCCCGGCGGCCGCGCCAGCTTTCGCCTTCACGTCGCGACCGGAGCTGCCGCAGGATGAAATCCTGTCACGCATCCTGTTCCAGAAGGCGTCGGGCAACCTGACGACGGCGCAAGCCCTGCAACTCGCACAGGTGGCGGCGCAGTTCGCAGGCGGCGGTGATGGCGTGCTGGACCGAATGCGCCGTTCGCTCGGTGTCGACAGTCTGGATGTCGGCGTCGGATCGGGAGGCGGCCCAATGGTCGGCGCGTCCCGCGCGATCGGCGACAGGCTGAGCGTCGGTGTCCGGACCGGAGCGAGCGCCAGCCAGTCGGGACTCTCGGCCAATGTGGACGTGACGCGCCATATCCGGGTGGAATCCGATGTCGATGCGAGAGGCGCGACATCGATGGGAGTCGGCATGAAGTTCGAATGGTGACGAGACTGATCAGCCCTACGGTTGATGCATATCCGCATATCAAGCTCGCCCAAGGGCGCAGATAGTGCACCCGAGAAGGTGGCCGGCGGGTTCGTGTTCCATAGCGTCTATTTTGCGAAAAAGATCTGCGCGCCCCATTTTCAATTTTAGATCCAGGGTATAGTCGTCGAGCCAATATATGGAGGGAACGATGACGACCGGACTTTCCTTTATCCCGGAACCAACTGACGGAAGACCCAGAACGATTACGCACGCGATCGACCTCCTTCAGAGCTGATCTTACAGAGCGCAATGCCGCAAAGATTTCTGTTGGTCCACCTTTGCCGACTTCGAAGCCGGCCAGCTCATTTTGCCTCACCTTGAACGACGAGCGAGATGATAAGACTTATGCCGTGCTGCTGCCCGCCTGCGCTAAAGTGCGAGCCATTCAGGCGGGACTTTCGAAAATCGAGACATTCAATATTGAAGATTTGCACCAAGCAACCGTCGATGCCCTCGATACCATAACAGCAGAGCCGTGACGTCGGATCGTGCCGACGTAAACAGCGATCGGGCGCGCGATGGATTGAGAGGAGGGATGGACTGTAGTGCATGATGGGGGCAAAAAATTATGTGTCTTGCGCGATATGCAGTGACGGCGGCGTGTGGACATGCCGTTGGCTGATAGAGACCGTGTTGGTGTCGACGCCAACGTTCAAAAGATTTGCGATGAAACGACAACCCCAATCAAGTCGGTCAAAGATTTTTCAAGCATGAAAGGCATACTCCCTCAAACTAGCAGCCTCATCGAAGCCTTCGGAATGATCGACGCGCCGTGATGGCAACCCTACCGGCACTGCCAACGGGGTACACAGGTTTTATTCTTCGGTCTCCAAACCGAGACTCTGAAAAACGGGAATTCTTCAGTGAGTTCATAGAGACTTCAAACCGATTTCGGGAATATGGCGGTTCGAACACCGGTCTCTGCGGCACGCGGCCCTCACAAAAACCCGCCATTGGCGGGATTTTTTAGCACAAAAGAAGAAAATTCTCTGGATTTCGCACTGTGTGGCTGGCGATGCAGTGGTGCGCAACCAAATCTCCACCGAAATTCGCTGCTAACAGGGAATTTTACAGGGAATTTCGTTCATCCTGCCTGTGAGAGACAAAAGCCAATGCTAAAAGTGCTCTCATTGCAGGCACTTCTTAGAGCATTCCCTAGAAAACCTATCAGGGAAAGCAATTCGAAAAACAGGGAAACGACGACTGGAAGCTGGGAATTCCGTAGGCGTTGAGGTTAAGCGTCCATTTCTCGCACCCTTGTTCGATCGTTAGCGACGCCGATCTGTTCCTGTCTTCAATTTGAAGATGGACGAGCGAACATCGAGGGGTGGAGGCGTCAAGGCGAGGATTTTTGGCGGGCGCATCACGAGGCATGGACGCGTAGCGACTTGAATCAACGTAAATATTGTGAAGCATTCCGCTCAGGGCGTTTGGCAACTGGCTATCGTTGTTTAAAGTGGGGCCACAGCCGCCCAAGCGGAAGCTGTGGTATCGACGCCCCTTAAGTCCTCCCCTTAGCCCGCCGTTAAGTTCCCTCGCAAGTCCGGGGTCTCATCCCTGCTCGACGACAGCGGAGCCCATTGTTCCAAGACCACGTGAAGGGCATCGGCGACGGTTCAGCGAAGCCGATAAGCGTTGGATTCTGAGGAGATGATACGGTCCGGCGCGAGCGGCAGCGAGATCTCGCGCCGCTACGGCATCGCTCCGCGCGTTCTGCGCCGATGGAAGCCGAAGCTTCGAAGCAAATGGCTCCCGCAATACACGAGCGTCCACGGTGCCGGTCGAACGAGCTGGTTATGGCCCTCATAGGCGCCGCTCGGGCCAGAGGCATATCGAAACAGCACAATCGGCGGACCCGGGCCGCCATGGCCGCGATCGTCGGAGACGATCGCCCGGCAATGGCGGCGCATCCGATCGCCGACGGGCTGGAGATAGAAGCAAGGCCCGGCCTGACCATTTGTCCAGCGTCGCACGGTCGAGCCGAATCCCTTGGCGGGCATAAATCTCTGCCAGAAAGCGCGTGTAGCTCTCCGAACTTGATGTGGTGGAACGGCCCGCTCCAACAGCATCAAAGTAGCTAGAACGTGGTCGTTGTTCGAACGCCACAAAGGAGGAACCGTTCCATGATTATCGCCATCGGGCTGGATCTGGCCAAGCGGATTTTCGAGGTTCACGGAGCGGATGCCGAGGGCCCGTCTATGTTCAACCGGAAGCTGCGGCGCAGCGAAGTTCTGCGTTTCTTGAGAAGCTGCCAGCATGCCTGGTGGGAATGGAAGCATGCGGTAGCGCCCACTATTGGGCGCGCGAGATCACAGCTCTCGGTCATGAGGTGCGGCTCATTCCGCCGGCTTATGTCAAACCGTTCGTCAAGCGTGGCAAAACAGATGCGGCGGACGCGGAGGCCATCAGCGAAGCGGTGACCCGAAAGACCACGCGCTTCGTAGCCGAGCAACAGGCTGCCGCGATGGTGCTAAAGACCCGCACTCTTCTAGTGCGGCGGCGAACGCAGGCGGTGAATGCGCTGCGCGCACATCTGGCAGAGTTGGGCATCATTGCCACCGCCGGCCTGGCAAAGGTTGAGGCGCTGGTCGCAATCGTACGGGATGAGACAGACGCTGCCTGCCCGCAGCAGCGCGCTTCGCGCTGATGGCTATTGCCGACGAGATTGAAGCTTCAGCTGACCGGATAGAGAGGCTCGAGCGTGCAATCATCAAGGAGGCCGAGAACGACGAGGATATGCGTCGGTTGACCACGATTCCTGGCCTCCGTGCCATTACCGCGGCGACCATCAAGGCGCTTGTACCGAATACTGGGGGGTTCAAGTCGACCCTTTAGGCTTGCCGCTGTCGCGCAGGCCAACAAGACAGCGCGGATCATCTGGGCGGTTCTGAACAAGGGCGGAATTTATCGGCGCCCCCCACTGGCGATTACCGCGGTCTCCGTCTGATGGACGTCGTTACCACCACAACGATCCGATCGGCGCAGGCCGGCAGAGGGCAAGGTGCAACTACAGGCGATGAACCCATGGGACGAAATCCCGAAACGAGTGAAGCTACCGTCTCCAATGCGCTCAAGCGCGTAAAATTGATTTAGCTCCTTGTTCCGTGGATCTCATCGAGGCCAGTGGCCATGTGCCGAGCGCAAAGGCCGGACATATGACCGCACCGTCCAAATGTGTAAAAATCGACTGAAAAAGCTCCTGTCGCGCGGGCCATTCCACATATGGAGACGATTACCTTTGCGATCGCAGCTTCAGTCGGTAGGCCGCCTGACGACAGTCAAGCACGGGTCGCGAAGAGTGACGGGTGACGCATGGTAACGTGTTTTTCGGATCAGTGTCAGCACAGGTTCACATCTGAACCGGTCAAGCTTCGCGGTATCTTCGCCGAACTCGCCTCTTCCTTCCACTGAGGCCTGTAATGAGCAACGCCGGGAACCGACGCGGTAATTGAGAGTTCTATGCCATCGTAACCCGGAGGTGCACATGGCTTATCCACGAGGCAATGATCTTCGTCAGGCCAGCGCTCATAGCGCCTCGATGGCCGAACGCTTCCTCACCTATTTCAAACAGTTTTGTCCGTATTCGATGACAAGGTCCTGAGTCCTGATGATGACGCCCAAAATATCTGAAGAAGAAGTCCGCAAGCGCGCCCATCAGCTTTGGGAAGAGCACGGGAGACCCGAAGGTCGAAACGAAGAGTTTTGGCATACTGCAGAACGAGAGTTGAAGGGGAAACAGGATCGTGGCGAAGATATGAAGGGCAGTCCAGACGATAGCGCCAAGGGGTGACGTGTGATGGGCAGCTCGAAAGGTTGCTCGGCCAAGCGGTGTTCAGGCTTTGGCCGCACCCTGCCGCAGGGACGTGCAGGAACGAATCTTCGAGTCCACATTAAGAGCCGACACGCGGCGTCATTTGGCTGTCATACTTCACGATCAACGCCCGAAGACGGCGTTCCCGCCATTACCCAGTGCATTGGCCTAAGCCGAGGCTTGGTTTGAGATAAGCTGCATCTGGCGCGGCCAAGTCTCCGCGGTAAGCACTGCGCCAATCCCGCCGTCCAACGCACTTACAAACCAGCTCGGAAATTAAATCGACGCACACCTACGATCGGAATAGAAAATCCGGCCGGCGTGAGCCGACGGGTGCAGGTTCCACGATGAATCTCCGGAACGAATATGCAGCTACTTCTTGTTTCGGGTCGTGCACTGTTCGCTGACGATGGCACGCGGAGATATTTTGCACTGCGTTCGACGGCGAGCGGATGCACTCGTCGGAAAAAGGCAAGGACGCTCGTTGGGCGCGTGGATGCAGACAAAAAGTCTGAAAGACAGCCTTCATAGCGCGCGTCGAACGGTTCCATTGATATAGCGCATACATAATAGACTCGCTGTCGTTTTGATTGACGCGCATGCTCTTCACGCCACCGAGCGGCCTAGGCAATTATCGGTGATGAGAACGCGTCTTGCGCTCACGCCTTTCTCTCAACGGAAAGGAGCGCGCGAGCGGCGTCCGTGGCGAGGCGAACGAAATCTCCCGACATCCGGGCCGACGGCGCAAAGCCTGCGGATTTATACCGCCGCAGCTCGCCACGCTGAAATCGAAGCCGCCCGGCGGTTCGCTTCTCCTCATGAAATAAAGTACGACGGCTACCGTGTGCAGTTGCACGCGAAGCATGGACGCGCAACGGCTTATACGCGCAATGGCCTCGATTGGACCAAGCGGTTTGCCGGAATTACGAAAGCTTTTGATATTCAGGGCGAGGCGATACTCAACGGCGAGGCGGTCGTCATCGAGGACGGCCGCACCAACTTCTCCGAGCTTCAGACGGCGCTACCCGGCGGAAAGCAGAACCGCATCGAGTACTACGCGTTCGACCTGCTCTATCTCGACGGCTACGACCTGCGCGCCGTTTGCCAGATTGAGCGCAAGCGACTGCAAAAGGCTTGTTCGATACGCATAGTCTGAAGCCGCCCCCTGCAGTACAGCGAGCACATCATCGTCAGCGGCGCCGAAATGTTCGCTCATGCCGCGAAGCTCAATTGGGAGGGCATCGTATCGAAGAATCCGGACGCGCCCTACCCACGCGCAACGAAGGTTGGATCAAGATCAAGACCGCCAAGCGTTCCTTGTAATCGGATTCGTCAAGGATCCGACAGGCGTCGCCGCGCTTTATTTAGGCAAGAAGGAAGGCGCGGAGCTGATCTACATGGGAAAGGTCGGCACCGGCTGGTCACGCATCGCCGCGGGCAAGATCCGCAAGCAGCTCGATACGGTCGCTACTGCGAAGTCACCGCTCACCAAGCCTCTCAGGAAGCCCAAGGCGACCTGGGTCGAGCAGTTCTTCGCCGCCGAGGTAGAGTACCGCGACATCACGTCTGAGGGATTGCTGCGGCAAAGCTCCTTCAAGGGACTTACAAAGATGACGTGATGCTACATATTAACCCGACGGGACCTTCCCCCTTCCAGGTCCCCGCACGGTAGCCGGCGCCTTTGCCCCCGAGAGCGCCTGGGGCCGTGCACGGACACGCCTTACTAGCCGCGCTTGGTCAAATAGGCGATGTACTCCGGGTCCCAGCCTCTCATGTGCTTCAGCAGCGATTGGCGGCGCTGGTCAGGCATACCCGGTCCGTGTTCGAGAAAATCCTGCACCGCTCTCTTGAACTCCTCCACCTGCGGCTCTTCTCCCATGACCAGTTCGCCGTACTCGTCCATAATTTCCTGCACGCGCTCTTCAATCTCGTTCATCGCTGCCATACCTCCGAAGCTGCCGCTGCATAACGGAACGCCCACGCGATAAGTTCCGCCACCTCCGGACTCGCAAGTGGAATCGGCGGGGATGTGGATAGCGAAGTTCGCACGGTTTTGAGCGTCGAGGACATTGAGCACCCCCGGACCAAGAGACCAAAACGAGAAGTCCGCATACAAATGGAATCTGCGAATGCTTCCATCGGAACCTTGGTCGATGAGTTTTATCGCGTGGCGTTCCGTAAGAAAATCTATCGGACCATCGATGAGCTGCAGAGCGATCTCGATGGCTGGATCTGGGTCAAGGAGTACAACGAAACGCGCCCGCCTCAGGGACGATGGTGCTACGGCAAAAGCCAATGCAAACCTTCCTTGACGCATTGCCTGCACATTCCGGTGATGACGACCATGCGTTCCGGTGCATAGCGACCACTTGATCCTGCCGATGAAAACCAGGCGGCGCGTGACCCAGATGGCGCCGTTGGATCATGTTTTGATCTCAGTATGGTTAACCTATGAACAAGGCTTATCGGTCCGAGTGATCTCGGATCAGCAAGACCTCGGTTCCACTTATCTGCTGCGGGCGCGCGAAGCGGGATTGATCTGGCCGCTGCCGCCGATCTACGCGGACGAGGCGGCGTTTGCAGCGAGCGTTGTTCCGGCGTGTCGGACGGCCCCCCGCAGGACCTGGGCGAACCGCTCAACGGCGTCGTTACTACTGAACTTTTCGATCTGAACCACGACGAGGCGATCGATTTCGTTCCAGTAGCCCGCACCCATGGCTCTCAACCGGACTGTCGCTTCGGATATTTCGACCGTTTCAAATACGTCCAGTCTTCCAGGTCGTGGGCGGTGCATTCGAACCGGTCGCCCAATCCGATCTTCGTTTCGTGAATCGCGGGCGCATTGCCAAGGGTCAATCCAACCTCCCCTCATTGAGCGCCTCCCGAATGAGGACTGAAAGCGAGCGACTGCTATTAGTTCCGAGGTTGCGCACAGCAATCACGCCGGCCGTTGTGAATGTTTCATCCTCTGGGCACGCCGCCGATGAGTCCGGATTCCCACTCCAAACAAGGAACCAAAAAGGTCAATCTTGGTTGCAATTGGGGGGCCAGTTTCCATTTGCTCGGTCGATATTGCGATGCACTTCCCGGGATGCGGTGCTTAAAAGGCCGGCAAATCGCTTCACGGCGCATTTTCGTGGCCGAGCCGCAGCGGACTATGCTGGAAGAATTCTTCGTCGCCGACGTGCAGCTTTACCTCCGAGACGAAGCCAGCCAGCTACTTGGATAATGCCCCGTTAGATGAAGCGAAGAGACCAAAAAGTTGACCCTGGAGATCACAGTAGGTCCGCCCCAGATTGCCATCAACCAGGGACACAGCGTGCTGATCACGGAGCGCGACGGGCAGATTCCGTGTCCCTCCAAGCTGGGACTGTATTTCTTTGACACGCGGCTTATCAGCAACTGGATGATCTACGCGAATGGCATGTCCTGGCAGCTTCTCAACAGCGGCAATCTTTTCCATTATGCCTCTCGCATATTCCTGACCAATCCCGCCATCGCCACCGAGCAAGGCAGCATCCCGCCCCATACGCTTCAACTGACCGTCAGCCGTTCGATCGATGGCGGATTGCACGAGGATATCGATCTTGTGAATCACGGAATGGTGCCGGTCCGCTTCGAACTGGAAATAATGGTCCGGAGCGACTTCGCTGATCTATTCGATGTCAAATCAGCGAGCGTGGTCCGTCGCGGCCGGATCACGACGCAATGGTGCGACGACGCGCCATCGCTTAGGACCGTCTACCGCAATAAGGATTTCTGCCGCGAACTGTCGGTCGCGGTCAGGCAAAATGACTCGACGCCCGTCTACGCGAACGGGCGGATCAGCTTCGAAGTGGATTTGCAGCCTGCACAGGCCTGGCATACTTGCCTTCTCTTTGAATTGGGCGATGGAAAGGTTCGCGCCAAGGCCCCTGACGAGTGCATTGCCGACGTCAAGCGCTCGCGGGTCGGCCAAGGCCTCGAGAATTGGCAAGACAGCGTTCTCAAAATCGAGACCAGTAACGAAGGGTTTCGTCGGCTTTTCCGGCAGGCTGTGGAAGATATGGCCTCTCTGCGTTTACCGATCGAGGGAGACCACGGTCTCGACTTTGTACCGGCGGCGGGCGTGCCCTGGTTCGTCGCTTTGTTCGGCCGCGACAGCCTCATCGTTTCGTTGCAGAATGCGTTGGTGTACCCGAGTTTTGCGCGAGGCACGCTCGACATCTTGGGCGCTCGCCAGGCCACGAAATGCGATGACTTCCGGGACGCCGAACCGGGCAAGATCCCACACGAATTGCGCTTCGGCGAACTGGCGCATTTCAACGTCGTGCCGCATGCGCCTTATTACGGCACGGCCGACGCCACCGTGCTTTATCTTATCGTATTGCACTCGGCCTGGCGCTCGACCGGAGACCGGACGCTGCTCGACCGGCACCTTCCGACCGCGCAGCGATGTCTCGATTGGATTGATCAATATGGCGACCGCGATGGCGACGGCTTCCAGGAATATCAGACGCGTTCAAGCGCGGGATACGAAAACCAGGGCTGGAAGGATGCCGGCGATGCCGTCCTTAACGTAGACGGTTCGAAGGTAAAGGGACCGAAGGCGTTATGCGAAATCCAGGGCTACGTTTACGACGCCTGGCAGCGGATGGCGGAAATATTCGACGAACTCGGCGAGAAGGATGCAGCCGGAAAGCTTCGTGTAAAGGCACGAACACTCTTCGACCGCTTCAACGAGGCGTTCTGGGACGAAAGCTCGGGGTTTTATGCATTCGCGCTGGATGGCGATAAACGAAAGGTTCTGTCCATCGCGTCGAATCCTGGACATTGCCTGTGGTCGGGGATCGTATCGCCCGATCGCGCCGATAGGGTGGTGCGCCGGCTCATGGCCGCCGATATGTGGAGCGGATGGGGCATCCGAACCTTGTCGGCCGATCATCCCGCCTATAACCCCTTTTCATATCAGAATGGATCGGTTTGGCCGCACGACAACAGCCTTATTGCACTCGGCTTCCGACGCTACGGATTCGCCGCGGAGGCCATCCGTATAGCCCATGCTGTCAGCAACGCGGGAAGCTACTTCATGCAACATCAAATGCCGGAGCTTTACGCCGGGCTCGGGCGCAACGCGATGAGTTTCCCGGTGCAATACCTGGGAGCGAACGTTCCCCAAGCCTGGGCGGCCGGCTCGGCATTCTTCTTCCTCCAGGCCATTTTGGGCCTTCAGCCGAACGCTCCCGAGAACAAACTCTATGTCGACCCCGTACTGCCGGACTGGTTACCGGACATAACTATCAAGGATCTTCAGCTTGGTCAGGAAAAGTTCGATATCCAATTCCGCCGCGACGGTCTCGCCACCCGCTGGGAGGTTCTCAAGGGAGACGCCGGCGCGGTCGTGAATAGCAGCTTCGCGACGGGTCGGCATTTGCATTGCAATAGGTAAGAAAGGATAGGTGTGGGGCATTGCAGGTGCCAGAGGCTTGCCGGCGGCGGGCGCGTCTATCGCTGGTCAGCGCAGGCTTTCGATCTGGATCCTTGCATGCCGCGACTTTCGTAACCTCTACGGCTGGACTGGATTCCGATCCGGCGTGACGTCCTTGCCGGCGCGTTGATCGGATGATTTGTCAGCGCGCGAAAGGTTATGCGCCGTATTGATAAGGGAAATGTGAGAAAACGCCTGCGGAAAATTTCCCACCAGACATTGCTTGCCAGGGTCGTACTCCTCCGATAGCAAGCCGAGCTCGTTGCGAAGGCCGAGCAGCCGCTCGAATAGCGCTTCGGCCTCCTGAACACGTCCCAGCATCTGATAGGCATCGGCCAGCCAGAAGCTACATGCCAGAAACATGCCCTCTCCCGGAGGAAGGCCGTCACCGGCGCGGCTGGTATCATAGCGCCGAACGAATCCGTCAACCAGCAACTCCCGTTCGATTGCTTCGACGGTGGACCGCACGCGCTCATCGGTCGCTGGCAGAAAGCCTATCGAAGGAATTCGCAGCAGGCTGGCATCCAGTTCTTTGCCGCCATAAGCCTGAACGAAATATCCGAGGTCGCGATCATAGCCATTTGCGCAAACATTTTGGTGAATATCGTCCCGCACGCGACGCCATTCCTCGACGGAACCTTCAAGCTTGAACTCCTGCGCGCTTTTGATGGCTCGATCGAATGCCACCCAGGCCATCATTTTCGAGTACGTGAAATGACGGGGTTCAGCTCGAATTTCCCAAATCCCGGAATCGGGCTGTTGCCAGGTGAAAGCCAGGTGCTTGAGAAGCGCGCATTCCATCTCCCAGGTAGGTTCACTCGCCGGAAGGCCGCCGCGCCGCGCCTGATAAAGTGCGTCCATCAATTCGCCAAAGACGTCGAGTTGTAACTGGGCGTGAGCGGCATTGCCGATGCGCACGGGCTTTGAATTTCCGAAACCGCGTAGCCACGGCACTTCCCACTCCCACAGCCGTCGCTCGCCGCCGACGCCATACATGATTTGCAGTTGGTCGGGATTTCCGGCGACAGCGCGGACTAACCAGTCGCGCCAGGCGCCGGCCTCCTGAAAATACCCGGATTCCGTGAGCGCCAACAAAGTGAGGGTGGCATCCCGCAGCCAGCAGAACCGATAATCCCAATTGCGGCTCCCGCCGATCTTTTCCGGCAATGAGGTTGTGGGCGCCGCCACGATGCCGCCGCTCGGCGAAAAGGTCAGCGCCTTGAGCGTAATCAGTGAACGCAACGCTGCTTGCGACCACTTCCCAGCTCCTTTGTATGTGGATGACCACTTGCGCCAGAACTGTTCCGTCTCGACAAGCGCGGCGAAAGGGTCAGGCGAATCCGGAATTGGCAAATAGGAAGGAGCGTGTGTGAGGACAAACGGCACTTGCTCGCCGGCAGCCACGGTAAACTCGGCCACGGTTTTCATGTCCTCGCCGTGACAGGACACCGGCGTGCTGAGCAGGAGCATGTTTGCTCCGGCAATGGCGCGCAGTACGCCGTTTTCCAATCGGCTGATCCAGGGGACAGCGCAGCCGTAGTCGAAGCGAATCACTAGCTCGCTTCGCATGGTGACTCGACCCTCAACGCCGACGACGATTCGTATTACGTCCGAGGCATGGCCTTTCGGCGGCATAAAATCGATCAGTCGAACAGTTCCTTCGGCATTCGTGAAGGTGGCCTCAAGGATGAGAGTGCCGCCGCGATATCGCCTGTCGGTGACTTCGGCCAACCCCCGCGGAGCGATCTGCCATCTGCCGTTTTTCGGCTCTCCAAGCAGCGCGGCAAAACAGCTGTCGGAATCGAAGCGCGGCAGACACAGCCAGTCGATCGATCCGTTCCGCGCGACGAGGGCCGCGGCTTCGCAATCGCCGATCATTCCGTAGTCCGCAATATGATCGACCAAGGACCGACCTCTCTATCGGAAATTGACTGTTCTCATGGCATGCCGACAATTCATGGAATAAGCTCATGCGCGTCGCGAACTCGCGATCGCGATCAAACCGGCAATGCCGACGATCAAGGCGCACGCAATTCCCGCCCGTAGTCGAGCGGGATCAAAGCTCGCGACCTCGCATTGAGCAGAGCGGTCGAAACGCCCGTGGACTCCCGGATCGCTCGGAACCGGTTCAAACAGATTGTCACGCCGGTCCGGCGAAGCTGGTTCTTTGGTCATTTGCCCGCTGTAACCCTCGCTTGCGAGAATTCGATCGCCCAGCAACGGCAGCAACATGCCGCCGAATATGGCTTTCAGCGCCGATCTTCCAATCCATAGCTCACGTGGAGCCTCGAGTGCCGCGCGCACGATCTCTTTCGCGATGGCTTCTGGCTGATAGATCGGCGGCACCGGTTGCAGTTTGCGCGGCAGCCGCGAGCGAGCCCAATCGAATTGCGGCGTGTTGACAGCCGGGAGCTGAACCATGGTCAAGCGGATACCGCTTTGCTCGTGCTCCAGTTCACTGCGCAGCGCGTCGGTAAAGCCGCGAATGGCGAACTTGGCGCCGCAATAAGCCGACTGCAGCGGAATGGCACGGTAGCTCAGTGCGGAGCCTACCTGAACGATCGTACCCCGATTGCGAGGCCGCATATGCTTGAGCGCAGCCATCGTGCCATGGACCTGCCCGAGATAGGTGACCTCTGTAACTCGACGAAACTCGTCCGGCTGGATCTCCTTGACCGGCGCGAAGATCGTGACCATCGCATCATTCACCCAGACATCGATGTGACCCCACTCCGAAATCACCTGATCCGCCGCCGCAAACACCGCGCTGGCATCAGCGACGTCCAGAGCGAGTACGAGAGCGCGACCTCCGGCCGCCTCTACGTCACGTCGCGCGCTCTCGAGACCTTCTTTGCCGCGCGAGATCAAGGCTACGTTCCAGCCGTTTTGCGCGAAAGCGATGGCCACCGCGCGGCCAACGCCGGCGGATGCGCCGGTGACAACTACTGTGCGTCGGTTGGACATTTTACGGCCTCCATCTGTCTCAACGGTTGCGATCGAGCGATTGTTCCAGACCCATCGTTTGTGAATGGGCGCTCTGGAATTGACGGCCCGCCAACACATCGGTGAGAGTCAGAACGAACAGGATCGCGAGCCAAAATACACCCGCCGCCGCGGCTAACCTGATGATCGACGGTGAACTGCCGAGCCCCATGAAGATGACGACGACGAGCGTGACTTTGATGCTGGCGATCGCGAGTCCGACCACCACGTTGAAGATACCCAACGGAAGATGCGCCGCCCCAAAGGTGAGGCCAAGCAGGGAAAGGAGCGCCAGCCAGGCCAGACCGTTCTTTCGCCAGATCGCGGATATTTGCGCTCTCATGATCGTCCCATAAGGTAGATTAGCGGATAGAGGATAATCCAGATCACGTCGACGAGATGCCAATATAACGCGGTGACCTCAACTTGCGGATTCTCACGCAGGTGAACTCTGCGCAAAGCGCCGAATATCGCAAGGCGGCCGATCAGTCCGACACCGATGCTGAGATGGATCGCGTGGACCGCTGTCATAATCCAATAGAGTGCAAAGAAAATCTGCGCTGCGGGTTCTTTCAGCGCAAAGCTTTCGCCGGGTACGAGATGTTTACGGATGTCTTCTGCGTATTCAAAGCCCTTGAACACCAGGAACATCAGGCCAAAGACAACGGTGGCCCCGAGGCACCAGATCGTAAGGCGCCGCATGTCCGCCTCGGCAGCCCCGGCAGCCACGGCCATGGTGAAACTGCTTGTCAGCAGGACGGCCGTGTTGGCCGTGCCGTACCAGAGATCGGTTTCCCGGCCCGCCGTGATGAACACCTCAGGGTTGGCAAGGCGGTATGCGGCGTAGAGCAGCAGCAGGCCGCCGAAGAACAGCAGTTCGCTGGCCAGAAATACCCAGAGGGCAAATGTCGCGGCTTCACGCTGTCGCGAAAGCTCCTTCCAGGGCGGGCGGAGAACATCGGTCGGCGTGTTCACAACTGCTCCCCCTGTGTGCGATAGTTTTCACCGATGTGTTCCGGCGCGAAGCCCTCCGGATGGTATTGGTAAGGAGCCCCTTCGACATGAGGCGTCACCGGGAAATTATCCCGGGGAGGTGGTGAACTCGTGTTCCATTCGAGACCGGTGGCGTTCCAGGGATTTCGGCCAGCGCGTCCGCCCCAGATCAAGGACCAGCCCAGATAAAGCGGCGGCAAAAGGTAGGCCGCCGCAAGCACGAAAGCTCCCGCCGAGGACAGCACATTGTAGATTTGAAACTCGGGTGGGTAGACATGGTACCGCCGCGGCATGCCCAGATAGCCGACGATGAACTGCGGAAAGAATGTAAAGTTGAAGCCGAAGAACATCAGGATGGCTGCGAACCGCGCCCAAACATCGGGATAGAGTCGTCCGGTGATCTTCGGCCACCAGTAGTGCAGCCCAGCAAAAAAAGCCGACACCGTTCCGCCGACCATGATGTAGTGGAAATGCGCGACCACGAAATAGGTATCCGTGACGTGAACATCGATTGGGATCGAGGCGAGGAATAGTCCGGTCAGCCCCCCGATCGTGAACAGGCCGAGGAAGCCCAGAGCGTAAAGCATTGGTGCTTCGAAGCCGATCTGGCCCCGATAAAGGGTAGCCGTCCAGTTAAACACCTTGACGGCGGATGGCACCGCGACGACGAATGACAGAAAGGAGAAGACAATGCTCGCGTAAGGCGACTGGCCCGATACGAACATATGATGGCCCCAGACGAAAAAGCCGATCACTGCGATCCCGACCATGGCGTAAACCATGAAGTCGTAGCCGAAAATGTGGCGACGCGCGAAGCATGTGATGACTTCCGAAATCACCCCCATTGCCGGCAGGACCATGATGTAGACCGCAGGATGGCTGTAAAACCAGAACAAGTGCTGAAACAGCAGCGGATCACCGCCAAAATCGGGATTGAAGATGGGCAGATTTAGCCAGCGCTCGGCGATCAAGAGAAGCAGGGTGATGGCGAGTACGGGCGTCGCCAGCACCATCACAAGACTCGTCGCATACATCGCCCAGACAAAGAGCGGGAGGCGGAACCAGGTCATACCCGGCGCGCGCAACATGTGCGTTGTCACGATGAAGTTCACGCCCGTGGCGATCGACGAAAATCCCGCGATGAACACGCCGAGCGCTGCTGCGATGACGTGCGTATTGGAGAACATGGTGGAGAAAGGAGTATAGAAGGTCCAGCCGGTATCGACACCGCCCGCGATCAGCGCATAAAGCGTAAACGCACCGCCAGCCAGTATGAGATACCAACTGAACAGGTTGAGCCGGGGGAACGCGACATCCCGCGCGCCGATCATCAGCGGCAGCAGGAAATTGCCGAACGTGCCGGGAATCGATGGCACCATGAAAAACCACACCATGATCACGCCATGGAAAGTGAAAAGCTTGTTGTAAGTATCGTCTGAAAGCAGATCGCCCGCCGGTGTGAACAGTTCGATCCTGACCAGCGAGATCGCAATGCCGCCGAGAAAAAAGAAGAACGTGATCGTCGCCGCATAGAGGATGGCGATGCGCTTATGGTCGGTCGTGGCAAACCACGATGACACGGTGTGCCCGGCCCCGAGATAGCTGGGTTCGGAGGGAAGCGGAAGTTCGCCGCTGATCGCAATGCCGGTCATGGCCTGTCTTTCTTCTTTGCCGAGAGCGAGCGGATGTAGGCTGTCAATGAGACGATGTCGCCGTCGCCAAGAATCCCGGCGTAACTCGGCATGATCGGTTCGAATCCAGCGACAACATCCCGCCGCGGCATCAACATCGAATCGCGCAGGTAGGCCTCGTCGGCCGTGACGGTACGGCCGTCCGCGAGTTGAACCTTGCGCCCGTACAGGCCGTTCAAATCGGGGGCGTGAACCGTGGACGCTTCGGAGTGACAGCCGGAGCATCCGCGTGCCCGGAAGATCGCCTCGCCTGTTTTCGCAAGACCATCGCTCTGTGGCTGCGCGGCGAGCCACTGAGCGTAAGCGTCCTTCTGCATCACCACGATCCGACCGATCATGCGCGAATGTTCGCTGCCGCAGTATTCGGCACAGAACAGATGAAAGGTCCCGAGCTTGGTCGGCCGAAACCAGGTCTCGGTATAGCGGCCTGGAAGAACGTCCTTTTTCATCCGGAATGCTGGAACGAAAAATGAGTGGATGACGTCTTCCGATGTCATGACGAGCCGCACCGGCGTATCGAGCGGCACATGCAGTTCGTTGATTTCACGCGCGCCATTTGAATGCTGGGTCTTCCACATCCATTGCTTGGCGACGACATGGATTTCGAGTGCATTTCCTGGCGGGACCAGCGTCGACAACTGGGTCGAACTGACCCACCAGAAAATGAATAGCGCCAAGAACAGCGTCGCCGACGTCCATCCGATTTCGAATTGCTTGCTCATGACCGCCGGCATCGCGCCGCGCTCGGCTTTCGATCCGCGCCGGTAACGGATCGAGAAGATCAGAATCAGCACCGCTACCAGCAGGATGATAGCGCCCGACAATGCCAGAAGCGCAAAGTAGATGTGGTCCGTGTGCACGGCCTCGGTTGACGCGGCTATTGGCATAAAGACGGACAACATCAGCCAACGCCCTTGGTCGTACGCCGGCGTTTTTCGAGAATCGCGATCGAACCAAGGACACCAATGACGGTGAGTCCGGCGAGAACTTTCAACCTTCGCGCGATCGCAGGCGTGTAGACGCCATGGGCGGCATCAAATCCGTAGCAAAGCAAGGACAGACGATCTGTGAATGTTCCAATTCGTCCCCCGCCCGCCTCGACCAGCGCGAGGCGCAGGTCTGTCGGGTTGAGCGCGAGACTAGCCAGGCTTCTCGAAACCCGGCCATCAGACGTCAGGACCAACGCGCCGGCGGGATGGGCGAACTGATCCGCGGCGGCATCGTATCGATAACGATAGCCGAGGGCGTCGGTGAGCCCATGCACGTTACCGGCATTGCTCCGAAACAGAGTTGTAACGCGTTCTGCAAGCGCAGGCCCGCAAATGGGCCGGCACATGAAGTCCATGAACAATAGAAGACTCGGCCGTCCGCCGATCACCTCGCGCAAGGTCACGCGCTTGTTGTCAATATCACGAAATGTCAACGAAAGCGGCGCGCTCGCACCGGCTGGCGGCGCGAGCGACACCCCGTCAAGCTCGCTGCGGGTCAATTCGGCCCGCGCACCGGTCATGATAACTAGCGCAAAGACCATGACGACAATCGCGGCAAACAGCGGCTTCACCGCGACTTTCCTCCGTTTGCACCGATAGGTCGGTTGGCTGAAATATTCAGCTCGATTGGTGCATAGGCATTGGCGCCCCGCGCCACGATACGATTCATTGCTTCATCGATCGGAATGGTGGCGATGCCCCTCTCGCGATCGACCCACGTGAAACGGCTGAGCTTGTCGCGTTGTTCAGCCTGCAGCCTGGCAAGATCGGCGACATCGTTCGTCTGAAGCTGCGGCTTGGCAAACGGGGTCGGCGGCACGAAGATCGTCTGACGGATCTCTTCGCTGTAATAGACGCGCAGAAAAACCAGCGAAATCGCGATGAAGACCAAAAACCCGATCGCCGTGAACAGCACGGCCCGCGTGGCGACGCCAGGTGTCTCGGGCCGGTCATTTGGCATGAGCGCCTCCGCTCAACCCGGAAACAGCGCGATCGAACAGGCCAAGACCGATGCCGATGAGGGCGACCATGGCGATCAGCGCCGCAACCATCGCTCCGCTCCCGAAAGCAGGCGCGATCAACCACGCCACATGCAGAAAAACACCGAGCAGAATCAGGCTGCTGACCAGGCGAAGCGCGCGACGGCTCTGACGGACGCTCTGGTTTAGAAGCAAGCAAAGCGGCAGCAGCGCCCCAATTGTGACGGCGGCCGCGAGAAGCCATTGCCAACCACCGTGTGCCCGCGCCAGATACCATGCAGCCTTGTCCGGCAGATTGCCGTACCAGATGACGATGAACGACATCAGGCCGAGATAGACGGTGCCGAGCACGGTCGCGATGATGAGGCCAGCCAGATCGGCAATGGCGCCGGATTGCCGCGGCTCCGGTCCGGCCATTGCGGCAAAGGCGAGTGCGGACAGAAGCTGCTGAATCGCAATGACCGCGGCGAATGCTGACGAGGAAAACTTGCTATCAATCGACAACACCCAGTCCACGGCAACGAGGCTGATGACGATCGCATGAAAGGCAAGGCCAAGTCCCGCCATCAGCTCCGTGCAGCGCCCCTTGACCACCGCGATGGCAAGCACAGACCACCCGGTCAGAGCAACCGTTGACCGCAACAGGAAGGCAGGTTGGTTCAGATAGAGGTGCGCCACCTCCGGCCGGAGGGTCGATGCGTCCGCTGCCCAGCGGTACGGCGCAGACAAACCGAACGCCAGCGGCAGAAATGCGATCGCAAGGAACGGCACCATGGAAGTGGCGGGAACTAGTATCGACTCCACCGCTGTTCCCCAGCGCCCTCCCGTCAGCCGGTGGATCAGCAGCAGGACAAGACTGCCGATCGGGATACTGCTGACGAACACGAACGCGATCAGCCAGCCTTGCATCACGGATTTTGGACTCGCCGCGAGGCCGACGGCGAGGGCTACGAACGCGTAGACTGCTGCGATCAGCATTGGCCGCCGCCAGACAGGACGTGCCACGTGCTCGCTCATGGCATTTTCTCCCGCGCCCGCGGCACGCCGGCAATTTGAGCATAACGAGACTCCTGCAGGGCGCGGATGTACGCAACGATGGCCCAGCGATCATGCGGGGGAACGCGGGCGGCGTAGGAATACATCACGCCGTACCCGTTGGTGATGACGTCGAAGAAATGGCTGGCCGGCGCTATCCTCAACCGATCTGTGTGATACGAGGGCGGCGCAGGAAAGCCGCGTTGAACGATCATGCCGTCACCGTCACCGGCGAGACCATGACAGGGCGAGCAGAACACATCGAAATCTTCACGGCCCGTCCGCATCAGGGAGTTAGTTACGGGCGGCGGCTCTTTTGCATTCCTCGCACGGGCAAGATCGCCCTGCGCGACAACCCCCGCGGGCAGCGGCTGGGCCTCGCTGCCGTTAGGCCATAATTTTGAAGGAGCATAGGTGTCATAGCGGTTCTGCTGCTGCATCGATTGGTTGTCGCAGCCGGCGACGACAAGCGCGAATGCAAACAGAAGCACCCTTCTCATGATCCCTGCTCCCTCACAGCGAGAGCGCCGGAATGCATCAGAAGTTCGCGAAGCGAGGCGCTGCGCTCTTCCTCACCGGTCTGCACGGCAAGAAGAAAGAACCGGTCCTGACTCGCGCGTTCAAATTGCGCCGTGTCGAAAGCGGGATGATGGAGGCACGGCAGCCGGCAGTTCCACAGGAATGCCGCGAAGCCGCTCAATGCTGCGGCCAGCATGCCGACTTCAAAGGGAACAAGAAGGAAAACCGGCCAGCTATTCAGCGGCCGTCCCCCCGTGTTGAGCGCGTAATCGATCGCCGAACTGTACCATTGCAGCAAATAGGCGAAAGCCGCCATCGCGAGACCGCCAACAAGCATCGAATGCCGGATTCTGGATGGCTTCGCGGCAAGGATGCCGTCCAGCTCAGGCAAGCGGAACGGCGTGAAGGCATCTAGAAGCTGATGTCCCTCCCGCTTCAGGCGCACGGCCGCGCCGAGCAAGCTCTCCGCGTCGCGGAATTCGGCAACGAGCGGCTTTGTCATGCCACGTGCTCCTCGCGGCACAGCTTGCGCAACTCGTTCATCGGCACCGCCGGGATCAGGCGGACAAAGCAGAGAAAGAAAAATACGAACAGGCCGACCGGACCAAACAATAGCGCCCAGTCCCATAGCGTCGGATAAAACAGCCGCCAAAGCGAAACCGCATAGCCGTGGGAGAGCGTGTTCCAGATGATGAGGATTCTCTCCAGCCACATGCCGATATTGATGCCGATTGCAATCAACACTACAAACGAGACATTACGTCGGACAACGGCGAACCAGAGCATCTGAGGCAGCACGCAATTGAATAGCAATTGCGTCCGGTACAGCGGTGCAGAGCTTCCGGTGAACAGGAACGTGACAAGCGAACGGTCCGCCGGGGCGCCTGCGTACCAGGCCATGAACCACTCAGTCGCGTACGAACATGTCATCACAATCGAAGCCAGCAGCAGAATCTTCGCCATCGCATCGAAATGATGGACCGTGATGATGGCCTCGAGCCGCAATCCCCAACGCACGAGCGCTGTCAAAATGATGACGGAGGCAAAACCGGAAAACAGCGCGCCGACGACGAAGTAGGGTGGAAAGATCGTCTCCTGCCATCCCGGCATCAGGCTCGCCGCGAAATCGAGGCCGACGATCGAGTGCACGGACACTACAAGCGGAACGGCCAGAGCGGCGAGTGTGATCTGCAATGTCTCGTAGCAGCGCCAGTGATGGGCCGAACCTCGCCACCCGAGTGCGAACGCTCCGTAGAACGCCTGCCCAAAGGCGGTGGTTGCACGGTCGCGCATGGTGGCGAGATCGGGCAGCAGGCCGACATAGAGGAAGAGAATGGAGAACAGGAGATAGCTCAGGATGGCCCAGAAGTCCCATACTAGTGCGCTGCGCCACTGCGGCCACAGCAGCATGGTGTTGGGATAGGGCGCCAGCCAATAGAAGTATTGCGGTCTGCCCAAATGCAGGATCGGAAACAGGCCCGAGATCGAAACCGCGAAAACCGTCATGGTCTCGGCGAAGCGATTGACCGATGCGCGCCAGCGCTGACGCGTGATCAGCAGCATCGCCGAAATTAGGGTGCCGCCGCTTCCGATCGCGATCCACCACACATAGCTGGCGATGGCATATCCCCACACCACAGTGGAATTGACTCCCCAGACGCCGATGCCTTCGGTGAACAGCACGTAGATGGCCACGAGGGTCACAACGACGAACAACCCGCTCACGCCGAAAGCTATCCACCAGCGCCGGCCTGCCGTTCGGAGCAAAATCGGGTCAGCAACGAGGGCGGTCACCTCGCCGTAACTGGCATGCTCCGCGGCGATCCAGGGGTGAGCAGGATTGGTGGGTGCGGAGGCGATTGCGGGAGCGGAGGCGATTGCGCTCATGAATGCTCCCCTTTGAGCGCGCCGTTCAGGTTACGGAGGTCCGCCAGATAAGTAGTGCGCGGACGGGTATCGAGGTGACCGAGCAGCTCATAATTCCGCGGACCGCTCTTGAGACGTTTTGCTACGCTGTCTGGGTTATTGAGGTCGCCAAAGGTGATAGCCTGTGTGGGGCACGCGCTCTGGCAGGCGGTGACGACCTCTCCCTCGGCAATCGTGCGATCCTCTTTCTTCGCTTTGCGCCGGGCGCGACTAATACGCTGGACGCAGTAGGTGCATTTTTCCATTACGCCGCGTTGACGGGTCGAGACGTCCGGGTTGCGTTGCGCCTTGATCGTCTCGGCACCGAGGTTGGCGTATTCCTGGCCGTCCGCATAGCCGAAGAAGTTGAAACGCCGTACTTTGTAGGGACAGTTGGCCTCGCAGAAGCGCGTGCCGACGCAGCGATTATAAACTTGCGCATTCAGGCCCTCGCTGTCATGCACGGAGGCGGCGACAGGACAAACCGGCTCGCACGGCGCGTTTTCGCATTGCATGCACGGCACAGGCTGAAATCCGGTCACGGGATCTGCCGGCATGTCGTGGTCGTAAATATCGACGCGCAGCCAATGCATGTCGCGGCCACGTGCGATCTCCTCGGGTCCGACGACAGGCACATTGTTTTCGGCCTGACAGGCGACCAAGCAGGCATTGCAACCGATGCAGGCCGCGGTATCGATCACCATACCCCACGCATAAGTGTCGGCTGCTGCGGGCGGATAAAATGTCGGCAGCGAAGGGGCCTCCGCGTCTGACCTGGCCGCGCTTGCGAGATCGTTCAGCCATCGAACCGGATAGAGGTCGCGCGCCAGCCCCTCAAGACGGACGTGGTTTTGGGTCGTCAGGATCTCCTGCCGCTTTCCGGCGGCTGCGATGGTAACGCCTTCGATCATCCACAGTGCATCGGATGTGCGAAGGCGGTATGCATCGGCGCCGATCGCGTTGCCGATCGCGCCGGCGTTCCGGCGGCCATAGCCGAGCGTGAGATTGATGACGCCGGGTGGACATCCGTCGCTGACGAGAACCGGCGTTTGAATCACACGGTCTTTCAAGGACAGGCGAACCACGTCGCCGGTCTTCAGGTTCAGTCTCCTTGCGTCGGCGGCGCCGATCGACAGCGCATTGCCCCAGACCTCCTTGCTGATGGGCCTGGGACACTCCTGGAGCCAGGGGCTATTGGCAAACCGGCCGTCCCATACGCTGGAATCGGGAGACAGGACCAGTGCCAATTCGTTCTGCGTTTCATCAGTCGACGTCACCTCCGGGCGCGTTGGCGCCGCCGCGACAACGGACAAGGGCGCGGTGCCAGCCACCACGCCATCGTGCAAGGTTTGCCGCCACCAGTCTTCAAAGGAGTCTCCTCCGACTGGTCGCCACGTTTCACGAACGAGGTCGTACGACGAAACGGCATCCTGTCTCGCCAACATCGTTAAAAGATCATGAGCAGAGCGGGTCTCGTACAGCGGCCGGATCAGCGGCTGCGCAATTGCCGCTGTACCATCGATCGCGCGTAGATCCGACCAGCTTTCGAATGGATGGGATTGCGGAAGATGCCACTGGCACAATCCCGCTGTCTCGTCGGCATACAAGCCGAGATGAACGCTGAAGGGAACCTTGCCGAGGTTAGCAGTAATCGATAGATCGGCCGGCGCGTCATAGCCCACATTGCTGTCGAGAATCACGAGCGTTTCGACCCGTCCGGCCTGAATGTCTTCAGCCAGGGCTGCCAACGTGGACGGTTGATGCTCTGCCGAGCGGTCGAACGGTGCTATAAAGTCCTGTGGAGCGTCGAGTTGGGCGTTGATCCAGTGAGACAGGGCATGAATTTCCGCGCGCTGCGAGCGTCCCGTCAGAATCAGCGCGCGACCTTTGTGCGCGATGAGATCTTGCGCCGCTGTATTGACAAAGCGCTCTGAGGACGGCGGAAGGTTCGGCTGAGCCATCCCCGCTCCCATGACGTTGGCGACTGCGATTGCAATGTCGGAGACGCCGGCAGGATGCAGCGCCAGGCGATGATCGGCCTTGATCTTGGTCAGCGTGGGTGCACTCGCTGCGACATAGGAGCGCGAAAAACCCCGGGCATTCTTCGGATTTCTGGCCTCAATCCAGCGCCGCGCGTTGACAATTTGACTTGGGCCCGGCCCCAGCGGGTCCGCATCGAGACAGAGCATCACTTCGGCTTTGTCGAGACGCGGCAGTGCGTGCAGCGCCCGCCCAAACGCCAGCTCCGTGCCCTGGCGCTCCAGGCTATCGTCGACCGGTTCATGGACGTGCCACATGGCCTTCGGATAACGTGTGAACAGGTGATCGATCTGGCGTAGCAATGTGGGCGAGGTAATGCGTCCAGTTAGCAGGCGGAGGCCTGCACCCGCGTTCACGTCGTGCTTTGCCAGCTGCGGCAGCAGCGCGGCACGGAATGCATCCCAAGATGCGATACTTCCCCTCAGGATTGGTGTCCGCGACCGGTCCGGATCGTACAATGACAACACCGCCGCTTCGGCAAAAACGTCCGTCGCTCCAAGGCTGGAAGGGTGATGCGGATTGCCCTCAATCTTGATCGGGCGACCGTCCACCGAGATGCCCATGATACCCAGGCCATAGCCGCCCATCGGCAGGGTGGTGGCGAATCGCAGCGGTTCGCCGGGCACGAGACCTTCCGGCATCGTCACGTAGGGGACGATTTCTTCGACCGGCTTGCTGCATCCGGCAACAGCGAGCGCCATGTGCGCGGCGAATATCCGAAGGGCATCTCGCCGCGAAAGTCGCAAGATGTCTTCCGGGTTGGTTCCAGACAAGCCGGGTTTCATCGATGACACTTTGAACAATCCGTGAGATGGGTCGTATCGATATGATATTCGCGCATGAGACGGCGTCCTTCCGCGATCTGGTTTTTTGGCGGCTTCCACTTCATGTCGAAGATTTTGTCACGCGGGCGGATCTCGGTTTCGGGATTTCGGTGACAATCCAGGCACCAGCCCATGGTCAACGGCGCCGCCTGCCGCATCAGCGGCATCTGGTCGACTGCGCCATGACAGGTCGAACAACCGACGCCCTTCGCGATGTGGATGCTGTGATCGAAGTACACGTAGTCGGGAAGCACATGGACGCGCTGCCAGCGAATTGGCTTGTTATTGGCAAGGCTCTCTCGAACCGGGACCAGCATCGCGGCATTGGTCCAAAGCTGCGAATGACAGGTCATGCAGGTTTTAGTGGGAGGAATTCCCGCAAAACGCGCGACCGATACCAAGGTGTGGCAATAGCGACAATCCAGCCCCAAGCCGCCGATGTGGTGCGCATGACTGAATGGCACCGGCTGCTTCCGGGTAACCGACTGGTTCGTGACATAGGGCGATGCCATCAGCGAGAACCCAAGGCCAACGGCGAGAACCGGGACCGCACCAAGCGATGCAATGACCAGCAATGCGACAGTGTTCGCTGCCGGACGAAAAACCTGCGCCACTTAATACCTCGCGCCGGTGACTACCTCGTGGTCAGCTTTCTCCAGACTTAAATTATGCGGCAAACGCGATAGTCGAGAGCAGCGCAATATTCGGATTTCTGGAATCAAGTCTGGTGTGCTGTATAACGACCGGCACCGTCGATTCGATCACCGACGCATAGCTGGTATCGCGCGGCACCAGTTCCGGATCTTTCAGATCGTTGAATCGCAGATGCAGCGTTCGGCGCGCGCCAACTTTCATTCGATAAGGGCCGCACGGCTCCCGATCCGTGAAAAACAGCGTGATTGAGATTTCAGCATCCTCGTGGGAGGAATTGAGAATGCAGGCGGTCTCATGTGAAACAAGCGCAGGATCACTACTGACGCTCTGGCCGGGAATATAGCCCTCGGGGATCACCCAGACTTTACGTCCGACGGATAGAGCGCTCATAGACTTGGCCTTTTCAGGGCGAGACTCGGCGCGGGGCCGTTTGCTTTTTGTATGTTTTGCAAATGAGCCGGCATGTCGTTCATGATCACCTTCGACGTCAGACCGATGTGAAGATGACTGGTCAGCGCGGCTCTGTCGCGACCTTCAGCAAAACGTGAATGTGAAACGCGGGCTCTTCTGGCAACTACGGTACAACGTCGTGTCTCCAGACCCACCGCGGGGGTCCGTTGGCCGTGATCATTTCTCAGGAACTGATGATGCATAGCGAATGGCGGAAAAATTGATGTCATTCACAATCGTGCGGTTAAAAGAAAGTTCCTGCAAGATCCGTTCGACTGTCCACAAAAGCGTGAACTCCGGCGCAAACGACGTGCCGGCTGCTGACGGCGTTTGACGAATCCTCCGCCGCAGTGATTGCAACGTTCCATGTTCTTCGGCGTTGCCGCTGGGAGTTCATTAATGCGTCCCTTCACCAATTGAATACGCCGAAGGATAATTGCCAATGACCCAGAATGTCAGCGAGTTCGTTTGGCATCGGCTCTCAGAATGGGGATTGAAGCGTGTCTATGGCTATCCCGGCGACGGTGTTGGTAGCCTGGACGTGGCGTTGGAGAAGGCCAAGGACGTCATGGAATACGTGCAGGTGCGCCATGAAGAGATGGCGGCCTTCATGGCTTCCGCACACGCCAAATTCACCGGCCAAGTGGGCCTTTGCTACGCAACGTCCGGACCGGGAGCGATTCATCTTCTCAACGGTCTTTATGATGCCAAGCTCGATCACATGCCAGTGATCGCGTTGGTTGGTCAACAGGCCCGAACGGCGCTGGGCGCGAGCTATCAGCAGGAAGTAGACCTGCAGAATCTCTTTAAAGACGTCGCAAGTGAATTCGTCGGAATGGCGAGCGTGCCCGAGCAGGTTCGCCATCTCATCGACCGCGCGGTTCGAATTGCACATACCAAACGGACGGTGACTTGCGTGATCTTGCCAAACGACTTGCAGAAGCTTCCTTATAAAGACCCTCCACTAGCGCATGGCGCTACACATACCGGCATTGGCTATGCAGGCCCGGCAAAATTGCCCGACGAAAGCCTGCTTCACGCCGCTGCGGATGTGCTGAACAGCGGCAATAAGGTGGCGATGCTGGTCGGCGCGGGAGCGCTCGATGCAACGGATGAGGTGATTGCCGTCGCGGAGCGGCTTAAGGCGGGGGTCGCCAAGGCGCTGCTGGGCAAGGCCGTTCTGCCGGACGGTCTTCCGTTCGTTACCGGTTCGATCGGTCTGCTCGGCACCAAGCCGAGCTGGGATCTGATGAAGAAATGCGACACCTTTTTCATGATCGGCTCGTCTTTCCCCTACAGCGAGTTCCTTCCCGAGCCGGGTTCGGCGCGCGGTGTGCAGGTCGACATCGACGGCAGCCGACTCAGCCTGCGCTATCCGATGGACGTCAACATAGTCGGCGATAGTGCGACGACCTTGCGCGCATTACTACCTCTTCTTAAGCAGAAGACTGATGAGGCGTGGACCACGGAAATCGAGAGCAATCTGAAATCGTGGTGGGAAACGCTCAAAAATCGTGCGATGGATTCCGCAGAACCGCTCAACCCCCAACGGGTATTCTACGAGCTGTCGCCTCGTTTGCCTGACAACGCCATTATCACAGCGGATTCTGGCTCCGTCGCCAACTGGTACGCACGCGACCTCAAAATCCGCCGCGGCATGAAAGCTTCCCTGTCGGGCGGCCTCGCGTCGCTGGGCGCAGGCACACCCTACGCGGTTGCCGGCAAAATGGCATTCCCCGACCGAACTGTAATTGCGTGCATGGGCGATGGCGCAATGCAGATGAACGGCCTCAACGTCATGATCACGATCTCCAAATACTGGAAGAAGTGGTCTAATCCGAGGTTGATCGTGCTGGTTCTCAACAACCGGGATCTCAATCAGGTCACTTGGGAAGAACGCATCCAGCTCGGCGCCGGCAAGACCGAATCGACCCAGAGCATTCCGGATTTTCCTTATCATCGCTACGCCGAACTGATCGGCCTCAAGGGTATCTTCGTCGATCATCCCGACAACGTCGGAGCTGCCTGGGATGAAGCTCTGGGAGCGGACCGTCCCGTGATCCTTGAGGCCTATACGGATCCCAATGTTCCGCCGCTGCCTCCGCACATCACGTTGAAGGACGCGAAAAACTTCATGATGATGATGTCCGACGAGCCTGAGCTCGGGAGCGTCTTGAAGAACAGCGCCAAAGAACTTCTGACAAGTATCCTCCCTGGCAAGCAATGAAATGAAAATACAAGTTCCGATCGAACGGGTTCGGGCCCGGGCCTTCAAAATCCCGACTGATAAGCCGGAGGCTGACGGCACGATTGCCTGGGACGCCACGACGCTTGTCCTTGTCGAGGTTTCAGGTGGGGGAACGTGCGGAATCGGCTACACCTATTCGGGTGCATCGATCGTGACATTAATTCAGGACGAACTGGCGAATGCGATCGAAGGCTTCGATGTTCTCGATCCACAAAGCGCGTGGCTTTCGATGCAGCACTGCGTTCGTAATCTTGGCCGGGAAGGCCTGGCTGCGACTGCCATCTCCGCCGTCGACGCGGCCTTGTACGACTTGAAGGCTCGGCTCCTAAACCTGCCGCTAGCGAGATTATTGGGCGGTTATCGACGCAGCATTCCAATTTACGGTAGCGGAGGTTTCACCAGCTATTCGGATGAAGAACTTGCCACTCAACTCTCGAGTTGGGTGTGCGATGATGGCTGCGCATTCGTAAAGATGAAGGTTGGCTCTCATCCGGACGATGACCCGCGCCGGGTCGAAGTGGCGAAGCGTGCGATCGGCGATGCCGGATTGTTCGTGGACGCCAATGGCGCCTACACGGTCCGGCAAGCGCTGACTCTCGCCAAATTATTCGCGGGGCAAAACGTAGGCTGGTTTGAAGAGCCGGTGTCTTCTGATGACCTGCAAGGCCTCGCTGCGATTCGGGAGCGGATTTCAGCTCCGATTGAAGTCGCTGCGGGCGAATATGCCTACACCGTCGGCTATGTTCGTCGAATGCTCGAAGCGCATGCTGTGGATGTGCAGCAAGCAGATATCACGCGATGCGGAGGAGTCACGGCTTTCCTTCAGATCGCAGCCATATGCGAAGCCTTTCATGTCGACTTGTCCGGTCATTGCGCTCCGGCGCTGCACCTTCACGTCGCATGCGCGGCGCCGCGGTTACGTCATCTTGAATGGTTTCACGACCACGTCCGTATCGAGCACATGCTGTTCGAAGGTGCACCGGCGCCTAAAAAGGGTCGGATCGAACCCGATCTGTCGCGGCCCGGAAATGGACTCATTTTCAAAGAGCAGGATGCAGCACGTTATGCCGCATAGGGATTAGCAATGAGACGAAGCAACGGGGTAACAGCGACGCAAATCGCGCTTGGATTGGCGGCTCTCGCGGCGAGCTCCTCTCTACTTGACAAGCGTTCTCTCGCCCGAGCGCGGAAATATCGCACGGGTGAGCCTAAACAAGCCAAGGCGGTTTACGACAATCGCATTCTCGGTGGCAAACTCGATGTGCCCGCGACAGTGACTGCGGCGAAGCGGCTCAATCGCGCGGCCGGTATGCTCGCATTATCGGTGCTGGCTGACAGTGGCGTCGAGCATTATCGGGGTTCATTCAAGAACAAGGCGATGTTCACCCCGCTGATTGTTTCGGCGGCGACGCTTGGCGTCAGCGTCCATGGCACCGCCGACCGGCGCAAAGCCGCTCACATCATGCGCGACACGACCTATTTGCTGGCCGCGACCACGGGCCTGATCGGCACCTGCTTTCACTTCTACAATGTTGCAAAGAAAGCCGGAGGCTTCAGCTGGCAGAACCTATTCTATGGAGCGCCGCTCGGCGCGCCCATGGCTATCCTTCTGTCGGGCCTGATCGGATTCTGCTCCGAGCGGGTGCGTGAAACACCTCGCGGCATCACGCCTTCGATTTTTGACCTCCCCGCTGGCCGAGCGATGGCGGCGCTTACAAGCGTCGGATTGCTGGGAACGGCTGGTGAGGCCGGCCTGCTTCATTTCCGCGGCGCTTTTCATAACCCCTTTATGCTGTTGCCGGTGACGCTTCCGCCGCTCGGCGCTGCGCTATTGGCGCGCACCGCTGCCGCGGGTCCCGGCCGCCGTCATCCGTTCGTGCGCTGGTGGATGCGGCTGCTCGTGACGATGGGCCTCGCAGGAGTCGGCTTTCATGCCTATGGCGTGTCCCGGAACATGGGCGGCTGGCGCAACTGGAGCCAGAATGTGCTGAACGGTCCTCCCCTTCCCGCCCCTCCAAGTTTCGCAGGCCTCGCTCTCGCAGGTCTAGCCGCATTGGGATTAATGAGAGATCATCCCGATGCCTGATTCCAGACCTGGCACCCGCTTTCCGGGCTACGACGTGTTGTCGAAACGGCAAGGCCCGTCGTGGAACGAGAAGACCCGAGAGGTGATCGCCAAGCGCCTGGCCACTGCATCAGAGCCACGATTCTTCACCGCCGATGAATTTCTGACAGTCGTTGCAGCAGCAAGCCGGATCGTGCCGCAGCCGCCGACGCGGCGGCCAGTTCCGATCGCCGCGCTTGTCGATCGAAAATTACACCTGATGCAGTCCGACGGTTACCGGCTGCCGGGTACACCGCGCGACGGTGAGGCTTGGCGACTTGGCCTCAAAGCCCTTGATCTGGAGACCCGCGTTGCATTTGGCGTTCCCTTTCACATCTTGAAAGAAGCGGATCAGGACTTTCTGCTCGCACGCATGCAGAGCGGAGAACTGCGAGACCCCGCATGGACCGACATGGCGTCTGACGTATTTTTCCGGATGCGTTTGGCTAGAGACATTGTCCTCGCCTATTACTCCCATCCGACAGCCTGGAGCGAAATCGGCTGGGGCGGTCCCGCGAGTCCGCGCGGATACGTGCGGATAGACTATGACGAGCGCGATCCCTGGGAAGCCGCGGAAGTTAAGGGCGGAAACGTCGTAGCCGCACGCCGGAAGAACAATCGTGTCAGATGATCCCGGTACCACTCCACGCGCCGTCGATGGCCGCGCGCCCGATGTGTTTCACTTCGGCGGATGGGTCCCGATGCGACAATATCGGCAAAGCGAACCCGTCGACTTTGTCATCGTGGGCACTGGCGCTGGCGGCGGCACGCTAGCTTGCCGTCTTGCCGAGCATGGCTTCTCCGTCGTGGCAATGGATGCGGGTCCTTATTTTCGGCCGCTCGAGGACTTTGCGTCGGACGAGTCGGAACAGACCAAGCTGTATTGGACCGACGACCGCATCGTCGATGGAGCCAATCCGCTCCAGATGGGCGGCAACAACAGCGGCAAAGCGGTCGGCGGATCGACTGTGCACTTCGCGATGGTCTCGCTCCGTTTCCGTCCCGAATGGTTCAAATCCCGCAGCCTTCTCGGCTATGGCGCTGATTGGCCGCTCGATTGGCGCGAGATGTGGCGCTATTACAGCGAGGTCGAGGACGCGTTGAAGATCGCAGGCCCGATCACTTATCCCTGGGGTCCGCACCGGCCGCGATACCCCTATCGGGCCCACGAGCTCAATGCCGCAGCACGCGCCCTTGCCGACGGTTGCGAAGCATTGGGCATCCAATGGACAGAAACGCCCATTGCCACGCTTTCGGCGCCACGCGGCCTGGCGCATCCATGCGTATATCGCGGATTTTGCACATCGGGCTGTTCCACCAATGCCAAGCAAAGCGCGCTCGTGACATGGATTCCGCGCGCTATCGCCGCCGGCGCCGAAATCCGCGATCTCGCAATGGTCGGCAGGATCGAAGCTGATAACTCGAATCTGGCAACGGGCGTCCATTACCATCGCGACGGCCAGTGGCGCTTTCAGCGTGCTCGCAATGTCGTCGTTGCGGGCTATGCGATCGAAACGCCGCGGCTGCTTTTGAATTCCGCAACCGATCGTTTCCCGGCCGGGCTCGCCAATAGCTCCGGCTTGGTCGGCAAGAATCTAATGGTGCAGTCGAACCAGGCTGTCTGGGGGACGATGGAGAGGGAAGTGCGCTCCTACAAAGGGCCGCCGTCGCTCGCCATCACCGAACATTGGAACTACGAGGATAAGGGTAAGGATTTCTTCGGCGGCTATTGCTACATGAGCCAAGGCCCCCTGCCGCAATTATGGGCGAATACCCTGCTGAGCGCCCGCGGACTCTGGGGGCCGCATCTGATCAGCGAGATGGAGAACTACAATCACGTCGTCGGTTTGAAGATCGTCGGCGAAATGTTGCCACAGGAGGCTAATCGCGTCACGCTTGCCGATGAGACGGATCAATATGGACTGCGGATTCCCCGCATCACCTATTCCTGGTGCGACAATGACCGGCGCCTGATCGACCATTCGCTCGCGTTCATGACCGAGGCGCTCGAGGCCGTCGACGCAACCGACATCTGGCGTCAGAATGATGACACCTGTCATCTGAACGGCACGGCGCGGATGGGGAATGATCCGCTCACCAGCGTCGTCAATGCCGATTGCCGGAGCTGGGACATTCGCAACCTCTGGATTTGCGATGGCTCGGTCTTTCCCACCGTTGGCGGCGTCAATCCCTCGCTGACCATCCAGGCGATCGCATGCCGGACGGCCGACCGCATCAAGACGATGGCCCGGCGAGGCGAACTTTAGCCGCGATGAAAACAACAGTTCATCAAACGCCAAAGCCGGCGCTTCTCGTCAGTCTGCTGGCGATCGTTCCGTTGTCGCTGGGGCTAAGGTATTTCGCGGCCTCTCCGTTCTGGATTTTTGTGGCAAGCGCCGGAGGGGTTGCAGTCCTCGCAGAATGGATGCGGCGCGCAACGGAGCAAGTTGCCAAGCACGCCGGGCCGGCGGTCGGCGGACTTCTTATGGTAAGCTTCGGAAGCATCGCCGAGTTGCTGCTGGCGCTGTTCGTGCTGGCGAGCGGCGAAGCCGCGGTCGTTCAGGCGCAAATCGCCGGATCGATCATTGGGACCAGTCTATTCGGCTTGGGTTTGGCCATTCTGGTCGGCGGCATTACACGACAGCGGCAGAAATTCAATGCTGGCAAGGCCGGCCTGCTTTCGACGCTTCTAATCCTAGCCGTCGTCGCGATGCTGTTACCGGCCGTGTTCGACTACACCGGCCGTCTCGAGGGTTACGCGCATGATATCCGCATCACCGATGAAGAGCTAAGTCAAAGCGTTTCCGTAGTGCTGCTCCTGCTATATGGCGGAAATCTCGGCTATACGCTGATCACCCATCGGGACACGTTTGCGGACGAGGAATCCCACGACGCTCCTTCCTGGGGTCTTTGGTCATCGCTTGCCGTCATGATTGGCGCAACCGCCATCATAGCTCTTGAAGCGGAGATGGTATCCGGCGCTCTGATGCGGACGGCGGCGAGCTTGGGGCTTTCACCCGTTTTTCTCGGCGTGATCGTATTGGCGCTGGTCGGAACGAGCGCCGATCTGTTTGCCGCGAGCTGGTTCGCATACCGCGACAAGATCGGTCTCGCATTCAATATTTGCGTCGGCTCCGCGATTCAAATGGCGCTGGTCGTGGCGCCGCTCCTGGTGTTGCTCTCGGCGGCTATGGGACGCCCCATGAATCTTGTTTTCCACAACCCGCTCTATCTGTTCGCCATTGCCAGCACCGCGTTCGTCGTCAACGCCGTCGCGCGGGATGGTGAAACCACTTGGTTTGAAGGTCTGCTTCTGGTCGGCGTCTATGTTCTTTTCGGACTGTCATTTTTCTTCACTGGCCCAGCCTGAGCCTAGCTTCAAGAGAGACGCGGAATGCCACTCATCAATACCGTTCGCAACCGGATGCTCGCTTTCATCGCGACCATTCTGGCGGTTGCAGCACTCCGCGCGAGCTACCCCGTAACAATGCCCCTGACTGCGTCAGTTTTGCTGATCGCAGCCGTCTGGCCGGTCAAGCTCTGGCTTGACCGCTTGATCCCATGGGCCAGCTACATCGGTGCGAGTCTCATTTTGTTGTTCGTCCTTGGTCTCTTCTTCGCCACGCTCTATTTCTCGGCCGCGCAAGTTGTTCACGCATTTGGAGACAATTGGGGTCAACTTGAGGTCGCGTATCAGGCGATCATGCGCTGGCTGAATAGGTGGGGTATCGAAGGCTTAAAGCTCGAAGAACGCTCCAGATTGATCGGAGTGGGCCAAGAAGTCTTCTCCAATGCATCGACCATTTTGATTTATCTCGGCTTCATAGCTTTACTGGTCATGTTCGGACTACGCGAGGTCGACGCGATGAGCAAAAAAATCGGTCGTGAGTTCGGCCAAGGTGAGCGCCGCGAAATCGCCAGAACTATCGATGAAATTGCCAAACGAATTCGCCAGTATCTAGGCATTACGCTTCTGACCAGCTTGATAACCGGCATTGCCACCGCCTTGTGGGCGTTCACGATCGGACTCGACTTGCCGTTGGTTTGGGGCATTTTGAACTTCCTGCTGAACTTCGTTCCGGTGCTAGGCAATTTTGTCGGCATTGCACCTCCAACGCTTTATGCGCTGATGCAATTCAAAAGCTTGAGTGGAACGCTGCTCACGCTTGCCGGGTTCTCGGTGATTCAGATCGTCATTAGCAATTTCGTCTGCCCGCTACTGCAGGAGAGAGGTTTGTCGCTTTCGCCGATAGCCGTGATCGTGGCGCTGACATTCTGGAGCTGGCTTTGGGGATTCGCGGGCGCACTCATTGCCATTCCACTCACCGTCTCGCTGACAATTGTCTGTAGCCAGTTTGAAAATACGCGCTGGATTGCTGTGTTCCTCTCCTCCCCGAAGGCCAACGCAGGAGCAAACGATTGAAATAGCCTCTTTACCCGATGGACCAGCTCTGACTCCGCCAAATTAACAACCCACTTGATGGTGATTTCCGTCGGTCGAACCGAACGCTGCCTCTCGCAGAGTTGATTAGCATAGGCTTTGAGCGCCTTACTAAAACGCTTTCTGTACTACGAAAGAGCCAACAGCGTCGTAACCATTACACGAGGAAGCTGACGAGAGTGAAAGGTTGCGCTGTGCGAAGCCAAGGGAACCAAGATGGTAAATATCTAGGATGGCCGGCCGTTGAAGAGTTTGGGATTAGTCACAAGAGGACTGGTGCCGGTAGCGCGCACTCTCACCTTAACCCATATCGTGCGCAGTGGTGAGGCACCCGCGAACAGTACCGATTTGAAATCGCGATCAAGAGACGATCAAACGATCGGGCAAGTAGCTTTCAGCGATACTGCAATCGCAGCGACCTCCAGAATACCAAGGCCTCGTCGTTACTCCACGGTACGAGCGTTACGCTGGGAACGAATTTAACAGTTCAGAATTGGTCCTACAAAATCGTGGAAGGCACGGTGTGGAAGGCACGGTAATGATGGATTTTCCGCGCGGAGAAGAAGGTTTCCGTAAGCTCCTGAACAGCGCTGCCGTTGTGGCTCTCATACTGCTGATTGGTGCGTGGTTTGCCTGGCACCAAGGGAGCAAAGAGCATCTAGCAACATCTTCCACCAGCTCAGATGTCCCAGCAACTTCAGATGTCCCAGCAACTAGCGTGGGCAAGGCCATTCCGGAGCAGAACCAATCCTCGGGTATCGCCAAGGGTATCGCCAAGCCAAATTCCGGAGGCGCGGAAGCCGCGAAGCCGAATCCCGGAATTGACAATGCATCCGTCCACGCTAGCGCTATCGAGAATTCTCAGACGATCCAAATAGATGACGCGCAAAAAAACGCGGCTCAGAAGATCAAGCAGCAGCTGGAGCAAGCGGGCTTCTCCGAGATCAAGTTCCTGGCGAGAACCTTCGTGGTTCAGGCGGAGTCAAAAGACGGCGATGAGGTGTTGATGACGTTCGGACCCCGCGGCCAGGCGGTTTCCAAAGCAATTGATGGCAACAATTCCGCCTCCGAGCCGGGAACAACAACAGGCTCCTCTTCGAAGTAGTCCCTCCACGAAGTTCCCAAAGCGGATTGCGTTGAGAGACGTGGGGGACGGTGATAGTTCCTGGGTATCCCTGCGTTTACTTTTCCGTTACCGGTTGTGCCGCGCCGCGATGCGCTGATCGACCTTCGCAGCCGTGAAGGCAGGGGTGCCCGCCCGAGCTCTCCAAGTATTCGGCCTCAGAGGTTGAAAAAGGGT
>ERZ778020.652-NODE-652-length-53298-cov-17.427211_pt1 | contig 53298 bp, 52 predicted proteins | sample MGYA00375750_ERZ778020 | MGnify/ENA primary metagenome ERZ778020 (study PRJEB29350, sample SAMN05389818) | bioreactor metagenome | isolation source: Ammonium sulfate bioreactor | place: South Africa: University of Cape Town | collected 2014-03-17 ...
CAACGCCTTCATCCCGTGGCGGCAGGTCGAGCAGCGACAGCGTCAGCCTGGGCGCATAGGCGCGCAGATACCCGATCCGGACCTCGGCGGCCTGCTTTTGCGGCTTGGGGGTCGCCTGCTGCGCCAGCGCGGCGGGGAGATTGACGCCCAGTAAAAAAAGGGCGATGACGGCGAGACGAGTATAGGGCACCATACTCTCCAGTATGCAATTACGATCGAACAGCCGCCCCGAACCGTCGGGAATTGCGACTGTAAATGGTGCCGAGATGAGTTTAGCCCAGCCTTTCCGTTCCGCAAGCCCCGTGCTGACCTTTTTGGCGCGGCGCGAAGATACCTCTACGCCTTCGGTCCGCCACCGCCTCGTACCTTGCCCGGAAAGGCTCGATCCATGACCAAAATGTTGGCGAGCGTCAGGGCGGGCGAGGAGGCCGAGATCGTCCTTTCGGGCGGCGCGGATATCATCGACCTGAAGGACCCCGGCGCCGGGTCGCTCGGTGCGCTGCCGGTCGAGGAGATCGGCCGGCTCCATCTCCTGATCGCGGGCCGGGCGCCGGTCAGCGCGGTTTGCGGCGATTTGCCGATGGAGCCCGAAACGATCCGCGCGACGGCCGAGGCGATCGCCGCGACCGGCGTCGATTACGTCAAGGTCGGCTTCTTCCCGTCCGGCAAGGCGGCCGATTGCGCACGGGCTCTTGCCGTTCTCGCCGGCCGGACCAAAGTCGTCGCCGTGCTCTTCGCAGATCTCGATCCGGATCTGGAGCTCCTGCTTGTTCTTGCCGAGAGCGGCTTCCACGGCGCCATGCTGGATACGGCCGACAAGTCGAAAGGTCGCCTGCTCGACCATATGCCACCCGAACGCATCCCGCCTTTCATTGAGCGCTGCAGGTCACTCGACCTGATGGTCGGGCTAAGCGGGTCGCTCGAAGAGCCTGATATCCCCCGGCTTTTGCCTTTCCGTCCGGATTTCCTGGGCTTTCGTGGCGCGCTTTGCGACCATTCGCTGCGTACCAGCCCGATCAGCGCGGACGCGGTCAGGCACATCCGCGCGCTCATCCCGGAGGAAAAGCGCGCAGGCGGGGCCGCCGGCGTCGATTACCGGCTGCTCGCCGCGCGCGGCTATGCGCCGGGTTCCATCGATCCGGCGCTCGGCACCGATCGCATCTTCGTCAGCGATTTCGTGCTGCCGGTCGAGATCGGCGCCTATAGCTTCGAGCACGGCCATACGCAAAAGGTGCGTTTCGACGTTTCCGCCGACGTGCTGAGGGTGACCAACGCGCCCGAGGACATGCGCCATGTCTTCTCCTACGACATCATCATGGACGGCATTCGCGCCATCGTCGCTTCCGGCCATGTGCAATTGACGGAGACGCTCGCGGAACAGGTGGCGGCGCGCGTGCTCGAAAATCCGCGCGTGGCGCGCGTCACGGTCAGGGTACAGAAGCTGGAACTCGGCCCGGGCGGCGTCGGAGTCGAGATCGAGCGCAAGCAGGCCGCGGAAAAGACCCTGTCGCCGGGTTTCGATGCACTTTCCGGTCGGCCCCGGACGGACGCGCGCGGCAAGAAGGGTGCAAATTCTTGAGGCCGGCTGTCGTCAAGCCCGTTGTCGTCAAGCTTGGGGGCAGCACCGCCGAGGGCGGCGAACTCCGTACATGGATCGCGGCGCTCGCATCTGCCGCGTTGCCGCTCGTCGTCGTGCCCGGCGGCGGCCCTTTCGCCGAACTGGTGCGCACGGAGCAAAAGCGCATGGGCTTTTCGGACGATGCCGCGCATGCCATGGCCATTCTCGCCATGGATGCATTCGGCCGCGTCATCCTCGACGGCGGGGCGCGCTTGGCACCGGCCTGTTCCCTCGATGAGGTGGTGCGTGTGCTCGGTGAAGGAAAAATTCCCGTCTGGCTGCCCTCCTCGATGACGATCGGGTCAACCGATATCCCGGCTTCCTGGGACATCACTTCGGATTCGCTCGCGGCATGGCTTGCGGGCCGGATCGGCGCGGAAACGCTCTTGCTGGTCAAGCAGACGCAAGCCTTCTCGTCGGAGGACTGCGTTGCTGATCTCATGGCGCGGGGTATCGTCGATCCAGCCTTTGCTGAGATACTGCCGGGCGGTATCGGCCTCTATCTTGCCGGCCCCGCCGATGCGGCGAGCGCGGGCAGGGCGCTTGCGGCAGGCACGCTGCCTGGAACACGGATCGGGAGCGCGGTGGGCCCGCTGCGCCGGGCCGGCTGATGGCGAAGGTGCATTCGCCGCGCTGGGCCTGGGCGCTGACCGGCTCCGGCCATTTCTTCGTCGAGAGTTTCGCTCTCATCAAGGAGCTGGAGCATTGCGATATCTTCGTTTCGAAAGCCGCGAACGAGGTATTGCGCATGTACGGCCTGAAGCTCGATTTCCCCGACACGATGCGCGTTCTCCACGACAAGACGGCGAGCGCGGTGCCGGTCGGCGGCTTCTATCACGGGCTCTACCACACCGTCGTCGTGGCGCCGGCGACCTCCAACACCGTGGCGAAATGCGTGGCCGGCATCTCCGATACGATCGCCACCAACGTCTTCGCGCAGGCCGGGAAATGCCGCGTGCCGGCGATCGTCTTCGCCTGCGATACCGCGCCGGAGCTGGAGACCATGGCGCCGCATGGCATGGTCAAGGTCTATCCGCGGCCGATCGACCTCGAAAACACCGAAAGGCTGAAGAGCTTCGAGCGCACCCGTGTGGTCGAATCGCTCGCGGAACTGACGGAGGCCGTCGCCGCGCGCCGGCGCGAGATAGAGAGTCATGGCTGAGCGGCTCGTCCTGCTGACCGGGCATCTCGCGAAGGCGCGGCTCGAAAAGCTGATGACCGCGCTGGGTGACACGGGGGCCGAATGGGCGGTCATCGATATAGGCGTGAAGGTCGCCGCGCTGATGAGCGAACAGATCGTCCTGCGCCGGCTGACCCTGCCGGAGGGCACCGATCGCGTGGTCCTGCCCGGCCGCTTTCGCGGCAGCCTCGAAACCCTCTCGGCGCATTTCGGTGTGCCTTTCGAGCGCGGACCGGACGAACTCGCCGATCTGCCGGCCTATCTCGGCCGGCCTGGCGGACCGCCCGATCTTTCGCGCTACGACATCCGCATCTTCGCAGAGATCGTGGATGCGTCGATGCTCTCGCTCGATCGGATCGTGGCTCGGGCCGATACGCTTGCTGCCGCCGGTGCGAACGTCATCGACCTCGGCTGCCTGCCGGAAACGCCGTTTCCGCTGCTTGGCGAGGCGGTTGCCGCGCTCAAGGGCAGGGGACTGTCGGTCAGCGTCGATTCGGCCAGCCGGGAAGAACTCGAGACTGGCGCGCGCGCCGGCGCCGACTATCTCCTCAGCCTCGACGAGAACAGCCTGCCGCTTGCCTTCGACCATCCGGCGGTTCCGGTGCTCATCCCCTCGGTGCCCGGCGATCTCGATTCGCTCGGCCGCGCCATCGAGGCTGCGAGCCGCGCCAATATCCGCTTCATCGCCGATCCGGTGCTCGATCCGATCCATTTCGGTTTCGCCGCCTCGCTTGGCCGCTTCATCGAGGCGCGACGCCGCTGGCCGGAGGTGGAACTTTTGATGGGCACGGGCAACCTCACGGAGTTGACCGATGCCGACAGTTCCGGTGTCACGGCGGTGCTGGCCGGCCTGTGCTCGGAACTCGAAATCCGCAATGTGCTGGTCGTGCATGTGTCGCCGCACACCGTGCGGACGGTCGAGGAGCATGACCGCATGCGGCGCATTCTCTTTGCCGCGCGCGAGGACAATGCGCTTCCCCGCGGCTACGATGCTTCCCTCCTGCAGGTGCATGACCGCAAGCCCTTCACGGCTACGCCGGAGGATATCGACGCGCTGGCCGGCGAGGTGCGCGACGCCAATTTTCGCATCATGACCGCCGAGGACGGCGTCCATATCTTCAATGCGAAGGGGCATGAGGTGGTGCAGGATGCATTCGACCTCTTTCCGAAACTCGGCGTGGAAGCCGATGGCGCGCATGCCTTTTATCTCGGTGCGGAATTGACCAAGGCCGAGATCGCCTGGCGCCTCGGCAAGCGCTACGCACAGGACGAGCCGCTTTCCTTCGGCGTTGCCGCGCCCACTCCCGAGGGAGACCGCGCCCGGCTCGCCGAGGCGGGGCATACGCTGCGCGCGAAGAAGGAGCGGTAGCGCCTTGCCCTATATCCGCGAGACGATCGTTACCACCGTCGACCGCAGCGGAAAGGTCCACATCGCGCCGCTCGGCATCATCGCCGAACGGGACGGCTGGGTGATCGCGCCGTTCCGGCCTTCGGTCACGCTCGACAATCTCGGCGAGGTGCCGTTCGCGGTCGCCAGCTACACCGACGACGTGCGCATTTTCGCCGGCTGCCTTACCGGACGGAAGGATTGGCCGACCGTTCCGCTCGACGGGTTCCCGGTGCCCCGGCTCGCGGCGGCACTGGCGCATTCGGCGCTTCGGGTAGAGAGCGTCACCGACGACGGCGTGCGCCCGCGCCATTTCTGCTGCGTAGTGAAGGAGGAGATGCACGCGCCTTTCACCGGCTTCAACCGGGCGAAGGCGGCCGTGCTCGAACTTGCGATCCTCGCCAGCCGGCTTTCCATGCTGCCGCGCGAGAAGATCGAGACGGAGATAGCCTACCTGTCCATCGCCATCGAAAAAACCGCCGGCCCCAAAGAGCGCGAGGCCTGGGGCTGGCTGATGGAGAAGGTGGAAGCGCATTTGGGAGCGGCTGAGTAGGGCTCCCTCGTCTAACGCGATCCAGCAAGCAGCGCCACGGCCGCAGCCGGGGCGGCGCTGCTGGCTTCGGCGCGCATGCCGTCATCGGCCGGGATGAGGTCGGCGAAATCGACGAAGCGGCGCTCCATGCGGGCCGCCAGCCGGGCGATCTGCCTGCGGCCGGTTCCGGCGCCTACGATCGGTGCGTCCGGGGCGAGACCAGTCGAGACCAGCAGTGCTCCATCGTGGATCTTGCGCAATTGCTGCTCGCTGAACCAACGGGCGACATCCATCCATTCGGACCGCGAGAGATCGGCGGTGTCGCGCCCGACCATCCGCGCCATCCGCGCGATCGAGCCCGCCATCGTCTTTTCCTTGCCGTCGGCGGAGGGGTGCTTGTCGTCCTTCTCGTCCAGCATGCCGAGGATCCGATGCACGTCCGCCATCGAAGCGAAATACTCGTTCATCAGTGGCGTCATCCGTCCGCGTACCGGCGCCGCCGACGCGACGCCGAAGATGAAGGTGCGGGTGAAGCCGGTGTAGACCAGTTCACCGGTCAGAAGCCGCCCGGCATCGGTGTAGCCTTCGTTCGCGACCGCCTTGTCCTTCAACCTCAATATGTCCGTGGTGGTCGAGCCCATGTCCATGAAAAGCGCCTCGCCTGCGAGTTTTCCTACCAGCGAGGCGGTGGCGTGCCAGTTGGCGGACGCCACGTCGGCGCTGAGCCGGGCGGCCTCCGGGATACCGACGAAGCCGGAGCGGCCGGCATAGATCAGCCTCTCGCCGGATGAAAAATGCCGTGAAATTTCGTCCAGCAATGCGGCGACACCCTGGTCGCGGGAGGGGAAGATGTCGGACAGTTCGCCCGTCATGGTGAAGGCAAGCGTATCCGCGCCGGAGTAAAGGGGTGCTGCCTCGCCGATGGCCGACACGAGGCTGTCCAGCCCCTGCCAGATGGGGGTGGCGAAGATCCGTGCCGCCACGATGCGGCCGGCTTCCGCTCGCGCGACCTTCAGATGCGCCCCGCCGACGTCGAAGCCGGCGACGATGCTCTTTCCTTTTGGCATGCTTCAGGCTTTCATGAAAAACAGCTGAGATCTTGAGGTGGAAGCGTGCGTATCATTCCCGTTCTCGACTTGAAAGGAGGCGAGGTCGTTCGTGCCGCGAAGGGTCAGCGCGACCAGTACAGACCGATCGTAACGCCGCTCAGCGCCAGTCCCGATGTCATCGCCGTAGCAGATGGCCTGCGCACGCTTTACCCCTTTCCGACATTCTACATAGCCGATCTCGATGCCATCGAAGGCCGCGGGCCGAACAGCGCCGCACTCGCCCGGCTTCAGGCGATGGCCCAACCGCCGCAACTGTGGGTCGACGCCGGGTTTGCCAATGCCGAGAGGCTTGCTGGAGCGCTTGCGGAGCCTTCCATATCTCCCGTGCTTGGCACGGAATCGCAGCAAGACGACACGCTGCTCCGACGCTTCCGCGATCATCCGGACCTGATCCTGTCGCTTGATTTCTTCAGTGACGGGTTTCGCGGTCCCGCATCCATTCCCGATGAGCCGGAACTCTGGCCGCGAAGGGTGATCGTCATGACGCTCGCCAAGGTAGGTGCTGCCGCCGGTCCCGATTTCGAACGCCTGGGGGAGATCAGGGCGAAGGCAGGGGACCGTGAAATCATCGCGGCGGGCGGCGTGCGCAACGAGGCCGATATCCGTGCGCTCTCGTCGCTCGGCGTTGCCGCGGCGCTGGTCGCGACCTCGCTGCATGACGGCACGCTCACGCCGGAGCAACTTGCTTCTTTCGACAGGTGAACGCTTTCCGCGCCGAAGCAGCCGAGAGGGAATTTCCCCTCGGCTGGCAGCGTCAGAAGCCCAGAAGCTTTGTCAGCCGGCGCAACAGACCATCCGGCTCGGCAGAGGGTTTTGCCTGTGCGGGGCTGTTTCTTGTCTAGGCTGCGAACGGATGCTTGACGCTGTCGCGCTGGGCGGTGGCTTCCGCCGCTGTCGGCTTTCCGTCGACGGCGCGCTGGATGGCTTCCTTGGTCGCCTGATAGTTGAACTGTTGGATCTTGGCGTCGTCGTTCGCTTCCCAATGGATGAACACTCCGACGCAGATGAAGACGTCGTCCGCCTCATTGGCTGGGATGACCCCCTCGGCGACACTGTCCTGTACTGCCTTGGCAACCGCGTGCTGGGCCGGCCCGAACATCTGGACGGCCTGCTTGGCGCCCTTGATCGTGACCTTGTTGAACATCACCGTGTTGGGTTTGCAGGGCAGGTTCGGCGCGATCACCGCGAGAAGCGAGGTGAAGCCGTCCTTGTTATTGGTGAGCGCGTTGCAGAATGCCGCCTCGACCGCGCTGCCGCGTGGACCGATAAGCAGGTCGACGTGGGCAACTTCATTGCCGTCCCCGACCAGCGATTCGCCGACCATTACTTTCGAGATCTTTGCCATGCCGATTTCCTCCAAGACACAATTGGTGTCCACGGACGCCGCAACCGAGCGAGCGCTCGATGGACAGCTATCCTTGTTGGCAGCGCCCGGAAGACCGGGCCGGTTGGCTAGATAGCCGCGGAAGCACCAGCTTCCGCCAGGGAAATTGAAGCATCAACATTCCGATTATGCAAGATGGAGGCGAAGAAGATGGACTAAAAGACAAGCTACCGTGAGGTCGGCCGAGGTGCCTGGATTGATGGCCCGTGCCTTCAGATCGCGGTCGAAATCCAGAAGGAGGCGCATGCGCGCCGCCTCGTCTTTTTCCGAATGCAGTGCTGCCTGAACGCCGGCAGCCTCCTTTTTTACTTCGTTTGCTGTTTCCATCCCCCGCTTGCGGGCCACATGGCTGTCCGCAAAGCCGGCGAGGAAGGCCATATAGGCGGCGATCGTCGGCCACATGCCGCTTTCGCCGCGCGCAAGGGCACCTTCATATTCGGCAAGTCCCGTCCCGAAGATATCGGCGAAGCTAGTGCTATATTGCCGGGCGATCATGTCCCGATGGGCGGCCTCGCGCATAGCTTCCAGCAGACCGATTGCCGGCTTTTCGCGCACGTCGTTCTTCGCCGATCCGAGTCCGCCCGGCGAAGCGAGCGCGATCGCCTCGAACGTGGCCGCCGTGTCGTCCATGTCCATGCCGTCAAGCACCACGCCGAGATTGGCGCGCAAATCGGAGCCTGGCATCTCGGCGACGCGGATCAGCGGCGCCGCAAGAAGGACGATACCGAGATTGGTGTTGGTGCCGACCGCATCTCGCGTCGCGCGGATTGCCCCGAGGATACGCCGCCCGACCGCAAGGCCGGGATCGGTGAGCGGCCCGGCCGAAACCCTGGCGCTTTCCAGGAACTGTCCGGCCGACATGCGATGGCCGTCGGCGAACACATGCACATTGCCCGGCTTCAGCGCTTCGATTTCCATGCGGCAGGCGTCTTCATAGGCGGTTCGGAGATGTTCGCGTGATCGCGCCATGCGGTCACGAATTCGCTGGCGCGGCGAGGCGGTACGGCCTTGACGCCTCGTCCTGCCCGACGCGGCCGGCCAGAAAAGCCAGAAGCGCTTCGGCGACGGCGTCGGAGATATCGACCGTCGCGACCGATTGCAGCCCCGACCAGGCGGGCATACTATTGACCTCCAGCACGAAAAGCGTCCCGTCCTCCGCGGCTACGATATCGACGCCCGTGAAATCCGCACCGACGGCCGCGGTAGCGGCAATCGCCAGACGCGCCAGTTCGGTCTCGTCGAGCCCTTCGATCCGCTCGGGAGCGCCGCCCTGGAAGACATTGGTGATCCAGCCTTCGCCTCGGCGGCTCATCATCGCGACTGCCTTGCCGGCGCAGACGAAAACGCGGAAATCGCTGAAGGGCGGACCCGGGCGCGGGATGTAATGCTGAAGGTAATAGACGCCGTTGACCTCCTCCTCGGCCGGCAGGTCGGCGAGGGTCCGGATCAGCCTTATGCCGCGGCCCTGCGCGCCGAAGAGCGGTTTTAGGACGAGCGGCGTTTGAGGAAGCTCGCGCTCGGCAATTGCCTGCGCCATCTCCAGATTTTCCACGGTGAAGGTCGGCGACGTCGGCACGCCGGCGTTCCGCAAAAGGAAAGTCGTCATCGACTTGTCGACGCAGCGCTCGATCGCCTGCGCCGAATTCCATACCGGAACGGAGAGCCTTTCCAATGCATGCAGGATACCGAGCCGACGCGTGATCGCCTCGAACGATCCGGCTGCGACCGAGCGGACAAGCACCGCATCCGGCAAAGCGCCGCCGAAGGCGGGGATCGAGATGCCGGCTGGCCTTTCCGTATCGAAGCCGATCGCCGCGAGCGGGGCTGTGGCCACAATGGCGCCGCGCCGTCTCAGCCTTGCGCCGAGACCCTTGGTTTGCACGCCGGTCGTGTCGCTTGCGATGAGGATGCGCAGCTGAACGGGATGGCTGCGAAGAGGAATAGGTGCTTCTGTCATCGGTCCCCACCCCCCTCTGTCCTGCCGGACATCTCCCCCTCAAGGGGGGAGATCAGCAGCGTCAACCTCGCTGCCCAGTCCGCGACGCTGACGATTGGCGAAGGCAGGGCCGCCGGCTGATCCCTCCCCTTGAGGGGGAGATGTCCGGCAGGACAGAGGGGGGCGAGGCACAGCAAAATCAAAGGCGTCCCATCACCTATCCCAAGCTCCGTTCGAGCATATAGACGTCCCGCTCGCCGGCACGAAAGGTATCGCCGGTGTCAATCGCTGTCACCACGATCTCGGCGGGGCTGAACAGCAAGGGGTCGATCGCGTAGAAATCGCCCTTGAAGCGCGAGAATATCTCGGCGAAGGGCTGGCCGTAATCGCGCGAGGCGTGGCTCGGCAGTTGGCGTGCGAGTTCTTCCGCATCCTTTGCCGATCCCCTGACGAAGAGCTGGACGATGCCGCCATAGATGATGGCGTCGTTGGTGCGGCCCATCGCGGTCAGGAAATCGGGGTGGGGAGCGGGGAGGGGAGCTGCGCCGATGCCGTCGACGATATTCTCCAGCGGGAATTTGAGGTCGTTCGCCTTGTGCAGCGCGACTTCCAGCACCCGCGCTACGATCTGCGCGGTGCCGGCGAGGCTTTGTGTCGGCGCGAAGAGGAAGGTCAGTTTTCCCGGTTCGAGCCCCGTCGCCTTCGCCACCTTTTCCACGATGGCCTGCGGCGGCGGCTTTGCTGTTTCGAGGAGCAGCACGGCGGCGGAGGCGGTGTCGCGATAGGCGAGCGTCCGGAAGAGCGGCTCCACGCGCGCCAATGCCCGCGCGGGGCCGGAGCCCATTGCGAAATAGCCGTCATTCGACAGGTTCCAGCCCGCGTACTGACTGCCGAGGCAGGCAAGGACCGGCTGTGAGGAACGGACCTGCACGGTGAGCGGCCATTTCCGTGAGCCGCGATCCACCGTCATAGAGATGGTGCCAAGACCGCCCATCGCGGCTTCGGCCAGTCTGAGCCCAGCCTCTATGCCGCCTGTCACCTTCGCGCCGGCATCGATCAGACGCTCGCCGAGAGGCCCGTTCGAGACGGCGACCCGAAGGCGCTCGGCGTCGCGGGCCATGTCGTCGGCAATCCGGTGGGCGCTGTCGTTCAGGGAAACTGAGCCGTCCTTCATGGCGCGCTCCCTGCCCATTGGGGCCGCAATTGCGCGATGCGGGCTTTCACGGCCCGGCTTGTGGCGTCGGCGCTCGGGCCGCGCGCGAAGACCGTGCAGACCGGGTCGCCGGCAATGAGACTTGTGCCGGGCGATTGATGGTCCGCCGTCCAGTCGGGCCATGCGAATGCAGGAAAGCGTTCGATTGGTGCTGAGGCATAGGCGATCATCGAGGCCATCGAATCGACGAAGCGCGGCAAGCGGTACGGCCTGCCGGAAGCGGCGTCGAGATGCGTCTTCATCAGCGGTGCGGCCATGTCGTCGAAGATGTCGAGCGTGGCGCCGGGGCGCGGGTTGATCTCCATAAGCTGGAAGCCGTCCGGGCTACGGATGAAGTCGGCACTGCATAGGCCGACCAGACCTGCACGACGGGCGAGGCTGGAGAGCCAGTCACTTATCTTTGCCGCCTGCTCGCGGTCGAAGCGCCTCAGCCTTACCGCGCCGCCGTAGCGGTAGGGCGCGGCAGGCGCAGGCGAGGCCCATTGCCGGCTGAAGCCGACGACCCGCGCGCCTTGGCCGTCACCGATGAAGAGCGCGGAAACGGGGTAGCCTTTGACGAAACGCTGGAAATAGCGGCCCGGTGCTGAAGCTGCCCCATTGGCGCGCGCGACATGGGCGCCGCCGGCGCCGCCTGCCGTCTTGACGACCCAGTTCTCCGGGTCCGGCGGTGTTTCCCGACATATGGCAGGATGCGGGATGCCGAGTTCGGCGCAGTCGGCGGCCAGCGTCGCGGGGTCCTTTATCCGGCGGATCGCCGCGCCGACATTGCCGGCGAGCGGGAAGTGGCGCGCAATCTCGTCGACGAGGTCCGGCTTGCGCTCGAAGCCCGATCCAAGGACGATCGCGAGCGGCCGGTCATCTCCCGCCAATTGCCGGAGCGTTTCGACCATGCGGCCGTTGTCTATGCCGTTCTGCAGGTCGCCGGGCAGTTTCGCGGTGCGTTCTGCAAGCGCGACCGTGTCGATGTCGCAGAAGAAATCTGCGACCAGCGGGCGGTAGCCGGCCCGCCGCGCCGCCGCCGCGAGAGCGCGGCCGGAAATCGCGGCGATCAGCAATACGCCGCTATTTGGCGATTTCGCGTGCAAGAGAGAACGCATCCTGGAAATCGAGAGTGACCGTCTTTTCGGATTCGATCATTCTTCTGAAGAGACCCGACTCCACCTTATACTTGACATTGCCGATTGCCAGCGGGCCGATGCCGACAGCGTTCGTCGCTTCGAGCGGGTCGCCGTTTGCCTGGACGTCCAGCCCCTCGATGCCGGCCGGCGGGACGGCATTGACGTCGGCGGCGATGAGGAGACCGCTGCGCGCCATCTGCTCCTTCGAGAGCACCTGGACGCCTGCTCGGGCGCAGGCAAGTGCCACTTCGCTCGCGCTGATGAGGCTCTTCTTTGCCGCATCGGTCGAGCCGTCAACGGCGTGGACATCGACCTTGAAGCGGTCTTTCATCGCGGCCGCGATCTTCTTCACCCTTTCGGCGCCGTCATAGCCCGCGAGCGTGACATGGGCGCCTTCGGCGGCGGCGATAACTGCGGTGCAGAAACCGACCACGCCGGTCGCGCCGAAGACTGTGATGCGCGTGTCCTTCAGGCTGCGCTGGAACTTGTTCTCCAGCGCCTTTTCCACCTTGGCGACCATGGCCGCGGCCGTGGTGAAGGAGCCGGCCGGATCGGCGAAGACCGATATCATGAATGGCGGAACCATCGCCTTCTTGGCCGCGTCGAACATGTCGAGCGCTAGCAAGGCGTCCTTGCCGGCGATGAAGATGCCCGTATCCACGCCGGCGTCGGGCGGGCGCGAGAAGATGGCGTCCTGCACCAGTCCCGTCACCTCCCTGAGGTCGACGCCGACATAGGGCACGACGGCATCGAAGCCGGCATCGAGCGCCATGTTCACGTCGAACGGACTCATCTGCTTCAGCGGTGTCAGCATGTGCAATATGTGCTTGCGGGCCATGTTTCCCTTTCCATTTGGCTCTGATCGGCGCCCTGCCTCGGATCAACTGCCGACGAGGTTCAATTCCGTCGAATCGATCGTCGCGCCCGCATTCCGGCCACGGACGATCCTGATTTCGATCCCTTCGGGCGCCGAATCTCGAACGGCGCCCGCCATCTCAGCCGCCGCTTCGGAAGGCGCGAAGGCAAAGCCGGTTGGGCCCCAGGAACTCTGGCCGATGCCGACCGCCCCGGCATCGGCCAGTCTCCGCGCAAGGGCCTCGACCCGCTTGGAGGTGAACACGCCGCCCTGCGCCGGCGCGAAATGGGTACCGATCATCAACTGGATCGCGGAGATGGCGGCTCCGAAGGCGGGAAGGTCGTGCTCGACCAGCGCCGGCATGACCCCCATCAAGACACGCCGGCATATCTCGCCGGCTTCCTCCGCCGGAAAGCGCGGCAGGGAACGGAAAGCGGCGATTTCCTTCTCGCCGTGCAGGCCGTGTCCGGTGTGATCGAGGATGAGGATGACGCGCCAATCGTCGGGGAAGGGAAGCCGCGCGATGACGGGCGGCGGCGCGTTGCTGTCGTCCTTGCCGGCATCGATGATGACGCCGCCGGCCTCGAAGCTGGCGATGCCGATCCCCGAACGGGCGCCGCGCTCGAGCAGCGTCGCGTCGCCGGAAGGATCGAGCGGCAGGCCGTGCAGCGTGCGCAATGCGGCCGATACCGCAAGGGCGATCTGGGTGCCGGAACCGAGGCCGGCATGCGGCGGGATCGCCTCTTCGATCGTCAGGCGATGGTTGGCCCGGATGCCGAGATGCCGGCAGAGCGCCGGCAAATGCCGGCCGGCGCGGTCGGCCTCGGGTCCCTCGACGATCGTCTCGGCTGATCTGGACAGGGTGACAACCGTCTCCGGCTCGCTGAGCGGCAGGCCGATACTGCCGAAACGGCGGCCGGCGTCGCCATTCAGGTCGAGGAAACCGAGATGCAGGCGGGCGGGCACCCTTATGGTCACACAATTCGACATCTGCCCCCCGTTGGGTGCATGATAAGCGCTCACGGAAGTTCAGGTGCCCGCTCGCATGATAGCTGTTTTCACCGAGCGGGCAAGTCGGGCAGGCATTTTCGGCACCCGCTACTTTGGTGCCGTAGCCTCCATCTCGCGGAGTTCGACGATGAGTGAAGCTGGCAAGGAGAAGGTTTATTCGGAAGCCGAAATCGCGGAGCGGCTGCAAAAGGAACTGCCGAAATGGCGTTACGAGGACGGCTGGATCCGGCGGAAATACAAGACCCATAGCTGGAAATCGACGCTGATGGTCATCAATACGGTCGGCCATCTTGCAGAGGCCGCCTGGCACCATCCCGACATCACGGCCTCCTATGCCTGGGTCGAGGTACGGCTGAAGAATCACGCGGCGAAAGGCGTGACCGACAAGGATTTCGAACTGGCGAGGAAGATCGAGGAAGTCGTCCAGTGGCAGCCGGGCGCGGAAGGCGGGGCGTTGGAGGGAACGCCGCCGACCGACCAGCGCTTCGCTTATATCAAATATGATTGAAGCTTCATCCGCCACCACGAAGAGCTTCCCGCAATCGCGGCCGGATGGGACACAATGTCCGCTGGCAATCATTGTTGAGCACTGAAATCATCTGGCAGGGAATTGTGGGGGTTCACGGCCAATCCTGTTTCATCTAGGATCGGGCGGGCACCAGAAAGTAGCGCAGTGAATGGCGGTTGCATGGATCGGCAACCGGGAGACGCTGGTCGAGCACGCGGTTGCGCATGCCGCGGCGCTTTTGGGGTCGAGCCGGTGCCCGGTTTTCACTTTCGATACGGATGTTCATGGAACGCGCGCGGTAATCGCGCTCGCCGAACGGGTCGGTGCGGCATACGACCATGTCTCGGGCGCTGCGCTGGCGCGTGATACGGCGCTTATCACCGACAAGGGAGCGATGACGATAGCACCCGGCGAAGCGCGCCGCCGGGCGGACATGGTGGTGATCGTCGGTGACGTGCCTGAAACCTATCGCGGCTTCCTGACCGACCTCGCCGAATCCGCTCCCGATCTTTCGGAAAAGAACGCGCGCGAATTCTTCCTCGTCGGCCCGAGCCGCGCGATGCCATCGCTCCTGAACGGCGCGAAAGTAACCCGGCTTTCGGCAGGGAAAGAAGGCCTTTCGGCTGCGCTGGCGGCGCTGAGGGCGCAATGCGCCGGGCGAAAGGTGTCCACGCCGGTCTCGAAATTCGACGATTTCGCCGCCGCGCTCGCGGGCGCGAAATTCCCGGTCTTCCTGTTCTCCGGACAATCCTCCGACGCGCTTGCGCTCGAAATGCTGCAAGGGCTGGTCGCTGATCTGAACCGGAAGAAACGCGCATCGAGCCTTCATCTGCCGGCGAGCGAAAGCGGCTGGGGCGGCACGCTTGCCTCCGTCTGGATGACCGGCTTCGCGGCGCGCACCGGCTTCGGGCGCGGCTTTCCGGAATTCGATCCGTGGCGCTTCGACATCAAGCGTATGATCGCGGAAGGCGAGGCCGACCTTCACCTCAGGGTTTCATCCGGGAAGTCGGGGCTGACTCCGAAAGGCAAGGGCGTTCCCCTTATCGTGCTCGCGAAGACGCAGAAGCCGGTTGCAGGGGCAGTGGTGACCATCGCCATCGGCGAGGCCGGCGTCGATCACGACGCGGTCGTCTATAGCGCCCGCACGGGGACGCTCCGTTCCACCGTGGCGTCCGCTCCCTCGGCCCTGCCGTCTGCGGCGGAGATCATCCGCTCGATCAGTGTGCGGGTCGGCCCCGAAGCGGGGTGGCCATGCTGACCCGGATTTCCGGCGGGGAGATCATCGATCCGGCCAACCACCGCGCCGGCAAGGGCGATCTGTGGATCGAGGACGACAGGATCGTCGAGGCGCCGGAGGGCGGCGTGGCCGACAAGGTGATCGATGCCACGGGCTGCATCGTCATGGCCGGTGCCATCGACATCCACTCCCATATCGGCGGGGGCAATGTGAATACGGCGCGACTGCTCCTGCCCGAACAGCACGCCGCGCATCTGCCGAGACCGGCGGCGACGCCGCTTTCGAACGCCGGCTGGTCGACCTTCGAGACCGGTTGCCTTTATGCGAAGATGGGCTTCACCACCGTGGTCGAGCCGGCGATGTCGCCGGGCGCGGCGCTGCACACCCATCTGGAACTCGCCGATATCCCCATCATCGACAAGGCGACACTCGCCATTCTCGGCAATGACGATTTTCTCCTGTCGATGATCCGCGACAACGCCTCGCCGGCCATGATCGAGGATTACGTGGCCTGGACCATCGGCGCGACGCGGGCGCTCGGCATCAAGGTCATCAATGCCGGGGCGGCCGCCGCCTTCAAGGAGGACGTGCGCACCTTCTCCTTCGACGATGTGGTCCCGTCCTATGGCGTCAGCTCGCGCAAGATCGTCAAGACATTGCAGGCCGCCGTCGACCGGCTTGGCGTCCCGCATCCGCTGCATGTCCATTGCAACAATCTGGGCGTGGCCGGAGCGGCCGACACGGCGGCCGAGACGATCTCGGCAGCGGAAGGGCTGCCGCTGCATCTCGCCCATCTCCAGTTCTACAGCTACGGCACGGAAGGGAAGCGCAAGTTTTCCTCGGCCGCCGCGCGGCTTGCCGAACTGGTCAACGGAACGCCGGAAGTCACCATCGATATCGGCCAGGTCATGTTCGGCCAGACGGTGACCATTTCCTCGGACGTGCTGAGGCAATTTTCCGCGCGCGGCACCGCCAGCCCGAAGAAGACCGTCATCCATGACGGCGACGGTAATGGCGGCGGGGTGGTGCCGTACAATTATCGCAATAATTTCTACGGCTCGATGCAGTGGGCGATCGGGCTCGAACTTTTCCTGCTCATTACCGATCCGTGGCGGGTGTTCTTCACCACCGACCATCCGAACGGCGCGCCTTTTACCACTTACCCGGCATTGTTCGAGCTTTTGATGAGCCGCGCGGCGCGTGAGGCCGCTGCAGCGGAACTCCCAAAGGCGGCGCTGTCGCTGTCGACGCTGTCCTCCATTGAGCGCGAGTACAGCTTCGAGGAGATCGCCATCATGACCCGAGCAGCCCCGGCAAAACTGCTCGGGCTCTCCGACCGCGGTCATCTCGGCGCGGGCGCCATCGCCGATGTCGCGATCTACCGGCGCGGCCATGATATCGCGAAGATGCTGGGCGCGGCTGCCTTCGTTTTCAAGAACGGTGATCTGGTGGTGAAGGACGGCCAGATAATCCATTATCGCTGGGGCAGGGCGCTGAGGCTCAACCCGCCGCCCGACAAGGCGATGGTGCGGCGCCTGGAGAACTACCACCAGCAGCGCTACGGCCTGTCGCTCGACTGGTTCACCTTTCCCGATTCCGCCATCGCGCGCGAAGAACCCTTCCGCGAGGTGCCATGCCGAAGCTGAAACGGACCCTGCTCGTCAATGGCGTGAAGATCGACGACACCTTCGCGGAAGCCTTCGGCATGCGCGCGACCGCTCTTCTCATCACCGGCCCCAACCGCAAATGGGCGCGACAGGCGGCGATCTCGATGACCGGCTACGCCACTTCGGTGATCGGCTGCGGCTGCGAGGCGGCCATCGATGTCGATGTGCCGCCCTCCGCGACCCCCGACGGCCGTCCCGGCTGCCGGGTGATGGTCTTTGCGGTCTCGACGGACGAATTGGCGAAGCAGGTGCTGAACCGCGTCGGCCAGTGCGTGCTGACCTCTCCCGGCAGCGCCTGTTTCGCCGATCTTGCGGGCGTCGCCGAACTCAAGCTCGGCGCGTCGCTTCGCTATTTCGGCGACGGATGGCAGATCTCGAAAAAGTTCGGCGGGAGGCATTTCTGGCGGGTGCCTGTCATGGACGGCGAGTTCCTGTGCGAAGCGACGGCCGGACTGACCAAGGATGCGGTCGGCGGCGGCAACATGCTCCTTCTCGCTGCGAACAATGCAAACGCGCTTGCAGCCGCGGAGGTGGCAGCGGCGGCGATCGGCAAGGTCCGGGGTGCGATCACGCCGTTTCCGGGCGGTGTCGTTCGCTCCGGCTCCAAGGTAGGCAGCAAGTACAAGGGCATGACGGCCTCCACCAACGACGCCTTTTCACCGACGTTGCGTGGTGTGACAAAGAGTGAACTTGGGCCGGGCGACAATGCGGTTCTGGAGATCGTCATTGACGGCGAAACCAGCGACGCCGTCGCTGAAGCGATGCGGGCAGGCATCCGGGCTGTCACGGAGCTTGGGCCTGAAAAGGGCGCATCCCGCATCAGCGCCGGCAATTACGGCGGCAAGCTCGGTAAGTTCCACTATCATCTGAAGGACCTGCTGCCGTGAAAGCGCTGACCTTCAAACTTGTTAGCGAACCGCCGGAACGTCTCGACCTGTCGCCGCTGACGCCGGAACGGCTGGCCGGCAAGGCAAGGGGCGATATGGAGAAGATCCCGGTCGGAATGTCGAGGCGGGGCTCGCTGGTGGGTGATCTCTTCCGCGTCACCGGCTCCGATCCGTCCAACATCGTATTCGAGGGCGGTAGCGGCCGTTTCGACAGGATTGCGGAAGGCATGCAGGACGGCTCGATCCGGGTCCTCGGCAGTGGGGGCGCCCAGGCCGGGCGCGCGATGCGCGGCGGCGCTCTTAAGATCGAAGGCGATGCGGGTCCGCACGCGGCCTCCTGCATGCGCGGCGGCAGGATCGAAATCAACGGCAACGTCGGCGACCGTCTCGGTGCGCCGCTCGCCGGCGAACTCGCCGGCATGAACGGCGGCATCGTCATCGTTCGCGGCAGAGCCGGCGCCTTCGCCGCCGACCGGATGCGGCGCGGCCTCATCGCGGTTCTGAAGGGTACGGGCGACCATGCCGGCAGCCGCATGATCGCTGGCACGCTGGTGGTCACGGGTGGGACAGGTGAGATGCCAGGCTATCTGATGCGGCGCGGCTCGATCCTGCTCGACCGAGCACCGGAGAAACTGTCGCCGAGCTTCGTGGAATGCGGTGCGCCGGAAAGCGTCTTTGCTACGGTCATTGACCGATATCTGGTTCGGGAAAAAATCCTCAAGCATCCGCTTCTCGGCGGTTCTCCCCAGCGCTATGGCGGCGACAACGCGGTTCTCGGCCTTGGGGAAATCCTCTTTCCGCAATAGGAGGACGGAAATAGCGTGTGACGCCTGAGCCCGGGCGCACGCCAAAGAAGGCGCTGCCCGCCCTTGCCAACGCAATCCTGCGCATCGACAATCACGGCAAGCGAAAGAGATTCAGGAGAAGGCGCGATGTCGCTGAAAGGAAAGACGATCTTCTTGTCGGGCGGCTCGCGCGGCATCGGGCTGGCGATCGCCAAGAGAGCCGCGCGCGACGGCGCCAATATCGCCATCGCCGCCAAGACCGCCGAGCCGCATCCGAAGCTGCCGGGAACGATCCATTCCGCTGCCGCCGAGATCGAGGTGGCGGGCGGGGCAGCGCTCCCCGTCATATGCGACATCCGCAATGACGAGCAACTCGCCGATGCGGTCAGGGCGACGGTCGAGGCCTTCGGCGGCATCGACATCTGCGTCAACAATGCCAGCGCCATCCAGCTTACCTGCACGCTTGATACCGACATGAAACGCTTTGACCTGATGCATCAGGTCAACGCACGCGGCACGTTCCTGGTCTCGAAATTGTGCCTCCCCCACCTCCTGAAAGCGAAGAACCCGCATATCCTCAACCTGTCGCCGCCGCTCGACATGCAGGCGAAATGGTTCCGCGACCATGTCGCCTACACGATGGCGAAGTTCGGCATGTCCATGTGCACTCTCGGCATGAGCGCCGAATTCGCGACCGACGGCGTGGCGGTGAACTCGCTCTGGCCGCTGACGGCGATCGACACGGCGGCGGTCAGGAACCTTCTCGGCGGGGAAAAAATGGCGGCGATCAGCCGTTCGCCGGAGATCATGGCCGATGCAGCCTATGCGATCCTCAACCGCCCGTCGCGCCAATGCACGGGCCGCTTCTTCATCGACGAACTCGTATTGCGGGAGGAAGGGGTAACGGATTTCTCGAAATATGCCACGCCGGGCGTGGAGACCCTTGCCGCGGACTTCTTCGTGCCGGATGCCGTTTTCGAGAAGACTGATACGAAAGTGGCGCGCTCGAGGCTGGCACAAGCAGGCGGATAAGCGGGACTATTCGTAAAGGGAAGACCCGGCCGGGAGGGGGACCGGCCGGGCCTCCTTGCCGATCCCTCGATCCATGCAAATCCGGACGAGGGATGGGGCAGGGAACGCACTTGATGTGGGGCGCGAGCGGTGGTCGTTCAAGGGACGGTACCGCCCGCGCCAGGCCTATCGTTGCGCGACGGGCGCGACGAGCGGCGTGATGCGACGGATCGCGACACGCCGGTTTTCGCGGCTCGGCCCATCGGTGTTGATCTTGAGATATTCCTCGCCATAGCCCTGCGTGACGAGATTCTCCGGCGGAATCTGGAAATCGTTGGTCAGTACGTCCGCCACCGATTCGGCGCGCCGATCCGACAAAGCGAGGTTGGAATTCGGATCGCCGACGGCATCGGTATGGCCTTCGATCAGGAAGGTCTCGCCCGGATTGCGGTCGATGATCCGTTTCATGGCGTCGGCCACGCCCTGGAGATCGTCCACCTGATCCTGGGATATCTCGGCCGAGCCCGTATCGAAGTTGATCGTATCGAGGTCGACCCTGGGCATCATGTCGCGCACCCGTGCCGAACGGCGGACGTCGCCCAGCGTATAGAGCCGCTCTACCCGTTCCACCGGCGGCTGGTCCAGGAACTCGTAATAGCGATCGGGATCGCGGACATTGTCTGAATCGAGGATGTACTGCGATACCGGGATCGTAAGGTGCATCGGCGGCAAATCCTCGCCGGGATCGCGCCAGCCGCCGCTACGATCGCGCTCGAGATCGCTGTCGTCGACATAGACGAGGACGATCTCCCGCCCGTCGGGCGTGAAGCGCGAGCGGCGGATGACGTCGCCATATTCGTTGCGGATCGTCACCACGCGGCTGCCGTCCGGCCGCTCGATCACCTCGCGAACGCGCTGGTCCGGCAAATCCTCGTAATAGGTGTCGCGGGCGTGCCTGCGCAGGCGCTCGTGCTCAGTGCTCTGCACGATCGTCTGGCCACCGAGGTTGATGATGACGCGGTTGCCGATCTCCTTCACCACGTCGGCGTCGCGCGGGCGCTGCCAGCGTGGACTGCGGTCGCCTTCGATCCGCTTGCCCTGGACTGCGTCCACCGACCTGATCTGGAACTTGCCGCGTTGGCGGAAGTCCTGCGCGGCGGCGTCGGAATCCGGCGCCGGTCCGGTATTGGCCGGCGGCTGGTTGCCGTTTTCCGCATTGCGCCCGTTGCGGTCGCCATGGCGGCCGTTGCGGTCGTTTCCGCCCGACTGACCGTTTTCACCGCCTTGCCGGCGCTTGTCGCTGTCGAAAACCGGTGCCGCGTTTTGCGGAAGCGGATTCGCGGCCTCGTTTACCTGCGGACGACCATTCCGGCCCTTGCCGTTCTGGCCCTGCATCGCCGGCCTTTCGCCGCCTTGCCGTGTTCCGGCGTTGCCGGGCAGTTCGGGCTGGCCGGCTCCCTTCCTTGTCACGGTCTCTCCGGGCTGCGCGGCGGGCTCCTTGCCGGTGTTCTGGTTGGCATCGGTATTTTGGCCGGGGGCGGCATTCTGTTCGGACGATCCGGCCTGAGCCGGACGACGGTGGTTCTTTTGGCCTTTCATTTCCGGGGATTGCGCTTCGTTCGTAGCGCCGCCGCCATTATCCGGCTGGGCGTTCCGGGCCGGCATTTGCGGTTTTGCGCCCGGCTGCAGCTTGGTACCCGGTTGCGGCTGGGGCTGTTCCGCCCGGGCAGGCTGGTTGCCCGTCTGCGGCTTTTCCGTCTGGTTTTCGCCAGCCGGCACCTTTCGCTCGACTTCCGTGCCGCGACCCTTCTTCTGGCGCTTCATTTCCGGCGCCTGGCTGTTTTCCGGTTGAGCGCTCTGCGGAGCCTGGGTGGCGGATGGCATCGCTCCCTCGGTCTGCTGGCGATTCTTCTTCTCATGCTTCGGCATGGACGGCTGTTCGTTCTGGGCGCCCCCCTGCATGGCGCCCGAACCGGTCGCTTCGTCCGAGTGGCGCTTTTGCCGCTCCGGCTTCATGGCCGGCGCCTCGCTCGATGCGGAAGGTTGCTCGGCACTGCGTTGCGCCTTGCCCGAGTTTTCCTCAGTCTGGCGCTTTCCGCCTTCCTGATGCCCACGCTGTGGTTTTTCCGGCGCAGCTTCGGGTTGCTCCTGCTGCTGTGCCCCCTTTTCGGCACGCTTGCCTTCCGGTTCGCGCTTCTTCTTTTCGAGGAACGGCCGTTGGGTGTTATCGGTATCGCCCTGCGCCATCAGGAGCGGTGCTCCCGCGGCGACTTCGCCATTGCCGTCCGCGATCGGGCGCAGGCTGGCGGCCTCGGCGGACGAAACCGCCATCAACAGGCCGAGCGCGGTTCCGGCCAATGCGTGCGAATAGTATCTCATAGAATCCTTCTCCTGACTTCGGGAGGTCCCGTCGCGCCGCAAACCCCTCAGAACGGCGATGGTTCCGTTTTCCATCAAATTTGGGCCAAGTGCGGGCGGCTCGGCGACCGGGCAGCGGCGGCAATAAGGCGAGATCCCGCTGGTCTCGCTCTTGACCGGGCCGTCACTGCGCTTCATGTCGTGCGGCATGGATGCGCCGTTCTGGAAGACGAAGAAGCTGGAAGAGATGGACCGCGCGGAGTGGGAGGCACTCTGCGACGGCTGCGGCAAATGCTGCATGGCCAAGCTGGAAGACGCCGACACGGGTGAAATCTACTGGACCAGTGTTGCCTGCCGTTTGTTCGACGCCGGCAAATGCCGGTGCACAGACTATAAGAACCGGTTGGAACGCGTGCCCGACTGCGTCGGCCTGACGCCGGAAAATGTGCGTACGCTCACCTGGCTGCCGGCGACCTGCGCCTACCGGCTGATCGGTGGGGGCAGGGATCTCTATTGGTGGCATCCGCTGGTCTCGGGATCGAAGGAGACCGTGCATGAAGCGGGCATCTCCATGCGCGGGCGGGTCTCCGCTTCCGAAGACGACATGCCCGACGCCGAGGCCTATTTCGACTTCATGCTTGCCGAGGAGCCGTAGACGGCGTTCCTTTTGGCGCTTTTTCAGTCTGGTTCTTGCTGAATGCCCCATGAACGGTGAATTCCGGCCCCGTTCAGCGGCACGGGCACATCTTTGCGCCATCGCTTCGGCGACAGATGCTCAACCTATTGCCTAGCCCAGGAGAGAAAGATCATGTTGAAGTTCATAAAGGCATCGGCCGTTTGTGCAATTCTCGGGATAGCCGCTCTTGCGGGCGCACCGGCCCAGGCAGACGCGCTCTATGTCGGCACCGGCGGCCATGGCGGCCTGCACGTCCTCGTCCGCGACAATCACGGCCCGCGCTGGCATGACAACCGGCATTACCGGCCGGTTCGGTTCTGCACCACGGACCGGGCTCTCGACAAGGCGAGCCGGATGGGAGTGCGCAATGCCCGCGTCACCTATCAGAACCGGTCCCTGATCAGCGTCAAAGGGCATGACCGGCGTGGCCGTATCATGCTGACCTTCGGCCGTTCGGCAGGCTGCCGCTGATCCGCTGATTATCGGCAGGCAAAAATACAGGCGCCGTGGTGAGTTACCCGCGGCGCCTGATATTTCGATTCAGTTGGAAGCGGTTACTGCTTGATCTCGAAGGTCACCGTCACCGTGGCATGATAGGTGTTTTCGCCCGCCTGCACGGGCACGGCGTCTTCGGCGGCCACGGCGAAGCTGCGTGCCTTCATCGCCATCGGGCGCGGCATCGGCCGGAAAGACTGTTCCGAGATTTCGATGACCTTCCCGGTCTTCACGCCGGCTGCCTCCGTCAGTGTCCTGGCGCGGGCGATGGCGTCTTCCATGGCGCGCTTGCGGGCTTCCTGCATCGGCTTCGACATGTCGTCATTGGTGAAGGCGATGCTGCCGCCCTGGTTGACGCCGAGCGAGACGGAACTGTCGACGACCGCGCCGAGCTTGTCGAGGTCGCGCACGCGCACCGTCAGCGTATTGACGACGCGATAGCCGATGATCTTGGGCTCTTCCTGCTCCTTGGTGCCGGGCTTGACGTTGGAATAGCGCGGGTCGATCGACAGGCCGGAAGTCTGCAGGTCGCGATCGGCGATGCCGGCCTTCTTCATCGCGTCGATCACGTCTGCCATGGCCTTGTTGTTCGCGTCGAGCGCGGCGCGTGCCGTGTCGGCCTCGCGCAGCACCGACAGCGAAAGGATGGCCATATCCGGGCTCGCCGCCGTCTCGCCTTCGCCGACGACCGTGATGCGGGGCGTGGGTCTCTCTTGGGCGGCCGCCATCCCGGGCGCCGCGACCCCCGCCGCTGCTATCCCCAGTCCCAGTGCCAGTGGCAGATAGGCATGTCTCATCGTGATCTCCGGTTTCGTTGCCCTTCCCGTCGGCGCATATTAACCGATTGTGTGTTGAATGGGGCGTGCGCTTGTGCCCCGGGCAAAAAGCCACTAATTGACCGGCCGGTGGGGCCTGTAGCTCAATGGTTAGAGCCGGCGGCTCATAACCGCTTGGTTGGGGGTTCGAGTCCCTCCGGGCCCACCAAAGTTATGCAATATCAATGAGTTAGCCGATATTTTTGGAAGGTTAGCCAATTTTGCGCTTTCCTAACCCCTTGATATATATAGGGGGATGCGGGCGCGGCGCGACTGCAATCTCTGTGGGGTCGGATTATTTCCGGCTCTCCTGCGGCTGTTTTCGTTCCCCAATTCGTTTCGCTTTCCTGTTAGAAGCTACTCTGCATCTCGCGGAGCAGTACTTCCCGTGTGACCGCCTGCCGGTCATTTGACCGACCCACCACGTCTTCCCGCAGTGGAGGCAGGTGGCCTCGTCGCATTCAAAAAATGTCCTCATGACTAAGGCGATAGCTGATTGTCTGTCTTTCTGCGTAGCTAAGGCGTCCACAAGGTGAGACGATGCATTGAGCGCTTCGCCAACCGTAACCACGCGATGATGTATCGTCATTAAAGATGCCCAAATCAAACATGGCGAAATTGCCTGCGCTCAACCTAAGCGCACGACGGATCATATCCAACTCCTGGTTGTAAACATCGTCCCTGAGAAGACGGGGTGTCAGGAAAAATGTTGCGCTAGGCTGGGGAGGGCTGTCGCGCATTGAGGAGCGATCCTTGCGGGATACCCTCTTTTTAGCGATCATGTCCGGGCTGGGGGCTTGGGATGGACAAGGACAAAATTCGGAAGTTGATAGATGATGAAAAGCCCGCGTTCGACTTTGCGCAGATGCTTCTCACGGTAATTGCCTGGTGGTCGTTGCTGATCTTTCTTGGCTCAGTTTTTTACACCAAGGGGATTTCGATTGGTTTTTGGTTCATAATTCCTGTCTTCGTCGTTGCGGCCCTATTCGGATTAGTTCTCGTCGCGCGACTAAATTTTCTGGTTGAGACGATAAGTGCCGAGATCATGGCTGGGGCCAATGGTTCCCCTCGCTGGTTGCGATGGCCGATCATTGCTGTTGCCAGCATTATGCCTATGGCTTGTGCCTGGGTTGTCGTTTGGGCGTTGATGTTCGCCCGCTTCCCGTTGTAGCCAAACCACGGGTTCTAATGGGCGATAATGGGCACTTTCCCTGCCTAACCGTTGCCTAACCCGTTGAGATCATTAAGGGTGCAGGGGGCCTCCGGGCCCACCATCCAGTCCCGCATTCCCGGGAGGCTCGCCCCATCTCAGAATAGCACCGGCATTCCCGAGGCTTAGCCGCCGAATTTTATGAACGTTTGGAGGGGAGACGCGGGTTTCAAGCGGGGCGGGCTCAAGCCGGCTACGACAAACTGACCTGTTCTCTGGGGAGAAAGCTGTGTCGGAAACCAAAATCCTCTGGGGTCAGCTCATCATCGTCGGCAAAAAAGCCTCTCTTGCCACCCACGATTTTCAGGCCTTGATCGCATTTCCCGTCAAGTCACGTCGAAGAAGAGAAGAACAGCTGCCAGTAACACTATGGCAAACGTCACATGCATTGCGTGGCTGACGCTTCCGTGCTCCGTTAGCGGCAGCGCGTTTCGCAAGTTGGAAGCCGCAGGGCTCGAGCCGGCGAAACGGCAGTCCAACAAACCGAGGCAAGCACATGACGCAGAACATGGAAACCGATCCTTTCAACGTCTCCATGCGCAAGTTCCTTAAGCAGGTCGGCGTGACTTCGCAGCAGGCGATCGAAAAGGCCGTGGAGAAAGAAGGCCTCAAGGGTAAGGGGCGCATGACGGTGAAAGCTGTGATCACCGCGGAGAGGGCGGGTTTGCACCACGTCGTCGAGGGCGAAATCGACCTCGGTTGATGCCGTCGATCCAAAGCAGCGAAGGTGTCGCGGGCTAGCTGACGAACCGGATATGTCCGGCCGGGCCCGTATCGTAGCCAGTCAGTTCGGCCGCGCGTCTGGTGAAGCCGTCCTGTCCGAGATATCGCACCAGCGCCTGCATCGGAGGCTGGAAGTAGGTACGCTGCCGCATCAGCAAATCGAAGTTCTCCCATATCAGCGGCACGAATTCGAGACCGGCGGTGAGTGCGGCGGAGCGCGTGGCGATGCCGCAATCGGCTCGTCCGGTACGGACCGCAGCGGCGAGATCAGGGCCTGTGAGGCAGGGCGGCTGAAGTTGATTGAGATCGTTCCGGCTCGCCCCGCATCGGCCGAGCAATAATCCGAGCAGCATATCCGCCCCGGCGCCGGGCTGGCGCACCGCCATCCGGGCGCGGCTTTCAAGGACATCGGCAAGGCTGTTGAGCGATTTCGGGTTGCCCGGGGGCAGCAGAAGCCCCTGTTCACGCCGCGCGAAGCCGACCAGCACCGCATCGTGCAGTTGTGGCATCGCGCCCACGGCGGCGATGTTGGCTTCGGCATGGTCGCTGTGGAAATGGATCGCCGCGGCCGCCACTTCACCGCGCAGCAGTCGCGCCACGCCGTTTTCCGTGCCTTCGGTCAGGGAAGCGAGGCCGGAGCCCGCCTGGCGCAGGCTCCATTCGAGGAGGTCGTCCTGGCTGCCGCCGACGATCGGCGGGGGCTCGGGCGCGGTCATCCCGGCCGGGCGAGTCAATCCGGAATTTACCCATTGGTCGAGCTCGTGGCGCGGGAATAGCCATTTGCCCGTGACCTTGCTGCATGGGATGCGATTTTCGGCCACCAACTCATAGAGCTTGCGTTCCCCAAGACGCAGATAATCGGCGGCTTCGGCTGTCGTCAGTAAATCCATCCTGCAGTTTTATGCATATTCCTGCGGGAACTCAATTACTTGACCAATAGGGAAGGAATGCAGCAGAAGTCGCATGAAATCTGCTGCGGGCAAGGGTTTCGAATGTCTGAAAGCGTCGGCGCATGGCAGCTTATCGCGAGCGGTGATGCGACATTGTTCGCCATCGTGCGGCTGTCACTTGCGGTCAGCCTGTCGGCCGTTGCGATCGCGGTCATAGTCGGCCTGCCGCTCGGAGCCCTGCTGGCCCTGACGCGTTTCCCGGGACGTTCCGCGGTGGTCGTGGTTCTCAATGGCTTCATGGGGCTTCCGCCGGTCGTCGTCGGGTTGACCGTCTATCTCCTCCTTTCGCGATCGGGGCCGCTCGGCGAGTTCGGCCTCCTGTTCACGCCCGCCGCGATGGTCGTCGCGCAAGCGCTTCTGGTGCTGCCCATCATCGCGGCGCTGGCGCGCCAGACCATAGAGGATCTTTGGAGCGAATATCGCGATGAACTGACCGCAATGGGTGTCGGCCCGGCGGGTCGCGTGGCGACGCTCCTGTGGGACAGTCGCTTCAGCCTCATCACCGCGCTGCTTGCCGGTTTCGGCCGCGCAGCGGCGGAAGTCGGAACCGTGATGATCGTGGGCGGCAACATAGAAGGTTTTACCCGCACCATGACCACGGCGATCGCGCTCGAGACCTCGAAGGGGAACCTGCCGCTCGCCATGGGTCTCGGCATCGTCCTTATAGGCATCATCATCGCCATCAACGCCGCCGCATGGGGTTTGCGGCTGTGGTCCGAACAGCGGGCGGGCTGATGATGCGGGCCACACCCAGTGATCTTCCGCTTGTGCTCGACGGCGTCTCCCTGCACATCGGCTCGACCGTAGTGCTCGATCGGCTGGACCTGACGATCGCGCCCGGCGCACCGACACTTGTTGTCGGTCCCAACGGCTCGGGCAAGACGACATTGCTGCGGCTTTGCATGCAACTTGTCAGGCCGTCGCAGGGGCGGGTGAGCTGGGGCGGGCGCACCGATGCCGGGCAGGGGCGGCGCGCCATCCTTTTCCAGAAGCCCGTTATGTTGCGCCGCTCGGCGGCCGCCAACGTCGCCTATGTCCTGGCGCAGGTCGGGCATCCCCGGCATCTGCGCGCCGCGCAGGCGCTTGAACTGCTCGATAGGGTCGGCCTTGCGGATCTCGCGGCTCGCCCGGCGCGGCGCTTGTCCGGCGGCGAGCAGCAGCGTGTCGCCCTTGCTCGCGCTCTCGCGCGGCAGCCGGAAATCCTGCTGCTCGACGAGCCCACCGCCAGCCTCGATCCTGCGGCGACCCTCCATGTCGAGGAAATCATCCGGATGGCCGCGCAGTCGGGCACGAAGATCGTCATGGCCTCGCACGATCTGGGCCAGGTGCGCCGGCTCGCGGGCGAAGTGGTTTTCATGATCCGGGGCCGCGTCTGCGAACAGGCGTCCGCCGAAAAGTTCTTCGATCGACCCTCCACTACCGAGGCTGCCGCTTTCATTCGCGGCGATCTCGTTCTCTGATTTGAAAGAAAGGAATTTCATATGCTGAACCGCCGGCTGTTTGTCGCGATTGCCGCTTTTGCCATGTTCGCCGCGAGCGGCATTCCCGCTTCGGCGCAGGACAAATCCATTGTCGTCGCTTCGACGACCTCGACGCAGGATTCGGGCCTGTTCGACTATTTGCTCCCAATATTCAAGGAAAAGACCGGCATCACCGTGAAGGTGATCGCGCAGGGGACCGGCCAGGCCCTTGATACCGGCCGCCGGGGCGACGCGGATGTCGTCTTCGTCCATGCCAAGGCGCAGGAGCTGAAATTCCTCGAGGAAGGATACGGCGTGAAGCGGTACGACGTCATGTATAATGACTTCGTCCTGGTCGGGCCGAAGAGCGATCCCGCCGGTATTGCCGGTACCAGGGACATCGCGGCCGCCTTCGTCGCGATCAAGGACAAGAAAGCGCCTTTCGTCTCGCGCGGCGACCGGTCCGGCACTTATTCGGCCGAACTGCGCCTCTGGAAGGCGGCGGGCGTCGACATTGATGCCGCGAAGGGAAGCTGGTATCGCGCGATCGGGCAGGGCATGGGGGCCGCGCTCAACACCGCCGCCGCCATGGATGCCTATGTGCTCTCCGACCGCGGAACCTGGATTTCCTTCAAGAACCGGGGCGACCTCCAGATCGAGGTGGAGGGCGACAAGAGGCTGTTCAACCAGTATGGCGTGATGCTGGTCAATCCGAAGAAGCACCCGAACGTCAAGGTCGATCTCGGTCAGGCTTTCATCGACTTTCTGATCTCGCCGGAGGGCCAGAAGGTAATCAGTGAATACAAGATCGGCGGCAAGCAACTCTTCTTCCCGGACGCGAAGCCAGAGTAATCCTGAAGGCGGTTGCAAAGCGGTTGTGATCCGCCCCATCATCGGGCATGACGAAAACGCTTCCTCCGACCGGTGCATTGACCAGCCTCGAAGCGGCCGTCGCCATGCTGCTCGACGGTCAGGCGCCGGTCGCCCCGAGTTTCCTGCCGCTTGAGGCGGCGCTCGGACGCGTTGCCGCCGAAATGCCGCCTCTCGCACAGCCTCTGCCTGCCGTCAGCATGGCGACCATGGACGGGTGGGCGTTTCGTGCGCTCGACCTTGTCGGCGCGTCGGCCTATTCGCCTCTGCCGCTCGCGAGTGCGCCGATCTGGGTGGAAACAGGCGATGCCATGCCGGAAGGCTGCGACTGCGTCGTCGAGGCCGGCCTCGTCGACTACGGCGGTCCGATTGCCCAGGCGATGGGCGAAGCCGCTCCGGGTCAGGGAATACGCCGTGCGGGCGAGGATATCGAAGCGGGTCGCTCGATCATTTCGGCGAGGCAGAGGCTTTCCGCTGCTGATCTTCTGGTAGCCCGCAGCGCGGGGGTCCCCGAGGTCGCGGTGCGAATGCCGCGCCTGCGCCTGATCGATATCGCCGCCCCGAATGGAGATCAGGCCAGCGCGCAGTTCATCGCCGAAACCGCAAAGCTGTCGGGCGCAGTGGTAGCCGGTATAGAGACTGTCGCGCGGGACATGACATCGATCGCCGGGACGCTCGATGAGGTAAACTGCGATTTCATCGTCCTGGTCGGAGGCACAGGTGAAGGACGCGCAGACGCGACGGGCAAGGCGCTCGCCGCGCGCGGGGCGCTGATGGCGCACAATCTCGCGCTTCGACCCGGCCGGTCCACGGCCATCGGCCGGCTTGGAGCCACCCCGATCGTCGCTCTGCCCGGTGCGCCGGATCAGGCCCTTGCGGTTTTTTTTGCGCTGGTCCGACCGGTGCTCGACCGGTTGTCCGGCATCTCGGACCGGCAAAAGATGGTCCTGCCATTGGCGCGAAAAATCTCGTCCACGGTAGGCCTTGCCGAGATCGTCCTTGTGAAACAGGATAAAGACGCATGGGTGCCGCTCGCAGTCGGAGATTTTTCGCTGGAGGCGATCCGGCTGGCGCAGGGATGGCTTGTCATTCCGGGCGGGAGTGAGGGATATGCCGCCGGAACGCCGGTGGCGGCATTGCCGCTCCGCGACTTCACATGAGTTTGCCGAAATGACTAATTCCCCATTGCCCATACGCCGGGAAGACGGTCAGGAACAGTTCCTGACGGTCCTGTCGCGTGAGGAAGCGCTGGCCCGCTTCGAGGCGGCTTTGTTTCCTCGTGCCGTACCGGTTGAGGAACGGATGCTCGCCGACGCGCTCGGCATGGCGCTGGCAGAGGATGTTGTTGCACCGCTGGATGTGCCGCCCTTCGACCGGTCGAATGTCGACGGCTTCGCCGTCCGAGCGGCCGATATCGCCGCCGCCTCGGAAGCGCAGCCCGTCCGGCTCGCGCTCACCAGCGAAACCATTGCCTGCGGTGTGGCTCCTGAACTGCCTGTGACCGCGGGCGCGGCGACCTCCATTGCGACGGGCGGGCCGGTGCCGCGCGGCGCCGATGCGATCGTCATGGTGGAATATACGCAGCCGCTAGGCAGCGACGCCATCGAGGTCCGGCGAGGCGCTTCGCCCGGCCAGTTCGTCTCCCATGCCGGTTCCGATATAGCACGCGGCGAGATCCTGCTCAGGGCCGGAACGGTGATCGGCTCGCGCGAGATCGGCATGCTCGCGGCCTGCGGCATCGCCGGCATAAAAGTGGCGCGCAAGCTCCGCGTCGCGGTGCTGTCGACGGGCGACGAGTTGGTCCAGCCGGGCGAGCCGCTGCGGCCGGCCGCGATCCATGACGCCAATGGCGCGATCGTCAGCGCGGCGGTCAACGAAAACGGCGGCGAAGCGGCGTTCCTCGGTGCTTTTCCGGACGACGAGACCATGCTGGAAGCCGCCATGCGCGAGGCGCTGGTAAATCATGACATGCTGATCCTGTCGGGCGGCACCTCGAAAGGCGCAGGCGACGTCAGCCATCGCATCGTCAACCGCCTCGGCAAGCCGGGCGTCGTGGCGCACGGCATCGCGCTGAAGCCCGGCAAGCCGCTTTGCCTTGCCGTCTGCGACGGCAAGCCGGTGGTCATCCTGCCGGGCTTTCCGACCTCGGCCATGTTCACTTTCCACGACATGGTCGTTCCGGTCTTGCGCCGCATGGCGGGCCTGCCGCCGCGCATGGACGCGGAGGTAACGGCGAGGATACCGTTCCGCATCCCCTCCGAACTCGGCCGCACCGAATTCGTGATGGTGTCGCTGGTGCAGGGAAAGAAGGGGCTGACGGCCTACCCAACCGGCAAGGGTTCCGGCGCGATAACATCCTTCACGCAGGCGGACGGTTTCGTCCGTATCGAGGCGCTGGCGGATCACATGCCGGCGGACAGCGAGGTGCCGGTAACGCTCTTCACGCCGCATGTTCACGTCCCCGACCTCGTGATCATCGGCAGCAATTGCACCGGTCTGGATCTGGTCGTCGGTGACCTCGTCAGGGCAGGCATGTCGGTGCGCTCGCTCGCCGTCGGAAGCCTGGGCGGGCTTGCCGCCGCCAGTCGCGGCGAGTGCGATCTCGCACCGATCCACCTCTTCGACCCGAAGACGCAAAGCTACAATGCGCCTTTCCTGGACGACGGCCTCGAACTCGTGGAAGGCTGGCGGCGCATGCAGGGCCTCGTGTTCCGCCCGGGCGACGAGCGCTTCGAGGGCCGGACGCCGGAGGACGCAATCAGAGCCGCACTTGCCGATCCCGAATGCATGATGGTCAACCGCAATCAGGGCGCGGGGACACGCATTCTGATTGATCGGTTGCTCGGGCCTGCGCGACCGGACGGTTACTGGAACCAGCCGCGCTCGCACAATGCCGTCGCCGCCGCCGTGGCGCAAAAGCGGGCCGATTGGGGCGTCACCATTCGGCCGGTCGCGCGGGCGGCCGGGCTGGGCTTCATCCCGTTGACCGAAGAGCATTACGATTTCGCGCTGGTTTCGGCTCGCAAGGAGCGCACTGCGGTGCAGGCGTTTCTTACCGCCCTCCAATTGCCGGAAACCCGCGAGGCGCTGGAGCGTGCGGGTTTCGGCCGGCCCGCTTAATCGACAAGCAACCCGGCCAGCCGTTCTGCCTCGGCGAGGTCTTCCACTGTATTGGCGTTGAAGAAGGGGTCCACCGGCTCGGTTGGCCAGCAAACGGTGGCAAGACGGTAGCGCGCCGTCCAGCGATCAATCTTGCGGATGCCTTCTCGGAGCAGCGCATGGCGCAATTCCTCCCGCAGGTCGACGCTCCAAAGCCCGATCACGGGATGGGTTCGCTCGCCGGAAGCGGCGACCGCCAGTTGCGTATCCTCTGCCGCCTGAGCTTCATGCAGACGGGCGACGAGGTCGCGCGGCAGGAACGGGCAATCGCCGGCGACCGAAACGACCCATTCCGCACCGGGCCTGTTCGCTGCTGCCCAGTCCAGCCCCGCGAGCACCCCGGCGAGCGGGCCGGGATAGTCCTCGACGGTGTCCGGAATGACGGGGAGTGCGAATCGCGCGAAGCGTGCCGGATCGCCGTTGGCGTTCAGCACAAGCCCTTCGCATTGCGGTTCCAACCGCTCAATGACATGGTCGAGGATCGTACGGCCGCCGATGCTGCGCATCGGCTTGTCGCCCCCGCCCATGCGCCGCGCCAGCCCACCGGCGAGCACGATGCCGATCGTCGTTACTGGATTGTCAGTCGGCATTGTCGGCCCCCTTGCGCCTGTGGCGGGGCGCTTCCTCATCGATCGAGGCAAGATCCTGGTCGAAGACGATGCGTTCCTGTCCGGAGAGCGCGACGAAGCGTTTGCCGCGCGCGCGGCCGATCAGCGTCAGGCCGACCTGCCGGGCCAGCGCCACGCCCCAGGCGGTGAAGCCCGAGCGCGAAACGAGGATCGGTATGCCCATGCGCACGGTCTTGATGGTCATTTCCGAGGTCAGCCGTCCGGTTGTGTAGAGGATCTTGTCGGCCGCATCGACGCCGTGGCGGTACATCCAGCCGGCGATCTTGTCGACGGCGTTGTGGCGCCCGACATCCTCCATGTAGCAGACCGGCGTCCCTTCCTTGCAAAGTACGCAGCCATGGATCGCACCTGCCTCGAGATAGAGCGAGGGCGTGGTGTTGATCTTGCGGGTCAGTTCGTAGAGCCAGGAGGTACGCAATTTCGATCGGGGAAGGCTGACATCCTCGATCGCTTCCAGGAGGTCGCCGAAGGCGGTGCCCTGCGCGCAGCCCGAGGTTTGCGTCCGCTTCCTCAGCTTGTGTTCATAATTGGTGTTGCGTTCGGTGCGCACGACGACGACCTGCAGATCGTCGTCATACTCGACCCCCGTCACCACATCGTCCGGCTTCAGCATGTTCTGGTTGAGAAGATAGCCGAGGGCGAGATATTCGGGATAGTCGCTGATCGTCATCATGGTGACGATCTCCTGTGCATTCAGATAAAGCGTGAGGGCACGCTCCACCGGGACGCGGACCTCTATCGCCGCGCCCGTGTGATCGACGCCTGCGACTTTCTCGGTCAGGCGAGGGTCTTCGGGTTCCGGCATGATGACCGTGAGGTCTGGTCGGCGTTTCGTCTGGTGCATGGCGGTCTCTTCAAATCGCAATCGGGCGGCCGCAAGGACGCATAGGTGCAGCTTGACCTCACTCTTATAGCCTGTTCAAACGAGGGCCGGTCGATAAAAAGTGGCCGGCTTCATACGCGCAGATGGTGACGCCGACCCGGTGCGACAGGCCGGAGAGATTGTAGGAACAATGGCGCAACTCTCGGACGATTGTTTCGCTTTCGGCGGGCCGATGCAACCGGTAGACGAAGTCGCCGCTCTCATCGCCTCGCGGCTCAGCGCCGTGAAGGAGAGCGAGACGGTTCCGCTGGCGCTTGCCGATGGGCGGGTGCTGGCGAAGGATATGGTGGCGCCGCTTCCACTTCCGCCCTTCACCAATTCCGCGGTCGACGGCTATGCCTTGCGTGGCGAGGACCTGCCTGAAACGGTGGAAATCGCCTTCCCCGTCAGCGGCAGGATCCAGGCCGGCATGTCGGCTGGACAGCCCGTGTCACCGGGCGAGGCCGTGCGTATCTTTACGGGTGCCCCCATGCCCGATGGTGCCGACACGGTGTTCATGCAGGAGGATGTGCGCCTCGACGAGCCCGGCAGGATCGTTCTGCCGCCTGGTCTGAAAAGAGGGGCGAATGTGCGGCCGAAGGGCGAAGATATCGAAGAGGGCAGGGCGGTCCTGCCGGCGGGCCACCGCATGCGCCCGCAGGATGTCGCGCTCGCCGCGGCTCTTGGCATGACAGAGGTGGAGGTCAGGCGAAGGATACGGGTCGCGATCTTCTCGACGGGGGACGAGATCGTCGCGCCGGGAAGTATCCGCGGGCCGGCGCAGCTTTTCGATTCCAACCGATTCATGCTGACGGCCATGCTTGCCCGGCTGGGCTGCGATATCACCGATCTCGGCATTCTGGCCGACGACGGCAGCCTGATCGCGAAGGAATTGGGCGAAGCCGCCACGACGCATGACCTGATCCTGACATCGGGCGGTGTCTCGACCGGTGAGGCCGACTATGTCAAGGCCGCCGTCGAGAGCATCGGCACGCTAGTCTTCTGGCGCGTGGCCATCAAGCCCGGCCGGCCCGTCGCCATGGGGGTGATCAGGGGAACCGCCTTCATCGGCCTCCCCGGAAACCCGGTGGCGAGCTTCGTCACCTTCGCCTATGTAGCGCGCCCCGCCATCCTCGCTTTGGCCGGGGCGCGGCCGGAACCGCTTATCGCCAGGCCCGTGCGGGCGGCCTTCTCGTATCGAAAGAAGGAAGGACGGCGCGAATATGTGCGGGCCAGCCTGCGCGAGGTTGGAGACGGTTCATACGAGGCAGTCAAATTCCCGCGCGAAGGGGCAGGCCTGCTGTCTTCGCTCGTGGAGACGGACGGCCTTATCGAACTCGGCGAGAAGGTCACTCGCGTAGAGCCGGGCGAGACGGTCCGGTTCCTGTCACATTCGGACCTCAATTGACGAGCGCCCAACCTCCGACCATTCTGTGCGCCGACCATGACCATGACGCAGCTTGATCTGACCGGACTGAAATGTCCCCTGCCGGCACTGAAGACCCGCAAGGCGCTGAAGGGTATCGGCCCGGGCGATCGCCTCGAGGTCCGCTGTACCGACCCGCTGGCGGCCATCGACATTCCCAACCTGATCAATGAAACCGGCGATCGCCTCGAGGCGACGGAGCGGGACGGCAACCATATCGTCTTCGTGATCGAGAAGGCGAGGGGGCCGGCTACCTAGCGTCTTTTCTCCTGAAATGGACGCGGTTTGCCGTTTCCGCCAGCATTTGTCGCGTTTGGACGCCTCGGAAACCCACCGATTTGGAGGAAAGTCGGGGGGATTTGGAGGAAAGTCGGGGGTGGAATTTGACGGGCGGATGCTGCAACCTGTAGCGAACATGATGGCAACATGATCGATGGTTGGAAGTACCGTTCGATCGGGGCGGCCGGTTCGACCGGGGAGAAACGACATGACAATGCACCAACGGCGGCCACGGGATCGCGGACCGAAAGGCCGCGGGCTCGATGATGCCGCGCTTCGCGAGGTTCAGGCGTTGCTGGGCTCGCGCGTGCGCCGTCGTGATCTGCTGATCGAGTTCCTGCATCTGATCCAGGATGCGTATGGACATCTGTCGGCAGCACATCTGCGAGCACTCGCGCACGAAATGCGATTGTCGCAGGCCGAGGTCTATGAGGTCGCTTCGTTCTACGATCATTTCGACGTGGTGAAGGAAGGGGAGACGCCGCCGCCTGCCCTGACGATCCGCGTCTGCGATTCTGTAAGCTGCATGCTGGCGGGGGCGGAGACGCTGGTCGGCGCGTTGCAGAAGGGAGCCGATCCGGCTTCGGTAAGGGTGGTGCGGGCGCCTTGCATGGGACGCTGCGCGGACGCGCCGGCGGCACGCATCGGCGACCGCGAGGTCGGCCGTGCGACTGTCGAGGGACTGTTGGAGATGGCCCGGAAGGGCGAGACGCAAATCGTCGTGCCTGATTATACCGGCCTTGCCGCTTATCGGGCCGAAGGCGGCTATGCGTTGCTGGGGAAGGTGCGCGCCGGCGAGATGCCGGTCGAAGCGCTGATCAAGACCATGCAGGACGCCGGCCTGCGCGGGCTCGGCGGCGCGGGCTTCCCGGCCGGCAAGAAATGGGAGATCGTGCGCTCCTATCCCGGCCCGAGGCTGATGTCGGTGAACGGCGACGAGGGCGAGCCGGGTACGTTCAAGGACCGCGTCTATCTGGAGCGCGACCCGCACCGCACGCTTGAAGGGGCGCTGATCGCGGCCTACGCGGTGGGGGCCGAGCGCATCTATTTCTACATGCGCGACGAATACCCGGCGGTACTCCATATATTGCGCACCGAGATCGCGGCGCTTGAGGCGGCCGGCATCGCCGCGCCCGGCTTCGTCGAACTGCGGCGTGGCGCCGGTGCCTATATATGCGGCGAGGAAAGCGCGATGCTGGAATCGATCGAAGGCAAGCGCGGCCTGCCGCGCCACCGGCCACCCTATATCGCCGAACTCGGCCTGTTCGGCCGCCCGACACTCAATCACAATATCGAGACGCTCTGGTGGGTTCGCGACATTGTCGAGAAGGGCGCGGCATGGTTCGCCGCGCTCGGCAGACCCGGCCACCCCGGCATCCGTTCATGGTCGGTGTCGGGACGGGTGAAGAATCCCGGCGTCAAGCTGGCGCCGGCCGGCATCACGGTACGCGAGCTGATCGAAGAGCATTGCGGCGGCATGCAGGACGGCCACGTCTTCAAGGCCTATCTTCCGGGCGGCGCATCGGGCGGCATCCTGCCCGCTTCGATGGGCGATATCCCGCTCGATTTCGGCGGCGAACTGGCCAAGCTCGGCGCGTTCGTCGGCTCGCATGCGATCGTGATCTTTTCCGACCGGGACAGCGCCAAGGCGGCGACCGTCAACCTGTTGAAATTCTTCAAGCATGAAAGCTGCGGCCAGTGCACGCCGTGCCGCGAGGGCACCGGCAAGATGGTGGAATTGCTGCACAAAGACGGCGCGCTCGACGAAACGGGGCTGCGCGACCTCGAACAGGTGATGCGCGACGCCTCCATCTGCGGTCTCGGCCAGGCCGCGCCCAATCCGGTCAATCATTTGCTGACCTATTTCCGCGAGGATCTCTGATATGGCGGATACGATCGAATTCACCCTGGACGGAAAGACGGTCACGGCGGCCGAAGGCGAAACCATCTGGGAAGTGGCGAAGCGCGAAGGAACCGACATCCCGCATCTGTGCCATGTTGACCTGCCCGGCTATCGTCCGGACGGTAATTGCCGCGCCTGCATGGTCGACATCGAAGGCGAGCGCGTGCTCGCGGCTTCCTGCATCCGCAAGCCGACGAAAGGCATGGTGGTCAAGACCGATACCGAACGCGCCGAGAAATCGCGCGCCATGGTGTTCGAGCTTCTGGCGAGCAACATGCGTCCGGCCGGGGAAGGCCCCGACAATCAGTCGGCATTCTGGCAATGGGCCTCGTCGATGGGGATTTCGGGCAGCGAGCGTTACCGGTCGAAATTCGCCGGCGCACATCATCCAGAACCGGAGTTCGACATTTCCAATCCGGCGATCGCGGTCAATCTCGACGCCTGCATCGCCTGCGGAGCGTGCGTGCGCGCCTGCCGCGAAGTCCAGGTCAACGACGTCATCGGCATGGCCGAGCGCGCCGACCACACCATTCCGGTCTTCGATATCCACGATCCGATGGGGCTGTCGACCTGCGTGACCTGCGGCGAGTGCGTGCAGGCCTGCCCCACCGGCGCGCTTTATGAAAAGACGCTGATGGACCCGGCCGGCAAGAGGCGCGCCATTCAAGAATTCGACAAGGTCGTCAACAGCGTCTGCCCCTTCTGCGGCGTCGGCTGCCAGACGAAAGTCGCCGTCAAGGACAACAGGATCGTCCAGGTGGACGGCCGCGACGGCCCGTCCAACGAGAACCGCCTCTGCGTCAAGGGCCGTTTCGGCTTCGATTACGCGATGTCGCCGGAACGCCTGACCAGGCCGCTGATCCGCCGCGACGACGCGCCGAAGGCCGGTGATATCGATCTGCGCGGCGTCGATCCGCTGACCGTATTCCGCGAGGCGACCTGGGAGGAGGCGATGGAACGCGCCGCAGGTGGCCTGAAGAAGATCCTCAAGGAAAATGGCGGCTCCGCGCTGGCGGGCTTCGGTTCGGCGAAGGGCTCCAACGAAGAGGCCTATCTGTTCCAGAAGCTGGTGCGCCAGGGGTTCGGCACCAACAATGTCGACCATTGCACGCGCCTTTGCCACGCCTCTTCCGTTGCCGCTCTCATGGAGGGCGTCGGCTCGGGCGCGGTCTCGGCGCCCTTCATGGACGTCGTGAAAGCCGAATGCGCCATCATCATCGGCGCCCGCCCGACCACAAACCATCCGGTTGCGGCGACCTATTTCAAGCAGGCGGTCAAGCGCGGCCTGAAGCTGATCGTCATGGATCCGCGCCGCCAGGACATCATGCGCCATGCCGCCTATTCGCTGCAGTTCAAGCCAGGCAGCGACGTGGCGATGCTCAACGCGCTCCTGCACGTCATCGTGGAAGAAAAGCTTTACGACGAACAGTACATCCAGGCCAACGTGACCGGTTTCGAGGCGCTGAAGAACAAGGTCAAGGACTTCTCGCCGGAGGCGATGTCGGAAGTCTGCGGCATCGAGGCCTCCGTGCTGCGCGATGTGGCGCGCATCTACGCCAAATCCGAGCGTTCGATGATCTTCTGGGGTATGGGCGTTTCCCAGCACACCCATGGCACCGACAATTCGCGCTGCCTGATCGCGCTGGCGCTGATCACCGGTCATGTCGGGCGGCCGGGCACCGGCCTCCATCCGCTGCGCGGCCAGAACAATGTCCAGGGCGCTTCCGATGTCGGCCTGATCCCGATGTACTATGCCGACTACAAATCGGTCGAGAACGTCGACATCCGCAGCCAGTACGAGAATTTCTGGGGCCAGACGCTGGACCCGAAGCGCGGCCTGACCGTGGTCGAAATCATCGACGCCATCCATGCGGACGAGATCAAGGGCATGTATATCATGGGCGAGAACCCGGCCATGTCGGACCCTGACCAGACCCATGCCCGCGCCGCGCTCGCCAAGCTCGACCATCTGGTGGTGCAGGACATTTTCATGACCGAAACCGCCTGGCACGCCGATGTGGTGCTGCCGGCTTCGGCGCATGCGGAAAAACTCGGCACCTACACCAACACCAACCGGCAGGTGCAGATCGGCCGGCCCGCGCTCGACCTGCCGGGCGAGGCGCGCCAGGATCTCGACATCATCATCGACCTCGCCCGGCGGCTGGGGCTCGACTGGAACTACACCCATGTCTCGGAGGTCTATACCGAGATGGCGCAGGTCATGCCGTCGCTCAACCACATCTCGTGGGAACGCATCGAGCGCGAGGATTCAGTCATCTATCCGGCCGATGGTCCTGACGTGCCCGGTAACGAGATCGTCTTCACGTCCGGCTTCCCGACATCCGACGGGCGTGGCCGCATCGTTCCGACCGATCTCCTGCCACCGGCCGAAATACCGGACGAGCAATTTCCGCTGGTGCTCACCACCGGGCGTATGCTCGAACATTGGCATACGGGTGCCATGACCAGACGTGCGGGCGTGCTCAATGCTATCGAGCCGCAAGGCATCGCTGCCATGAACCCTTACGAGATCGAACGGCAAGGCCTCCGGATCGGCGACCTGATCGAAGTCGAAACCAGGCGCGGTACGACCGAAGCCGTCCTGCGCGCCGACAGGGAAGTCGCCGACGGTATGGTATTCATGCCCTTCTGCTTCAATGAGAGTCCGGCAAACAGGCTCACGAACCCGATGCTCGACCCCTACGGCAAGATTCCGGAGTTCAAATATTGCGCAGCGCGCGTGGCAGCTCTTTCCAGACATACCGAAGCTGCCGAATAGCGCGCAAGCTTGGCATGAGGTTGCTCTCCATTCGAATAGAGCATCTCCAGCCAATAGCTTGCTATGGATCGCGAATCTTTTCCCTCGAGGCCGCGAAGCGATTTCCTCAATGGTTATGGCTCTTCAATATTTGCTTTGACCAAACTAAAACCTTCTTACCCTCAGCGGTGAGTTCCACGTAAGAACGGCCCCATTCCATCAGCTGGACGCAGAGCTCCTTTTCGCAAAAAAGAAGAGATGTTTCCTAAGCATTGGGGAAGATCCGTGGTCCAATTCGCGCAAAAATGCGCCGCCTTTGCCATCTTCGGTTTCCGGATCACCTACCATAGGCAGGTCATTCGACGCCGCGCAGTCAGATGATCTTGCGGACGTCTTGCTCGAAGCTGAGTACGTGATGCAGCGCGATGCGCTCGGCCGTTTCGCCGTCTCCACGGCAAACCGCCTCAAGCATGAGGGTCTGCTCGTGTAACACCGCATCGAGGCCCAGCATCAGTTCCGGAAAGCGGCGTGTCGCCACATGGAGGATCCGCAGCGACAGGTTGTGGTAGTGATCGAGCGTGTCGTACAGGTAGGAATTCTTGGCGGCGCGATAGATGAAGCGGTGGATGCGCCGATCGAGTGCGAGCAGGGGTTCTCGCTCCGGGGGACTGGAAAAAGCCGCGAGTTCCGCGATGAGGCCTTGTGCCTCGCGCCGTTCCGGCTCGCGCAGGCGCTCGGCCGCCAGCCGGGTTGCCCAGGACTCGATCCTCGCCCGCGCCTCGTAGATCGCAGAGAGATCGCTGATGTCGATGTTGGTGACGAACGTGCCCCGGCGGCCGTTGACATCCACGAAGCCGTCGCGTTGCAACCTTAGCAGTGCTTCGCGCACTGGCGTGCGGCCGACGTCGAGCCGGCGCATCAATTCGCTCTCGCGCAGAGGCGTGCCCGGAACCAGCTTTGCCGTGATGATATCCTCCCGCAGTTGCAGGTAGGTGCGTTCCGCCAGTGTCGAACCGGCCTCGGCTTTGTCTGCTTCGTCTTCGGGTGTCCGCGCGTCCATCCACCTATCTCCCTCGTGCCATGCGGCCAGACTTGACCGTCCAGGAATCGCTTGACAACGGATTCTTATAATATACTATTCAATATATTACACATATATTGATCCGATGACAGGGAGGTATCGGTGATGGAAAAGGGCATATTGTCGCTTTCGCTGCTCAAGGCAGGCGTGACCGCCTTGCTCGGTGTCGGGGTCGGATTGCTGGCCGTGGCACAGGCCGCACAGGCTGAAGACCTCGAGACGTTGAAGCCCGGCGTCCTGCAGGTCACGGTCGAACCCTACATGCCCTACACGGCGATGAAGGACGGCAAGCTCGTCGGACTGGATAGCGACATCCTTGCCGCGGTCGCCGACAAGCTGGGTCTCAAGATGGAAATCAACGTCACCGATTTCCCCGGCATGCTGGCTTCGGTGCAGTCGCGGCGCGCGGACATCACCATCGGCGGCATTGCCTGGTCCGATACTCGCCAGAAGGTCGGCCTGTTCACCGATCCGCCTTACTATTCGCCGCCGGCCATGGCCGTTGCCGGCACCGGCAACTATCCGGACGTCAAGAGCCTGGAAGGCAAGGATCTCGGGACCGTCACCGGCTACGTCTGGGCGAAATCGATCGCCCAGGTGCCGAACGCCACCCCGCACACCTATCCATCAGCCGACAGCGTCTTCCAGGATCTCGCGTCGGGTCGGCTGGATGTCGGCTTCCTCGATCCGCTGCTCATCATCTACCAGCAGAAGGAACGGCCGGACATGAAGTTCCGGGTCGAATACCTGACGCCGCCAACGGCCGACGAGGTCAAGGCCCATCCCGACTACCAGTATTTCCAGCCCTACATGACCGGCTTCTACCTGCCGAAAGAGGCGCCCAAGCTGGCCAAGGCGGTCTCGGACCAGATCGACGCCATGTACAAGGATGGGTCGCTGTCGGCGCTGATCACCAAATGGGACGGCGATCCGAAGCAGTTCCTGGTTCCTTCGCCGGAGATGGCCGCCCAACGACGTGGCGTGGATCGCCCTGCGGACTGGTCGCCACCGTCGATCGCGCCGTGAGCACGGAGGCAAGACCATGTCCTCCTTCGGTACGTTCACCGGGTTCCTCCAGGTTCCCTGGGGCGACTACCTGGGCAATCTCGGCGTGGGTCTGCTCCGGACCCTGGCCTACACCGTTGCCAGCTTCGTCGGGGCCGCCGCCCTTGGCCTCGCACTGGCGCTGATGCGCCTCAATAGCCTGCGGCTGGTACGGTTGCCGGCCGCCGTCTACACGGAGATTTTCAAGAACGTTCCGCTGCTCGCGATCATCTTCGTTACCTATTTCGGTCTGCCGTCGGTGGGGATCAAGCTCAGCGTTTTCGCTGCCGGGGTGCTCAGCCTCGTCCTCTTCTACGCCGCCTATCTGTCGGAAATCTTCCGCGCAGCCATCGCCGGCATCCATTCCGGCCAGAACGAGGCGGCACAGGCACTAGGTCTTGGGCGTGGCACCACCTTCGGCCAGGTCATCCTGCCGCAGGCGCTGCGGCTGGCGTTGCCGGGCACGAACACCATGTTCGTCGACCTTCTCAAATCAACGTCCCTCCTGGTGACCATCTCGGCTGCCGAACTGATGACTCAGGCGCAGTTGATCGCGTCCGAGACGTTCCGCGCGCTCGAAGTCTATCTCGTGATCGCGGCCATATATTTCGCGGTCTGCTACCCGGTTTCGCAATGCCTTCTCTTGCTGGAGCGGACCATCCAGGCGGGTGTGCCGCTCTCGCGCGGGCGCCGACGGCGGTTGAAGCTGGCGAAGACATTGCTGGCGGGCGGAGCCTAGAGCCATGACACAGCACATAGTCAATGTGGCGCGCGAAGCGGCATCCGCCGCCAAGCCAGCCGTCACCATCCGCGGCCTGCGCAAGTCCTTCGACGGGAGGCAGGTGCTCGGCGGCATCGATCTCGTCGTGCCGGCTGGCCGGATCGTCAGCATCATCGGCCAGAGCGGCGGCGGCAAGACGACCCTGATGCGCTGCGTCAACCTGCTCGAACAGCCTGACGACGGTGTCATTGAGGTCAATGGCGAGGCGATCTGCGCCAAGGGAGCCGTGACCTGCAAGGATCTCGCCAAGCTGCGCCAGCGCGTCGGCATGGTGTTCCAGCGCTTCAACCTCTTTCCGCATCTGACGGCAGTGGAGAATGTCGTTCTCGCCCAGATGCACGCTGCCGGAATTCGCGAACGCGAAGCGGTCGAGCGCGCCGTCCGCCTGCTGAAGCGCGTAGGCCTCGCGCATCGGGCGACGGCCTATCCGGAGCGCATGTCGGGTGGCGAACAGCAGCGTGTGGCGATCGCCCGAGCGCTGGCCCTCGGACCTACCGTGCTTCTGTTCGACGAGCCGACTTCCGCGCTCGATCCGGAATCGACGGGCGAGGTGCTGCGTGTGATGCGGGAACTGGCGAAGGACGGCATGACCATGATCCTCGTCACCCATGAACTGCCCTTCGCGCGCGAAGTCTCGGACTGGGTGGTCTTCATCGACGGCGGCCGGATCATCGAGCAGGGGACCGCGGCGGACGTATTGGACCAGCCGCGGGAGGCGCGCACGGTAGCCTATGTCGCACGCTACGCGGCGCCCGGCTGAACCGGGCCTCTCGCTGCTGCCCAAACCAGCATCCCGGATCGGCGCATGGCAGCGCGGCTGCCATGATGCGTCGCGAGCGCTTTGGGTGTCTTCCCGTTTGTCCTTTCTGACCCGGTGTTGATGAGATGAGCAGGATCTCTACCGACGTCGCCGTGATCGGCGGCGGGGTTATCGGCCTCGCGATCGCGCTTCGGCTGCGTGCCGACGGACGCGAGGTCGTTGTGATCGAGCCGAACGAACCCGGTGGCGGCGCGTCCTATGGCAATGCAGGCACCATCGCGGACTATGCCGTCATACCGATGGGGACACCGTCCATTCTCCGCAACGTCGTATCCCTGCTCCTCGACGCGAACAGTCCCCTGTCGATCCGCTCTTCTGCCCTGCCGACATTGTTTCCCTGGTTGGCACGGTTCGCCTATGAATCGCTGCCGCATCGATACCGGCGGAACGCCTGCCGGATTGCTGAACTCGTTTCCGGCGCTTCCGCCGCCTGGACGGAGTTCGCGGCGGAAATCGGCGCGTCGGACCTGCTTTCGGCGAAAGGCTGTCTCTACCTCTATGAGACGCAAAGGGCGTTCGAGGCGGCCAGGGCCGACATCGAACTGCGCCGCGGCTTCGGCGTCGCCCAGGACCTTCTCTCGACCGACGAAGTGCTTCGGCTCGAGCCCCGGCTACCGGCCTTCGAGGGAGGCGGCCTGTTCTTTCGGGGTGCGATCAATCTCAGCGATCCGGGCGAGGTGATGCGCCGCCTGTCCGCGGCAGTTCACGGGACGGGTGTCGAATTCATCCGGGCCTCCGCGCAGGAGATCGTGCGTCAGCCGAGCGGGATCCGGATCATCGCCGCGCCGTTCGAGATTGGCGCGCGCTCCACGGTCATCGCCGCCGGCGCCCAGTCGCGACGGCTGGCCGCCCAGATCGGCGACCCGATCCGGCTCGATACGGAGCGCGGCTATCATGTCGAATTCGACATGGCGAACCCGCCGATCGGAAGGCCGGTCTGCCCGACGGCGCACGGCTTCTATCTCTGCCCCATGCAGGGCCGGCTGCGCGTTGCGGGCCTCGTGGAACTCGGGGGCCTGACGGCGCCCGCCAACCCGCGGCTGACAGAAAACCTGGCGGCGAATGCGCGCCGGATTTTCCCTGAACTTGGTGAGTCGAGCCGCACCTGGCTCGGTTTTCGACCGTCGATGCCCGATTCCGTCCCCGTCATCCGGCCATCGAGGGGAGGGCGGGATATCATTCTGGCCTTCGGCCACGGTCATATAGGCCTGACCCTCGCTCCGCGCACCGCCCAATTGGTAAGCTCTATCCTCGCCGCCTAGTTCCAGATCAGGGTGCTCGGCTTCGCAAAGAGGCGAACCGCTGGAAGTCGCGATCCGGAAATTCTTCTAGTCCGGGGGTCGGTTCAGGCAGCGGTGATCGGCAGCACGTGGAAGGGTGGTCATTTGTTTCACGCGCTTTCCTTCGTCCCGTCGGCCGGCCGGTAGCCGAGCAGGCGGAGCGCATTGGCCGCGACCAGAACGGTTGCGCCTGTGTCGGCAAGAATGGCGGGCCAAAGGCCTATGACCTCGTCGAACGCTTCTTCAGCAAACTCAAGCGCTCCCTGCCGTCGCCAGCCGCTTCGAAAAGCACAGCGAAAACTACTTGCTCTCGTCAAACTCGTTTCAGCCCAAATCTGGATGCACTTTACGAGTCGGTGAGCTAGAAAGGGCCGTCGGACGCTCGGAGAGGCGTTCAGGCAGGAGCGCGACCATGATCAAGATGAGCGTCTATTATCCGGCCGATGGCGGCTCGAAGTTCGACCACGACTACTACCGCACTCGCCACATGCCACTGATCCAGGAACGGCTCGGCGATGCCTGCCTGCGCTACGAGATCGATAAGGGCCTTGCGGGTCGCGAACCTGGAAGCGCGCCGGAGTTCGTCGCGGCGTGCCACATCTACTCGCCGACCCTGGGGGCATTCCAGGAGGCGTACGGTCCCCATCGCGCGGAGATCGTCGCGGACGTCGCCAACTATACGGACATCGCGCCCATCGTGCAGATCAGCGAAATCGTTGGAGGGTAGTGGGCTTCGGCGCGTCAGGCGAAGCCGCTGGTTCTGTCGGTAGTCCTCTACATCGTCATTCCGGTCATCGTGGCACAGCTTGTCCGGAGGCGACTGCTCGTCTCTGGCGGCACTCCAGCGCTTTCAACCTTGTTGGCGAAACTCGGCCCTCTGTCGTTGGCCGCACTTCTGTTGACCCTGGTGCTGCTGTTCGGCTTTCAGGGCGAACAGATCATCGCTCAACCCGTCATCATCGCCTTGCTGGCGATCCCGATCCTAATTCAGGTTTATTTCAATTCAGGATTGGCCTATCTGCTGAACCGGGCCGTTGGCGAACGGCATTGCGTGGCGGGGCCGTCCGCCCTGATAGTCGCATCGAACTTCTTTGAATTGGCGGTTGCCGCCGCTATAAGCCTGTTCGGTTTCCATTCCGGAGCAGCACTTGCGACGGTCGTGGGTGTCCTTGTCGAGGTTCCGGTGATGCTGTCGGTGGTCTGGATCGTGAACCGCTCAAAGGGATGGTATGAGCGCGGTGAAAGCCGCACCGTCCCTGTCGAGGCAGAACACTGAAACATGGCCGTTGGGGCGCCTGCAAATCAGCCTCTTGCCCGGCCCCGCTGGCAAGTGATTTCGGCGCTCGGCGTCGTCCAGATATTCGCGTGGGGCAGTTCGTATTACCTGCTCGCCGTCCTTGCTTCCCCGATTGCGGCGGATACCGGATGGCCGCTGGCGTGGATCGTCGGCGCGCTGTCCGTCGGCCTGCTCGCTGCAAGTGTGGTCTCACCGCGCGTAGGCGATGCCATTGGCCAATATGGCGGGAGGCCTGTGCTGGCACTCGCCTGCCTGCTGCTCGCATTCGGCCTTGTCATCCTTGCCGCCGCGCCGACCCTGGGGGTGTTCGTCGTCGGGTGGATGGTTCTCGGGGTTGGCATGGGGGGTGGCCTCTATGATGCAGCGTTCGCCACTCTCGGCGGCTACTACGGGCAGTCCGCTCGATCGGCGATAACCACCCTGACCCTATGGGGCGGTTTTGCCAGCACGGTCTGCTGGCCACTCTCGGCCTTCTTTCTGGAGCACATGGGATGGCGCGGGGCATGCCTGACCTATGCCGCGATCCATCTCGTTGTTTCTCTGCCGCTCGTCTTTTTCGTCCTGCCAGGCAACGGCAAAGCCAAGGCCACTGGCAGCAAGAAGGAAATGCCTGCCGTTGCGCTGCGCGGAAACGAACGGCGCGCCTACCTGACCATCATGGCAATCATGGTGTTGTCGGGCCTGGGCGCCACCATCATATCCGTACATCTGCTGACGCTGCTGCAACAACGTGGCCTCTCACTCGCCGAAGCGGTTGCCCTCGGTGCACTGATCGGTCCGGCTCAAGTGACCGGCCGGATAGGTGAGATGGCGAGCGGCGGAAGGCATCACCCGATCTGGACGCTCGCGGCTGCCTGCGCCCTGACTGCGACGGGCATGACGATGCTCGCGTCCGGCTTTCGAGTCATCGGTCTGTCTCTCCTCCTCTACGGTGCAGGCAATGGCATCTTCTCCATTGCCAAGGGCGCGCTGCCTCTCGCCCTGTTCGGGCCTGCACGATATGCGCCGATCATGGGAAGGCTGGCGCGCCCTGGTCTGGTCGCTCAGGCTGTAGGCCCGACCTTGGGTGCGTTCCTGCTCTCAATCGCGGGAGCCGGCTACGCTCTTACCGTGCTGGCCATTCTCGCCATCCTCAATCTGGCGCTCGTCGCCTTCTTATGGGGACAAACTCGTATTCGGCTTTGAGTTGCTGTCGCAGAATTCTCGCTAAAGCGACAATTCTGCGACGGAGTTTAATCAACCGTCACCGTCCAAGTTTGCTTTCAGAATTACCTTCTCCACATATTGCCGCGATGTGTTGACGTCGGAACGACCGCTTCATTTCGTCTCGTTTTTGTCAGTTGTCGGTCCGCTACCGGCCCCCAGGAAAGTAATCGCTGTGTGCACAGATGGCCGGTCGAGCGACGGCATGCGGGGAGTTGGCAGCATCACCAAGGTACCTGGCGGCGTCGGTTGCTAGACCAGAACAAGGCCCTGCCGCATGGCGGTGGCGATGGCATCGGTACGGTTGGCAGCGCCGAGCTTCACCAGGATCGCCGCGACGTGGAACTTGACCGTGTGGACCGAGATATCGAGCCGGCGGGCGATCACCTTGTTCGGCGCGCCTTCGGCAAGCAGTGCCAGTACCTCCGCTTCGCGCGGCGAAAGATGGATGGGCAGGCTGACCTCACTCTCGTCGGAATCACTGGCTGCGTCGCTGGGCGGACGATCTGAAGCACCTGCCGCCCCTTTGGTGATCCGATAGCCCGCAGCCGCCAGGCGCGCCGCAGCCGCAATGAGAACCGGATCGGCATCGGCACGCAGCGCGGCGGCGATACTGCTATGCGTTATTGGCTCGCCCCCGGGATCGGAGAGCAGAACGATTGGGGTGCCGGTTGGCAGGCTTTTCACAACCGCGATGTCGCTGACAATGGCCACCTCCGCGTGACCGCCGGGGCCAATATCCTCCGATGTGAGCGCAATGATGTCACCCAGCTCGGCAAGCGAGGCGGCAAGACGCTCGCCGCGCCCGCCGTCACCAAGCGCAACCAGTGCCAGAAGGCTTTCGTCGCTATCATGCCTCGCCACCATCGCTTGTGTCCTGTACCGTTCAGGTCAACGGTTTTTCGCCGATGGTGATCGCCACTTCGCGCGCCTCGCCGCCGCGCAACACGCCGAGGGTAACCGAAGCGCCAGCACTGTCCGGTCCCAATCTGCGGATCAACTCGCGCGGCCCGCGCACGGCTTCGCCGTTCCAGGCGGTGACGATATCGCCCAGCACGATGCCGGCGGCCTTGGCCGGCCCATCCTCGTCGAGGCTCATCACGATGGCGCCCTGAACGCCGCCGTGCCGGATCGGCTGCAGCCCGGCGCCGAGATAGCCGCGCGATACATGACCTTTGCTCTTCAGCGCCGCGATCGTGCGCTCGATCGTCTCATAGGGGATGACCAGCGCCCGTCGGCGCGGACCGAAGAGCAAGACCCCGACCAGATGCCCTTTGGCATCCAGCACCGGCCCGCCTTCGAACCGCCCTCCGGCCATGACAGCGAGATTGATGCGGCGGTCGATGACGCCACCTCGCATCGAGCGCCAGGCCGGCCCGACTTCGCCTATCGTGCCAAGTACGGCGAGCGGCGATGCGCCATCACGTCCGGCGGCAACGATCAGGTGGCCGGGGCGCACGGGATCGGCTTTCTCAAGGGCAGGGGAAGCAGCATCCCTTTCTGGTTTCAGCAGCGCGATGCCGGTCGATGGGTCCCGCCCGACCAGTTCGGCGCTCATTGTCTCGCCCGAAGCCAGGGTGAGGTGCTGTTCCTCGTCCGGCTCGACTGCTTCCTCGGCTGTGACATAGAAGCCGTTGCCCCAATGAAAGGCCGTTGCCGTGCGGCCATGTTGGGTTTTGAAGCTGGCGGTCAGTGGCGCCGCCTTTTCGGCAATGCCGGCGACCGCATCGGAAAAGGCGGCAAGATCGAAACTGCTCATCTCTCACTCCTGGGTTCGGGTCCTTCAGGATTCTCGATACCCGGATATGGCCGCAAGGAATGGCGCTTCCTACTCGTCTGACGGCTAGGATCAGCCGTAACTGGCCATCCGGTCAGGTCGCAGTGCGGCTGCGTGCTCCGCACATATAGGCATCCGCTTCCAGCCTTGCATGGAGACCTCATATGGCTCTGCCCGCGCCAGAACCGCAGCCGGACGATGCCCGCCTGCTCGATACCTATTCCGCCACCGTCGCGGACGCCGTCGATCGGATCGGCCCAGCCGTCTGCCGCATCGAACGTATCGCCGACGGCCGCGCCGCCGGACAAGGATCCGGCTTCGTCATCACGCCCGACGGCCTGATCGTCACCAATTTCCACGTTGTCGGCAACGCACGTGCCGTTCGGGTGGCGATGCCGGACGGCATGTCCACGGAAGGCCGCGTGCTCGGCCGCGATCCCGATACCGATATCGCCCTCCTGAGCGCCGATGGGCAGTTTTCCGACATTGCGCCGCTGGGTGACTCGAAGCGCCTGCGCCGCGGCCAGATCGGCATTGCCATCGGCAATCCGCTCGGCTTCGAATGGACGGTGACGACCGGCGTCGTCTCGGCGCTGGGCCGCTCGATGCGCGCTTCGACCGGACGCCTGATCGATGACGTGATCCAGACCGACGCCGCGCTCAATCCCGGCAATTCCGGCGGTCCGCTGGTCTCCTCGGCCGGCGAGGTGATCGGCGTCAACACCGCCATGATCCGTGGTGCGCAGGGCATAGCCTTCGCCGTAGCCTCCAACACCGCCAGCTTCGTCATCACCGAGATCATCCGCTTCGGCCGCGTGCGCCGAGCCTTCATCGGCGTTTCGGCCGATACCGTCGCCCTGTCGCGCCGCGCCGCGCTGCTGTCACAAGTGACAAGCCGGACCGCCGTGCGGCTGCGCTCGATCGAGACGGAAGGACCAGCGGCGAAAGCCGGTCTCAGGGAAGGCGACATCGTCGCGGCAATCGATGGTTACGCCATTGGCGGCGTGGACGACCTGGTGCGCATGCTCACCGCCGAACGGATCGACCGGGAAACGGTGTTCACTGTGGTCGGCCGCTCCGGGGTCAAGCAAGTGGCCGTAACGCCGTCTTCGCGCCGCTGACTTAAGAGTGTCCGCGTAGGCCGGGCCGTAACCAACGCGCAGCCCGCTGTATCTGTCATGGAATCTACGCACGAAACCGGGACGATCAGGGCTTTTCGACGCGCGCGACCTGGTAGGTGCGCATCGTCCGTGTGCGGCCGACCGATACGTACTCGCCAGTCAGGAAACGCTCTTCTCCGAGGCGGAATCCGATCTCGTCGTCGCTTTCGCCCGCTTCGTAATCGAAATACCATTGTCCGCCGGGCTTGCGCCTCAGGCGGCCGATCCGTGCGTCACCTTCCTCGGTGAAACGGCGGACACGGCAGGCCGACTTGTGCTTCCTCCATGTATCGGCATCGAGGCGCCCGTCCTTGTCGAGCGGCACAAGGAGATCGTAGCCCTCGCTGCGCTCTCCCCGCGGATGACCTTGCGCGCGCGCAAGAAGCAGCCTCACGTGACGGAAGTTCGGTGCCAGATCTTTCACTTCAGACATGCGATTTCTCCTTTGGCTCCGATGATGCATGGCAGTGCTCGATCTGCCTTGATCGGCGTCAAACGGGAACAGATCTGGAGGGGCGTAGGGGCCGCCCGCTCAAAACGGGCTCATCCGGCGCAATGTGCCGTCGCGCAAAATGAAATGGCGCCAGCCCGCCACGATCAAGGCCGTCGTCCAGTGAATAGCGATCATCATCTGGGATTAGCGAGCAAGATTTTTACTCGAACTCATCTCGATTCGACGCCGCTTTCCGGTTCTTCAGCCGCTACTCTTCAACATTTCCGGTACGACGCGGAACTCTCTCGCCGCGACTATCCGTAGGTCGGATCGTGAATTGCTCGGATGAAGATCGTGGTGTTTCCATCGATGCCGCGACAGTCGAACCGAGCGGCGATGGGCCTGTGTGGATCCGTGGCAAGCCCGCTGCGAGCCGATCGAGGAATCCTGCTTGGCCGGGCAATATCTTTGCTTCAGCATCCGCCAAGGTGAACCATTGCACGCGATCGATTTCCGGAAATGACCGCATTCTGCTGCTGCCTGGTGGCCATTCCATCTTGAAGGTGTTGCTATTGAGCGTTGCCGGGTCGAAATCGGCCTGGACTGCATAGGCCGTGACGACTTTCCCGCCGCGCTGTTTGATTTCGCCAAGCGGCTCGAGCGGAGCAGTCATTACCCATCCTGTTTCTTCGGTGAATTCGCGCCGCGCGGCCGTTTCGGGCTCCTCGCCTCCCTCATACTCCCCCTTCAAGATCGACCATGTCCCCTCGTCACGGCGGCTCCAGAACGGACCGCCTGGATGTCCAAGAAGGACCTCCAGAGAGTTTTGGCGCCAACGGTATGCAAGGATTCCCGCGCTGCGTCTTGTCATCCGCCCAATCCCGTTTCAGCCGAGGCGTTTGTCGCGCTTCCGACGTTCATTTTCCCTTCAGGCTCCCGATATATGCAAGTATCGCGTCGATCTGATCCGGGTTGGCAATGAATTCCGGCATGTCCGGATGGCCAGTCGAGATGCCTTCGGCTAGCGCCTCCTCCAAATCCTGGAGCGGATACCGCTGCGACAAAGTCCGGAACGGCGGCGCGTCCGGGTGGCGGCTCTCGTCGCTACGCCCGACAGCGTGGCAACGGGCGCAATTGGCTTTTACCAGGGCCTCACCGCGCGAAATACGGGAACCAGCGGCGGCAGGGAAAGCCGTGACCAGCGCCAAGGTCAAGCTGACCGCCCAGGTGGAGAGCTTATGCCGCGGCCGATCCGCGTTCCCCATTGTACTCCTGAATGGATGAAGCTGGTCAGCGAACCTCGGCATACGATCCCCCGATAAAGGCCTCGGCTAAGTTGGAGGGTTGAATGCCGGCGACGGCCTCTTCCGCGAGCTTGATGTGAGGTTCCATGCCCTTGTTGCGGAATAGCCGCAGCTTCTCTCCATCGACAACGGCGACCGTGGTCTCATTGGGCAGTATCATTTTTGTCCTTCGGCTTTTCCGATCCTTTCCGCTTGTCGGCCGTGCCCGCACACAAATCCTTGATTTCGGTCAAGGGTAGGTCCGTGACGAAGCGCGCGGAATTTCTGGCGTCGGGAAGAGCGAGGTTGATCCAGCGCAAGGCGCCGATAGATCGGTCATTGTGAAAGCGAACGAAACCGGAGTCCTGTCGTGACGATACGCAATCTGGAATTCGCTGTCCGCCCGCGGTCGCTCGCCGTCTTCGGCGCTTCGGCGCGCAAGGGCTCGGTCGGCCGGATCGTGATGGAAAACATCGTGGCTGGCGGCTTCGAGGGCGACATCTGGCCGGTCAACCCGAAATATGACGAGGTCGCCGGCCTGCGCTGCTACCACGCCGCCACCGAACTGCCGGCCGCGCCCGACCTCGGCGTCATCGTCACGCCGCCCGCGACGGTGCCGGGCATCGTCGCCGATCTCGGTGCCAGGGGCTGCCGGGCCGCCGTCGTCATCACCGCCGGGTTGACGCGCGAGAACGGCCTCAGGCAGGCGATGCTGGATGCGGCGAAGCCTTACCTTTTCCGCATCATCGGCCCCAATACGGTCGGCCTGATGGTGCCGCCGGCAAGGCTCAATGCCGGCTTCGCACATATGGTGGCCGCGCCGGGCAACATCGCGCTTCTGTCGCAGTCCGGCGCCATCGCCACCTCGCTGATCGACTGGGCGGCCGACAACGGCGTCGGCTTCTCCCACATCGTCTCGCTCGGCGACATGGCGGATGTCGACGTAGGCGACTGGCTGGACTTGCTCGCGGGCGATGCCAAGGCACGCGCCATCGTCATGTATCTGGAGACCGTCACCAATCCGCGCAAGTTCATGTCGGCGGCGCGCGCGGCCGCCCGCATCAAGCCGGTCATCGCGGTGAAGGCGGGCCGGCACAAGGCGGCGGCGAAGGCGGCCGCCACCCATA
>ERZ778020.672-NODE-672-length-51108-cov-5.785772_pt1 | contig 51108 bp, 45 predicted proteins | sample MGYA00375750_ERZ778020 | MGnify/ENA primary metagenome ERZ778020 (study PRJEB29350, sample SAMN05389818) | bioreactor metagenome | isolation source: Ammonium sulfate bioreactor | place: South Africa: University of Cape Town | collected 2014-03-17 ...
GGAACCGCGTGAAGGCGGGCCAGCGTTTGAGCATGTAGTCCATCGCCCGGCTGGTGTCGTTGTGCCGGGACAGGCGCGCACGCTCGGCACGCATCCAAGTTTCCAATGCCTCGACCAGCGGCGCGATCCGCTCCTGCCGCACCGCCAGCCGCGCCTCTGCAGACAGCCCGTTGATGTCGCGCTCGATGGCGAAGATGGCGTCGATCCGACGCACTGCCTCAATGGCGATCGGGGCCTTGGCGACATCGGCCAGCACGTAGAACTTGCGGCGTCCATGCCCCTCCGCTGCCATTCCACGCGCTGCGCGCGCGGAACCTTTGGCAGCTCCGCCCAGCAGGCCGCCTCGGTGACCGGGCCCGGCTTGCGTCCGGCAAAGTAGAGGTCATTGAAGCCGGCATAGGCGTCGGCCTGCAGGACGCCCGCATACGCCGCCAGGTGCTGGCGCGGATGCTCGCCGGTTCGATCGCGCGAGTAGAAGAACATCGCCGCCGGCGGTGCTGGGTCGGCGAACGGCCGGTCGTCGCGGACGTAGGTCCATAATCGACCGGTGATGGTCCGGCTCTTGGCCAGCACCGGCACCGTGGTGTCATCGCCGTGGATCCGCCCACCTGCCAGCACGTGGGCACGGATCAGGGCCACCAGCGGCGCCAGGGCCGCGCTGCAGGCGCCGACCCAATCGCCCAGGGTCGATACGTCGAGGTGTATGTCTTCGCGGGCATAGGCCTCACTCTGCCGGTTCAGCGGCAAATGCTGACCGAACTTGGCCTCCAGGATCATCGCCAGCAGCTCCGGCCCGGCGCGGCCGCGCGCGATCGGGTGGAACGGCGCCGGCGGTTGGGTGATGCTCTCGCAGGTGCGGCAGGTGAATTTCTCCCGCACCGTCTGGATCACCTTCCACTGCCGAGGGATCACCTCCAACGTCTCGGTGACCGCCTCGCCGAGCTTGACTAGCTTGCCATGGCAACAGGGACACTCGGTCGGACCGGGGATCACCACCCGCTCGCGCGGCAGATGCGCCGGCAACGGGCCACGCACCGGCTTGCCCCGGGGGGAGCGGCCCGCGGCGTCGCTGGCCTCCGGGCGCTTGGCCTCCGCTTCTGCGGTGTCCGCCTCCAACTCCTCGAGCTGCAGCTCCAACTGGTCGAGCAACCGCCGGTTGCGCTCCGAGGTCGGGCCGAAGCGGTCGCGCTGCAGCTTGGCGATCAGCAGCTTCAGATGCGTGATCAGCGCCTCGGCGCCGCTGGCCCGCGTCTCCGCCTCGTACCGGGCGGCGCGCTCGGCCAGCAGGGCGGCGCGCAGCGCGTCGATGTCGTCCGGCAGGATGTCGGCGTCCTGGGTCACGCCCGGATTGGATCATACTCGGCGGCGTTTGGGTACTGTCGATGTGCCTATATGCCGTCATGCCGTCCCCGCCGCCGTCGCCAGATCAGCCGGCGGCGTCCGGTCTCCACGTGCGTTGCGGGTTGCGCCAGTCGATCCCGTCCAGCATGTAGCCGAGTTGCGAGGCCGAGATCGCCACGCAGCCATCCGCCGGCGAGTGCCATAGAAACCGCCCTCGTTCCAGCCGCTTGGCATACAGCGACATGCCCAGTCCGTCGTGCCACAGGATCTTCACCAGGTCGCCGCGGCGACCACGGAACACATACAGATCGCCGGCATGAGGATCGCGTTGCAGCACCTGCTGCACCTGCAGCGCCAGCCCGTTCATGCCGCGCCGCATGTCGGTATGCCCGTTGGCCAGCCAGACCCGTACACCGGTCGGTGGCACGATCACCGGCGCAACGCCGTCACCACGCGTCGCAGCGCCGCCAAGCCAACATCACCGCCCACCCGGATGCACGTCCCGTCCGGCAGCACGATCTCGATCTGGCCTGATGCGGCCAAAGCCGCCGCCTGGGTCACGCCCGTTACCTCCGGTACCGCAGCGGAAAGCCGGCGCTGGCCGCGAACAGGCATGTCCGCCGTGATCTGCACAGGCGTGAACATCGGCGTCGGCTCTGGTGCCAGCGAACCCTGGCGCACCTGCCGACACCAGTTCCACAGCAGGCCCCGGCTAACCTCGTGACGGCGGGCCACCTCGGCCACCAAAGCGCCGCCATCGACCTCCGCGACAATCCCCAGCTTCTCGTCCAGCCGCCACCGGCGACGGCGCTCCACCCCGGTGATGATCTCCATCCCGCCATCCGTCCCTGATCTTAACGACGCTCATACGAGCGCCGCTAAGGTCAACCACCCCAGGCAAATTCGGTAGGCGGGGCTCACCGGGCGGATACTATGAAAGCGGGAGTCACCATCTCAGGATACGGGATTTTGAGACCATCTGCGACCCGCTCGCGGCCACCCACTTCGGCGCCACGTCGGCGGCGGCTCGCGCCAGTTACCGATGACCTCAACCCTTGGTTCTCATCCCCCAGTGCTTCCGACCGCTGCACGTCAGACACGCTCATCTGGCCGAACTTAGCCTTCCATGCACAGATCGTCCCTTCCGAAACAACCTGCTTCCGCGCCAACCCGCCCACCTTCGCCCCGGCATCGTTCGCCCGCAGAATCGCGACGATCTGCCCTTCCGAAAATCTCGCCCACCTCATCGGCTCGTCCCCGCTTTGGGCGGACTTTTACGCCGCCTGGAGGAAATACTCTGTGGGAAAGTCATCATGCCCCGGGTTTATCTATGTGTCGGTAGGCGGATAACGTACACCGCCATCAAATAAACAGATATATATCATCTGCATGACCTTGAGAGAAGGTCATGATCAATTACAGGGAATATACCACAGATGAACCTTCATCGATGGCCTGCTATCAAACGTAGCGCCATCCACACACACTGCGATAACTCCAACACTTTGATACGAACGATTTTGCGCAAGGGTCCATGCGACGGTCCTGGCGAATTTGCTGCAGAACTTAGCCTCGGTGATATCGCGCATTTTGCGGGTGCCGATCTTGCGTTGCGTTGCAGTCAATCGTTTGACTGGAAGAATATCGACCTTCGCCGGACTATTATTGGTATCATTGTTCTATGGATTCAGCGGGCATATCCCAACATGGATGACCTTGCTGTTATGAGAGATATTGCAGCATTAGACGGTTGGTCGAAAGGAGAAGTGACTCCTGATTTGACTGATCGAGGCGATGCGCTGTCGAAGGCGGTTACCGCGATGTCTCCAGAACCGCCGCATACCTCAGACGAGATCGCGATTATGCAAATTTGGATGCTTATGCAAGTGGCATTAGAAAACAAGATCGCGGTATGTCGGTGGACCAATTATGGGGCAGCTTCTGTTGCCATTGTCGGATCACAATTGATCTCTGACGCCCGGAATGATCTTGAAGAAACGGCAAGACAGATCCAGGATATTGTGGAGCGGTTTCCTCGGACATAACAATACGACATAAAGCGATATCTACACCTCCGTATCCGATCCTTCGGTCTCAATAGAACGGAGGCGTGCGGAAGGTGACTTCGCCTCCGCAGCTCCAATCTATCGGCGCTGTATCCTGGCGGTTTTCGCTGAGAGCTGACCCGCGCGGGGGTGTGACGCTGCAGATCGTCCGCGACTAGGTGGTGAAGTTCAATGCGGCCGGACCTGACGGTTTGGTTGGTCGCAAGGCGCCTGGCCGGCCGTCCCGCTTGGCGCTGCTTCTGGAGTTTGCTGAACAGGCGGTCCCAACGCGTCTCGAATTCGCAGCTGGCATCGGCACCGCAGGCGTGGGCATCGAGCACCTAGCCGACGGCGAAGCCCCCCGCCATCAGATCTCCTTGCGGCATGTGATGGGCGCGGTGCGTGACGATGGCACGCTGCCGCTGCTCTTCGCGCGCAGCGAAGCAATTCAGCGTACGAACCGCATTCGCCCGAGGCTCAAAGTGCCTCGATCGAATATTCGGGCGTGCCATTCCAGATGAGCTTCCAGCCCGCCCCGGGGCGAACGTTCTGAATGATGCCGGGGTCGAAAGCCACGAAGCAGCGTCCGCCTGCGCGCCGAACCGACGGATAGAGAAGACCGCGATATTCTTTCTGGCGAAGTGTCAGAGCCAGCGCCTGACCTTGAGGATATCCCAGCGTCGGATCGGCATTCAGGGCAGGGTGGACCGGAGCGTCCGCGAGATCGGGGAAATCGCCAATGAAGTCGGCCAGAAGCTCGATGTAGCGCGCTTCGTCCCTGTAGATGCCGACGTAGCCAAGCTCTCGGCCCCGGTGAAACCCGACTTCCTCGGCCGAGGTGATCACGTCGTAGCTGCAGTACCAAGCTCCGCGATCACCGCTGTTGAATCGGTTTCCGGTCGGTCGGGTATAGGTGAACGCCGCATTGATGTGACTTTGGCCGTAGACCTTCAGATCATGCGCGCGACGGGCAAAGACCAGTTCACGCCGATCCAGAGCAATGCTGCCCTCCCTTTCGGCCACCAGACGCGCGCTGGTTTGGCCCTCCAATTCGGCGAGAATGGCGGCCTCCTCATCCGTATCTACAAGTCCGCGCAGGACCGGGGGCTTGTGATGGGTTTCCGATATGAGCCGGACCAGCCCGCGATCGTTGATCGACGTGATCTTCAAACGCCACCTCGCAAGGCGTCGACGAAACCCCGCACACGAAGGATTTTCGGCAGGCCCCCGGCGATCATGGCGTCGAGTGGACGCTGACCAGCAAACTCGGGCCCTTTGTTCGGAAGCTTGATCCATTGCCCCGATATCGGTGTATTGAAGAAGAGTTCCAACGACTTGAAAAGACCGATCAGGCCGCTCAGCCGCAGCATCTGATCGCGCGTCAAGACACCGGAGTAGCCCGGCCGCTTGGCGCGCTTCCAGGTGCTTTCGGTCATGTCGACAAGAAACGCGGCCTCCGGACCCGTAAGAGACCACGCTTCGGCAATTCTGCTGAAGGCTTTCAGAGCAACCGACTGGACATCGTTGTGGGAGCGTTCCTTGACAGCGCTTTCCATGGGGCTCTCTCCTCTCGAGAGATCAAAATAGGGTCATATGGCCAAAACTACAAGGTCAAATGAACCGCACCGGACGTCAACTTGAAGAAAGCCAGTTCGTCGCGATCAGTCCCGGTACGCTGTTATGCACGCGCGCCGCATCCCGCGCGAGATCCAGGGGGCTGACCTCATCCTGATTGATCCTCGCCCCACGCCCAACCGCTACCGGTCCACTTCGGAATGCGTGTCATAGTGCACTTGGTGAAAAACACACTGAGGCGCAAAGTGGCGGTATCGCCCGGAATTTACTAGTCGCCCCTCCAAAATCAAGCTAGCTTAAGCTGGAATTTCGGAGTGCGGCCGCCATGCATATCGGAGCGTTCGAGGCGAAGAACAAGCTCGGGCACCTGCTCGACCTGGTTGAGGCGGGGGAGGTGGTCACCATCACGCGGCACGGCAAGGAGGTCGCGCGGTTGGTGCCGGCGCGGCCTGGCCATAGCCGGGACGAAGCGCGGGCGGCGATCGAGCGCATCCGAGACCGGGCATCTCGGCTGAAGCTCGGGCAATTCGATTGGGCCGAGTGGAAGTCCTACCGGGACGAGGGTCGCCCGTGAGCCTGGTGCTCGACAGTTCGGTTACCCTGGCCTGGGTCTTCGGCGACGAAACCACCGCGACAATCCGACAAGTGTTTGAAAGCATAGCCGAGAACGGCGCTGTCGTGCCTAGCCTGTGGTGGTTAGAGGTCGCCAACAGCCTGACTGTCGCGGTGCGCAGGAAGCGTATCAATACCGAACTGCGTCGGGCGGCGCTGGATGACCTGGCGCTGCTCGACATCAGCACTGACCAGCAGACAGCGTCGCAGGCGTGGTCGGAAACGTTGAGACTGGCCGACCAGCACCACCTGACCCTCTATGATGCGGCCTACCTGGAATTGGCCAGGCGCAGGGGGTTGCCGCTCGCCACATTAGATCAGGCATTGAGGGCGGCGGCCATCAGCGCGAGCGTATCTCTGCTAGGAGCGTAGTGACCGGCAGAGGGTCGGCCGTGCCCCATTCCCTCGCTGTCGATCGGCGTGGGGTTCGGATGCAGGTCGGCATTCCAAGCCATTGATAACGCTATTGACCGTGAGGTCCCGCGCTCGAGCTGACTCACAAACGCCGCCGGTCCGAAGCCGCCCAGAACTTTCCGCTCCATTGCAATCTGGCCCCTTTTCAGGCAGCCCCTGCCCTGCCCGCGCCTCCCCGCCTGCTGGTTGTCTCTTCGGTCACGATCCCCGGCAATCAGTCGCCGAGCTTGAATTGAACAAAGGCACAACGAACATAGAGGGGAGGGAAAGAACTCGACGGGTGGCAGGCGCATCGCCGTCCGCCGCCGCGAGGGACCGGCATTTGGCCTCGCGCTGCGGGCGCCCTTGCGCCGGCGGTCCGGGACGCCCCGCGCGGGAGAGGTCCTCCCGCTACACGGGGGATGAATCCCCAACCAACAAGAACCCACCAGGCCGACCTTCGGAGCGGCAATCCCCGCACCCTCCAGATCAATCCGACCAACCCCCGCCGCACACCGGTGCCGCCGGCAATGGACGAGAAACCGGTCGCGCCGATCAGGGCCATCGGCGGTGTGCTCGCGCGCCCGCCCGTCGCCTCCGCGCGCAAGGCACATCCGTTGTCGTTCGGGATCTTTGAGCAGTTGTGAAGGAAGTCGTAGCTGGGTGCCGACTGGCAAGTAGCACCCAGCTACAAGAACGCGTGTCAAGTAGCGCGAGTCCAGACGTCGATCGGCGCGACACGCCATTGATCTAGCGATCTTTCCCGATCTCCCAAACGAGCGCTTGTTCACATCCGCGTAACCCGGGGCAGTTCAGGTCACAACTGAGATGCACTATAGTCGCGCACCCTTTTAGGTGCATTCCCTTTGGAGAATTCCTTGGCCAGATACGACCCCCACTCTATGGCTGCTCGGTAATCCGTTTGAAATCGCTGCTGCTGCACGAGGTGAACGTGTCCCACCGCTATGCCGGAAGGACGCCGGATCATGATGCCGCCATTTTCACTCTGTCCCGCGGGGTCTTGCCTGCATTGATGAACCAGTGCGGGTGGACCATTCGTGATCCGGGACCATATCTCTGCTGCCTTAGCCCAGACTCCCATAGGGTTTTGGACTCGAGAGCCGTTCAGCAGCAGCACCACATGATAGTGCGGCGCATCGCTGCTCCACTGCTCGCGTGCCCAAATGTAGTGAATTGCGATGCCGTGGTCTGTGTAGTAGCTCGTCAAAGCCCTTACGAACCGAGAAATCTCGACGTTCAGTCCCTGATGAACGGTTCCGCCGGGGAAGCGCAAGTCAAACCGCACGAAAAACACTTTGCAGTGCCGCTTTATCATGAGATCTATGCGCTGCGTTATACAGTTAATTATTTGCGGTATGTATGTGTATTGCTCTAGCATGATGTTTATTCCTATTGATTTGTGTCCATAGGATAGTAGGCACCTAATTACTATTATAAAGGTATTACTAAAAGACCCACACAAATCGCTGAAATGACATCAGCAAATTCAGACGTTTTGTGGCGAACAATGATGATGTTGCGGGAATTTTACGACCCGCGACTTAAGTAGTTGCGTACCGCCGATTAACTAATTTCGCCGTCGCTCATTTTGCATGGGACACATTTATCTTGGTGATATCACGGGCATCGCAATCTGCAATAACAGCTTCGATCGTATACCCGGTAGGTAAGAGGCTCCGAAGGGCTGTGTGTGCATCGAAGAGTTAGGCCCGTCTGCCAAATTAAGCTTCGCTGAGAACCAAGAAGCCACCAGGTTCATTATTCTTGGCCTACCGAAATACGCCAATCGCGAGACGATCGGGCGCCACTGTCTTGATCTGATGGCAGCCAAATTCGAGGACTTGGCCGCCTACGTCCGCGTGGGCATCCCTCGGCGGAAGTGCGCCAGGCACCCCATCGTTTCACCGGAACCCGTCACCCGGAATTGCTGCCTTCTTTCGTCAAGTCCGAAGATGAGATTAGACTATGGCACACGGATCGACGCGCGCCGTGCATTTGACGTCAGTGACTGTCAGGCCCTACCCTATCGACACTCCTCAAATGGAATTCGAGCGTTTTGACAGGAGCCGCGCCGGACATCTGATCTATGATAGGGGCGCCGATATCTTATAGGTTCTATGGATATATATCTTCTTATCAGATATTTCCGACGGATTCATGTCAACTAGGGATACCTTCCCCGTTAACTTCAGCGATCTCAGGTTGCTGGCTCTTCCATTCAGTCGAGCTTGGGCGCCACGCCAAACGACGCTATAGTCCTCATGCACACTTGGAGCCCATCCAATGACCGGGCATGCCCGAAATCTGATGACGGCAAATGCGTTCTACGCCTGGCTCGCGGACCAGGAGGATGGGAAGTTTGAGCTGGTTGGCGGCGAACCGCGGATGCTGGCTGGAGCCAACCGCCGGCATGACCGCATCGCCGTCAATGCCTTGGGGCTTCTCGGCAACGCCCTGGTCGGGCATTCCTGCCAGCCATTCACCTCGAACATCCATATCCGTATCCCGAACGGAAACCTGCGTCATGCTGACGTCGGTGTCGAGTGCGGCCGCCCGCCGGATGACTCCATGGAGGCCGATTGTCCATTCCTCGTGATGGAGATCCTGTCTCCGAGGGTGCCGGCGTTTGATCGCAACGACAAGCTAGAAGAGTACAAGTCGATCGAGCCGCTCGGCTATATCCTTCTGGTCGACCCAGATTATCCGCAGGTGCGTCTCTATAGTCGCGATCGTGTTGGCCCGTGGACAAGCCAGCGCCTCGAAGGTCTGGAAGCTGTGATCGCATTCGAAAAACTCCCCGTTCGTCTTCTACTAAGCGAGCTCTACGACAGGCTCGAGTTCCGACCGCGGCCGATGCTCGTGGATCCGAACGGTCAGTCAAAGTTCGGCATCTGACGGATCAACCATGAAAGATTAACCGTTCATGCGGATTCTAACGATGCCGCCCGCCCTTCCGAGGTGATCGCGCCCGGCATTCCGCGATGATGCCACCCAGGGCACGGACCGGTTTGTGAATTTTCGTTGGCTTTAGGTTTCCTCCTTTTGGAGGGATCTATGCCGACGGAGAGGATCGCGATGCGCCGGGTGCGCGAGATACTGAGATTGAGCCGGGACGCCGGCCTGGCGACGCGCGAGGTGGCGCGGCTGACGGAAGTGGCGCCATCGACACTGCGGGAGATGTTCCGGCGCTTCGAGGGGTCCGGGCTGCCGTGGCCGCTTCCCCCGGACATGGCCGACGCCGATCCGCAGATCGCGTCTTTATGGCGAGGCCGGAACCAGGCAAGGCCACCGCCGGCGGACGGAGCCCTACTGGGCGGCGTTGTACCGCGAATTGAAGCGCAAGCACGTGACCCAGCAGATCCTGTGGGACGAATACATCGACGCCAACTCGGACCGTTAGTCCGTCGTCTTGTCATGCATAATGTCAGGCTTATTGTCACGTGTATTATTACGCGTATTGGCAAGCTTATTGTCATGCGTATTGGCGAGCGTATTGGCTGGTTTATTGGCAGGTGTATTGGCAGGTGTATTGTCATGCTTATTGTCTCGGTATTATACCGCGCATTGTCCTGACGATTGTCTCGCTTCCTACGTTGGCTTCGTTCGAAAAGGGGAGGTAGGCACAATGATGGGGTGCGCTCCCGCTCCATGGCACACGAGCCCTGCTCGGAGAACCGCCGGATGGTAACGCTTATGGTGCACCCGCCGGCAGGGCCATGTGGCAGCCTAAAGCAGCGGATAGCCACAAGCACCCCGATCGGTGGAACGATCACCGACGTAGCGCCGCTCACACGCGGCGCAGCGCCGGAGGGCCGACGTCCTCACCCGCCCGAATGTGAGTGTGATACGGCCACTCGAACTTGATCCGGTCAGAGGTGACGGACGTTACCGTCCGGCTCGTACGCGGCACCGTGGCGGAAATCTGGCGCTGGCCGCGAACTGCCGTGTCCGCCGCGATCTGCACCGGCGTGAACATCGGCGTCGGCTCCGATGCCAGCTAACTCTGGCGCGCTTGCCGACTGCAGTTCCAGAGCAGACCCCGACCCACCCCGTGACGGCGAGCCATCTCGGCCAGGAAAGCGCTATCATCGCCTTCCCCGACAATCCGCGGCTTCTTATCCAGCCGCTCAACGCCAGATCTGAACGACGCTCGTATGAGCGTCGTTCAGATCACTCCAGGGGGTCCGACTGAAGAGGCCGATACCATCTCACAGCAGTGGATTTACAAGGAACCAGGGGGACGGCCGTTTGCAAAAGTATTCCATCACGGGTTCGGGACATTCATAGATATAGCGAGCGCCGACTAAGATTTTCAACGCATCTGCAACACCTTCGCCGTCGCCGGATGGCCCGCGCAAACGCTTCCGTGCAGCCCGTACAGCATCACGCTGGCCAAACTCTGTCAGGCTGTTCCGACGGATCCAATTCACCAGCTTTCGCGCACACCTCTGCGCCGCAGTTACATGCATCGAATTGAACAAATGAGCTGGGTCTGATTCGATCAGGCGGTCTGGTTCCGATGGCTGCGTCGTCCAAGCCTTTCTAGGGCGGCGACCCCATCGATCCACCGCCTTCCGTTTCATCTCCGCCAGCACGGTGGGCTCGATCTGCCATTCGCAGTTGACATTTGGTACAACGCGGGGGCTGGCAGCGAGTTGCTCGAGAGGCGGATGAAGTCTAGAGGCTTCATCAAGTAGGAAAGGAATCGCAAATACGCCTGCCTCCACGAGTGTATTTTCAACTTTGGCAATCGGGCGGTACGAAACCTGGAGGCCGAATCCGGCCGCGTGCACCGACAATCTAGTGGCCGCTTCTTCATAAAGCTCGCTTAAAAAAAATGCTCCCTCCTGCATTGCAAAAGCACCGGACGAAATGGAGATGCCGATAACAAGAGACGAAATGTATGTACAACGGCAATTTGGATTTTCCGCATCAAACACGGATGACAATAAATCTTTCGCAGTTACTGCGTAGTTATTTGTCTTGAATTCTTGTGCTTCGTCTTTATCCGCCACCAGAATGTGACAATCTCCGACGCAATAGGCTTTTCCGTCGATGACGGCGCGGTGAAATGTCAAGCTGTTCATATGGTTAGCCCCGCACTTCTCGACCGCCCATGCACGTGCCTTCGCGGTGTCCGGAATCAAGCCCGGTCGGTCCCCGGAGTCATAGTAGAGCCGGAATCGCGGCGCTTGATTTAGGATCTTTTGCTGCGCGCATGATATAGTGGTCGTCGTCATCTACTAATCCTTCTAATGCGCTGTACACACTCATCGATTGCGGCTGAAGCAATATCGACGGGTTCGGACTCAGTACGAGGACCCGAGAAGCCTGGCATGGCAGTTCCCGAACCAAAATCCACGTAATGTTGAAGCTTAACGACCCGGGATAACAAGCACTCTGAATATTGACCGCAGCCGCTGATCTTTATTGACGCTCACCGCTCATCATGACCGTCGCGCTACACTTACGCCGGTTTTCTGTTCCGCTCAGCCGTACAGGTTGGTTGCGCACCCGGAGCGTCAAGGCATTCTGATAATTGTGACTGCGATGGTCGGGATCAGCCGCTACACTGTGGCGGAGTATCTGCGCCGCGCCGGCGTGGCGGGCATTACCTGGCCGGTTCCCACGGAGTTGGACGACGCGGCGCTGGAGCGCCAGTTGTTCAGCCCACCCTTCGCCGGGGGGGAGCCGGCCCGGCTGCAGCCTGACTGGCCTCGGATACACGCCGAGCTGCGGCGACCCGGGGTGGTGTGCTAAGCGTATCGGACCGGGCAGCCGCAGGGCTGCGGCGACTGCCGGTTCTGCTACCTGCAGGCCGCTTGGCGCGGCCGATTGTCGCCGACGATGCGCCAGACCCACCCGGCCGGCGAACGGCTGTTCGTCGACTATGCCAGGCAGACCGTGGAGCTGATCGACGGCGCCACCGGCGGGCTGCACCAAGCGTAGATCTCTGTGGCAGCCCTGACGGCAGCCAACTTTATCTACGCCGAGGCGCGCTGGACCTAGGCGCTGGACTCGCGCGCTGACCTGACGCAGATCGGGCGCGCTTTCCCAGCGCGAAACTGTCGGCTGCGAACACGGATCGCGGCCGCTGTCCGGCAGGCGCCCACAGGCGAGCTTGAAGCCCGGATCGGTGTACAGATGATCGAGGTCATGGCCATCTTCATAGCGGCAGGCAAAGGCGAGCATGCAGGCGCGCAGGATGTCGGCGACGCTATGCGTCACAAACGCTGGATTGCGCGGGTCGCCGATTAGCGGCGCCGGCCTGGCAGCGATGTCGATGGAGGCCTTGATGGCGGCGAGCAACATCACTCCGCCATTTGACGTCATGGGTCCCCCATCGAATGCGGCGGTGACTTTCCTGCGATGGACGGATGGCAGCGGGAACGGCATCAGGGTATTTTCGAGCATGGCGGGTATGGCAGCGTCCAATTTGACAAAGTTTGGCATCGACACCCAATATTCTGCGTCAAATCCGACGCATACGCCACACCCGCCAACGAATCCCCGGCATGCACTGAACAAGGCGGGTTGGGTTGTCTGAAAATCTGGCGGCTGTCGCTGTGGCCTTTACCGTTGGTAATCTATTAGCCAGGAACTTCGTGGAGTTGCATTAGTAAACCTGCTAAATTCCACAGGATAACATTCGCCAAGTGACTGGTATTTCGAAGTGCTGAATTTCCTCTACCTCGGTAAAGTCCACACCTGCCGGCGACAACCCTTTCATCGAGACCGTTCTCACTGGCGGACCTCTAGCGGCTCGTGTCTCTAATTCTCGGTAAAGTCCACACCGTCCTCGGGTGGCTGCTTGACAGAGAGCACTGATTGGGTAGCGAGGCATGAGGGCGGCGTCAGAAGCGCAGTTTTCAACGTCCTGGGCTGCGGGAGCGGCGGTCACGCTGGCGTTCAATCAGGCCTCGCGCGGCGGCCTTCATCCCCATCGAGGCGATCATCTGGTTGCGGGGACCGAATTCATGCATCGGGTCGATCGACGGGCGTCCACCCGTTCTGGTTGGCTGGACCATGCCGGGGCAACGAGCGCGCCACGAGGGCGCCATCCGAAACATCGGCCCTCACCCCCGAACCACCGGAGAGAGCTGCCTGCGACACGAGCGCGGCTCCGGTTACTCCGGCGTGCTACGATCCATCGGGTGGAAGCAAGGGAAGCGCACGTGCCGTGACGGCCGCACGAGACCAAAGCCGGGTTCTCACCCTTTCCAGCTCTCGAGCGTAAAAGGGACATCTCCGACCGTCCCGAAGGCCGATACGGGCCGAGGGAATAGCCAGGCCAAACAATTCCCTGCTTCTTGGGGCGCAGCGTGGAGCGGCTAGTCTTCACTGATGCCACACGGCAACACACTGCGCGGGCAGGCGGCTGGCCCCTCGATATGGGGCAGCCAGGTGAAGGGCAGACGTATCCCCGAGCTTCCGCGCGCCCTTCGGCAGGGCAGGGACCGCGGAGGCGAAGACGTGTACTGACGGCGGTTGGCCTCTTGACCTATATTGATGTCCAATGATCACCAAGCCGGTAGTGCTCTGAAGGTAGTCCCTTAATTTTGAGCGATGCAGCCGAATTTTGATCCGAAATAGAAATTTCTCCAATCGAGTGTGAGTTATAATTTATGAGCCATGATCTCGGAGTACGTTCCGGAGGTCATGTGGGCCTATCCCCGCGGGTGCGGGGGAACCTCGGTGATCCAGGACAACCCCGACTTCAAGCTGGGCCTATCCCCGCGGGTGCGGGGGAACCCTGGACCTGGTCAAAAAGTACGCGGTGCTCCGGGGCATATCCCCGCGGGTGCGGGGGAACCTAGCCCATGCGGACGGTCCTTTCGTCGGCGGGGGGCCTATCCCCACGGGTGCGGGGGAACCCTGCATAAAATTGCCGCGTGTTCGCCGTATGCGGGCCTATCCCCGCGGGTGCGGGGGAACCTCCGTGACGATGCCGATCTTGCATATTGGATCGGACCTATCCCCGCGGGTGCGGGGGAACCATGCCGTCGGGCATGCGGGGCTCCTGGCTTGGGGGCCTATCCCCGCGGGTGCGGGGGAACCGCCTTTTTGACCAGTTTCAGGGCGTTCTTGTAGGGCCTATCCCCGCGGGTGCGGGGGAACCCGCTATAGACAACAGCAGTCGCCCCGGTGCTGGGGCCTATCCCCGCGGGTGCGGGGGAACCGACTCCACATGTTTATGAACTCTTCGTGAGTAGGGCCTATCCCCGCGGGTGCGGGGGAACCGGTATGACCATGCTGTGGGGTGCCGTCTTTGGGGGCCTATCCCCGCGGGTGCGGGGGAACCGCTTTGGCGCCCGATATTGTCGCAGAAAGGTAGGGCCTATCCCCGCGGGTGCGGGGGAACCTCCTCCGGCGCGGCTCATGGGGCCGCTTCGCCGGGCCTATCCCCGCGGGTGCGGGGGAACCATTGTCGGCTATCTGCTGGAGCAGCCTGCTAAGGGCCTATCCCCGCGGGTGCGGGGGAACCTGCGCCTGGTGATCGATGAAATGGTAAGTCGCGGGCCTATCCCCGCGGGTGCGGGGGAACCTGGCATCGGGCTCGATGAGCTTGCCGAGGTCAGGGCCTATCCCCGCGGGTGCGGGGGAACCGACCGGGATCAGCAACCTACTCGGCCCGGCTGGGGCCTATCCCCGCGGGTGCGGGGGAACCCTGAGCGGCCCGCACCGCCTTCTGGATCACCAGGGCCTATCCCCGCGGGTGCGGGGGAACCCCTGTTCACATCCTTTTGCAGCTACAGCACCAGGGCCTATCCCCGCGGGTGCGGGGGAACCGCTCGACCATGATCCGACGCAGCTCGGCGTTGGGGCCTATCCCCGCGGGTGCGGGGGAACCCACTGCACGGTGCTGGTCGCCGCCACGGTCGAGGGCCTATCCCCGCGGGTGCGGGGGAACCAAGACGCTGCCGATCACTGTTCAGCCGCAGGAGGGCCTATCCCCGCGGGTGCGGGGGAACCCGCTGGGACGCGGGTTCGGTTCCAACTGACCAGGGCCTATCCCCGCGGGTGCGGGGGAACCGGCACCGGCACCTACCATGCCACCCCCAACTCGGGCCTATCCCCGCGGGTGCGGGGGAACCCCTGTCTATTAAGATATTGCCAACATTCACAATGTCAAAGATCAAACGACTGGTGGCGCGCGCCGAGGCCTCACAGTTGACGGCGAACAAGCAGCATCGCGTCGTGCGACACGATGTCCTTTGCGGGCTCACCGAGGGTTGCCAGCCCGAGCCCACCATTCGCCGCCGTGTCCGCCCAAGCGAGCACGATACTGCCGCGACGCAACTGACTATGCCACTCCATCACGACGGCCCAGATCCGCTGCCGGACCCCGGCACTCATCCGGGGATGGGCGTACACGCCTGGCGCAAGCTCCAGCATCGCCGAGCCGAGAAAGCCACGATAACGCGCCTCCACGTCGCGCGTGACGATCATCACCATCGGCATCAGCCCGCCTCGGACGCACCGAGCCGCAGCAGGGACTTGATTCGATCGATCATGGTGGGGATCACTTGTCGCTCGCGAAAGACGCGTGCCGCCCTGCGCCGCACCAGGCGTTCGACCGGGTCGCCCTTGGCTAGGGATTCCTTGGCAGCGCCGAAGGCGATATCGAGCGTGATGTCGTGGCGATTGAGGTCGGCGATGTCGAGCACGAAGGCTTGGCCAGAATCTTCGTGGACGAAGCCGATCTGTGGGATCGCCGCCAGTGCTGCGACCGCGACGGAAGCGGCTGCCGTCATCGTGGTCGCCGCGTGATTGATCGCCTGATTAGCAATGTCCCCGACCGTCGGGTTCGCGCGATCGTAGTGGCGACCGCGCCACGCGACGCCGAAACGTGCCGCGGCGAGTGCGTAGCTCTGTTTGATGCGTGCCCCCTCCTGCCCACGGAGGACCTCGATGTCGCGGGTGCGGACGATCTCGCCGAAGCGGATGGCGAACATGGCGCGCGCCACCTCCATGCGCGAGCTCGGGTCGGCCCACAGCCGGATCTGGGCGCGGGCGGCCTCGGAACTGTCTGGCAACAGCGGCGGCGCTGTGTAGAACCGCACGGCGCCCTCGCCGATCGCTGCCAGGGCGCAGCCGTGACGGGCCAACAGACGCAGCGCGTCATGGGTCACGCTGGACCCTGGGCCCAGCAGCACGATTGAAACGGACTGATGCGGGATTTGGTAGTCGCCGGCTGCCAGCTCGCCGCCGCCGGCGGTGACGAAGCGCAGGCAGCCATCCTCCACTTCCAGCCGCCCGCGGTCGAGCCAGACGAGGCCGTGGCGGTCCGCATGTGGGATGCGGGCCTTCTCCAGGCCGAGGCGCCCACTCAGCATCCGGCCCTGGCGCGCGGACGCAGCAGCAGCATCCCAAAGCCGTAGGCGCGGTGCCGACCGACGCCATTTTCGAGCAGCGCGGCGAAGCGGACGGGGTCTGTGATGGACAGTTCGCCCTGCAGGACGGCGTCCGGCCCCTCCGGGGCGGCGCGCTGTCGGGCGACGCGGGTACGGGCGAAGCGGGTCAGCACAGCTTCTCCCTCCAACCGTGCCGCGCCGTCGAGGCGGGCGGCGAACCAGGCGGAGTAGACTGTCTCGCGCTTCAGCCCCTCCCCTTCCGGCGGTCCTCCGGGGTAGCGGCGCAGGGCTTCGATGAGGAAAACGTCGACTTCCGCGCCGGCGGCAAAGGGCCGGTTGCCGGCGACGGGCATGGGTTTGAGCAGGCGGCTGACGGGGCGCAGGCGGACCTCGAAGCCGAGGCGCCGGCCGCTGCGCCAGTCGGTCGGCATAGGCTTCTCCGCGAGGCTGGTCACCTCACAGACCGCGAGGGCCTCCGGCAAGGCGGTGGCATGCGCCTCGTCCAGCAGTTCCTGGCGCGAGCTGCGTGTGTAGGCATAGAGCTGGGCGGCGGCGCCGCGCGGTGCGGGGATCAGGCGGAAGGGCTGCAGCCGTCCCTTGCCGAACGTCTCCGCCAGCAGGTGATGCAGCGCGCGGCCCTCGTCGAAATTGGCGCCGCGCAGCGCGCCGCCGGGGCCGCGCCGGTCGGCCCAGCCGTAGTTGCGCACTGCCGCCCATCGAGCCAACGCATCGCGGTCCACCGGCAGGCGAATCAGCGAGAGCCCGCTCATGGCAGCACCGTCAGTGCGCCCTCGACCACCAGCCGGTCGCCGCCATGCAACCCCGTTTCCCAGTTCCGCAGGTCGGGCAGGGCGACTACGCGGGCCACGTCGTCGCCGGTCTGCGGGCCCTCCGAGGCGGGCCACAGCGCACGCGTCCGGTGCAGCTCAATGCGTGGCGCGGCGCAGAGCGCATCATAGGCGGTGGCGGCGATGATCTCGCCCCGCTGGATCAGCCCGCTGGGAAGGCACGGCTTGCGACCGATGAAGAGCGGACGGGCGGGCCGGTCGAGTGCCGCGGCGAGGGCGGCGAGGTCTGGCATCGTGTCGGCCGGGTCGAGCCGCAGGACGACGGTGATGCAGGCATCGACATGATAGTCGCGCTGGCGGCGATGCGGCGCGCTGTAGCTGGCACCGTCGCGGCCCTCCGGGCGTCCCCATGTGGTCCAGCCGCGATCGTTCTTTCCGAGCTGGACGTTATGTGTGTCGGTCAGCACGCCGGCCGGGTTCTCCCGGTCGCGCCGGACCGCGAACACCAGCCGGTCCTGCAGGGACTGATGGGCCGCCCGGTCGGTGCGCTGCCAGCCCAGCGCGTTCGCGAGCAGGCCGGTCAGCATGGAGGCGGCGGGGAAGTCGCGCGTGACGCCGATCGCATCGATGGCGACCCCGCCGAATGCCACAAGCGGCGCTTCCAGCCGCAGCACGAGCCAGCGCTGCGTCCCGCTCATGGTGCGTCCTGCACTCGGGCGGCCGCCCAGGTGGCGAGTTCCGCGATCGAGGCGGGAGCCAGAAAGCGGCGTGCCTCGCCGGTGGAATAGGCCGTGTCGAAGCTGCGGAGTGTCGCCGCGAGGGCATCGGCCGCCGCGTCTAGATTCGGCCGAACTGCCGAGCGGTAGGCGTCGGCCAGGCTACGCGGCTGGCGGTCGCCAGCCTCGACCAGGACCAACCCGGCTCGGCCGTAGGGTGCGGTGGAGCCGCGCTTGGCACCCGGGCTGATCTCGGCGATGAGGTAGAGCAGGTTGTGCACGACCTTGCCTGCCAGCGCTCGGCCGCCGCCGCAGTTGGCGATCAGCCCAGGCAGGTCGATCACCACGTAGCCGTAGAAGAGGCCGCAGGTCAGTTCGGTTTCCTGGATCGTGTCCGCACCGCTGTCGTCCTCGTCAGCCTTTAGATCGTCGACGGCGGTGAAGTAGTCGCTTTCGGTCTCCGCCTCATGGACGGTGAAGGCATGTGCCACATGCACCGGCGCATCGATGTTGGCGGCGGGATCGGAGGTGACCATGCGGCCGAACAGCGCTGCCGTCAGGCCGCCGGGCAGGGCGGTGGCGTCGCGCAACGCCTTGATGTTGTCCTTAAACCCTTTCGCCCACTCGGTCACCGCCACCTTGATCGTGGCCGGCGTGCTGCTCGCGGCCAGCCGCGCGGCCTCGCCGCCTAGCCAGGCGATCTCGGGCGCGCCGAATAGCAGGGTCTGCCGCGACTGCTTGCCTTTGTCCGCCTTGTCGCCATAGACGGCCTTTTGGAATTCGGCCTCGAGCACCGCGATAAGGTCTGCGGGATGGGACGCGCGCAGTGGGTCGATGACGAGTTTTGTGACGAGTTCGCGGGAGCGGAAGGACGCCTCGGCGCCGGCGATAGCGCCGAGCGCGTGGGGATCGTCGGCCATCCGCCAGTGTCGCTTGAGGCACTGCGAGGAGATCCGCGTGCGCCGCGTGCCGCCGAACGGCAGGCTTTTGGCAAGTCCGCTGTCGTCACGGTTCAGCAGAGCGGCAGTGTAGGAATGCAGTGTATGGATCTGCAGGAAGCGGGCGGCGGACATCAGGACGTTCCTTCCTTCGAGCGGGTGCGGGCGGCGTGGTCGAGGCGGCCGTAATAGGTGAGCGGCACGTCCTTTGGCATGCTAGGACTGAGCAGCATGGTCGCGATATCGATGCAGTTCACGCCGTGCCCCGGCGCGCGCGTTCGGCTGATCATGCGCGCCAGCCGCTCGATCGCGGCGCCGCGCGCTCCCGGTTGCAGCGCGAGGAATCGCGCCAGGCGCGCCTCGGAGACCACCGGCCGCGGTTCCGCGCCGGGGGGCGGGCCCCAGCCGGGATCGCCGCCGTCGCACAGGACGGTGCCAAGGCGACGCGCGCGGTCATGCAGGGGCCGGCGACGCTCGGGCGGCCCCGTGTCGGCGAGGATCGCCATCACGTGGACGATGCGCTGCCAAGTGTCCAACTTGCCCTTCTCGAGGTCGTGTGCGGCGCAGAGGCGCCAGAACGCTGCCGGCGCGGGGCCGCCCGGTGTCATGCGGCGCAACTCGGCGAGCGGGCCGGGATCGAGGCCGTTGAGGGTCGCGGAGATTGCCTCGATGGTCGCGTCAAGCGTCGACATCGTCCAACGCCTCCTGTGTGGCCGCGGCTTCAAACAAACTAGGGAAGAAACGCCTCAGACTGCTGCGGAAGCGCTGTCGCGCGCGAGCCTCGGCGCGTGGGCGGAACAGGCTGGGGCAGGGCATGGCGGGCAGCGCCGTGTCGAAAACGCGTTTGGCCTCGGCATGCAACGCATCGAGGAACGCACGCCGCACGCGGGCAGCCATCTCGTGCCCCTCGTCCTGCGCGGCCAGGCGGCGCCAGAGATGGGGGAAGAAGACCGCGTCGGCGGCCCGGTCGAACCGGTCGCGCGCCTCCCGCGTGAAGGCGTAATGGTCCTTCGGCAGATTGGCGCCCCCCCCCGAGGGCACCAGGACAAGCCCGTCGCGCAAGGCTTTGTCGAACGCCGCGATGTCATCGATCTGCGCTTTGGCGAGATTGCCCAGCGTCGAGCGCCGCACCCCGTCGACGAGGGCTCCCAAGGCGTAGGAGGGAAGCGGTAGGATGCGGGACTTGAACCCCTCGGTCTTGCTGTTGCCACGAGACAATGCGGCGGCGACCATCAACATGCCCTCGCCCGGCGTCTCGCCCGCGGCGGGCCTTGCTAGCAACGGCAGGCTCCAATCGCCCGTCATCAGCTCGGCCAGCATCCGGTAGTCGAAATCGTTGCCCGCCAGCGTCAGGCTTTTCGCGTCGTTCACATGGACCGGCGCCCAGGGATCACCGAGCACGCCTTTCAACTGCTTGGCGGCGATCCTTTCCGCCTTCGACGTCCCCTTGCCCGCTATGATCCGCCCGTCGCGCTCGAACAGGCGGACGCGACGGCACGCCTCGACATACCAGATATCGAGGGCACTCAAAGCCAGTTGCTGCCCCTCCGGCCACGGCGCGAGCCAGGTGAGGCCCAGCCCTCGCGATGGCGCAAATCCGAGATGGCTGGCCTCCTCCAGCGCCGCTTCGCGGGTTTCGAGCAGCACCATGACGTCGCGACGGAACCAGGCGCCGGGCCGCGGGGTCTGCGCGCGTACGGGCCCCGGCGAAATCGGCGCCAGGCCCAGCATCGTCCTGGACGAGGACCCACCGTTCATACGCGAAATGCCGTAGTTCCCCTGGCCGCCGTAGCCCTCCCCGGTTTGCAGAGACACCAGTGCGAGCACCCAGTCCTCCGCCGCGCTGTCGTGCGCCACGCTCTGCTTCAAATCGTGGTTCTTCGCGGTGATCAGCAGATCCAGGGCGTCGGCGCTGGGCACCTCGGTGGCCAGCGTGACGCCCTCTGGCACCGGCGGCTGCAGGAAGGCCGGCTCGCGCGCATCCGCCACACACAGGCACCAGGGCGCGTCATCAGGGAATGCGGCGGTCAGGCCCCGCAGCGCAGCGCTCCAGACCTCTGCGATCAAGGGAAGGTCAGCTGTTCCGGCATGATGCATCGCCAGCGCGGCGACCTGGACGAGGAACATGTGCCAAGCCGGCGCCTGGTGCGGGCGCAGGGCGGGGAATCCATCCACCTCGTCGCGCGCAAGCCGGGCGAGGAGCTCGGGAAGCGTGGCCGGGCCGCCAGGCGTGGTGCGGATCAAAGATTCGGTGAGGAGATTATGCATCCCACTCACTCCGGCCTCGGCGATCCCCGCAAGTGCGGGGGATTCTCCGGCTTTAGCGACACGGCCGACGCAAAGCAGGGAATATCCCAAGTGTCTTGGGAAGCGCGCATATTACGGGGATCGCGTCGCAGTTCAAAGCCCAGGAGGCTTTTGAACGCGAAGCGGTGAAGACCGGCGTCGAGAGCAACTAGCATGCGGAATGGCATGGTGGAAATACTCCAAACTGCTTCGCGTCTGCTCACGCCAGTGACGCTCTTCAAAAAGGGCGGCCGACAACACACTTCAAGGGCGGGGACCGACAAGACTCGCAAATTTCCTCATTCGGATTGTTCCGAATTCACGTCATGCTGCTATGCCTCGCCGCGTCTTGCCATCCGTGCGACGCCGCTCCGGTCATAGCGAAATGACCGTGGCCCGATCTCGATAACCAGCGCGTCGCCGTCCCCTCGTGGCACAACGGGCGCGATGGTATCCAGGCCGCGCGACCAATGCGCCGGTAGCGTCAAGCCCGTGATCGGCTTATCGAAAGGGCCGGTGACCGGCGTCGTGAAGGTGATGCGTGCGCCCTCTTCGCCCAACCTGGTCCGGATCGGCGCTTCGTCCGTGGGAAACTGCATCGTGCAGAATGGCGCATCGACGGGCAGCAGTGCCAGCCGCGCCGCCCCCCCTTGCGCCAGTTCGGCGCCGATGATGGTGTTGCGATAATCGGCCCAGCCGCCGGCCCGCTCAGCATGCAGGTCCGCGATCCGCTGCTCGTGCGTCGCACTTTCTACCAGCAGCCGGTTCATGGCGGGGAGTAGCCACTCTGGATGCTCCAGGATCAGGACCCGGGTCAGTTCGAGGACGGAGAGGTCGCGGTAGATGCCGCTAAACACGCCCGCTTGATCCCGCCAGGCGCCGAGGCCATTCTCGAACTGAGGCGCCAGTAGGGGCTCAAGGCCGCGTTCCGGCACGAGCACGCAGCAGCCCGGCACCTCGAATCCGACCGGTCGCTCAACAGATGTGTGACGATGCAGGCGGCCTATCCGCTGCAACAGCACATCGACCGGGCAGAGATCCGTCAGCAGGTAATCGGCGTCGATATCCAGCGATTGCTCCAATGTCTGGGACCCGATGACGATGCATCCGCCCGCCGGCCGCGCGTGTGGCGACAGTGCTGCCTCCACGCATTCGTCGAGCAGTGCGCGATCCTCGGGCGCAAATCGGCTATGATGCAGGGCCGGGCCGCCGCCGGCGCGGAGCAAGAGCGGCGCCGCGCCGGCCGCCCGCACGGCATGCCAGGTCGCCACCGCCGCGGTTATGGTGTTGCGGATCACCAACACCCGCGCGCCTGCTTGGGCCGCCGTCACGGCGCATGCTGCCGCCGCCTCGGGCGCCATTGTCGGTAGCGTGGTTATAGCCACCGCCTTCTGCCGTAACGGCACCTCGGTGGATCGTTCGGTTCCATTCCGCCGCCAGACTGCCGGATAGGGCGCTGCCACGGCTGTGTTGAAATCCGGCGCCGTACTGAGGCCCAGCCAGCGCGCCCGGGCCACTGAGCCCAGGGTGGCCGACATCAGCATGGCATGGCCGCCGCGTTTCAGATGCTGGCCAACGAGCGCCACCTGGATCTCGGTCATGTAGCGGTCGCTGGCATGAACCTCGTCGATCACCAGCAGGCTGCGACACAGCGCCGCCGCTCGAAAGTGCGCGTGCTTCACTTTCAGCCCCGCCAGCATCGCCTGATCCACCGTGCCTACCGCCACTGGGGCGGCCAGAAACCGCCTCGCATTCTCCGCCGCCCAACGCGCGGTCAGCGCGGCTTCGTCGGCGGTCGCCGCGTCATCCCAGCGCACTCGCCAGTCCGGAAGGGCGTGCCCTTCGGCGACACCCGCGCGCAAATAGCCAGGCACTGCCAAAAAAGCCTCTAGCGGAGCCCCCGCCAAGAAACTCTGCAACATGCCGTCGATCCGCCGATGCAACTGCATCGCGGCCGCACGAGTCGGGACGGCAAAATACAGCCCGTCTACTCTCCCGGCCTCAAATAGCTTTGCGAAGCGCCAGAATGCCGCTTCCGTCTTGCCGGAACCGGTTTCAGCCTCGAGGATCAGCAACGGCTCATCCATCCCGGCGGTATCGATCAGGTGTTGCTGCGGGTTGGCTTCTGGTTTCCCAGTGGCTGCGGCGAAGCTGGTCCGGGACTGTGCGGCAGCGCGTGACGACGCAACATCTAACCCGATTGCTGCCACCGCTTGGCGCGCCCGACCCCGCGCAATGTCCAGGTATTCGGGATCGAATTCGGCTCGAAATGGGAAGAACCTGGTATCCGACCCCAACCAATCCGCGAGCGCCACGAGACCGCTGAACAGGTGGTGAAACCGCGGCCGGTCTGGCAAGGGTTCGTCCCCGGCCGAAAAGGCGGGAGCAAACCATTTTTCCAGGATTTGGCCATATTCAGCGGCAGCTGACAGCGGGTCGTAGCGGAATTCCCGCAAGGATACGGTCTCCCAGCCCTCCCTACTACGCTCAGTGATCTTGAACGGTCGCCCGTGATGGGCAAGAACGGCGATCAGGATGTTCGACGTCGTCATCCAAGAGTCGATCGCAGTGATCCCGATCGCATGCCCCATCGCTGGCGGGAGGTAGCCCAGTAACAGATCCGCGCCCGCCTGGACGTGGCCGCGCAGCGGACCGCGCCAGACGTTGGCGGGCCATGCCTTGGCCTGGAAACCGGGGTGGAGCTTCCCGACATCATGCAAAAAGGCCAGTGCAGTCAACCGGCTAAGGGCTTTGGGCGAAAGCGCCGCCGCCGCAGTCCGTTCTAGTCGCGCTCGAACGACAGATTGATCGACGATAGCCTCAAAGCAGGCAGCGACGTCAGCGCAATGATGCGCGAGGTGGTGGCGTCCGTCGCCGCCCCGCTCGGCCTTTCCCCATGGTGGAAACGAGCGATCCGTTGGCAACATTTCCACGATGCTCAGCCATCACAATGTCGAATTGAGCAACACATATCAACCATTCTTGTTTGTATATCGAATCTACACATGTTGATGATGGTAAAAGGTTGTATAGCGGGATACCAGCTAGAAACCGCGAATCAAGTGGTGCCCAACCAACTGGAATGGTGTGCGTTGTTCGTCGACCTAGGTAGGCGCAGCCGCTGACCGCGACGATACTCGTCAGATCAATGAATTACCGCGCCGATCGGCGCCGGTAGGTCACGCCGATCTACATCCCCCGACCGCCCACGCCAGTCGACCCCTGAAGAGGGTGAGCTGTGCCAACGTTTTCGGCGTTGACGAAAATGCGCCGGCCTTGTCGGCCTTACCAGCGGATCAGCGTTCGGCAAAGGTTGAACCGCCTCCGCGACAATCCTTTTTTGAGTAGGCGCAGTTCGAGCGCCTGCTCGGGGACGACCTCCTTCATCATACGTGCTTCCAGTCGCAGATCCTTGACCTCGTCGCTCGTCGCCGCTCGTGCGGTGTCACCGGCGAGGCGGCGCTTGCCAGCTTCGAGGAACTCCCTCGACCAGGCGTAGTACAGGCTCTCGGCGATGCCTTCGCGCCGGCAGAGGAAGGCGATGCTATCTTCACCGCGCAGCCCCTCCATCACGACGCGGATCTTGTCCTCGGCCGAGTAGTGCCGGCGGGTTGCTCGGCGGATGTCGCGCACTACGCGCTCGGCCCAGGACTTCAGGATCGGCGTCGAGGATTTCTGGCTCAACCACGCAAATCTGTCTCATGGTGCTGACCGGGACAAAATGCCGCGCCGATGTTGTCGGCATCTTACTCACCGAAGGCGCCATCATCAGCCTGATCGGAGCCGTGCTGCTTGAGGCCGACGACGAATGGCAGCTCCAGCACCGCTACATGCAGATAGCGCCGATGGCCGAGCTCATGCCACACACGCTCGACACGAACGCCACCACAGATTGCCACCGCGGTGGAATGATCCATGGGCATCTCGGCTACAACAGATTTTCCACTGCGTTGACGGACGTGACCACTTGCCCAGAGTGAGCGTCGACCTCTACGCTTCCCCAATGGGCAATCCTTTCAAGCGCTTCAACATTTCCCCGGAGGTGATCCGCCTGGCGGTCATAATGTATGTCCGCTATTCGATGTTATTACGTAATGCAATAGAACTGCTGGCAGAACGCGGCATCGACATCTGCCACGAGACGGTCCGCCTGTGGTGGAGCAGATTCGGACCCATATTCGCCACTGCGATCAAGAAGCGGGGGATCGCCTTGCGCCACGGCTGTCCCGAATGGCGGTGGCACCTCGACGAGGTCTTCGTGAATTTCAACGGCATCACACATTATCTTTGGCGGGCCGTGGACCACGAAGGTGAAGTGCTTGAAGTCGTCGCTACCAAGAAGCGCAATCGGCGGGCGGCGCTCAAATTCCTGAGGGACCTCATGCGGCGCTACGGCCGCGCCCGTAGCATCGTCATCGACCGCTTGCGGGCCTATGCCGCGGCGCTGAAGGCGATTGGGGCCACCCATCTGCACGAGTGCCGCGGCCGGTGGATTCACAACCACGCCCAAACCTCCCACCAGACGCTCCGACGACGGGAGCGGTCCATGCTTCGGTTCTGCGGCATGCGTACGCTGCAGAAAGTCACCTCAATCCATGCTGCTGTCCACAATCACTTCAACCACGAATGCCACCTCGTCCGCGGCCAGACTTATAGGCTACGTCGGTCAGCCGCCATGGCGGGGTGGGGTGCACTCATGGTGTGAAGCCAGACGCCCGCTGCCCGTCTTGCGCCCGACCGTCCGCGGCCGCCCGTTCGACTGACAGAGCCCCCCGCCGAGCATCGTCGTCGTTTTGTCTCTGATTTCGCACCGCAAGGCCGCAGCATGACCGAGCCACTCCCCTACCCGCCGACGTTGGACCCCAGTGTTCTTCTGGATGTCCTTTCGCTGCGCCAGAACGCCAAGCTGCGGCGCGAACTCGGCACGCTGCTCGGCCCGCTTGCCGACCGGGAGTGGCCGTCGTCCAAAGAGACGGAGGTAGGTGGATGGGCGGTGGCGCTCCTGGATCTGCTGGCCCGCCCCGACGGAGCGGTATCCTTTCGGATGGCCGCCGATCAGCACAACCGCGGCCCGCTCGATGCCAACCACAAGCTGAACCTGCCCCGTGCGGCGCGCCGTTTCGCCGTCCGCGAGGGACGGAAGTCCTGCGCGCGTCCTGAGACCGCCGCCACCATTAAGGCGCTGCTCGATGCCGGCGCGACGCCACAGGCTGCGCTGCTCGCGTGGGCGACCGCGCTGTGCGACCCGGGAAAGAGGGCGACGATCGGCGCAGTCGTGCGAGAATCGACGGAGCTTTGCGCCGCATTCGGCCTGACGGCTGGGCCGATGGTCGTGGACATGTCCGGCGAGGATGCGTCCGCTGAGGACGTCCCCGGTGTCGACGCTTCCAGCCGGGACGCGCCAGCCATGGGGTCGCCTGGCGGGACCGAGAGTCTTGAGCAGCTACGTGCCGCGGCGGCCGCCATGGCTGCGGCCGAGCGGCCCGGGATCGCCGCCCTCGAAGCACTTGCCGAACTGGCGACAAATCTTGCAGCCGCACTGCGCCACGCCGAGGCCCAGAACGCACGGGCGCGCGATGCGCTGTCGCAGCGCCTGGCCGCCTCGCCACTGGCCCTCGGCAATGTGCAGCTGCCGCCGGGTATCCCGCTCGCCAACATCGAAGCAGCACTCGATGCGGCTGAGCAAGCCCAGCGCGTAGCGGAAGCGGCCGCGGCGGCGTTCAGGGAGGCATCCTCCACGCCAGGCAGGATCAGTACTTTCGATCTGATCGAAGAGAAGCTGCGGGCAGCCAGGATTGCCAACGAGGCGGCGGATGCCTCGCGCTCGGCGCTCATGCAACGCCTTCCCGATCCGTCCGATCCGGAGTCGGTCCCTGAGCCGAGCCAATCCGCCATCACACCTGGGCCGGAGCCGGCATTCCAGGATGTGAACCAAGTCGCCGAGGAACCAGTGGCGGAACAGGCACTTGCCGTCGAGGCCCCGAAGGGTGCGCCGCAGCCGCTAGCCCCGCCTCCCTTGCAGGAAGCGCCCGCCGGCTCATTGGCCGTCCCGCCCGAGCGGGTCGCGACCGGCAAAACCGCGTGCCCACCCGCAGCACCCACCGATCCGGAGCCGGAGCCGGAGCAGGCGCGCGCACCCACTCCTGATTCTCACCCGGACATCGCACCATCCTGCGATGCCGGGCAGAGGGCGGTGCTGCGCGCTATGGCGGAGAAGCGACTCGGCCTCATCAAGGCGCTGCTGGTTGCCGGTGCCGTCCCCAGCCGTGCGTCCCTGCTTGGCGCTTCCGTCCAGCTGGCCGCCACGGCAATGGTTGCCAACGACGCGACCGATCCCGGCGACGTGTCCAGCATCGTCGAAGCGTTCCGGAACTCCTGGACCACCTATGCCGGCGGCGATCTTGCTACGACGGCCTGGCTGCTTGCGCTGCCTGCCGCCGGACTGATGATCGTTTTGGCACCTGGCGGTAACCCCGCCGATCTCGTCGACACCTTGCTGCGCGCTCCGCCGGAGCGGATGCCGCACACCCTGGCCCTGGCCCGCGCCCTGTCGGAAAATGCAGCCCAGCTGTCCGTGCTTTCCCAAGCTACGGATGCGCTGCAGAGCGCGGTAGGCGAGGATGTCCGGCGCCAGCAGATGATTGCTCAGGGCGACGCGCTTCGTACATGGCTGGAGCGCAACCGCGAACCGCATCTCAACAACTATGCGCCGGCGAAGATACTCTGGAGCCGCATGATTCAGCCAGATGAAGCTCTGGGTGGAATGCTGGTGGACGCCTGCGCGGACGCCGCCGACCGCGCGGCAGCCATTGCCGAAGAGCTTGCCCGCTTCAACGGACAGAAGGAGATGGAACGGCTGGACGTGGCGTTGCGCGGCGCGCGGCTGGTGCAGAAGACGCCGATCGCTCACGGTGCTCGGCGCGACTTGGGCAACCTGCTAGAGGAGGCGGAGCGGCTGCTGCACGAATGGGTGCGTGTTGCCCGCCGTGCCGCGACCCAGGAGCAACGAGGCATGGCCCACGCATTGCGCGAGTTGCTGCTGCCGCTGATTCGGTCGGCCGCCGACGAGATCGGCGCGCTGTCGGGCGAACCTGCCGCGCCGACCGCGAACGCAATTCTAGCGCGCTTCATAGACCTACTCGCCCACGGTATCTGGCCCGGAGGGCGCGGGAATTCCGACCAGCTTCTCGCCCGCGACGTGTTGCAGGTGCCGGGCATTGTCCTCGACTCGACTTGGCGCATGTCGGTGCCGCTTGGGCCGGACATGCTGGTCCGTCTGGTCGAGGCGGTCGACGCGCCGATCCCCGTCGAGGCGGCGATCCGGCGCCGCCTCGAGGCTGGTGATCTCGCCGAGGCGGTGCTGGCCTTGAGTCTCGTCGAAGACGACGATGCGCGTGCCGAGCTGGACCGCGCCACCCGCGATGCCGCCGGCGCCCGCCATCAGGCAATGGTCAAAGGACTGGCCGAAGCGCGCACCGATATAGAGGCGGCCGAGGGCACCGGCCGACTCGATTATGGCCTGGCACAGCGCTTCCTCAAGGACATCGACGACCTGGAGACCCTCCTGCGGCTGGCCGCCCCGGAGGACATCTCGTCCATCGAATCCGATTTCGCCACCCTTCGCGGCGCTATCCGCAACGAGATGGAGAACGCCACGGCACAGCAGCGGGCACGCATCCTCCAGCGGATGAGCAGCCTCGACCTGACCGTGCAAGCGGCGATCCGCAGCGAGGTGACTCGGCTTATCGACCAGGGCTGGCTGCCAAATGCCGAGGATCTGATCGATCGCGCGGAATCCGGCGAGCACATCGACACCGGAGTTGAATACACCGACTCCGTGCATGGCTTCGCGGAGTTCTTCCCTGCGCCGTCGGAGCGCATCGCACGCGCGTTGCGCACGCATCGTCCGGGCATCACGGGTTTCGCCGAACAGGCGGGCCCCTTGCCGGATGAGCTCGCCATGCCGCTCGAACTGCGCGAGGCCGGTCAGCGCCTGGCCAGAGCCTGGGTGGCTTGTGCTGTGGGGCGCAATCCGTCCACGGCCTTCGCTGCTCTGTTCGCCCAGCTTGGCTTCAGCGAGGCGCGGATGGACGGTATCGCGCCGCTCGCGAGCGGTGCCACCCGCTTGACGCTCCGCGTGCAGCCGCTGCGCGACCGGGACACGACGCTGCTGCCGGATTTCGGCTCGGTGGCCGATGGCAGCTATCCCGTTATCGCCCTGATCAATCAGCCTGAGCTGCGGCAGGTTCGAGTTGCCCTTCAGCAACTGGGCGGGACCGCGCGGGCGTCCTTCGTCCTGTACTTCGGCATCCTGACCAATCCTGACCGCCGTGAACTCGCCCGCATGGCTGCCGTCGGGCAGCTGGGATCGGCTATCGTCATTGATCACGTGTTGCTGGCGCATCTTGCGATGAGCGAGGGGGATCGCCTTCGGACGTTGTTCGCATGCACTCTGCCGTTCAGCGGGCTCGCGCCGTGGTCGGCAATCGGCACGCCTGCCCCGGAGATTTTCTTCGGCCGGCATGACGAGCGCCAGGGTATCGAGGCCCGCTCAGGCCGGATCAGCCACCTGGTCTACGGCGGCCGGCAGCTCGGCAAGACCGCACTGCTGCGCCAGATCGAGGGCGCAGCAGCCGGCGATGCGCGGCGAATCGTGCGCTACGTCGACATCAAATCCTTCGGCACCAACCATCCGACTGCGGAGATCTGGTCCGCCCTGGCCGAGGCGCTGCGCACCGCGGTCCCGATGGCGGCCGACCGCGGCGGCGATGCGGGGATGCGCTTCGTCCGCGATGTCGTCTCCTGGCTTGAAGGCAACGCCGACCGCTCGATCCTTTTGCTGCTCGACGAGGCGGACAAGTTCTTCAAGGAGGACCAGGCGAACAACTACCACGTCACCGAGCAGCTGCGCGGCCTCGCCGAGCGCACGGGCCGCCGCTTCAAGCCGGTCTTCGCCGGGCTCGAGAACGTCCAGCGCATGGCCCGCGATCCCAACAACCCGATTGCCCAGCTGGGCCTGCCGCTCCTGATTGGCCCTCTGCTGCGCCGGGAGGAGCGCAGAGCGGCGGAAACGCTGGTGCGCTGGCCCTTCGAGGCGCTCGGCTTCACGCTGGCGGGTTCGGTGGTCAATCGGATCCTCGTGTTCGCCAACTACTATCCGAGCCTGATCCAGCTCGTCTGCGAATCGCTGCTGCGCGAGTTGCGCGCCCGTCAGTCCGGCGCCCCACCATGGCCGGTGGAGATGGCCGATGTTGAGAGCCTGCTGGCGCGACCCGACATGCGCCGGGCAGCCTTCGACAAGTTCCGCATCACCCTGGAACTCGACCCGCGCTACGACCTCTTGGCGCTTGCGGTGGCTGCCCGGAATCAGGAGGAGGCGCTGACCCTCTCCAGCGGCATTGCCGCTTTCCGGCTGCGAGATGACGCGGCAGCCTTCTGGCCGGCCGGCTTCGCCAGCTTCGACGAGGAGGCGTTCGACGCGCTGCTCGACCAGATGGTCGGCCTCGGGGTCCTTCGCGCCACCGGCGGACGACGCTATGCGCTTCGCAGCGCCAACTTAATCCACCTTATCGGGTCGCCCAAAGCGATCGAAGATCAGCTGCTGGCCTTTCTTGATCGTCCCGCGCCCAATGAGCCCGATCCCCTGGAGCATCGCCGCTACATCGACGATGCGCCAAGCCTGCTGACGACCCGGCAGGAGGCGGATCTGCTCGGGCTGAACATTGGCGACGGCGTTGTCATCTGCCTCGGCCTGGGCCTCGGCGGCACTCCTGCCGGTGACGGTAGCCGGATCGACCGAGCAGTCCGCCAGGCCATGCTAGCGCTGCCACTGCCGCGCCGACCGGCCATTCCAGTGCTGCGGGTCTCGGATGCCGCAGGGTTTCAACGGGAGCTGACCGCCCTGGCCGCCCGTGGTGGAGAACAGGCGCTGCTCGTCATCGTCACGCCGAAGCATGGTTGGACGCCGGAATGGGTGCACATAGCAGTCGCGACTTCGCAGGCACGCCCGGCCGGCCGGACGACGCTGCGCATAGTCTTCATCGCCGATGCCAGCCGCGGCTGGCTGTGGACCGAGGCCTCGCCGGACCGCGAGGCGCTTCTGGCAGCTGGCGGCGCCGAACGGCGGCTGGTGACGGAAATCGTGCCCGGACTGTGGAACCGGCCCGGCGTCGATGTGTGGATGACGCTGTACGACCCATCTAGAACCCTGCCCGACTGGCTGGTCAGCGACCGGGCCACGCTGCTGCACGCCACTGGTGGCTGGGATTGGGCGTTGCGCCGCCTCATGGCCATGGGTCGACCTGGCCCGGCGCGAACCGATGCCGCTGGTCTCGCCGCGATCCTGCTCGACAGGGCCGGCAGCGATGCCGCTATCCGCGAGCTTGCCGAACTGCCGGGGTTGGCCGCGCTGTTTGCGGCTGTCGAGGAGGCCCAGTCACTGCGAAACGAGGGCGAACTGGTCACTCCGGACCTCCTGGCGGATCTAGTCGGGCAACCGCTGTCCGGGCTGGCTTGGGCTCAAGCGGCCGAGCTCGTGGTGCCCGGAGCGCAAGGGCTGGAGCTGAACCCTCTGCTCCGCGCCGTTCTGCCGCTGTTCGGGACGATCACCCGGTGATCGACATTTGGCGCTTGCCTGGCCCGATCGGCATCGTCCGCAAGATCGTGTCGCGCCTGTTGTCCGGAAATATCGTTTGCCTGCGGAGCGACCCGGACTGGGACGGTGATCTGCAGCGCGCCATCACGGATGCGCTGCATGAAGGCTATGCACTGATGCAGCGCTGCTACGACGACGCCGCCCGCGATCCTGGCGAGATGCTGGCCGAATTGCGTTGCAGTGGTGCGGCCCTGGACTCCACCGTGTTCTGGATCGATGAGATCCCCGCCGACAGGGCCGCGGCATGGAACGCGGCAGGCAACCATCTCGCCGACGGCCAGCGCGACCTCCCGCCGGGTAAGCGCCTGCGTATCGTCATCGCGCTGCCAGTCCAGCCCACGCACGGCGGGCCCGGGCTGGAGGTGTTACCCGATCCGGTGCTGTCGTTGTCACGGATGGATCTCGAGGTCATGGCGCGCTACCAGCTGCGCGGGCGCTCGGAGCCGCCGGTGCTGCTGATGATCCTGGCCACGCTGGCTGTCGAGCTGACGGCGCCGCGCGTCGGGGTGGTGGGATGCCGGTCGGCGATCGAAGAGCTCTCGCAATGGCTGCGGATGCCGATCGACTGTCTGGGCGATCCCCGACTTGTAAAGGCGTTCGCTGGCCCGGCCGGCCTCGTACTTCCAGATGATGCGGCGCTGGCCCTTTTGCTGTGGCGGTCGCAACAGGGGGTGCTGATCGGCGAAATCGATGCGCGGCGGCGAGCGCTGATTGCGGGCACCAAAGGCTGTTGGCGGATCCCATATCAGTATCAACGGTCGGACGCTGCGCCGGTGGATACTGTACACCAGCTCGAGTTCCTGCAGCTCGGCCACCTGACCCAGCAGGCCCGGACGGCGATGATCGACCAAACTGCAAGAGCCCGGCTGCGCCTGCTCAAGTCAGCGCGTGATGACCTGAGCCACCTTCGATTTTTGTCTCCAATGACTATCCGTGAAGTGCTGAAGCAGCCGGTTTAGGCTTGGTATTAACCGGCGTCGCAAAATGCCCCTTCATTGGCAGGTAGATCCGCGGGTGAGCGCACTGATCGGCACGAGGATCCCACACCGATCAGCCGACAGCATTTCACTTTGTCACTGCCTCTGTCTCTATCTTGACGGATGGGACCATGGCATCGCTCGCCGGCGCCTGATCATTGCCCGCTGTCAGCGATCCCGACCGCGCGCGCGGTCAGGTCGAGGACGTGGCGCGTCTGGCGGATCGCCTGCTCGGCATGGGCGATCCAGTGTTCGAGCTCGCTGTAGTCGAAGGCGCGACGCTCGATCGGCGACAGCGGGCGTCCCGGAAGCGGGGCCGGCGGCTGGTCCACTTCGATCTGGAGTATCGGCGGCCGCCCCCGGCCGCGGCCAGGCATAGGCCGCCGGGGCGGGGCCACTTCGGCGCGCAGGGGGGCGAGACCAGCCAACCCGAACAACCGGCGCTTCGAGCGGTGCGTCACCTCGACGGCGATGCCCTCGGCGCAAAACCCGTCCATCAACGCCGTCGCGTTGTTCACCGCCATGCCGAGACCGGCGGCGAGCGAACTGGCCGAGGCGAGCGGTGCGGCGGCCAGGATGTCGATCGCGGCCGGGGCGCGCGAGGTGCGACGCCGTCCGGCAACGGCACGGCGGGCGGCGAACCAGGCGCGCTCCATATCGAACAGCAGCTGCAGCCCATCCGCGGCCTCTTCGGCGAGTGCCATCAGGAACGCCGGCACCCAGGCTGCGGCCTCGAAGGGCGCGTCGGGGCGCAGCGCCGCGGCGCCGGTGAGGGGCACGGGCATCCGCAGCAGGCGGTGGCGTATCCAATACCGAACAAGGGCGGCGCGCATGGGCGGCCGGGTGCCGCCGTGATTAAGCCAAGTGTGCATGCCGGTTGCCGCAGCGAGGAGCGGTGTAGACACGGGAACTGCGACTAGCGCTTTTTCGGCGCTCTGGACCTCGCCTTCCTGGTCGAAGTCCGGAAAAGCGAGCCACTGGTGCAAACCGAGCGCGTGGCGGGCCGCCTCGAAGATGGCGCCGCGGTCGATGATGCGAAGAGCAGAATCCATACGCAGGCGCAGGCCCTCGAGGACGGCCGCGAGGTGCCAGGCGTCTATCGATTGTCCATCGACGGCGGCCTGGCGGCGCACAGCTTCGAGGCGGGCGCGGTAGAGGAACGCGGTCTGCAGCGGATGGCTTTGCAGCGCCTGGTCGAGTCGGGCGATTGCCGCCGAGGCATGCGCGAGCGCGGAACTGGTGCTCGCTTCGGCCGCAGCCCATGGAATGGTGACGCCGGGAAAGCTGACGAGACCGGGATCGACCTGGGTGCTGCGCGGACGGATTGGTGTGTCGGGCATGGTCAGCTCCAGAGAAGCCTGTGGCGGCACATCGATCAATCAATCTGTTAGACGTAAGAGTACTCTAATATGGCGTTAAGATGCAATAGGCCCTTTAATTGAAGTTCAGCTCCCAGGCGGCCGTTCACACTGCCCGGTAGCGGTGCTTTTCGCCGGTGCCTCGCCAGAATTAACTCTGGTAGGAGCGATTCCCGGTTTCGTGGATCCGAGACCACGGCAATCCGGCCCCTGCAGGCGCCTCTGCCTCAGAAATTGGCCGTTACCCGCCAGAAATTGGGCCCCAGACCAAGGTCTGACCATAGGCAATTGGCCGACATGGCCGATCTCCCCCCTGCCCCGGCTCGCGAGCCTCAAGCCAGCCAGTCGCCTCTCGGCCACCTTTACAAACGACCGTTTACGAATAGCCTATTGATCTGCATAAACGAGGCCCAACGAAGGACAAACCCGCTAAATGCCAGCGAAACCCCGAAAAACCGCCGCTCCAGGCCGTCTAATCGGCTACGCGCGGGTATCCACGGAGGAGCAGGGCACCGATCCGCAGCTCGACGAACTCCGCGCCGCGGGCTGTGACGCGGTGCTCGAGGAGCACGCGTCCGGAGGCGACCGCAGTCGGCCGGTGCTGGCCCGTCTGCTGCGTGAGATCCGCCCCGGCGAAACCCTGGTCGTGGTCCGGCTCGATCGCCTCGCCCGCTCGGTCAGCCACCTGCTGGCCGTCATCGAGCAGCTCGATGCCAGTGGCGCGTATTTCCGCAGCCTGCGCGACCCGATCGATACCACCACGCCGCAGGGCATGTTCTCCCTGCAGGTGCTGGGCGCCGTCGCGCAGCTCGAGCGCGCGCTGATCGCCGAGCGCACTAAGGCCGGCCTGAACGCCGCGCGCGCCCGCGGTCGCGTCGGTGGCAATCCCGGGCTGCGCAGCGGCGATCCCGACGCAATCCGCAAGGTCCGTGCGAGTCGCGCCGCCGCGCACCTGGACGGCGTCCTGTCCCATCTGGATTCCTGGTTGCCGACGGTGCGGCGAATGCGACCGGACCAGCCTTGGGGAGACGTCGTACGGATCCTGAACCGCGGCAACGACGCCACCTGGACGGTCGAGCGCCTGCGCCGCACTGTCCGACGGCTGGTCTTGGAAGGAATCCTCGAGGCAAGCCTGTTGGACCGCGCGCGGCCGCAGCAAGGCGATGACCGGTTGGTCCGTCTGATCGCCGGCATCGCCGCTGCCGCGCCCGACCGCACGCTGCAGCAGATTGCCGCGCAGCTCGAGTCCATGCGCGAACGCACGCCACGGGGCGGCACGCGATGGCATCCCTCCTCCGTCCGGAATCTCCTGGAACGAGCAGAACGACTGGGGCTCGGGAGAACCGCTGGGATGGGCGCGCTCTCGAGATAGCGCGGGTCATTTGTGAAACCGTGGTACGCAGTCTGTATCGCCGGCAGGCTCTCTGGCTGGCGCTGTTGGGCGTAACGGCGCAGCGTGCGAATTGCCTCGTCACCCCTGGAGGCGTTGGCCCGCATCATCGCGTCATAGGCATCGTTGTCGAGATCATCGAAAGCCTCGTCATCCGGATCGGGTTCGACCGCAATGAGCAACTCGAGGGCTGCATGGACGTCCTCCTCGGTAACGCGAGCGGTCTCGCTCGGCGCAGTATAGTCGGCTTCGGTCACGGTCATCTCCTCCTCGGCTACATTCCGGGGCCGGGTGTGCCGCGGCGTGCGCCCGACGCCGCCTGTTCGAGACCCTGCTGGGCGTCGATGAACTGCGCACGCAGCTCAATCGGGTGATCGAGCGCCTGATGCGCGACGTCCATGACGATATCAGCATTGCGATTGATCGCCTCGGTGAGGGCGGCAATCTGGCCGGCGACGCCGCGGCGGGCCGCATCACTCCGCAATCGCACATGGACCTCACGCGCATGGTCCCGCCCAGCGACCCTCTGCGCGTCCAGACGAATGTCGGCGCGGATCAGCAAATCAGCCGCCGCGTCGTGATCGCGCCGGATTTTCCCGAGCAGGTCGGTGGCCAGGGACTTGTAGGGCTTCTCGCTCATATCCTCGGCGAGCGGGGGCGACGGCGCTCAGCCGCCGAAGAGGTCGGTTTGGACGGTCGGTGGGCGGGGGAATGGCGCCGGTGCGCCGGCGGTCGTCGGTGCGCCGTGCTTGGCGAGGAGCGCCGCGAGCAGGGTCTTCTCGCGCGCGGCGGTTTCCTGGGTGAGCAGCCGGCGCTGCCAGTCGAGGATGCCCGACCGGCGCAGACGGCCCACGACAGCGCGCTCGAGGTCGCTGAAGCGGCGCGCGTGATCGAACAGAAGGTCTGGCGGCAGGCCGATGGTGCGGATGAACAGGTCCGTCTTGCTCTTCTGCACGGCGAAGACGTGCTCCACCCGTGCCCGCACCATTGATTTCAATGCATTGGCGCGGCGCATGGTCTGCGGCATCGGCTGGCCCGGCGGCTTTTTGCGATGGATGCGACTGACGAAGCCGTTGGCTGCCAGGAACGCCTCGTTCGCCTGGCTACGATAGGCGGTGTCGGCCCAGACGGCGCCGGCAGTGTTGTGGGGGTCGAGCAGCCCCTGCCGCAGTTGCGCGCCCTCATGCACGCCGGCGTCGGTCGCCTTCCAGCGGCGGATGAAGCCCTGGCCGCGGTCGATCGAGATATGGTTCTGATAGCCGAACACGGGGATGGCGATGTCGACCGCCGCGCGTGTCCCATCGGCGCGCGTCTTGGCCTTGCTGAACTTCACCTTCCAGCGGGCATCGCGGTCTTTCTGGCGCAGCTTGGCTGGCCTCGCCTGCCAGCCGGCCGGAATGCGCCCCTCGCGGAGCGCCTGCTTCTCGCCGTCGCTGTTGCGTCGCTTGGGCGCCGAGACCAGCGTGGCATCGACGATCTGCCCGCCGGTGGCGATGAAGCCGGCGGCGTGCAGTGCCTCGTCGAGCCGGGCGAATAGCGGCTTGATCGCGTCGGCCTTGGTCAGCTTCTCGCGGAACAGCCAGATCGTCCGCGCGTCCGGCACCCGGTCGGCCAGGCCCAGCCCGAGGAAGCGCATGAATGACAGACGGTCGTTGATGAGGAACTCGGTGCGCTCGTCCGACAGGCTATTGGCGGCCTGGATGATCAGCACCTTGAACATCATCACCGGGTCGAACGCCGGGCGGCCGCCGCGCGCGCCGTCCGAATAGGCCAGGGTACGGGCCAACTCTGTGCGGAACAACTCGAAATCAACCGCCCCGGCAAACGGCAGCAACTGGTCGCCCAGCGAGCTCAGACGCTTCAGCCGCTCATCGACATCAAACAAGCCACGCTGCACAGCCCTGCTGGCACCTCCTCAACACCTCCACACCGAATCACAAAATGCCGCGTCGCGCGAGGTTGATAGAGGAGTCCAGTCTCGTGCCGGAGCCCGGAGCCTCGATCAAGGTCGGGATCGGTTCGGGCGATCGCCCCCCTTTTGCTTGCCGGGAGCAAATCACATACGGGGGGCGCCCCGTCATCTGCGAGCCGAGGTGGCACAAGGGGTATCGGCATCGTTTGCAGCAAACGCTCTGGGCGATCGATGGCGCGGGTTGCCGCCAGTACATCGCTGCTCCGCCACGCTCGGCGACCCCGCGTTGGTCCTTCGCCGCTCACGCGGGACCGAGCGCGCCCGCGTTGCGCCGGCCGCGTCGGATTCGGGCGATCGCCCCCTTTCCCGTCCGCCCATTGCCGATGGAGCGTGATCCAGGCTTCGGGCCGTTTGCTGCAAACGGTCGCTGGGGAGCTCGGGACATCGAAGAGTTCATTCGCAGCGAGCGTTTGCAGCAAACGCTGGGATCAGCCTACTTCCCTTTGGCGTCGTGGCGGCGGAACTCCTCGATTAGAGATGGCATCTTGGCCCACACGAAATCCGCCAACGCCTCGCCCGGTCCGGCGGCGAAGGCGATTGCGCTCGTGCGCTTTCCGCGTTTGCGTTCGGCGAGGACGCGGCCAGCGTCGTCGCGGAGACCCTCGGTCTCTCCTGGATCCGGGGGTTTCTGCCCGAGGAGCACCGCCAGACGGACCTGAAATCCGAGCTGTGGGTCGCCCGCAATCAGACGTTCGGCGGCATCAAGCATGTGTTCCCGCCTCGCCGGCTCACGCGTCGCCTTCAACAGGTTATTGGCATCGCGGAAGGTGCATTTACGCCAGTCGCCGAGGGCTTCGAGCACCCGGTCCGGTATTTCGGCGTAGGATGTGAGATTGCTGACGTGAGACCGCGATACATTCAGCGCATCGGCGAGCGCCTGCTTGGTGGCAAACACGCCGCGATCGATGTACTTCGATAGCGCCCGGGCCTGCTCGAGGGTCGAGATCCCTTCTCGATGGGCGTTCTCACTATAGGCTGCGCCAGCCATCTGCGCCTCGGAGAGCTTCTGAACGACCGCTCGCAAGCGGGTTCCGAGGCTCCTGCATGCGAAGAGACGTCGGTGTCCGAAACACACCTCATACCGCCCGGCGACAGTCGGATGCGGCCGCAGCAAAGCTGGCGATTGCTGACCGTTCCGGCGCAGGTCCTCCACAAATTCGGCGAAGCTCTTGTCCTCTAGAAAGCGAAGGTCGCGGTCCCAATACGGCGACGGGTCCGTCAGCGCCGGATCGATTTCCTCGATGAGCAGACCGTGGGCCTTTTGGCTTTCGATCGTCGCTTCGAGCGCCTTGAGCTCCACCATGGCATTGCGATGTTGGGTTTCGATCGCCTTGGCGATCGGAACCGCGGGGAATCGGGTCCGTGCGGTCTCCTTGGGTGCCTCCCCTTCTTCAGGAAGCGTCGGCAGATCCGCGGTGATAGCGCTGAGGTTGAACGGCCTCTTCATTTTACCCTCCCTCAGGCAGCGCTAGGGGATGCCAGGACGCGAACCGACTCCTGCCGGTCCCACGCTTTGAGCAAGACGCCCTCGATTTCTGCATTGACGGCGTTCAAGAAGGCTAGGCCGCGCATATAGCTTTGACGCGTGCCCACCTGATCGTCGATCTCGTAATAGGTCCGTTTCCTCAAGCCCGCGCCGTCGAGCGCGGTCGTAACCGCCATGGGGTTTTCCAGGAGCATGTCCCCGAAATTGGCACCCATGAGATGGATGATCTGCTTTTGATTCTGATCCGTGATGTTGTGCTTGGCGATAAGGATCTTGAAGAAGTCGACTTCTTTGCCATCGGGGTCAATTTCTTCCACCTGTTCCAGGACCTGGGAGCACATCCGGAAGAACTGGCCGGTGCTGGCAAAGTCGATCATCGAAGGCGGCACCGGGACAATCACGCCAGTCGCAGCAAAGATCGCGTTGATTGACATGAAACCGAGTGAAGGCGGGCAATCGAGAACGACGACGTCGTAGTTCATCGCCGAATTCTGAATGGCCTGCCTGAGGACCAGCCAGAATGCGAAGTTCTTTTCCCGCTGTGCGCGGACGGGCATTTCGAACTCAGCCTGGCTCAGGCTTAGGTTTGCCGGAACGATATCGAGGCGTGGCCAGTAGGTCGGGCGAATGCACTTGTCCAGGCTATCCGCTTCGCCGCGGAACACGGGATATAGCGTCTCTTCCGGTTCAACGTCGGTGTCCGGCTGTAGGCCAAACAAGCTGGTCAGCGATGCCTGGCTATCGAGATCGATCGCGAGGACGCGATAACCTCGCAGCGCGAGGTATTGGGCTAGATGCACGGCGGTCGTAGTCTTTGCCGCGCCGCCCTTGAAGTTGGCGACGGCGACGACCTGCAGCTTCTCTGCGGGATTCCGCCGGCGCCGATAGCGCTCATCACCGGTCTTTTCGTAAAGACCGTCGAGAATCCAGTGAAGCTCGTTGAGAGAAAAGGTCCGGCGATAATTGTTCCCAGCGACGGTTCCGCACGTAAATTCCGCGCCCTCCTTGGTAATCTGCCTCAGATAGCTTTCGGACACGCCGAGGAGTGCGGCTGCCTCGACTGTCGGGAACTGGCGGAGACGTTTGCGGTCTTCGGGTGCGTTTTCGAGCGCAACAATCTTTTGTTGGGTAATCTGGCACACATCGGCCCCGTGGCTGAGGCGTTCCTTCAGGCGCGAAAGCTTCATGGTCCTTGCTCCTTCCGGCACCTTATCAGCGATGAATCGGGCCATAGTCGCCGAATCTCGGCAACGAGTGTCAACATCGATGTTTTGGCAATAACACGCAAAACATCGATGGTCAAAGAGTTATTGTTCGCTCTTCAGTCCATGCCTCACAAACGGCAGCCCCGAATCGAATCCGCATGCGAGTCCTTTCACACAGAGGTGAGAGGTGCAATGGGTGGGACCTCCCCCCTGCACTGCTGCCCCCAGCGCCCTGGCCTCGTTGCACTCGTTTTTTTCGGGCCCGTCGGGTCGGCGGTACACGCTGCACGTCCGATGGGTTTAGGGCTGTTCCCCTATTGGGGTCATAATCGCTATGAGCGCATGGTCGGCTGCTTGATGAGGCGCTCACGTCGGACGAAGCCTCGTCCGTTGATGGCGTCATCGGTCCCGTGAATAGCCATCCCTCGCGATTTATTCTGGTGGCAGGTTTGGGTCCGGCGTCGAGGTCACGGGCTTTGGGATCCTGCCGCAATGCCTGCGGTCGTGGCCTTTTGGCGCTCGGACTCGTCGCGATGGGCAAGCTCGGCGGTGGTTGCAGGGACCCTTGCGCACTCGTGGACGGAGGTGCCGCGTCCGCGGGTTCCGCGAGTCACCGTTTGCAGCGAACGCTCGTGGCGATCAGAGGTGCGTAGGATGTGTCATCCGGCCGCTGCGTGGATACATGACCGTTTGCTGCAAACGGCGAGTCCCGCTGTCGGCGTCAGCGACGCGTGCCGGCTTCTCACCAGAGCGCCGCGCATCGCCATTGGCAGCCGCACGTCGGCCACACCATGGAGACGAGGCCGGGCCGCGAGCGATCAGGGCCATGGTCAGAAAATTGTACGCGTGGGTTGCTGCGGATCGGTAACCATCAGTCCGCAGAAAGGGGGGCGATCGCCCGGGTCGCAGCCCGATCGGGATGGAAGTTTGCCGCGGGGTATCGGGTAAGGCGAACGGGACGCGTTAGGCCTGGTTTGCTGCAAGCTTCGGCGTTGGTGAAGGATGGATTCGCCATTCGGTCGCCCGGCCGTTCGGGGGGATGAGACAGAGCGACCGGAAGCGGCTTCTGGCGACCTCAAGCGAAAGGGGGGTGATCGCCCGAGTCGCGGCGCATAAGCTCTGCAGAGCGTTTGCAACAAACGGTGGCTTGCCATAGCCGGGCAGTGCGCAGGCGCCCGAGTAGTGGGGGCGGGTCGGAGCAGGACAGGGGGCTCATGGGCGCGTGTCCAGTCAGCAGGGGATCGCGGCAATCGGAGCCCATGCGGCGTCGCAGGAGGCCTGGGGCCCGACGGTGGTGCTATGCCCCTTTCGAAGACCAATAGGGAACGGGGGGGGATCGCCCGAGTGTTGGCGAAGTGTGAAAAGCTTTTTGGCTTTGCTCGCGTTGAGCAAGCCGCAACCGACCGGTCCTTTGCACGAAGTTCCAGGAAGGGAGGGGAAAGAGCGCTCAGTTCGAGGGATTGCCGAAAGGGGGCAATTGCCCGAAGGGATTCCGTTACGGTAAGCCGTGAGCCGATCACGGCTGCTGGTTTGGAGACCGTGTCGGGAATGCCAAGCCCCTCTCCCCTGGAGAGCCATCTTTGTCGCAACTTGCACAGTGCCTGCAGGGGAGGGGAGGGACGTGCTTCAAGGCGCTATGCCGTCGGGAGCTTCTCTGTTGGGCAAAGTCGCTGGTGGCTGGAAGGGAGAGATTGGGTCCGGTTGGCTGGTAGTTGGCTCGCGAAATTCGAAGTGAGCGAAATATCCACAGATATAGGCGAGCAACTACAGGCAAGATATATAGGAATTTCTAAAGGTCAAGCTATAGGATTGGGCGGGGGGTGATCGCCCGAATACTAGGGGGTGATCGCCCGAATATTTCGGGGGGTAATCGCCCGAAAAGCGGGGGGCGATCGCCTGGGGGTAAGTTTTGTTATCCATAGGCGAATCGGCGGGCTTTCCAGCCGAGTCGGCTGGTTGCCCGCGCAGGCCTAATCTGCGGTCTCTGACCAGCTAAAAGGGGGGCGATCGCCCGAAACTTCGCCGCCATTTTGGGGATCGAGCGTTTAGGAAACTCCGAACGGGGAGGGGCGCTGGCGGCTGGACGCTTGCGAAAAAGGGGGGTGATCGCCCGAACCGCGCTGCCGCCAGGTCGGAGGCTGCGTGACAGAACGACTGGCTGACAAAGGCGCTCCGGACGCGCGTCGATTTTGCCGAAGAGCCCATCTGGCCGCGGCTTTCTGGTCCCCCTATGTGGAAAAGGGGAGTGATCGCCCGAACAGAAATGCCTTGGCCGGCGAATGATCGCCCGATCAGCCGAGGTTTTCTTCCGACAAAAAGAGGAGCATTCGCCCGAACTCGTCCACCGTCTAGCATGGCCGCCCGAGTCGGATCGTGGGAAAAGCGCCATAAGCTGAGGAGCGACGTGGTGCCTCAAGATGCGAAAAGGGGAGCGATCGCCCGAATCCCGTAGCGCCCCCTGCCTGCGGACGGCAACGGGGGGTGATCGCCCGAACTGGTGCCTCAGTCGCGACTGCGATCGTGGGTAGTGCCCCCAATAAGCGCCATCCTCTGTGGCACGACGATCGACGGCATCGGCGGCACGGGCGGCTTCGAAGGCAGGAGGATGTATCCGCCCCGGACCTCGTCGAGCCGAGCGTCGGGATAAACGGCGCGGACCTGCACAAGAGCCTTCTGGAAGGTCTTCTTGAAGTCCTTAATCTCGCTGTACTCCTGGCCAAACTGATCGGCCAGGTTCGACCAGGTCACCCGGTCTCCGCTTATGCGGGAGACACGGTGAAGCCGGTGAGACAGCCAGGTATAGATATCGAGAGCGAGCGAGGAACCTTGCAGGCACGCTAAAGCGCGCGGATCGAGCGGCACGGCCGAATCGACAAGCGAGTCATAGAATTTGCTGGTCAGTTCGATCACACCCTCATCGAGGTCGTGTTCCTCTTCCAGGGCATTCCAAGTAGAGAATTTCTCGATCGGCTTGGCATCGATCGTCGTATTGCCGTAGCCGAGGGACATCCGACACGCGGACAACGCCCGCATCTGTTGGCGGAAGTTCTTGTATTCGCGCCCATTGGTGCCGATGCCGAGGCGACGCATGAAGTCGTGCAAAGAGCGGCCGCTGTCGATGACGCGCGACTTGGTCCGGACAGCCTCGGTGCTGATATGGACCAGGGCCAGCCGGGGCTTCGGGCCGTAGGGCAGGGGCTGCTGCAGCCACTTTTGGCCCGAATAGAGGCTGCCGGCCTCGACCAGGAGCGACGCGAGGCCATTACGCCGTTCGAATTTCAGCTCGGTCGTGGCCCGACGTGGCAAGCCGACCTGGCAAAGCACGGTATGGAGGAAGTCTGGACGGTCCGGGGGACTCTCGACGATATCGGCGGCAAACCGGAGAACACGGGCGGTCTCGCGCGAAATCTTGTAGTCAGACAGGAGCTCGAACTGACGCTCTCGGTCATCCGTGTTGTCAGCCATGGCCTCACTTTCCATTCTGCCGCGAATTGAACGCCAGTTCCCCTGGTGCTCCTTCGACGTTGGCGGTACCCCAAAATGACGCGAATGAGAGTGACGGATCGGAGCAGCCTTGTGTGCCCATCGCGCGAATCTCACGACATCATTCTGATGTGGCATCTCATAGAAACAAAGAAATCACAAGAGCTAGTGTTGATTTGGCCCAGCTACCGCTTGATTTGGTAATAACTATCATACTTGCCCGCGAGTCGCGGGGGCTTCACCAAGAAGTTTGGCGAGGCGACCGGACGCTATCGGCGGGGCTGAAATAGCCGACGCGGGTTGGGTGGGAGGTGCTCCGACCGTTTGCAGCAAACGGTGCTTGCAAACGGCACACGCCTAACGGAAGGAAGCCCGAATTTCCCGGGAGCCGGCTTTTCGTCGCTGGCGTCAGCTTTGACGGAAGCGGGGAGGGGCCGCTGCGTGAGCTACGCGACCTCACTGCGTGGGATGTGTGGGTACGCGACGGCCCCGCAACGGCGTCGGCGAGAGAAGGTATCTTTGCCTATAGACCGACACTCCAGCCAAGTCCTCGTCATGGCAGACAGCACCTCCGGAACACCGGCGGCGGCAAACGGACTCCGCCCCACCCGCCGGCAATCGAACCCGAAAATAACGCCGGTAACATGGACAGGGGGTACGCGATACCAAGTTCCCGGTCCCGCACGCTGGCACAGGCTTGATGCGGGGGCGGGGGTGCGTCCATTTCACCGAGGGACACGCCGACGCATGGAGACCCGCCACGGCCATCGAACCGCCCGAAACCCTGTGCCTGACCCCCTTTCTAGAACCGCAGGACCCCGACTATCCCGAAAGCCCCCTGTTCGTTGCCGGGTTCAAGAACGCGGAGGGCGAGCCGACACCCAAGGTCAGAGCGAACCCGTGTTCGGCCTGTGCCGGCTCCTCGGCATCAAGCTGATGCCCCGCATGCGCAGCATCGGCGGCATCACATTCTACCGGCCCGCGGCGTCGATCCGCTACCGCCATATAGACGCACTGTTCAGGGCCGAAATCGATTGGGACCTCATCGCCATGCACGCGCGCGACGTGTTCCAAGTGGTATTGTCGATCCAGGCGGGGCGGGTCTCGGCCGCGTCTGCGGCACACACTCCTTGCGTCAACGATCGAAACCGGAGGCCGAGACCCGCCCTTGCGGGGCTCGGGGCGTAGCCTGAGAGCGTGGCCCGGCCCTCGGTCGGGAGACGCCCCCTTGCGAACTGCCTGGGTTTATGGTTGTTTTATGCGGTTTTATGCGGCGCGATTGGCAAGGCGACTTCCTCACCATGGCAAGACCAAAGGGCCGCCAGCTTCCAAACCGGGTGTCGGTCGCATTGACGGATCAACAGTTCGCGGCACTGGAAAGCCTCGCGCAGGAAAACCAGGCGGCGGTGTCCTGGGTGGTCCGGCGAGCTGTAGCTGAATACCTGGAGCGGAATCACCCGCCAGTCACGACAGACCGCGGCCGGACAACACATGCGCCTGTGACAGGGAATGACGATGGAACCGGCGATCACCAGCTCTGACAGGCTACAAAAGGCTCTCAGCCTGCCGAATGGCGCGCGTTTCTATCGCTGCGCCTTGCAGGTGAACCCGTTCGCCTATCTCGGCCGGCACAACAAGCAAACCACGTTTACGAACGAGGCGGACTACAACGCGGCCATCGTCACTGCCTGCAAGGAACAGGGCATCGAAATCATTGCCGTAACAGATCATTACCGGATCAAGGACTCCGCCGGCCTGGTCCAGGCCGCGCGGGACGCCGGCATTTTCGCCTTCAAGGGCTTTGAAGCCGTCACCAAAGACGGGGTGCATTTCCTCTGCCTGTTCGATCCCAGCAAGGCGGATAGCGTTCTGGAACGCTATATCGGGGAGTGCGGCGTCCATGATGAAAACGCGCTGTCCCCGACCGGCGACAAGGATTGCCACGAGCTGCTGGATGCGGTGAAGCGCTGGGAAGCGGTGTGCATCGCGGCACATGTCGCCGCCGATGGCGGCGGGCTGCTCAAAAAGCTGTCCGGTCAAACCCGGATCAAGGTCTGGCAATCGCCGGCGCTGCTCGCCTGCGCGCTGGCCGGCCCGGCGCATGAAGGCCCTGAAAGCCTCCGGCAAATCCTCCTGAACAAAGACCCGCAACACCAGCGCGACCGCGCGGTTGCGGTCATCAATGCGCAGGACGTGAACGGCCCTGAAGAGCTGACGCTGCCCGGATCGAGCTGCTTCATCAAAATGTCGCAAGTCTCGGTCGAGGCGCTGCGCCAAGCCTTCCTTGATCCGATCTCACGGGTGCGCCTCAACAGCGACCCGCAAGCCGAGCCGCACGCTGAATTCATCGCCATTGCCTGGGAAGGCGGCTTCCTGCGCGACAGCGCGATACACTTCAATGAGAACCTGAATGTGCTGGTCGGCGGCCGCGGCACCGGTAAATCCACCACGATCGAAAGCTTGCGCTATGTGCTGGGGCTTGAACCGCTCGGCGATGACGCGCGCAAAGCCCATCAAGGGGTGCTGCGCGAAGTGCTGAAAAACGGCACTAAGATTTCGCTACTGGTGCGCTCTCACAAGCCCTCGCCGCGCTGCTACACGATCGAACGGACGGTGCCCAATCCGCCGATCGTGAAGGATGAACACGGTGCGGTCCTGACGCTGAACCCCAGGGAGGTCATGCCCGGGGTCGAGATTTTCGGCCAACATGAAATCTCGGAGCTGACCAAAAGCCGGGAGAAGCTGACTCTGCTGCTGGAACGGTTCATCGAACGTGACCCGTCCGCCGCCGGCCGCAAGCGCAAGCTGCGGCTTGACCTGGAACGATCGCGCAGCCGCCTCGGCGAAGTAAAGCGGGAGATCAAGGCGATTGATGAGCGGCTGGCCGCTCTGCCGAGCCTGGAAGAAACGCTGAAGCGGTTTCAGGAAGCCGGCCTGGAAGACCGCTTAAAGGAAAAGAGCCTGGTGATCCGGGAAGAGCGCCTGCTCGGCGTCATCACCGAACGCCTCGCCCCGGTGCGGGTGCTGCGGGAAGAGCTGGCGGGGAGCCTGCCGCTGGATGCCGCCTTCCTCGCGCCGAAGGCTCTGGAAGGGCTGCCCAATGCCAATGTGCTGGGCGAAGCCGAAGCGATCTTCGCCCGGCTGAGCCTCCAGCTCCAGACCGTTGCCGGCCAATTCGAAGCCGCGCTGCAAGCGACGGATTCAGAACTGGCGGCGATGCGGCTGCGCTGGGAAGAGCGCCGCAAGGCGGTAGAGGCCACCTATGAAAAGGTGTTGCGCGAGCTGCAAAAGTCGAAAATCGACGGCGAAGAGTTCATCCGCCTGCGCCGGCAGATCGAAGAGCTGCGCCCGCTGCGCGAGCGGCGGGAAAACCTGGTGCGCGAGCTGACGACTCATGAAGGGCATCGCCGGCAACTCCTCGCCGATTGGGAAGACGTAAAGGCTGCGGAATTCCGCAGCATCGAGGCGGCGGCAAAGAAGGTTACCCGGAAGCTGAAAGATCGGGTCAGGGTCGAGGTCGCCATGTCCGGCAACCGGGAACCGCTGGGAAAGCTGCTGCGGGAGGAAGTCGGCGGCAATCTGACGGCCCTTCTGGATCGGCTAGGGGAGCGTGCCGACCTGTCATTGCCGGATTTGGCGCAGCGCTGCCGGGAAGGCAAAGACGCCCTGATCAAGCATTATGGTTTGCCGCCTGGCGGCGCGGAAAAGATCGCGCAAGCGGACCAGGCGCTGTTCATGCTGATCGAGGAGCTGGAGCTGCCAGCGACAACCAAAATCGAGCTGAACACCGCCATGGAAGGCGCCTCGCCGACCTGGCAACTGCTGGAGCACCTTTCCACGGGGCAGAAGGCCACAGCCGTCCTGCTGCTGCTACTGCTGGAATCGGACGCCCCGCTTGTGGTGGATCAGCCTGAAGATGATCTTGATAACCGCTTCATCACGGAAGGCGTGGTGCCGATCATGCGGGATGAAAAGCGGCGGCGGCAATTCGTCTTCTCGACCCATAACGCCAATATCCCGGTGCTGGGCGATGCCGAGCTGATCCTGGGCCTTGGGGCGAAGTGGGAAGGCAAGGAAGGCCAAGCCATGATCCTTCCTGAATATATGGGTTCCATCGATGGCCAGCCGGTGCGGGAGCTGGTCGAAGAGATTTTGGAAGGCGGCAAAACCGCCTTCGAAATGCGCCGGCTTAAATACGGCTTCTGAGGTTCACAGTGACAACCCGCACAGAATTACTCGAACTGATCAACAACGGTGAGAACTCCGGCGTCGAGTTCAAGCGCGATGATATCGACAACCGCGCCCTGGCTAAGGAGCTGGTGGCGTTTTCGAACCTGTCCGGGGGCGCTGTGCTGCTCGGCATCGAAGACGGCGGCACCGTTTCGGGGATTACCCGCGACAAGTTGGAAGAGTGGGTGATGACCGCCTGCCGCGACAAGATCCGACCGGCCATCATCCCGTTCTTTGAAATCATCCGGGATGTCGAGCCGGGCAAGCATGTGGCGGTTGTCCGGGTGGCCCCTGGATTCAGCGTCCATAGCGTGTGGCACAACAGCGGAAATACCTATTACATCCGCGTGGGAACCCAAAGCCGGGAGGCGACACCGGAAGAGCTGAGCCGGCTGTTTCAGCAGCGCGGCGCGTTCCGGGCGGAGCTGCGCCCGATCTCGGGCGCGCAACTGGCCGATCTCGATCTGCGACGACTGCGGGATTATTTCGGGCGGGTCAGACAGCAGGCAACACCTGATGAAGGCGATGAAGCCGGTTGGCGAACCCTGCTGCTCAACACTGATACCAAATCCTGATAACCTGGACTCACTGAGGGATTCCCCGACGCGGTGCTGATCTGATTCGATGCGGCGAACAGGGGGGAAGTTCGCCATGGGACATCCGATTAGCCTGAGGCTGGACTATGATGCGAGGCGGCTTCGGCAGCTTGCGCGGGACAGCCAGCATGCCGGCCAGGTTCGGCGTTTGTTGGCGCTGGCAGCGATTTATGACGGGGGTAGCCGGACGCAGGCGGCGCAAGCCGGCGGGGTCACGCTGCAGGTGGTGCGCGACTGCGTGTTGCGTTTCAACGCTGGCGGCCCGGAGGGTCTGGTGGATCGCAAGGCGCCGGGTCAACCGGCGCGGCTGAGTGCTGCGCACCGTGCGGCATTGGTGGCGATGGTGGAGAACGGCCCGATCCTCGCGGTGCACGGTGTGGTGCGATGGCGGATCATCGACCTGTGCCAGTGGGTGTGGGAGGAACTCAGGATCACAGTGTCGAAGCAGACGCTGAGCCGCGAGCTTCGGGCGATGGGCTACCGCAAGCTGTCGGCACGGCCGCGGCATCACGCCCAGGCGGCAGGGGCCGTCGAGGCATTCAAAAAAGCTGGCCTGCGACAGTGGCGGCGATCGCGCGTCGGCGCGGTGTCGCGCCCGCCGATATCGAGGTCTGGTTCGCCGATGAAGCCAGGATCGGTCAGAAGAACAAGATCACCCGCCGCTGGGCCAGGCGGGGCAGCCGCCCCGCTGCACCGTCCGACCAGCGCACCGCATCCAGCTACATCTTCGGCGCCATCTGCCCGGTAGACGGCAAGGCGGTCGGCCTGGTGCTGCCCCGCTGCAACATCGCGGCGATGGACCTGCACCTGGCCGCTATCTCCGCCGACGTGGCGCCCGGTCGCCTTGCCGCTGTGCTGCTCGACCAGGCCGGCTGGCACTTGTCGAAGCGGCTGGCGGTGCCGGACAACCTCATTCCGGTGCCGTTGCCGGCGAAGTGCCCGGAACTGAACGCCCAGGAAAACATCTGGCAGTTCATGCGGGACAACTGGTTGTCCAATCGCATCTTCACCAGCGCCAACGATATCGTCGATCACTGCTGCAACGCCTGGAACAAGCTCGAAGCCAAACCCTGGACAATCATGTCCATCGGACTGCGCGATTGGGTGCATCGGTTCTGATCAGCGAGACTTGGTATGAGCTGATGGTGGAAGAGGGGATTACCCTTTCCGGCCTGCTGCTGTTCGGCACCTCACCCAATCGCTTTTTGCCCTTCGCCGGCATCGATGCTGCGGCCTTTCCCGGTGTCGAAAAGGACTATGCCGCGCGCGAACGCGCGACCTTGCGCGGCCCGATGACGCCGCTGCTGGGGGAGGGCGGGTTGGTCGAAAATGGCCTGGTCGAACAGGCGCTCGATTTCATCCGACGCAACGTCGCCGCCAAAACCACCCTGGAAGTCGGCGCGCGGCGGGTCGAGGTGCCGGTTTATCCGCCTGAAGTGCTGCGCGAAACCCTGGTGAATGCCCTCATTCACCGGGATTACCTGCTGACCAGCACGGATATCGAGCTGGCGATCTACCGCGACCGTCTCGAAGTGATTTCACCGGGCAGATTGCCGAACGGCATCACGCCGGCGCGTATGCGCACGGGCTGCCGCGCCGCCCGTAACCAGCTCATCAAGGACGTGATGCGGGACTACGGCTATCTGGAACACATGGGCATGGGCGTGCCGCGCAAGATGGTCCGGGGCATGAAGGAGCACAACGGCACCGACCCCGAGCTGATCGAAGCAGAGGAGAGCTTTACCGCCCGGCTACTTGCCGGACCGTCAGGCGAACCGGCTTGAATCCTGCTGTGCGCCTATCCGGCCGACCGGATGGCTATTGTCGCGACCGGTCAACGGCACGACGGGGCACCGACCTAGATCAGCTCGTCACTCATCAACACCATTCGCTCATCTCCAACATCGTTCATCTTGGCCGTGACGATGAGACTGTACATGGCGGCGGCCCTCTGCCCACCGCGGTCGGAGCCGCAGAACATCCATGATTTTCGTCCCAGAGCGATGCCGCGTAGCGCGCGCTCAGCGGCATTGTTCGACAAGCACACGCGGCCGTCGCCCAGGAACACGGTAAAGGCGGCCCAACGCTTGAGGATATAATCGATGGCCTTAGCTAGGTCGTTGCCGCGGGAGAGTTTGGCGCGTTGCTCATGCATGTAGACATGCAGCGCATCGACGAGCGGCTTGCTCAGTTCCTGGCGAACAGCCCTACGCTCATCCGCGCTCTTGCCATTGATCGGCCGCTCGATGTCGAACAGAGCGTCGATGCGGTGCACGACCTCGATTGCGATCGGGGAGAGCATGATCGCTTTCTTGCCAGCGGCCCGCCGCCGCGGCGACCTGATCCCGGATACCCTGCTCGCCCACCTCGCCCCGCTTGGCTGGCAGCACATCAACCTCACCGGAGATTACCTCTGGGACGCCAGCACCAACCTCGGACAGGACGGGTTCAGGCCCCTGCGCAGCACAACAGCCGAGCTGCTTGCAGCCATGGCGGCATGACCCTGTTCACGGTCCGTGCCACGAACCGTGTTATCCTGCCCGTTCTATGGCGTACCCCCTGAACGCCCTGCGGCTGCTGGCCTGGCAGCCACAGGGCCAATCGCCGCCGCGCCAATCGTTCCCGACGCGCGGCGCGGAGCATACGTGATGAACCTGTCGATGCTGGTGCCGATTGCCGCGACCGGC
>ERZ778020.711-NODE-711-length-47483-cov-13.366113_pt1 | contig 47483 bp, 47 predicted proteins | sample MGYA00375750_ERZ778020 | MGnify/ENA primary metagenome ERZ778020 (study PRJEB29350, sample SAMN05389818) | bioreactor metagenome | isolation source: Ammonium sulfate bioreactor | place: South Africa: University of Cape Town | collected 2014-03-17 ...
GATCTCATCCGCCTTCGGAGTCAATAGGATGAAGTACGAATTTCTGCGACAAAATGAACGGGCCCATCGACGCACAATCAATGATGCGATAGCTGTGTTCGAAGCGGAACTCGATCTTAAGCTCGGACACGGATTCGCGCCCGATATTACGGCAAAAATTCAAGTCGATGGCCTAAGGCTTCCATCTCGCGACGTCGTGGGCCTTGTGCGTTGCGCCTTCACAAGCACTACCAGAGATCATTCGTTCGTCGTTCCGCTCGCAACGTCGTCAACGTTTCTTGCCAAACGAGAACACGGAGCGAAACGCGAATCTTTTGATATCTTTCAATTGAACGATGCAGAAATTTATAGCAGCGGCGACCTACGTCTCAAGAACGGAGCGAAACTCCGTGCTGTAGAGGTTGTGCCGGCTCGGCTACCATACGAATTGACGGACCTAGAGCGCCGAATCATAAAATTCGCTGTCGATAAGACGGGGGAGTTTGATCGTTGCTATCGCAATCCCTTCGCAAGCTTGCCGGTCCATTTGTCTGTGGGTTTACCCGAAGTGCGCGTGCTCGACTACTCTTCTTTTGCAAAGAATGATGACCGGCCGAGACTCAAAGTTGCAGGTTTGAAGGAAATCCAAGCCGACTTTTTAGAAGCAAACGACGATATCAAGTCAATCTCTCGGCAGAAAATCTCAGACGCCCTTGCCAAGGCTGGACTTCTAGTTCCAATTCGACGACCGAAGGTCGGATAGCCGCTATTACGCTTGTCGTCTGCATTGCCACAATTCGATTGGCATCGCCATAATTCGGCTGGTATCTACACACGTGCATTCTCTTGGAAACTGCTCTTATTGGGAGCTTCACTTAGAATCAGTGGAGCATCCGGTGAACACGAAGCGCAAGATCCAAGGTCAACGCAGACGTAAGGATCATAATGATCCGACCTCCGTCGCTGCGAACCAGCACGTAAGTCAGTCAAACATCATCGAAGAAGTCGCGATCGAGCGATTGAAGTTGTCGGCTCGAGAGCTTCGCAACCATCCTCGGCGGCTCATCGAGGCGCTAACGAAGAGCATTCAGACTTTTGGATTCCTCAGCGTAATTGTCGCTGATGAAAATTATATCGTTCGCGCCGGCGCCGCACGGCTCGCGGCGGCAAAACAGTATGGGATGCGGACCGTCCCGGTTATGCGGACGGGGAATCTTTCTGAAGCGAAGCTTCGCGCATTCCAGTTGAGCGATAACAAGCTTGCCGAATTGGCGAGATGGAATAGCTCGGAGCTAACGCTGGAGCTGAAAGAATTGTCGAACCTTTTGGTCCTCGAAGAGCCCAGCCTGACCATTGAAATCACCGGCTTTGAGACAGCGGAACTTGACCGGCTAATTCTTGACCACGAAAATGAGACGGTCGATCCTGCAGATATAGTGCCCGATTTCCATCCGGACGAAATAGTCGTCAGTCAGCTCGGCGATCTTTGGAAGCTTGGCGATCATCGGCTCATTTGTGCAGACGGCCGCGATATGACGGTACTTAAACAGCTGATGGGCTCCGATCGAGCTGACGTAGCGGTGCTGGATCCTCCCTACAATCTACATATCAAAGGTATCGGCGGACGAGGGAGCGTTAAGCACAAAGAATTTGCCATGGCGTCGGGCGAAATGAGTTCATCACAATTCGAATCCTTCTTGAAGGAGTCGCTTCGAGCGGCTGCCGCGTTTTCGCGGCCTGGCGCTCTAAACTACACGTTTATGGATTGGCGGCACCTCAAAGAACTCATCGCGGCCGGCAACAGCGCGTACGACGCATTCATTAATATGGCCATTTGGGTCAAGAATAATGCCGGACAGGGTCCCCTCTATAGAAGTCAACATGAGCATGTCGCCGTATTCCGAGTTGGGGATGCGGCACATCTGAATAATATTCAACTAGGAAGACACGGTCGCTCACGAACGAACGTTTGGCACTATCCTGGGGTAAATTCCTTTGGCCCTGGACGGATGGACAATCTCCGCGATCATCCTACGGTAAAGCCGGTTGCTCTCGTGTGCGATATTCTGCGCGACTGTACGAGGCGCAACGATATCGTCTTGGATACATTTTGTGGATCCGGGACGATTGTTCTTGCAGCCGAGAGACTTGGACGATGTGCGAGGGCGGTTGAAATTGAGCCTCGTTTTGTCGATGTGACGATCAGGCGTTTCCAGTCGTTCTCGGGCAAGGATGCTATTCACGTCAAAACCGGTCGAACTTTTGACGAAATTGCTAAAGGTCAGACCCGGAAAATTCGGAGGGTGAGATCGTGACAGCTGACGACAGAGACGACGATAACGGCAGAACGCCATTACAGCCGCAGAGGGTCGGATATGGCAATCCGCCGCTGCACACACGATTCAAGCCGAACACGTCGGGAAATCCATCTGGTAGGCCGGCGCGATCTAAACTTCGCAACGTCCGTCAGTCGATTGTTGATGTTTACATGCAGGAGGTCAGCGTCGGAGACGGACGATCAAAACGTAAATTGCCCGCGATCGTCGTTCTGCATGAGCAATTGGTGCGCAGCGCATTGAAGGGGAGTGAAAAGGCTGCCGCTCTTGCAGCGAAGTTTGCAGCCGAGTTTCACGTCAACGATGTCAAAGACGAGGTCTCGCTTGATCTAACGCGTCTAACCTCGAAGGAGCGGGACATATTGCGAAAGGCGGGGCCTATCTTACAAAAAGCGAAAACAGTTAAACCGACGTAAATGGGAGGAAGGACGCGGTGGACAGCGGTCGCGTTCAAGGGTCAGCTGTTCCTTTTTGTGTTTCGGCGCGGGGTTTGGACGCCGATCGGCGCCAGGGTCACCGCTCTCGCATCAATGAAAACAAAGCTTTAGATTTGCCCATGATCTGATTGAGGGGTCAAAGTTCAATCAGTATTCACAGGTAAGGCAACATCATATCGCGCAAGTGTGAATAACCATTTCAACAGGACGAGACAAATTGCGCACATATGCTGTGCCTCCAAACGCTTTCCGGCATCAATCCACCGAAGCAGTTGGCGGCCGTGGCGACCAGCAAGCCGATCATGAGATGTTGAACAGGTGGTTCGATCTTCACGCTATAGGCGTCATGAAGTCATCCGGTACGGCTGCGGAAGGCTGATTACTTTTATATCGCGCATTTTTAGTGCGGGTATGCCCGGCGACCCCCCGGCCCCAATCCATGATCCGCCAGAACCATTTCAGATTCGCGGGTCTTAGCGAATGCAACCGTTTGCTGGAAAACGGCTCGCCTCGCGCGCTTGGGACACATGGCGCGTTCGTCCGGCGTCGGACTTTTTAGCGAAGCGCCCGGCAGTGGGGCTGCCGGGCGTCGCTAACTTACTTCTTCAACAGCGGACATGTGCTCTTGTCGAGCGGCGTGAACGCTTCGTTTGCCGGAATGGTCGCAACCAGCTTGTAGTAGTCCCACGGCCCCTTGGATTCGGCCGGAGACTTCACTTCGAACAGATAGGCCGGATGCAGCACGCGGCCGTTCGCCTCGATCGAGCCCTTGCCGAAGATTGGATCGTCGGTCGGCATCGTCTTCATCTTGGCGACCATCTTCGCACCGTCGTGCGGATTCTCGCCGAGTGAGTCCAGCGCCTTGAAGTAATGCAGCAGCGATGAGTAGACGCCGGCCTGCACCATCGTTGGCATCGCGTGGTTCTTCATGCGGTCCTGGAAGCGCTTGGAGAATGCGCGGGTGCCGTCGTTGAGGTCCCAGTAGAACGTCTCGGTCATATTGAGACCCTTGGCGGTCTGAAGCCCGAGCGCATGGACGTCCGAAATGAACATCAGCAAACTGGCGAGCTTCTGGCCACCGCTGGTGATGCCGAATTCCGCCGCTTGCTTGATCGCATTGACGGTGTCGCCGCCGGCATTGGCGAGACCGATGACCTTGGCCTTCGAGGCCTGCGCCTGAAGCAGGAACGAGGAGAAGTCGGCCGTGTTCAACGGATGCTTGACCGCGCCGACGACCTTGCCGCCCGCGGCCTCGACCGCCGCAGTGGTGTCACGCTCGAGCGCCGCGCCGAAGGCATAGTCCGCGGTCAGGAAGAACCAGGTGCTGCCGCCGGACTTGGTCAGCGCGGTACCGGTGCCGTGCGCCAGCGTGTAGGTGTCGTAGGTCCAGTGGATGGTGTTGGGCGAACAGGCCTTGTTGGTCAGGTCCGAAGAACCGGCGCCGGAATCGAGCAGGATGCTGTTCTTTTCCTTGGCGAGGTTCGCGACTGCGAGCGCGACCGACGAGGTCGGCACGTCGGAGATCACGTCGACCTTGTCGACATCGATCCACTGCCGCGCGATGTTGACCCCGATATCCGGCTTGTTCTGATGATCAGCGGAGATCACGTCGATCTTCCAGCCTTTCTTGGTCAGACCGGAATCTTCGACGGCCATCTGCGCGGCAACCACGGATCCCGGGCCGGCGAGATCGGCATAAAGGCCCGACATGTCGTTGAGCACGCCGATCTTGACGACCTTGTCGCCCGCGAATGCACTGGTCATTGTCCCGAGCGCGAGCGCCGTACCCAGAAACAGAATGGACATTTTCTCTTTGGTAGTCATCGTTTGGTCTCCTCCTCTGAAATCAATTCAATACTTAAACACCGAGATACGTACTCAGCTTGTTGTTCATGTCCGCCCAGATTCTGGTGAAGCCGTCGATTCGACCTGCCAGGCGGAAGTAGCAAGGATCAGATTGCGACACGCAATCGACCGCTCAAAATCGCAAGCGATTCAAGAAGAAAGTAATCACCCCAGATCAACTCGTTGGCGATCGCTTTCTTGTTCTTAGGGTCGAAGCAACCATCGGCAAGAATGCCGCTTTCAGTCAGGTGACGCTCGACAAGTATCTTCACTGTGTCGCGCGCTGCCTTGCCGTAGCGTGCGGCTTTTTCACTGTCAGGATGGACGGAAGAGAGCTTTAAAAGCGCCGCAACTGCGATTGAGGTACCGGAAGTGTCTCGCTTCGTTTCAGGGGTGACGGGAGCGCAGAAGTCCCAGTACGCGATCAGGTCATTTGGAACGTTGGCAAGCCACCAGTCGGCAACTTTCTCCGCTAGCTCAATGAGCCGAGGCTCTTCCTTCGCAAGCTGCGCCGAAAGCGCATATCCCAACATCGCCCACGCCTGAGCACGCGTCCAAATTGAATCATCGGCATACCCCTTGTGAGTATAGCGCCGGATCACGTCGCCCGTGGCGGTATCGAAACTTGCCGATTGGATAACGCCGCCATCCGAGCGGAGGAAGAACTTTGCGCTGTTATACGCGTGGTCGAGCGCAATCCTGCGCAGATTCGGCTCGCCAAGGCGCGAAGCGGCCCAGAGCATGAGCGGGGTTGCGAGTAGACCGTCTATGTTGGCCTCGCCATCGCCCACCGTGTGCGCTTCTTCGGCCTCCCTGCCAAGTGGAATCAGGCCAGCCGCTTTGTCGAACTGGTGGCCGAGCGACTGCGCCGCGCGTTTGGCCAGTTGTTCGGAAAGCACATCCCCATGAAGAAGTGCCCCTGTGACAGCACCGTAGTAGAAGATGAAGCCGCGAAAGACGGTGCGGCTTTCGACGCGCTTCTCGAGGCGCTTGAGCCATTGACGTCCTGCGTCAAGAAATGCCTGGTCCCCAGTCGCACTTGCAGCAAGCCACAGCTCACCGACCCAGAAGCCACCTGTCCAAAAGCCGTCCGTTGTGGTCACCCATTCGCCTGTCTCCTGATCACCATAATGTGGGAAACCGTTGAGATTGGCCTTCATCGTAAGCTCGACCCGCCTAATCATGCGGTCGAGCGGCCCCTGCCAATCCGAGGCGCTCCGGCCTGCTTCCATAGATGTTTGCATTGCAGTCCCCTGCTTCCATAGTGGCATTCGAAGACGTCCCCGACGCGTCACCTGGTTGCGTCGTCTTCGTCGACTTGCACGATTCCCACTTCCTGCATCATTCGCATCTGTTCAGCGGAGACGCCGCACTCGCCGAGCACCGACGCGCTATGACGACCGAGCGGTGCCGGGGATTGTGCAAGCACGGTTGGCGTCCTTGAAAGCCTGACCGGATTGCCGGCCAACGGGATCTCGCCATAACCCGGAATCGGCACCTTCCAGATCATGGCGTTATGTCTGATCTGTTCAGTTTCCATGGCCTGCTCCACCGTGTTGATGGGAGAGCAGAGCACATCCTGTTCGGACAGCTTCGCGACGCATTCTGACGTCGTCAGCGCAGCGATTACCGGACGGAAACACGACTCGATTTCGCTTAGATTCTCGACTTGAAGATCGTGGGTTGAGAAACGCGCCTCACCGCTGAAATCCGGAATATCGAAGGCCTTGCACATTCCCTGAAGCGGATTGTCACGAAACAACGTCAATACCATCAACCAGCCGTCCACGGTGCGGAACGTCATCGATTGCTTGATCCAACTCGTGCGTTGGCCGTGCATGCTAAGGCTGGAAATTTCAAGCACCTGCGCGGCAAAGGCTACGTCCAACAGCGACGTCGTCACCTTCTGCCCACGTCCGGAACGCTGACGTTCGATCAATGCGGCCATCACGCCCTGCACTAGCGACTGCGCGGTCATATAGTCGATGACCGGCGTGTTGCTCACAACTGGCATTTGATCGTCGGTTATCCCGCTGCGAGCAAAGCCGCTGTAGGCTTGGGCCAGCATGTCCTGTCCGGGCATCCTGGCCATCGGTCCCGTCTCGCCGAATGCGTACCCGGCTGCATAGACCAGGCGCGGATTGCGCTTTTCCAGATCCTCAAAACCGAGCCCCAACCTCTCCATCACGCCCGGTCGGAAATTGTGAAGAAGGACATCAGCACGATCTACTAGCTTGAGCAGTACCTCACGCCCCGCAGGAGCCTTGATATCCAGCGATAGCGTGCGCTTGTTGCGCCCGAGCGCAGCATAGTAGCAGCTCATCGCCTTCTTGCTTTTGGCGAGAGGATCGAGGGTCCTCAATATTTCCCCTGGGGCTGGCCTTTCGACCTTGATGACGTCTGCGCCGAAATCGCCCAGAATCTGTCCCGCCAATGGGACCTGCATCACCATACCGAGTTCCAGGACGGTTGTGCCTGCCAGCGCTCCCGCCGACCTTGTGGCGACCTGGGGGGCGACATCAGAACAACTCATCGAAAACTCCACTTCCAAAAATACTATCCGGATGGTATGCGATGTGGGTCGGTAATGCAACGCTATTCTGCGGCGACCTCAAAGCAAGGTTGATCAATAGCCGAGCCAACCGATCGGCCGTGTACGCGTTGCAGGAATGGAGGAAACTATGATGCAAGCCCAGTGCGCGATGCCGCTTGGCCCACTTGACGATTGGACCGTCCGATCTATTGCAGCACGGCGGTTGGCTGAAAGTCCGGATCGGCCCTTCATTCAAGAAATCGATGGCAACGTCGAAAGCTACGGCACCTTCATTGGCCGGGCGACTGCCCTCGCGTGCTTTTATCTCGAGCAAGGCATCAAGGCGGGCGACACGGTTGGTGTTTTATGTGGAAACGGAATTCCTGCGTTGCATGGATGGATGGCGGCGAATCTGATCGGCGCCGTGGACGTAACAATCAACGCCAACTATCGCGGCGACACGCTGCGTCACGTTCTCAATGTTGCGAAGCCTGCGCTTATTCTCGTGGACACCGACCTTCTTCCGCAATTCATTGAAATTGCCGAAAAGCTCCCTCTTCCCAAAGATGTCGTTCTGATTGGAAACAATACCGACGTAAAGCTACCCGAAATGCCAGGTGTCGCTGTCCACTTCTATGAAAGTATCGTCGCCGCACGTCCACCACTGCTGCCCAACGCCACCGTGAAGCCGTCCGCGGCGGCAGCGGTGATGTTCACCTCCGGAACAACAGGACCATCCAAAGGCGTGTTGATGCCCAACGCCCATGTCTGCCTTCTGGCACACCAGAGCATCATCAACACACGCCTGACGGAAGACGACATTTACTACTGTGCCCATCCGCTCAACCACATTGCAGGCAAGTTCATGGGCGTGCTCGCAGCCTTTGCCATGGGTGCGCGCGTTGTCCTCGACCGCCGCTTCGACGCCGAGCGTTGGCTAACGATCGTCCGCGACCATGGCATTACGCTCAGCCTCGCTCATGGTCCGATGATCGAAATGATCTATGCCACGCCACCCACCGCTGTCGACCAGGACCACGCCTTGCACCGCTTGATGTGCTGTCCATTGCCGAAATCCATCGGCGAGGCGTTCGAAAAGCGCTTCGGGCTGCGCGGCATCGAAATGTGGGGCATGACGGAGATTACCTGTCCGTGCTGGACAAGCTATGAGGGCGGCCGACCGGAAGGATCCTGCGGACGTCCGATGCTGGACTTCCACGACGTGAGGATCGTCGATCCGGAAACCGATTGGGAATTAGGTGAAGGTGAGGTTGGCGAGATCGTCGTGCGCCCCCGCCATCCGTGGATGATGATGTTGGGTTACATAGGAATGCCAGACGAGACCGTCGCTGCATGGCGGAATCTCTGGTTTCACACAGGTGATGCCGCGCGTCGCGACAGCGACGGCAATTTCTATATCGTCGATCGCATCAAGGATCGGATACGCCGCCGCGCTGAAAACATATCCTCATTCGACATAGAGAGCGCGGCACTCGATTTCCCTGGCGTGCGCGAGGCCGCTGCCGTCGGCGTTCCTTCTGGCATGGAAGGTGACGACGACATCAAGTTGTGCATCGGCACGACGGGGCAACTCGACCCCGCTGCACTGCTCGCACATCTTGCTGCTCGCCTGCCTCATTTTATGGTTCCACGCTACATCGAAACACTGCCCGCGTTGCCCCGAACACCTACGAACAAGGTGCGCAAACGCGACTTGCGAGATGCCGCCATCAACACAGACACTTGGGACAGGCAGAAGGTCGGAATAAGGCTTCGTGAGCTTGTTTCTGGATCAGGCGGGACGCGCTCCAATTAAGCCTTGGGGCCCAGAATGCCATTGAGAAACGTCTGCCAGACCGTGCGCACGAACAGACGACCATCAATGCCGCCGCCCCGACGATGCCATTCGAGCATCATGCCGTCATGGGTGGCGACGACAAGTGTTGCGAACTCTCGTGTGGGCAAACTTCGAGGGAGTTCGCCGCTCGCCTTTCCTCGATCAACAATGACCTCAAGCATACCATATATACGTTCATAAATTTCGGAGACCCGCCGATCGGCGATGTCAGTTCCGGTGCGGCTTTCGATGGACATTTTGATGAGGCAAAGCAGTTCGTGCGGCCGGTCTATGCCCTGCTTTGACGTAAAGCGGAAAAACGAGGCGATTTTCTCCGGCGCCGTCCCCCTCTTTTCGTCCAGATGCTCAATGAGCGGATCGACGATGTGGGCCTCGGCGATATCGAGGAGTTGAAGGAGAAGGTTTTCCTTGCTCTCGAAGTAAAAGAAGATTGCGCCTTTGGTCAGACCGGCCGCCTCCGCAATATCCTGCAGAGTGCACGCATGATAGCCCTTGGCGACGATCAAGCGAAAGGCAGCCTGTGTGAGCCGACCGATACTCTCCTCGCGAAGGAGAGCCTTCTTGTTCATCTTCGGCGCAGCGGATTTCGTCATACGAGAATTTTCCGGACAGATCCCCCGCCGAAGAATTCGGGCGGCATTTGTGGGGAATAAATCAAAACGAACGACTCTCCAATGCCATGCGAGCGACCTTCTTCTGAGCCTGGGGTGAAAACCCCTTCCAACTCCTAAAGAGGTGGCCAGGCCAGACCCGCGATGTTCTCGGCGGGGGACTTCGCCTTTGCAATCTCGTTGGCGCCCAATCCAGCCGCACCTAAGACAGCTTCGGTACAGTCGGATATGTCCGGATGAGAAACGGGCGCGGACGTCGCGCGCATGAGCGGTGCCTTCACGGGACTCTCTTTGTAGAATTCCGGATGCCGCATACGATTGTGCGGGTGCTCCAGCGCCTCTTCCGGGTCGAGCACGGGTGCGACGCATGCATCCTTCCCAAAGAAATGAGCGGCCCAGTCGTCACGGGACCGCATGCCGAACGTCTCCTCAAACCGCAAAGCAATGGCGGCCCACATCGATCGGTCAAGGTGCTGCGGCGGGGGGGCGTCATAACCCAATCCTGACCAGAGATTCTCGAAGAATCGACGCTCCAGCGCCCCGACGGCTATATACTTTCCGTCAGCACAGGCATAGCAGCGATAGTAAGGGGCGCTGCCTGCCACCAGTCCGTCGCCCCGCGCCGCAAGAACGGGATGGCCCCAATCCGGGAAATGCATTGCCATCAAAGACAGGCATCCATCCACCATCGCGGCATCGATGTATTGACCAGCGCCGGAGCGTTCACGCTCATAAAGGGCGCACAGGATTCCGTTAACGGCGAAAAGACTCCCGCCTGCGAAATCCGCAAGGAGGTTCAGTGGAAAGGCCGGAACGTCATTCTGCGGGCCGAACGCACCCAGCGCGCCCGACAGCGCAGCATAATTGATGTCATGGCCAGCTTCCTGAGAGAGCGGGCCCGTTTGGCCGTAACCAGTCAGCGAGCAATAGATCAGTTTCGGATTTACTGACTTCAACGTGTCATAATCGATTCCGAGCCGCTTCGTTACGCCCGGTCTATATCCCTCCACGACAACGTCAGAGCTTTCAACAAGTCGATGGAAGGCAATGCGGCCCGCGTCACTTTTCAGATCGAGGCTGATCAACTTCTTGCCGCGCAAGAACACCGGGATCGGCAGACTCCCCGTCCCGCCGCCCACCACGATTACTTCTGCGCCCATATCCGCCAGCAACATGGTGCAATACGGCCCCGGCGCCAGTCGCGACAAGTCGAGAACGCGAATCCCGCTAAGGCCCATCCTTTTGCCTACGTCTGCCTGCACGTTACTCATCGCCCGCCACCCATTGCTTCATGAAAGAGAGCTTCATAGTCACTAGGGGTGACAGGGCGCGCATTTGTTGCGGTCGAATGATCTTCCATCGCACGCTCGATCATTAGCGGAATGCAATCGGTGGGCACGTCCATCTGCGACAAGTTCGATGGCAGGCCGAGATCGGCCGAGAGCCCCGATATTGCCTCCGCCAGATCGGTATTCTCGGGCAAATCCATTGCAATGCGCAGGGCGTTGTACTTGTCACCCGCATGGCTTCGATTGAAGCGCAGCACGGACGGTAGGATTACGGCATTCAGTGTCCCGTGATGGAGACGAGGAGATTTCAGGCCCCCCAAGGCATGTGACATGCCGTGAACTGCACCAAGTCCCTTTTGAAAGGTCATCCCGCCTTCGAGTGACGCCATCATCATCTGTTTGCGTGCCTCCCGATCCTGACCGTCGCGGAAAGCGCGACGCAGGAAGCGCATTGCGCGTCTGAGTCCATCGAGCGCAATTGCCTCCGCTGGTGGGTTGTCGCGCGGACTCAAGTACGTTTCAATGCAATGGGTTACGGCATCCATGCCTGTTGCAGCCGTGAGATAAGGCGGCAACCCAAGGGTCAGATCGGGGTCGCAAATTGCGACTTCGGGAATCATGTGTGGCGAGATGAAGCCAAGCTTGCGTCCATCGCTGAGCGTGACCAGGGCTGCACGGCCGACTTCACTACCGGTGCCTGAGGTGGTTGGAATAGCAATGACTGGCGGCTTCAGCGCCGTGATCTTTGAGATGCCGCCGAGAATGGCCGCATATTGCTCAAGCGGCCCTGGATGAGTCGCGAGGAGAGAAACGGCCTTGGCAAGATCGAGCGAAGAACCGCCGCCGAGAGCGACGATCGAATCGCATCTTTCCAGTCGAAACAGATTGCGTGCCTCTATCACGGACTCTTCGTCGGGGTTTTCTCGCGTGCCGTCAAAGATCGTGCACTCACGATCATCGCCTATTTTTTCCAGCACCCTTGCGACCAACCCGGCATTGACAATGCCTTTATCCGTGACAATCAATGGTCGCGAAACGCCGAGTAGATCCATTTCCTCACGTAGGAGCGCGATCGCCCCGGCTTCGAACTGGATCCGTGTCAGATAGGTGATAAGACTCATTTCCAACTCCGGCGTCTATCCGTAGACATGCTTGGCGATGATCAAGCGCTGTATCTCGTTCACGCCCTCATAGATCTGCGTGATCTTCGCATCGCGCATCATCCGCTCTACCGGGAAGTCCGCAAGATAACCTGCACCTCCATGGAGTTGCACGGCATCTGTCGTTACACGCATCGCCGTGTCGCTGCAGAACAATTTTGCCATCGATGCCAGCGCCCGCGCTTCGCTCTCGCCGTTGTCGATGCTCCCCGCAGCACGGTAGAGAAGCGCGCGCCCCGCCTCGATCCCTGTCGCCATGTCGGCGATCTTGCCGCGGATCATCTGGAATCGAGACAATGTCTCGCCGAACTGCTCGCGTTCAGAAGTATATTTCACAGCTTGATCGAGAGCCCCCTGCGCGATGCCAAGCGCCTGCGCGGCAATCAGCACGCGCGTCCAAGTAAGAGAGTCGCTAATGTAGTGATAGCCTTTGTTGGAATCGCCAACCGCGCGGTGCTCCGGTATCCGGCAATTGTCCAGGATGACGTCAGCCGTCGGGCTGCCTCTAATCCCCATTTTGACTTCGCGATTGCCGAAGGAAATGCCGGGATCGTCCTTGTGGACAGAAAAGAGGCCTAGCGCCTTCTCACCGGTGCGCGCGAGCACGGTGTACCAATCGGATCGCGTCGCATGGGTGATGAAACGCTTCTGACCGTTGAGCACCCACTCATTGCCGGTCTTCTCGGCCCTCGTTTTGAGTCCAAACAGATTCGAACCTCCGGCGGGTTCGGTTAGGCAAATGGACGCGACTGTATTTCCCGCCATTGCCGGACGAATTACCTCATCGCGCAACTTCTGCGATCCATGCTTTGCGACTGGCCCGAGGCCTGCCCAGATCACCATCAGTACTAGCGAGGAAGTGGCACAGACACGGCCGAGTTCCTCAAGCGCGATGGCTTGGGACACGACGTCCCCTCCTTGCCCACCATTCTCTTCCGAAAAGGCGAGCGAAACGAGACCCATCTCTTTGAAGGCTTCGAGCGATTCCTCCGGGAAACGTTGTTCCCGGTCATAAGCCGCGGCATGCGGCTCAATTCTCTCGAGGGCGAGCCGTCGCAAGCTAGCGCGGAAAGCTTCGTAACTCTGTGCATCCATGAACGCCTCCCATGACGCGGCGCCTTTCCGGCGCGTCGGCCAAGCTCAATTACATACTATCTGTATAGTATTCTTTTGTCATTGAGCGTGTCAATGAGACAGTTACAAGACCGCAATGATGACTTGGAAATTTGGGTGTCCGAACCAAATCTTGGTCGATTACAGCCCCGGCAGGAGACGACGGTTGAGGCTTTGGAAATCGCGATAAGAACCGCCAGACTGGAGAATCGCCTCCGACATGCAAATGCCCTCGACGACCTAAGAGCCGAACCGAAAATTAAGTTGAGTGATTTCAGTCAGTTGTGATTCTTTCGGATTTGCGAAGATTCGAAGGAGATCAGATGGCCTGGACCGAAATCACTCGCCGCCAGTATGACAGGCGCTCGCTGCGCTATGCAAGCGACAGCACCGATGCGGAGTGGAGCGTGATCGCGCCGTTCTTTGTAGCGCAGGAAGGCAAGGTCGGCCGTCCGCTTGAGCATGATCCGCGAACCCTGTGGGATGCGATACAGTATATCGCCGCGACGGGTTGTCAGTGGGCGCATCTGCCCAAGGATTTCCCGCCGTTCACGACGGTGCAGTACCATTTTTATCGGCTGCGCGATAATGGCCTGCTGGATCTGATCAACGAGGCGCTGGTTACGGTGACGCGCGTGAGTGAGGGCCGTCACGCGGAGCCGACGGCTGGCGTCATCGACAGCCAATCGGTCAAAACGACTGAAGCAGGCGGCCCGCGCGGCTTTGACGCCGGGAAAAGGATCAAAGGGCGCAAGCGTCACATCGTGACAGATACGGCGGGCAACATGTTGAGCACGATCGTGCATGAAGCCAGCATTCAGGACCGGGACGGTGCGCCCGGCACGATTGCGAGCGCCATGCAGGGCTTTCCCATGCTCGTCAAACTCTTCGCCGATGGCGCGTATGCCGGCGACAAGCTGGAGAAAGCGCTGGCTCCCGCGGGACCGATCCTTGAAATCGTCAAACGTCCCGAGGGCGCGAAGAGCTTCGTCGTCATTGCCAGGCGCTGGGTCGTTGAACGCACGTTCGCGTGGCTCAATCGTTGCCGTCGTCTCGCAAAGGATGTAAATCGGCGCCGAACAAGGCCTCCTTAAATTTCGGCGGCAACCCCTTGTTATATGTAATTGAATCGGCGCCGATCGTGACCCCGTCTCCGACTGCTTTCTCAGTTGATTTTAGGGCGATACTGTCGATACCTACAGCGATTTGACCCCCCGCCGATTCACAGCTGCCCGCAAACAGGCCGGTCTGACCCAGCACGAACTGGCGCGCCGGCTCAAACGGCCGCAATCCTTCGTCGCCAAGTACGAGGGTGGCGAGCGCCGGATGGACGTGGTGGAGTTTGTGGCGATCGTGCGCGCGATCGGGGCCGACCCGGTCAAGCTGTTGCGAGATTTTGTCGCCGGCAAAGCGCCGACAAGGCCGCATCGCGCCCCCTCGAAATAGGCCCACGGCGACATTCCCACAGGTCGCCCGATCATATTGTGATTCAATGACGCCGATCTGAGCCACAAGATGGCTCGGATTATGCTCGACTTCCCGGCCAGCGCGAGCGTCTTTGGTGCCGTCTAACGGAGGCATCCCCATGAACATTGACACCACCGCGGCCCAGCAGGCGATTGGCGCCATGCTTGCGGCCATCCAGGTCCGGCTGGAGGAGGCGACACGCATCGCCCGCGCCGCCACCGCCTGCGCCCAGACCGGCAGCATCAACGAGGGCGTCATCCTCGCACTAGATATCGAGCAACCCATCTACGAGGCAGGGCGTCTGCTCGATGCGGTGAGTTTACTTAGTAGGCTCGGAAGCAAGTAGACAAGCTAGCAGTTCTACTCATTATCCTCAAATCGAGCTAGATAGTTGTCTCGACAAGGCATTAAGGCGGCGAACAATCTCGTGCGAGGTAACAGTTGATCTCCGTGTAGTGCCTATTCATCATCGTCTACAGCCATGCAAGGGAGCGCGCCATTTGAAGGCTCCCTGAACTGGAACAGCTTCTTGTCTCGCCGAGAGAATTCGCGGCGGATTGATTCAGTGCCAGTGTTGATCGTCGATTTTCTCCAATTTTCGGCCCAAATTGCTCGATGATTGCCTCTAATCTTTCGAAGTGCTCCTGCTCGGATTTCACGACAAGTAGCGGATTGGAGGAGAACGCGGACCAATAAACTTTATGGTCCGCGTTCCTGCTTGAGACAGGCTCGCAATTAATAGTCCCAGAAAACTGGCACCCAACGAAAGGCGTCGCCGTCGATCGCCACGTGGCCGACAGACGGGAACGGTAGGTGGGTTGCTACCAGCATCTCGCCAGACTCTGCTAGTTCTTGCAAGAATCCGACCCGAATGCGCGCGGCCTCTTCGGGGTCATGTTCGAAGCCGTTGTGCCAGTCCGGATTTTCGAAGCTGACCGCGAATACCGCGTCGCCTGCGAACGTCAGCGCGTCGCCACCCGAAGCTATGCGTACCACGCTGTGACCTGGCGTATGCCCACCGGTGCGACGGACGATGACCCCCGGCGCAACCTCGTGTGCCTCGTCGAACAGTCGAAGATGGTTGTGATATTCTTTCGCGAAGCGCTTGGCGGTCGCGCGCAGCGCGTCGGGAAAGCCCTGTGGCATGGCCGTTTGGGAAAAGTCCGGCGCATCCCAGAATCGAACCTCTGCAGCGGCGACATGGATTTGCAGATCCGGCCGTAGCCGATCCTTGACCCCCTCGACCAGCAGTCCACCGACATGATCCATGTGCATGTGGGTCAGAATGACGTCTGTTACAGACGAAAGGTCGATGCCGGCGGACTCCAGTCGCCGGATCAGTTGCCCGGCTCTTGGCAAGTGCAGGTCCGGATCGGCGCCCAACCCGGCGTCGATCAGAATGGTCTTGCTGCCGCTCCGCACCACGACCGCATTCAGCGCCCAATCGAATGCGTCTTGCGGCAGATACATCTCCTTGAACCAGGCAGCTCGTGCATTTGGATCTGCATTGTGACCTAACATTTTGGTTGGGAGCGGCAGCACGCCGTCGCTGATCACCAGCACCTCGATGTCGCCGACCTGGACTGCGTAGCGTGACGGGACCAACTCGTCGGATATCGATTTTCCGAAAGGTGGGGTGTTATGTAGATTCATCTTCGTCTCCTGCTGAACGCCGCCTGAGATGCGGCGCCAATGAAGCTAGGTTGAAGTGCGATTGTGATCGATTAGATCGAAGATCAGGGTGAGCCATACTGCGGGATAGGTTGTGACAGTCCCCTCGGCGCGACCGGCATTCGCACCTTGAACGTAGATCACGACAGGCCCAGTCCGCCGTCGACGGCGATGACCTGTCCGGTCATCCAGCCTGCTTCCGGATCGGCGAGCCGCACGATCCAGTTCGCGATATCATCAGGAATGCCTCGTCGGCCGAGCGGGATCTGAGCGCGCTCCTGCTCCTTGAGTGATGCCGCTTGCTCCGGGGAGAGGCCCATCATTCCCGTCAGCGCGCCCGACTCTGTAGGTCCGGCCGCGACCGCGTTGACCCTGATGCCCACTGGAGCCAGCTCCAGCGCCCAACAGCGGGTCAGGTGTTCGAGCGCCGCCTTGCTCGCGGCATAGTGGGACAGTGGAGCCCCTGGCTTGTGGCCGAACGTACTCGAAACATTGATGATAGTTCCGCGCGTGCTTTGCAGATGCGGGAGAGCGGCCGCGGCGAGAAGACTGGGGCCGATGACATTCACCGAGAAGATTTCCGTGATGCGCTCGGCTGTCGCCTCGGCCAGCGGCAGGATCGCACCGGCACCAGCGTTGTTGATCAGTGCATCCAATCGCCCCCAACGGTCAAGCGTTTCTGCGACGGTGCGTCCGGTGTCGGTCGGCGATGCGGCGTCGGCTACCACGCCGACGATATTGGCATGCTCGGCCGCCGTCGCTTTGATCGGCGCCGGACGCCGGCCGGTGATGACAACCTTGTCGCCCTTTGCCGCGAACCGCAGAGCTGTCGCCCGGCCGATGCCGGAGCTGCCGCCAGTGACGATAACGACTCGTTGATCAAGCATTTTCGATTTCCTTTCGCTTACATGAGGGATTTGGGATTCCTTGCGTGTGATCCGGGCTCTGCCCGATATCGTGAAAGCCCGACCTTCACGAGAATCATCGCCGGAGCGGCGATTACGAAGAACAATGCAATCGCGATGAAAGCCGTGTCGAAGGCCATCACCGTGGATTGACGAACGACAGTTCGGCCCAGAAGAGCCATGGCAGCGTGACCGGCTGCCACGGCATCCATTCCCCTGGACGAAAGCATCGCAGCCGTCGCCTTCAGCCGTTCGATGACTGCCGGATTCTCTGTGACAACGTAGGTCCCGAGCACGACGCCATTGGAACTCACCTGATGATTGATCAGCGTCTGGAGCGCCGCGACGCCCAGCAAGCCGCCGAACTGGCGTCCCGTGTTGAACAGCCCAATGCCGGCCCCTAGATTTCGGGATGAGAGATCGCTGAAAGCGACCAACGTAATCGACAGGAACAGGAAGCCCAGGCCGATGCCACGCAGGAGAATCGCTGGCATCATGTCTTGCGTGCCGCTCTCGCTGGTTGAGCCAGACAGCATCCACATCGCCGTCATGATCATCGCGATCCCGAACGGCACGGTTGTCAGCGGAGGAGCCTTCAAGGTCTGCAAAATGAACGCAGCCACCAACAGCGCAACGATAAAAAGTCCACCGCTTGGCAGCAGGAGTTGACCGGCGTCGGTCGGCGCGAAGGAGAGTACGGAAACGGCAAAAGCCGGAATCAAGAATGCGCTTCCGAAAAGTGCGGCACCGGCAACAAAGCTGACAACGAACGAAAATGAGAAATCCTTCGACGCGAACAAAGTGAAGTCCAGCAGTCCGGCACCCCGGGTCATTGCTCTTTGTTGAACGAAAAACATCAGCAAGGCGGCCATACCAATGACCGTCAGCCAGCGAATACGGGACTGCTCGAACCAATCCCACCTGGCACCCTGGATGAGGACATAGCTCAGGCAAAACATGACTGTCGAAATCAGGCCGAGTCCGATCCAGTCGCACGGCGTCGGTGAATCCGTCACTTCGAAGGTAGGCTCAGCCGCAAGGATCAACAGGCCGGAGGCCAGAAGCGCAAGCGGAATGACACTAAGAAAAATCCACGTCCAGGATTGCCCCTCCAGTAAAATGCCTTGAAAAGCTGGCGCGATCGTTGCTGGGGCGACGACCGCGCCCATGGCGAACACCGCCTGGAGAAGCGGTTGGCGTGCACGTGGGTAGGCGAGGAAAATCATGGTTTGTCCGACCACGAGCAGAACGCCGCCCGATAGACCCTGAACGGCACGGAGCGCGATCAACGGCGGCAGACACGTGGTGGCAGCGGCGACCCCGCTTGCAGCACCCATCATGAGAGTTGCGCCAATCATCAGAGCTTTCGGCTCAATGCGGCGCATCAGCGGCTGCGCGGTAATGAATGCGATCAGCTTCAAAGTGGTGTAGCCGATATCGAGCCATGCAAACTCATCGGGCGTTGCATGAATATCCCCAAGGATGTCATTCCGTCCCAACGACAGGACGGTGCCGGCGATGGCTTCCGTCAAACTGGCGAGAATGATGCCGCCGACAAGAACGGGATTCGTTGTGCTGGCGTGGTGAAACCGTCCGGCGTTGTCGACCGCGGGCATGATCAGCGTCCTGTATCGACCGCAACGCGCGCGGACAGGCCGGGTACGATGCGGCCGCGAAGAGGATTGCGGCCAAACCGAATCTTCACGGGCACGCGTTGAACGACGCGAACGAAGTTTCCGGTCGCGTTGTCGACCGGAAGGAGGCTGAATGCGGATCCGCTGCCCGGGGCGAAGCTATCAACGATGCCTTCGAGTGTTTGATCCGGATAGCCGTCGATCGTGACGCTGACCCGTTGGCCGGGTTGGATGTGTCGGACCTGGGTTTCCTTGAAGTTCGCGACGATCCAAACGGCATCGACAGGAACGAGGTCGAGCAAGGATGAGCCCGGCGCGACGAGCTGACCGACGCGGACGTGGCGATTGCCGACAACGCCGGATACGGGCGCGTGGACGATCGTGTTGTCCAGATTGATTTGTGCGAGCTGTCGCGCCGCCTCAGCTTGTGCGATAGCGGCGAGAGCGGTCTCTCGCTGCGCGGCCAGAACGAGGAGGCGCAAGTGTTGAGATTCGACCGCTGCGGACGAGGCCGATACGGCTGCTTCGGCTTGCAATCGCTTTGTATCGGTCTCATCGACCTGGGCCTGACTGACTGCGTTGCTGCGGATGAGCTGGCGTCGCCGATCCGACGCCTTGATGGCCAGGCTCAGTCCCGCTTCGGATGAGTGCTGAAGCGCCACGGCCTGGCGAATCATGGCGTGCTGAAGTTTTGTCTCCGCATCGACATTGGCAAGGCGAGCCTTGGCGGATTCCAGATTGGCCACTGTTTCCGCGAGTTTGGCGCGATAGTCGCGGTCATCGATTCGGAACAGAACTTCGCCTGCGCGAACGGGCTGATTGTCCTCGACCTCGACGGCGGTGACATATCCCGTGACCTTTGGAGCGATTGAGGTAACGTCCCCCCGGACATAGGCGTTGTCAGTGAATGTCTCGCCGTTCAAGTCGATCCAAATCCATGCGGCTATAAACGCCACGGCGCAGAAGCAAAGAAGCAGGCCTATCCCGCGTCGGTTGCGCGATGCCAGGCGGGTCATCGCCGTTCGCCCGGGGTCGGCTGGAAAGCCCAATCGGCAGGTGTGAAGGCGGGCGTGATCGGTCGCGAGTGATCATAAGCCATCTTGATGGTACCAAATCGATAGCTAAAAAGGCGCGCTCCGTTGCGGAGCGCATGTCTTCATGCGAGGGCTTACAGATCGGTGACTCGCTCCGGCTCAGCCGACGCCAGCGCAGCAGCGCGCTCGGCCTTGGGCGGATAGATCCAGACGGTGTTGATCTCCTGTTTGGTCCTTTTGGCTGCGTCGCCGACCATTTCGACCTTGCGGTCCCAGCCCCGCGTGAATAGCGCGCCCGCCTCTCCGAGGTCGAGACAGGTCACGTATGCCTTCTGGTGGTATGGCCTTGTTGGCAGCCCCAGGAGTTCGGCTGCGGCGTTGTGACCGGCGAAAGCACCCATTCGCGTGGCGTGCTGGCATGACATCAACGCGTAGTTTCCATCGTCGTCGCATTGGGCGCGCGCGGCGTCGCCGGTGGCGAAAACGTCCGCGATGCCGGACACGCGAAGACTACGATCGACCAACAACCGACCGAGATTGTCGCGCTCGGCAGGGATATTCTGAGTCAGGGGTGCCGCACGCATCCCGGCGGCCCAGATGACGGTTTGCGCTTCGATGCGTTCGCCGTTCGATAGTCTCACGCCCGATTTATCCAGCGAGCTGACACCCACTCCAAGCCGGGTCTCTATGCCAAGCTTGCGTAAGGCTCCGATGATAACGGGGCGAGGACCTGCACCCATGTCGGGAGCGATGGCCTCGTTGCGATCAACGATGACGATGCGCGGCTTGGCATCGACGCCGAGAATTTTACGAAGTCGTGCAGGGATTTCCGTCGCGGCCTCGATGCCCGTAAATCCGCCGCCTGCGACGACCACTGTATCGCGACCGTTGCTCGCCGGGCGTTTGACCAGATCATGCAGGTGCCGATCAAGCGCGAGGGCGTCTTCGAGCTGGTCAACACTGTATCCATGCTCGGCGAGACCGGGGACGTCCGGCCGAAACAATTGGCTGCCGGTGGCCACCACAAGGCGATCATATTGCAGGGTTTCCCTTGCATCGCCCGGAATCGCGATTTCGACCATACGAGTGTTGGTGTCGATCGCCTCTGCACGACCCCGCAAATATCGAACGTCGATGGCATTGAGGAGATCCTGCAAGGGCGCCGTCAAGGTGTGCGGATGCGCCTCGTAAAGTCTCGGACGCACCACCAGGGTCGGTTCCGGTGCCACCAGAACGATCTCCAACGCCGCCGGTGAAACGCCCTGGATGTCGCGCACTCGTGCAGAGGATAGGGCCGCATACATACCGGCGAAGCCGGCGCCGATGATGACAAGTCGCATGATTGTTTTCTCCGGAGTTAAGTGTGCGGCCGTGCCGCTACGTGCTCAGGCGTTGATGAAGGATAGCAACTCGGCATTGATGACGTCGGCGTGAGTGGTGCACATCCCGTGGGGCAGATGCGGGAGAACTCTCAGGGTGCTGTTCTTCAGGAGCTTGGCCGACAGAAGCGCGGAATCGGCGATCGGCACGATCTGGTCGTCGTCGCCGTGCAGGATCAGCGTCGGCACTGCGATGGATTTCAGATCCTGGGTGAAGTCGGTTTCAGAGAACGCCTTGATGCCGTCGTGGTGGGCGTTGGCCGCGCCCATCATGCCCTGACGCCACCAGTTCCAGACGATGGCCTGTGACGCCTTGATGCCCGGTCGGTTGTACCCGTAAAACGGGCCGCTCGCGAAATCGAGATAGAATTGCGCGCGGTTGGTGGCAAGCTGCTTGCGCAGTTCGTCGAACACGTCGATAGGGAGCCCGCCGGGATTTGTTGGAGTCTTGAGCATCTGTGGCGGAACAGCGCCGATCAAGACCAGCTTGGCGACCCGGTCCTTGCCATAGCGCGCGACGTAACGGGCCGCTTCGCCGCCGCCGGTGGAATGGCCGATATGAATCGCATTGCGAAGATCGAGATGCTCAGTAACTGCCGCCACGTCGGAAGCGTAGTGATCCATGTCATGGCCGTCGCGGACCTGCGACGAGCGGCCATGCCCGCGGCGATCATGCGCGATGACGCGGTAACCCCTTCTGACAAAGAAGAGCATCTGATTATCCCAGTCGTCGGCGCTCAACGGCCACCCATGATGAAAGACAATCGGCCGTGCCGTCTTGGGGCCCCAGTCCTTGTAGAAAATCTGAACATTGTCTTGAGTGTTGACCGAGGTCATAGGAGCGTCTCCTGTTGTCTTTCGGGTTGATGTCATGCCGCTTCCGCCAGCAGCGGAGGATGAGCGGAATGTCAGCGACGTTGCGTACAGCAGCGTCGTGGCAAGCACTCGCCTCCGAGAGATGCGAGCAAGTCGTTTGAAGGAATTTCGCGGGGCCATTCCGTGTCTCCGTGTTGTGTTGGCCTCTGCGGGTATCTGCATGACAAGGCCTTGGCGATTTGAAGCGGCTCGAGGCAAGAACATTCACGAACGATGGCGTTGGACGCCGCGTGTGTGGATGTTCTGTCGCTCATTGTCCTTCAAAAATGCCAGACGTCGTCGCGACGTGACATTGCGCGTGCGTATTGTGGCGCTGGCTCTCCGGGTGGATCCACCTATCCTTCGGGCGAGGTTGCGCAGGGCAAGGCAGGAGGCATTGGCTCTTTAGGCCGCGATCCCTCTCGCTGTCAGATACAGAGGATCATGATCGTCGTTGAAGACCATGATCGCAGGGGCTTCGACACATTCGCGCGGAGATCGTCTCCAATATTTGCGAATACTTCTTCCCGAACCATGAGGCCGGAATAGCAGGCCTCTGTCGGAATGACTTTGGCTTCTCCCGCGTAGCATCCTCAACGGACACGCGAATTCAGCGGAGGGGATCATGTCCTTGCAGAGAGCGGCGATATTGGAACTACCACGCGCATCCAGAGGTGATGATGCCAAGTGGCTTCACATCATCGCAAGCGGCGGCGCCACAAAGCGTCGCGGCGCCGCACATGGATCGCCTCATGAATCAAGGGAGGAAGCCCTTCCGTCCGGCCGGTGCCAACCCGGCCCTTGTGGTCGGATTGGCACACGGCCCATACCGAGCGATGGTAACGACGAGATGCTCCTGCGACGTGTCGCGAAGGGCGACCGCTCCGCGATGCGTATCATTTTTCTGCGACATCAACAGCGAGTGTTTCGCTTCATTCTCCGAATCGTTCGCAACCACGATCTGGCGCAGGATGTCGTCAGCCAGGTGTTCCTTGATGTTTGGCGTATTGCGTGGCGGTTTGAGTATCGGTCCCGCGTCTCGACATGGCTACTCTCGATCGCTCGATTCAAGGCGATCAACGCCATGCGTCGGCCGACATACCAGGCTCTGGACGAGTCCGATCTTTCCGAGGCCGTGGACCCGAGCGATACACCGGAGGTTTCGTTGAGCCGGAAGGAGACCAGCAGAATTCTGCGGGCTGGCGTTGAGCAGCTATCGCCGGTTCATCGCCAAATAATCTATCTTTTCTATTACCACGACTGCTCCGTCGCGGAGGTCAGCGAAAGGATCGGCGTTCCAAGGGCGACAGTGAAGAGCCGGCTGTTTTACGCGCGTAAGCACCTTGCCAGCGTTCTCGTTGCCGCTGGATTTCCTGCCGATCCGTTACAACCCGACATCGGGCTGTAGAAGGCCGAGCTTGACGCGCCACGCGATGGCGTTCGCGTGGACCGTGCAATACATGGATTTCCATAACATACAGCAGCGGCTAACGGAGGTAGGAAAGATCGGGATTCGGTCGATGGAATGGCGCGCAAAGGTGGTAAATCGGTTGCCGTCAATCTCGTCCCATGTTCCGTGCTGAAGGCGGCCTTTCATGAGAACTGAAATCAACCGGGCTCGCGGTGCCCTGGCAGTGATGGTCATCGCAATCGGATCAGCCTGGTCGATGGCGAATGCCTCGCCCCTCGGCCTGGTCGCTCCGATCGTCGTATTGCAGGTCTGCGCCGGGCAACGCGCGGTCGTACCGCTCCAGATCGTCTGGATGCTTGGTTTGCTTATCGTCGCCGTCGCCGGATTCATTGAAGCAGGGGGCGCGCGGAATGTTTGGTTCTCATCGGCCGCTTTGTTCGCGTTGGCGTTGTGTATCGGCGAACTCCTGTCGGCGCGTGAACCGACAGGACAGCAGGCCGATGCGGATGAGGCTATGAGAATTATCGGCAGTATGCCCGCTTATACCTGGTCGGCCACTCCAGATGGCCGCGTGACCCACGTGAACACAGGAACGTTGGCCTTTATAGGCCGGAACCCCAATTCTACATCGCTCTTTCATGAACTGGACGGGGCTGGATGGCGTCGCTCCATCCATCCAGATGATTACGACGAGGTTCTGCGGAAGCGCCGTGAATCTCTGCTCTCCGGGATGCCGTTCAATGCGGAGTATCGACTTAGACGGTCGGATGGCGTCTACCGCTGGTTCTGGTCATTCGGCTTGCGATCGAGCGGCGACCAGATCGCGCCTGCTGGTTGGTATGGCACGATGATCGATATCGAAGACAAGAAGCAGGCAGAAGAAGCGCTGCGTGCCCGCGAAAGCGAACTTTCCCAATTGGTGGACATCGTTCCCAGTCATCTCTGGCGGCTGACGCCAGACGGAGAGCCCATCTTCTTCAACAAGCGCATGACGGATTTTCTCGGCGTTGATCTTGCGGATCTGGATAGGCCGGGCGCGAGCAGGCTCGCCTTGCTCTTGGAGATGATCCATCCAGCCGATTCCGGGAAATTCAGGGCGAGCCTCGATCAATCGCTCGCCACCGGCCACCCTTTTTCCCTGCGGTACCGCCTGCGGCGCGCCGACGGCGTCTATCGATGGATGTCAAGTCGGGCGGAACCTTTGCGCGACCGGGACGGTCGCATTTTGCAATGGTACGGTCTCTGTCACGATGTCGACGAAGAAGTGATGGCGCAGGCCGCGCTGCGTCAGCGCGAGCGCGAACTCAAACAATTGGTCGATACGGTCCCGGCACTCATCTGGAGCACGACACCGGGTGGGACGCCGACATCCGTCAACAGACGCTTCAGGGAAGTAACGGGCGCAACATTAGAGGACATCACGGCGCCGGATGGCTCACCCTCACTGAGTGTCATTCATCCGGACGAGGTGGGAGCGGCTCGACAGGCGGCAAATCACTCGTTCTCCACCGGCACACCCTATGTTCAGCAGTATCGGCAGCTGCGCGCTGATGGGAGCTATCGCTGGACCGAGACCCGCGCGGAGCCGCTTCGGGACGAGGCTGGCCATATCCTGCAATGGTATGGCGTCAGCGTCGATATCGACGATCTGGTGAAAACCCAGAAGGCGTTGGAAAAAAGTGAACGCAGGTACCGCGATCTGTTTCATTACATGCCGATCGGCCTGACGCAGGTCGACGCGGGAAGGCTGATTCCACTCTTCAAGGAAATTCGGGCGCAAGGTGTCACGGACCTGCAAACATATATCGATGAGAACCCGGAATTCCTGCAGCGCGCGGTCGACTCGCTTGAAGTCGAGGAAGCCAACAGACACCTGCTCGATATGTTCGGCGCGAAAAATCTGGAGAGCATGCGTGGTTCGATCGCACGATACTGGCAGCCAGGTCTTGCCACGATCCGTCGCTCGATCGAGGCCCGCTACAGGGGCGAAGAGGTGTTTCAGGAAGAAACCAAGGTCGCAAGGATGGATGGTAGCGTGATCGACGTTCTCTTCACCACTGCTCGTCCCGGCGCGGTTGCCGACAAAAGCCTCGTCGGTTTCATCGATATCACGGAGCGCAAGATCGCGGAGGAGGCGCTTCGTGAACGGGAGCGCTTCCTGTGGCAACTCGTCGAAACGTTGCCAGCGATGATTGACTGCGCCGCGCCAAACGGCGAGCCGGTCTATCGCAGTCGACAGCTTCGCGAATTCCTCGGCTACGACCTCCAGCAATTAGATGGCACGGCGATGTCCCGGCTTGACGGAACCCTTGAGGCTGGCGTCCACCCTGACGATCTCGCGGGCGTCAAGAAGCAATATGCGGATTGCCTGGCAACCGGCGAGCCGTATGCACGGCGGCACCGGCTGCGACGCTCCGACGGCGAGTATCGATGGGTCGAAACCCGCGCCGGTCCAATGCGCAACGCCGAAGGCGAAATCGTGCAGTGGAATGTGATCTGCCTGGATATCAGCGCCGAGGTTCAGGCGCAGGAAGAATTGCGGCGCGCGCACGAGACGCTCGCTCGCGCGAGCCAGGCCGCCAGCTTGGCAGAGCTCTCGGCATCGATCGCGCACGAGGTCAATCAACCTCTCGCGGCTGTCGTTGCCAATTCGCACGCATGTCAGCGCTGGCTGATGGCCGACCCTCCGAACATCGATCGCGCCCGCAGGACCGTCGAGCGTATCATTCGCGATGCCAATGGCGCCGCGGAAGTCGTCAGCCGAATTCGTGCATTGTTCCGGCAGTCCTTGGATAAGCGGGAACTCACGGCCGTGCACGGCGTGATTGCCGAAGTCTGCGACCTCGTTGCCGAGGAAACGGCCCGTCGTGGGGTCCGCATGATCGTCGATGTCGAGAAGGGCCTGTCGCCGGTTCCGCTTGATCGCATTCAGATTCAGCAGGTCCTGAGCAATCTCATCCGGAACGGTATGGAGGCAATGGAAGGTATTGCCGGCACTAAGACGATCAAAGTGACTGGCCGACGGATTGAACAGGAAATGCAGATCGAAGTCCACGATAATGGATTAGGCATCCAGAACCTCGACCGGATATTTGAGCCATTCTTTACAACGAAGAGCTCTGGATTGGGAATGGGGCTCGCCATCTGTCGTTCAATCGTGGAGTCGCATGGCGGTAAACTATGGGCCGAAAATGGTCAGCCCCACGGAGCGCGGATGCTCTTCACGCTGCCAGTAGAATCTAAGGCATCGTCCTCATGAGCAAAGGAAATCAGATTGTCTTCATCGTTGACGACGATATCCGAATCCGGGAAGCTCTGGTTGAGCTGCTGGAATCCCACGACATCTCGGCGATGACATTTGGATCGGCGGGCGAGTATGTCAACGCCGACAAACCCGATGTTCCAGCCTGCCTTATTCTCGATGTTGAGCTCCCGGATATCAATGGGCTCGATCTCCAGGGGCAGATCGCAGAAAGCGATCACCCGCCGATCGTCTTCATCACCGGCCATGGCGACATACCGTCTTCGGTGCGGGCCATCAAACATGGTGCGCTTGATTTTCTGACCAAGCCGTTCAGCGATACCGACGTCATGGCCGCCGTCAACGCTGCGATCACGCAGGATCGGGATAGCCGGGCAGACCGCGCTCGCCTGTCAGATCTGCGGCGGCGCTACGCTAGCCTTACGCCAAGAGAGCGCGAGGTCTTGCCGCTTGTGGTGAGTGGATTTCTCAACAAGCAGTCTGCCGCGAAGCTCGGCATCAGCGAAGTAACCCTGCAGGTTCACAGGAGGAACGTCATGCTGAAGATGGCGGTGACATCGGTCACAGATCTGGTTCGTATTGCCGAGCGGCTAGGGATCGAGGCGATAGGACAACGTGCCCGAGGCGATCGGTTGTGAGGACCAAAAGATCCGTTGTAGTCGTGGTGGATGACGATCCGAGATTGCTCGAATCTTTGGAGGATCTTCTTGAGTCGGCCGGCTATAGTGCGCGTTGCTTTTCGTCTGCTCAAGCGCTGCTGGACGACGGATTGTCCGACGTCGATGTTTTGATCTCCGACATAGGATTGCCCAACATCAATGGCTTTGAGCTCCGGAATCGAGTGCGCTCCGCGCGACCTGATCTGCCGGTGTTTCTCATGACTGGACGGCACGAAATTGCGGACCAGAGCCGTGCCCAAGGCATCAGCGGATTTTTTCGAAAGCCGTTTGATGGTCAGCTGTTGCTTGCTGCCATTAAGGAAGCCTTGCATACCGTTGGAAGGAGGAAAGACCGTGAGAACTGATCAGGCACTCCAACCGAAATCGCTCTTGCCGTCTTCGGAGCAGGGGCAAGGAGACAGTCCCTTGGTGATTATCGTCGATGACGACCAGGCGGTTCGGGAGGCGTTATCGGAGCTCGTTGCCTCGGCAGGCTTCGAAGCGGTGAGTTTTGGCTCCACTGCCCAACTATTGGAGGCTGATCTGCTTGAGCGCCCCGGGTGCCTTATTCTCGACGTCCGAATGCCCGGCGCGAGCGGGCTCGATCTTCAACATCATCTCGCGCAAACAGGAAATTCTAAGCCGATTATTTTCCTAACGGGCCACGGCGACATCCCGATGACCGTACAGGCCATGAAAGCTGGGGCCGTTGATTTTCTGACTAAGCCGGTTCGCGATCAAACGCTTCTCGATGCTGTGGCCGCGGGCATTGCTGCCGATGCTTTCCGACGTCGGGAAGCCATCGCCATCAAGCATAGTATCGAACGCTTCGAGACGTTAACGAAACGTGAGCGAGACGTTCTCCATGGCGTGGCAAACGGACGTCTCAACAAGCAGATCGCATTTGATCTGGGTATCAGCGAGGTGACCGTGAAGATGCATCGAAGTAATGCGATGCGCAAAATGGCAACGAGATCTCTCGGCGACTTCGTACGGATTTGGGAGACGCTTCCTGCTTCGATGCGAGAACACTCGAATGACATTGCTTGGGGGTAATACGATTGAATTAAATCGCTACGTAGCGATGGGGAAAACAGCGCATAAGAAGCATTGGCGGCGGGGTTGCGAGTGTCGTCAATCGTTGAAAATGGTTAACCAAGCTGTCTGCAGGCGTCATGATATTCCGGCAATATTCTCGCGTTTCGACAACGTAGCTGGGGTCAATCGTCGGCGCCGATAAGGGACAACCCGTGCGCCGAGTAATTAAGAAGGCCGGATGCAAATGAATACTAGTTTGCCAATTCAATGTGAGCGGCGCCTCGAGTAGCCATCGCGCGAAGCAATCCGGCGTTCGCCGCGGATTGAGCGTTCTCTGCTCGCAGAGGGCCGAAAGACGGCGCGGCAATGAACAATGCGCCAAGCAGGACAACCGAAGCGGCGAGGGAGAACTTAACGACGAACATTATCTGGCTACCCGGTGAGGTTCAGCGACAACCCGATGTAAGTCGGAATGTTCCTCCGCGCTTGGCCCGGCGGAGTCCGCGAAAAAACTGCCAAAAAATTTTCGAGACCCCTCTTGAACCGAGGAAGGACCGATTCTAATTCGAATTCTGCCGCATAAAATGCGGTCTTGGGCGCCATAAGGGCTCAAGGATTGAGACGGGCGCCGGCCGGTGTCCGACGTCCGCTCGTACCCATCTTGCTCTAAGGAGGATTTGGCTATGAGAGCTTATGATTTTGCACCCCTGTGGCGGTCCACGATCGGATTCGACCGTCTTCTCGACCTCTTTGATGCAGCGCAGCGCGCGGAGGGAGAGGACCACTATCCGCCCTACAATATCGAACGGCAGTCCGACGACCGCTATCAGATTTCGCTGGCGCTCGCCGGCTTTTCGCCGAACGAGATCACGGTGACGGCCGAGCAGAACGTGCTTTCGATCGAAGGTCGCAAAACGGAAGCCGCCAACAAGGACTACCTGTATCAGGGGATCTCGGCCCGGCACTTTAAGCGGACATTCAACTTGGCGGACTACGTCAAGGTCGAAGGAGCGTCCTTCGAAAACGGTCTGCTTCAGATCCGGCTCGTGAGGGAAATTCCTGAAGCGATGAAGCCTCGACGCATTCCCATTGGGGCCGGTCCCGAGGCGCAAATCACAAATAAGCGGGCGGCGTAAGCTGTAGCCGCATATCGGGCTTGGACGGCAACTGATCGCCGTCCGAGTCCCCGTTCTGGATCCCCAATGAAAGGAGATGGAGGGGAAGCAGATGAGCCGTGTTCTGTATGATCAAACTTCAACGCCGCAATTCCGGCCTGACGCGCATCACCGGTCGGTGCAAGCGGTCCTGCAAGACCGGAAACTTTCGATAGACGAAAAACGAGCCATTCTGTCGGCTTGGGCGTCTGACATGTACGCAGTCGAATCTGCGCCCGCGCTGAGGATGGTGCCGGGCCATTCCTCACCCCTACGGCTGAGCGAAATCCTCGAGGCCTTGCGTGGTCTGGATGATGACGATCCACCGCCGCGCGGAGGAGCGGCGAGCCGCCTATCGGCGAAAGACCCGAATGCCGATCCGCCATCCGGGTCGATTCCGCTGGTCGCTCGCCAGCTCGCTCGCCTTCGACACGACGCATCCTTTCGGGCTGCGAAGATGCGGGCGCACCGCGACAACATCCGGCGCTATCAGCGCATCCTTGCGACCGCACTCACGGAGACGGAGCGTCAGTTCGTGACACGTCGTTTGGCAGAGGAACGCTCGGCCATGCGTGCCCTGGCACACGCGTCGGGAGGTGCAAATGCTGACGTCTCGTTTGCCGCCAGCTGTTGAGATCGGCCACCTCCGACGGCTAAAGGAGACCGTTTTTGGCGGCAAGGCGACGCCCCAATCTTCAATTATTGCGACCGATGATTGGATTGCGGAAGTTGACGCCCGGCTGGCGGATTTGGAGCGGGCTATGATGCCTCCCTTCCGCGAACCCGTAGTCGTCGAATGAACAGCAATGCCCGTTCTCGCGACCCGAGAGCGGGCAACCTACTCAAGGTGCGCCTAGCGCGTGTGTCGCTTTTTAGGACTCCGCGTCCCGCGTTTGCGCGGATGAGGCTTCTGCGGCTCGACCGATCTCGCGCTTTTCTTCAGCGCGTCTTTCAGGTCGATTGGCACGCCGTGTTTCTTGAGCAAATCGGCTAATGCTTCGTCGATCAATTCCTGGAAGGGCGCCATCCGGCGCCGGCCAAGGTCGGTGAGCTTTACCAACGTATCCTGGTCGACCTGGATGCGCTTGCCGGGCATCGCTAGGCCGTCTTTCGCTTGCGACTGGCGGCGGGCTTAGCCGGCGCCTTCGCCGCCGCTTTGGAGGTTCCTTTCCCGGCGATCGGCAACAGCATTTCCTTCTGTCCGGCCGCTGCTTTCCGGGCGCGTTTTGGTTTTGCCTTTGGTTGCGGCGCTGATCCGGCTCGATTGCCCGAAATGCTCCGCTTGAGCGCGTCCATGAGATCGACGACGTTCTCGCCGTGCGGCCGATCCTGGGCCTTGATCGTCTTGCCGGCGCGCTTCGCGTTGATCAGATCGGTCAGAGCGGTCTCGTAGCGATCTTCGAATTTCTCAGGATCGAACTCGCCGGATTTCTGCTCGACAATATGCTTCGCCAAATCCAGCATTTCCTTCGTGACTTTCGCGTCTTGAATGTCATCGAAATATTCGTCTTCGTCACGGACCTCGTAGGGATACCGCAGCAAAAGACCCATCAGTCCCTTCTTCTTGGGCTCGAGCGCAATAATATGCTCGCGGCTTGTCAGCACGAGACGGCCGATGGCGACCTTGCCCATTGATCGGATGGTTTCGCGGATCACCGCGTAGGCGTCGTGGCCGATCTTGCCGTCTGGCACGAGATAGTAGGGGCGCACGACGTATCGCTGGTCGATGTCGGCCCGATCGACAAACTCGTCGATCTCGATAGTCCGCGAGGATTCAATTTCGATGTTCTCGATCTCTTCCGGCTCGACCGTGATGTACGTGTCCCGATCGATCTTGTAGCCCTTCACGATGTCATCAGGCTCGACCTCGTCGCCGGTGTCGGCATCGACTTTGAGATAGCGAATGCGGTGACCGGTCTTTCGGTTGATCTGGTTGAAGCTGATTTTCTCAGAATCGGAGGTGGCGGGGAACAGCGCAACCGGGCAGGTCACGAGCGAAAGGCGCAGGAAGCCCTTCCAGTTGGCGCGTGGGGCCATGGGATACTCCGGAACTGGACGCAACAGGTACTTGGAGTCAAATACTATGGATTTGGTTTGTTCCCGGCGCATGTCTTGTTCGGATGTATCAGAAATCTGAAAGACCGTTGAACAAAAGTCGCATTGGGCTCGGCCTGGCCCCTCACCGGCGCTGCAATTAACAGCATTGCGCAGATCGCAAGGTGACGCATCGACGCACTACCCGGCGCCATCGAATTTGCTGACGCCGCTCTTCATGAACTGGGGCTGGCCGTTCGGTAGTGGTCACTGCAGAGCGACCGCCTCGGGCCACGGCTCGCGCATCCAAACATCACGCTCTTGCTCAGTGGTCAAAAACACCGGCGTGGCCTTCGGTTGAATGGGCTTCACGATGACGTTGGCATCGCTGGTCAGAAATCGGAAAACGTCGATCGTCACCCGGCTTTCCTTGATTTTTCGGACGCTGGTCCGGTTGGTCCATATCTTCGGCGAAGCACAGCGGTGGCCGGCTCTAGTGGCGGCAAATCAGACATTCTCCTTCATCGCGCCGTCGAATTTGGAGAATGAGATGAACGGGAGGAGGACGCGATTCAGCGGTTCGAGCCGCATCGACGGCTTCATCCAGTCCGCCAGAACGGCTCGCCACGTTTCGGATGTCGGTCACCGGCTGGCAGCCCTTCGGCGGGGCGGCAAGCCCCAGCGCATCGTGAGAAATTCACGGCCGCCGTCTACATTGCTGACGACCGGCGCTACGCCACCAGGTAAGACCTACGGCCTGCGCTGTTCTTAGATTATTGCCTTGTTGCGAATCCGCTGCCAGCCGTGCTTCGAGGCGACCGGGCGGAAGTTCAGGCCGATTTTGGTAGCTCTACAGGCGCCTACGCCGCCCTATCCGGCGTCCTGACGCGTCAGGAAGACTAGCTGCAATTTCCATTCCACGACGCGCGGGCAGGATGCCATCCGCGAGCTTCTCATGATCAGTAAGGAAACATACGGTTAATATCAAGTTCTCGAATTTAGAGACGCATTCCGATCTAATATCGGTCGTTCTTGCCAGAGCGGACAGCTTTGGCAGGTTAGTAGGCTTGCCCCAATCACTCGCCGCGCCTTCTTAGTATAGCGGCGAGATGATCGTCGAACTCTTTGCGCTTTTCAGCGAGTGATTTGTCAAAGGTATTGCCGACTGACGCGATACCGCGCGCCACATCGCTATCGAGATGATCGATATTGCAGTCTTTGAAAGTGCATTGCGTGAATGCGATTTGTTCGGTACCGTCATCAAGCAGGAGCGTACATCTTATGAAGGTACACTCATCGAAGCGGCGAAACTGGATCCCACCGCGAAAGTCGAATGTTTCGGCGTAGAACGTTTCATTCCAGAGAACCCGCTCGTCCGTTGCGCTCACCATGAACGGGGCCATTACTGCTGCGCCGCTTTCGCGATCTGAGCGAGGCTTTCGTCCGAATTGGTTGCGCCACCGAGTAGGCCGAGCAAATGCTTATCGCGCTCTTCGTCCAAGACGAGGTTCGCGGCGGCGATCCGTTCTAGATCACTTGCCAATTTGCGGTACATTTCGGCCAAGGCCGTGAACAGCTTTCGCTTGGCATCGCTGGAAGCTGTCTCGCAGATTGTGGCGCAGGCCTTAGCATCCGAGTGAAGCTTGTCGATGTAAATCTGAATGTCCCTCATGACCGCTCCGAATGTTCTACGCCTGAAAGGGATCAACCACCCGTGTGAGCGGGAGTTCCAAAAACAAGGGCGGATAGACCTCGCAAGCAATTCCGCTCTATTAACGTCAATAAATAGTCGGCCACGACGGTTAGGCTTTCGAACCCTAGGTTTCGACTTCCCATCGCAAAAACTCATTCGCCAAGATCAAAGCCCGAATCGGTAACCTCTTATTGCCATTCCATAACTCACTCGCCTAATCAGGCGCAGGTTCAAGCCGAACATACTCGTCTTCCGGCCTTTGAGCGAACGTGGCCGGCACTGGCGGTTCCTTGTCGTCGAAGGCACGAGGTTCATGTTCCTAGGTTGTTCTCGCGACGCCAACCTCGCCCAAACACCGTTATTCCACCGCCTTGGACGGTCATCTGCAACGGCCCCGATGCCCTATATATGATGCATGATGCCAACGGTGTTCGACGCCAAGCTCTGCGCGCCTCTGTTACGGTGACGCTCATGGAATCGTTCGTGGGGAGACTTATTGTGCCGAGCGCGATCGTTGCTCGAGCAGCGCAAGGACACGGCCCTCATTGACATTGAGCCCCGCGTAGCGACGTCTGAGTCTCGCACTTAGTGGCTTGTCGAACACTCTCTTGAGGTCGTCCGACGTGTAGGCGCCGAGAATGTCCGGATGTACGTAACATTTGCGGCAAATGGCCGGTGTGTTTCCAAGGCGGCTTGCAACCGCCTCGATTGCTGCGGTCACATTGCGCTTTGTTTGGGCCGAAGTGCTTTCGAGGCTAGACTTCGCGAGAGCTGCGGCAGCGAGGACCGTCCCCGCCCACGTTCTGAAGTCCTTCGCGCTGAAGTCGTCTTCCAAAATCTCCTTGATATAGCCGTTCACCTCGCCGGAGCCGATCGTGCAGACAGAGCCATCGTCGTCGATGTACTTGAATAGCTCGTGGCCTGGAATCTCAGCGCATCGCTTGACGATACCGACAATCCGCCTATCGGTGATTTGGAGGTTCCAGCGCTTGCCGGACTTCCCGGTAAACTCGAGTTTGAGGGCGCCGTTTGTGATAGCCGCATGCTTGCGCCGCAAGGTCGTAAGTCCGAACGACCGGTTGGTTGCGGCGTACTCCTGATTGCCGACGCGGATAAGCGTCTTGTCCAGAAGGCGCGCAACCGTCGCGAGGATTTTCTGACGCGGCAGGGCTTCTCGTCGCATATCGATAGTAACCTGGCGGCGAAGTCGAGGAAGCTTCGCCGCGAACTGCAACATACGTTCATACTTCGTCTGATCGCGAATCTCGCGCCATTTAGGGTGATAGCGGTACTGCTTTCGCCCACGGGCATCCAGACCTGTGGCTTGGATATGCCCGTTTGGCAAAGGACAAATCCAGACGGACTCGTAGGCAGGTGGAATGCCGATTGACTTGATGCGCTTGACGATGCCGGGATCTCTGATCCGCTTGCCATTCTTGTCGTGGTAGGTAAAAGCTGTACCAGCGCGCTTGCGCTTGTAACCGGGTGAACTGTCACTGACATAGCGAAGGCCCTCTTCCGCGACTGCGCAAGCGATCTCGGTTGATCTGTCCGAATGATCCGGCGTCTTTTCCGATCGAAACATGCCTCATGCACTCGCCTAAGCTAGCGGCGGGATGAACCTGTTTGGGCGGTAAAAGTTCCAGCGCGTGGAACGTGATGCGGTGTGCCGACGTGTCCCCGATCGCGCAAAAGCAGCTAGAGGATTAAAGCATTTTACCATCCATTCTGCCGCTGACAGCGATCTCCGATCCCTCAGTGCGCGTGCGGTTCGACAGGAACGTCACCAGCGTGTCGCCGTTTGATCCTCATGGGAGAGTAGGCGCGCACGAACAGCATACGGCTGTGGCACAGCCGGACATGAGCGACCTTCACGAGCACCGTCACGCCGTTGAGGAGAACGATCTCGTGGCTCCAGTCGAACTGATAGGCTTCTCCCGGCGCAAAACTCAGTGGGACATAGGCCGCCGCCGTCGATTGGCCGCGCTCCTTGCTCCAGCGCCTGGCGTAACGCCGCACGGCATCGTAACCACCGTCATAGCCGCGGCCGCGCAACTCCTCGAATATCCGGATCAAGGTCAACTGCTCGCGAGCGGATTTGGCCGCGTTCGCCGCCAGCAGGTCATCAAGTTCCGGCGCCCAACGCCCGATTTTGGGGCGCGGCTGGATCGAACGCTCATACTCGAACGAGGTCTCTCCCGACCTCAGCACCTTCCGGACTGTGTTCCGCGACACCTTCAGGTCACGGGCGATCTCCTTGATCGTCTTGCCCTTGATGAAGTGTTCGCGCCGTATCCGCGCAATCGTCTCCACGATCAGCATCCCCGACCACCTGCTTCATGACAAAGCAGGCAGCGCAACAGCCAATCTATAGGGGGTCAATTTTGGACGCCGATCCCCCGGCTTACGGGGTCAATATTGCAGGCCGAATGACACTCCAACTGCCCGGTTTACCCGGCAGGCCAGGTTGAGGCCCCTCATCGCATGCGGGCTGCCCTCCCCTATGCACTGTTTGCTTCGATTAGCACTGCCAGCGAAGACGATCTCGACGCTCCCGCTACGTTGGTCACGCCCCTGCCGCCGCCCTTCGCACCGACGCCGCAGTCATCGCGAAAGCCCGCAAAATCTGTTCCGGACAGACCACCAGTGCTGGATGACACTCGATCCGCACAGTTGCGCGACCAACTGCTAAGCGAAATCGACCACCTGCAAGGCGGCGATTCAGTGGCGCTGTGGGCACACCGGCGGATGGCCGATAAAAACACGCTGGCGACGGACGACGCCAAATCGGTTGAGAATGCCTGTATATGGCTCCTGGAGATCTGGGACAGCCCGGACGCGCCGACCGAATTCCACGGTGACGGGCGCGCCAGCGCCCCGAGAACCCAGCACGTCCAACATCCCCGAAGAGGCCGCCCGCTGAGGAGCCGGCAGCGGCGGCCGATGCCGGTGGTCTCGGTGAGGGTCACGTCCCGCCCCAAACCGGTCTGCCGCAGCAACAAGGCCCATCTCGCCCTCGTCGCCGCGCGACCCTGTCTGGTTTGCCAGCGCACCCCGTGCGACGCCCACCATCTCAAGTTCGCCCAGCCCAAAGCCCTTGGCGCAAGGTTAGCGACGAGTTCACCGTGCCGCTGTGCCGCGCGCATCACAACGATCTGCACCGTCACAGCAACGAGCCGGCCTGGTGGGCCAATCTCAAGATCGCACCGCTGCCGGTCGCCCGCGAGCTCTAGATCACCGGTTCAGGCGACCTGGGCGAGCCGCAGACCGACAACCCGACAATGGGCGCCGTCGCCACCGCTCCTCTCGAGGTGGCGCCATGAGCGAGCCGCAGATCGTCTGCCCCAAATGCCGCACCGCGATCCGGCTAACGGATTCGCTGGCGGCGCCGTTACTGGCCAAAACCCGCAAGCAGTTCGAGCAGCGGCTGGCGCAGCAGGAGATCGATTTTGCCAAACGCGAGACCGAACTGCGCAAGCGACGTGACGCGTAGTTTTTCTGTGAGCTCCAACGCCAGCGCGATTGCTCTGTATGATATATTAAGAGCCACAATCAAGCTGCTCTCGTCGCGATGGTGGATAAACCGCTTGCCCAGCTGCGTCCTCGAAGCAGCGACGTGCTGACAACGACCGATCGGAACGAGCTTTTGGTCTATTGTGCCGGTAAGCCACCACGCCTTTGCTGTAGATTTTCTTTGTGATTGAATGTGGTGATCACCGCTTCTGACAGTAACCTGCTCTGAAATGATATCGTGATGGATGCTTCAACTCTTTCGGAACAACTGGCTAAGCTAGGACTCGTCCCTGGCGATACGCTTTATCTGCGCGCGGCCTTGAAGCCCGTAGGCTTGCCAAAAGACAAAATGGGTCCACTTCTGTTGAGCGCGATTTTTAATGTTCTCGGCCCCGAGGGGACCCTAATCGTGCCGGCTTTCGTACAGCAATTTCCGATCTGGAAGCGCAACATCCCGATATCGGACGGAAATTTGCGCCCCTACATCGGCGCATTGTCGGACATCGTTCTCGCTCAAGCCGGTGTCGTGCGGTCCGGCCATCCCACCCACCCTTTTGCAGGCCTCGGCCCCGCCGCACAAGAAATACTCAACGGCCACACGGGCGAAAACTCCGCGTTCGAGCCGATGCGAAAGATAGCCGCGCGAAACGGCCTGATGATGTTGATCGGATGTGTCGAAAGCAACCCTGGTTTTTCAACCGTTCACTTGGCCCAGTTTGATCTGGGTCTTAGCCAGCAGCACTATTTGCGATACATTTTTCATGTTCGGCTTCCGGACTCGAACGGTCGCCGCCGCTATTTTCGACTTCTTGAGGCGCCGGGCTGCAATATGAGTTTCGGAAAATTTTACGACAGATACGAAGGGTTTCAGCGGGGCAGATTCGGTGAAGCAGAGGCCGTCTCCGTTCGCGCGGGGCCCGCCTTTGATCTTGAAACGCGGACACTTGCTAAGGATCCGCTTTTTATTGACTGCGGAAATCCTTATTGCCCCAGTTGCAATGCTCGCGGATATAAAAAGCGCGCGCTACCAGCATTCATTCTAAAAGCCATTCCGTATTTCATAACCAAGGCTTTAAAGGGATAAGAATGCAGTTTCGCGCTTCCAAGATCGACATTACGCCGGCAACGTCAAAAAGTCTCGTTGGTTATGCCTCTGGGCCTCGCGTGTCGGCGGGCGTGCGCAGTCGCCTTGAGGTGAACGCTCTTCTCATCGACTCGATGTTCGTCGTCGTGAATGCCGATGCATTGTTTATAGGGAGAGATTTCATTTCCCAAATCCGGTCGAAGCTTCCAGAAAATCTTCGCGTCCTATTTGTTGCCTCGCATACGCATTTCGCACCGTCACTGGATGGAAGTAAGCCGGCTCTTGGATCGACAGACGAGTGGTGGTTGAAGCATGTCGCCCAATCGGTAGCGGATCAGATAATTGCTCTAGCCGGCTCAAGAACAATCTCTGGACTATTCAGCTACGGCGTGGAAACCTGTATCGGAAGTGTATATCGGCGACGCCGCAACTTACTGCGGTTGAGGTTTCCACATCTCACCCGGCGAATTGACTTGCTCCCGAACCGCCAAAGAACGATTCCACGAGATCTTCAGATTTTGGCCCTTAAGGATAGCGACGCGGACAAAGTCGGAGCCGTGATATGGTCGTGGCCTTGTCATCCCGTTGAGTTTGTTAACTCCGATGAAATAAGTTCTGCCTTTCCAGGCGCGGTACGTGACGCGATACGACACGAGATCGGCGATCCCGCATTGCCTGTTCTATTTTTTCCAGGTTTCTGTGGCGACATCCGGCCAAACATCACAAAGAGCTATCTCGGCTTTGAAGTCTTCAAAAGTCCAAGCGATTCTGAAGTCGCTGCATTCCAAGAGACCATTGTAGATACCGCCCTCAAGGCACTTCGGAAGGCAGAAGCAGTTCAAGGCGGAGAAATGCGGCATTGCGAGACCATCTTACCACTTGAATCACTTGGGCCTTCCAGCGATTTCGATCTCGCGATCACGCAAGTCAATTGTGGCGACGTCGAAATCACGGGCGTCAGCGCGGAAGTCTGCTCCGGCTATCTAGACCACACGAACTTCGATCGATCGAAGCCAAGATTCTTCACTGGCTGCGCCGGACCGACATTTGGATATTTGCCAACGGATGAGCAGATTGCCGAAGGTGGCTACGAAGCGGACGGTTTCATGCCATTCTTCTCGGTGTCCGGACATTGGAAACGGAACATAACCGCCGCTGTGACAGACATGCTGCGATCGCGTCGGGGCGACCAGTCGCCTTTACAATAGACGACCGGAACCTTCGAACCGCTCGACGATGTTTCCGTCCGCAGTCGCTTCTTATGCTCATGGCTTCCGTGTTGCGCATCGCGCCGAAGTGGTTGACATTAGTGCAATTGAATGCGTTCAAAACGACGCTGGCGCTTCAACCTTTTGCGCAATCTGATCTGCATCAGAACCGAAATCTGCGACGCTGGCGCGGTCGGCAATCTGCGATTTTCATCAAATTGGCAGACACTCAGACCGCAACTTGATAAACAATACCTTATCTGTTACTTGACAACATTAAATTCAGACCAGCGGCAGAGTGTAGAATATGCTTAAATTTGCATTTTATAGCGCCGGAGGATATGCGCGCGAAACTATCACTGATTTCGTTAAGAGCAGGCCTGAGACCGAACAATCTTCACCTCGGGTCTACTTTATAGATGACGATCCGCGTCTGATATCTACAATAATTCATGACAGAGAAGTAATTTCTTATGATGACGCCAAATCAATTCCTAACTTGCGCATTAACGTCGCCTTTGCGGCTCCCGACCTTCGTAAGAAGAAGGTCTTACAGTGTCAATCTGACGGTCTTTCTACATTCGATTGCAAAGCGCCGACGGCGCATATAGGACCCAATGTTTCCATAGATGCTGGCTTTATCCTGTCTCACTTATCAACGGTCACCGCCGACGCCAAGATTGGAAAAGCGTTTCACTGCAACATCTATTCATACGTGGCCCACGATTGCGTCATTGGCGACTTTGTTACCCTTGCTCCTCGGGTTTGCATCAACGGTCGAGTGACAATTGGTGACGGCTCATACATCGGGACTGGCGCGATCGTTCTTCCCGGCGTTACGATAGGCCGCAATGCCGTCGTTGGGGCGGGAGCAGTAGTCGTCAAGGACGTTCCGGATGGAGCAACGGTCGTCGGCATGCCCGCAAAGGTTCGTTAGTTGCGGCCGAAATCTTAGCTGTCACATCGCCCCCTGAGCCATTGATAGCTCTTAGCTAAGGACTCTGTTGCCCGCAACTTCTATCCAGCGTGACGTAGACTCTGACGGTTGGTTTTACCCATCTGGGCGGGGTGAGCGACGGGGGCTGGCGTGGAGCTGGCCATTGAGCGCAGCGCCAGATCCCGTCGCGGGTTGAAGGTGTCGGCGTATTCGGCAGGTGTTAGCCAGCCGAGCCGCGAGTGGGGTCGGTTGAGATTGTAGTCGGCTCGCCACGACGCCACCGTCGCCCGCACGTGCGAGAGCGAGGGGAACAGCGTTTCGTTGAGCAGTTCGTCGCGTAGCCGGCCGTTGAAGCTTTCGATGAAGGCGTTCTGGATCGGCTTGCCCGGGGCGATGTAATGCCAATCGATCCGCATGCGGTCGGCGAAGCTCAGGATGGCGTTCGAGGTAAACTCGGTGCCGTTGTCGCTGACGATCATTGCCGGCTTCCCGCGCCTGGCGATGAGCACCTCGAGTTCGCGCGCCACCCGCAGTCCAGACAGCGAAGTGTCGGCAACCAGGGCAAGGCATTCCCGCGTGCAATCGTCTACCACCGTCAGCACCCTGAAGCGCCGGCAGTCCGTCATCTGGTCGGAGACGAAGTCAAGCGACCAGCGCTGGTTCGGCGCCATCGGGATCAGCATCGGTGCCCGCGTGCCCATGGCCCGCTTGCGGCCGCCTCGGCGACGCACAGTCAGCTTCGCCGTAAGCCTCCGGCGAGGGCCGCCTTGTCGGGTTGAGACGAGTGCTGTGTAACAGTCCTTATGGACAGCAATAAGCTCAGTGCTCAAATTGAACGGCTCGAGGTTGTTGAGACTGGTCGGCGGCGTCGCTGGACCGATGATGAGAAGCTCAAGATTATTCTGGAGAGTTTGCAAGCACCGCGCGCCGTCTCATCGACAGCGCGACGATACGGCATCTCGCGCTCGCTGCTGCCGACTTGGCGGCGATCGTTTGGAGCCAAGGCGAGCGAAAATGAACAGCCTCGGCCCGCTTTTGTGCCGGCGATGGTGACGCCGGACCCGCCTCCAGCGCGGGTGACAGCTTTAGCGACGCCGGCGAGCGGGCGTATTGAGATTGTCGTCGGCGCGAACTGTCGTGTGATCGTAGACGCCGGTGTTGATACGACCGCGTTGTCGCGAGTGTTGGACCTTCTGGAGCGGCGATGATCCCGATCGCGGCAGGGGCGAGAATCTGGATCGCGACCGGTCATACCGACATGCGCAAAGGCATGCAGGGCCTGGCGCTGCTTGTGCAGGAAGGTCTCGGGCGAGATCCTTTTGCCGGCGACGTCTTTGTGTTTCGCGGTCGTGCCGGCACGCTGATCAAGGCACTTTGGCACGAAGGGGTTGGACTGTCGCTCTATGCCAAACGGCTGGATCGTGGCCGCTTCATCTGGCCGGCGACGGTGGATGGCGTGGTGTCGCTGACGGCAGCTCAGATGAGCTACTTGCTGGAGGCGATCGACTGGCGCAACCCTCAACATAGCTGGCGGCCGCAGAGTGCCGGATAAGCTGCGCCAAAATCCCATGAGACTGCAAAAAGGCCGCGCCAAATCGCGGCTTTTGTGATTCCATCCAGGAATGGATGACGGCTTTGAATCGCTGCCGGACGACATCGAAGCGCTGAAAGCGGCATTGGTCGTTGCGCGCGCGGAAGCTGCGGCCGCGCGCGCCCGGCAATCCGACGACCAGGCGTTGATCGCTCACCTGAAGTTGCAGATCGAAAAGCTGAACCGCGATCGCTATGGTTCTCGTTCGGAACGGACTGCGAGGCTGCTGGATCAGCTCGAACTGACGCTGGAAGAACTGGAAGCCTCAGCGACCGCAGATGAACTGGCCGCCGAACTGGCCGCGGCCAAAGCCGCGAAGACCACTGTGGCATCGTTTACGCGCAAGCGGCCATCGCGGCAGCCATTCCCGGCACATCTGCCTCGCGAGCGGATGATCGTGCCGGGGCCAACCAACCGTCAGAGTCTACGTCACGCTGGATAGAAGTTGGGGGCAACGTCAAACTCGCTTGGCTCGTTAACTTGAGCGAGGAAGCAAAATTTCAAGGTAGCTTTTGGCCAGAATTTCATATTTGCGATTATGCAATAACCATAATCGTCCCGCGCATCCCATCGTCTCCAAGGTGTCGCCGGGCATCTCGGCATAGCGCAGGATTTCGTTGCCCAAAGCCTCTACATCTTCAGTAGGAACGAAGCTGCCACAGCCCGCCTCGTTAATCATCGACGGAAAGCCGGAATAGGAGGCTACGATCGGCTTGCCCGAAAGCATATAATCGATCACCTTATTCAAGGATTGACCGTATTCCCAGACTTTTGACGTATGCGTTGAAAAATACAACAGATCACTGAGCGCCAGCACCGACTGAACCATCGCTTTCTTCACCGCGGGAGCGAAAGTGATGTTGGGCAGATCAGCGCAGAGCTCCTGATACTTGGCCTTCAAGTCGCCCTTGCCGACGATCAGGAAATGGATATCGGAACGACCGCGGAGGACGCGGGCGCAAGCAAGCAGTGTGTCGAGCGCGTTTGTAATTCCGATTGATCCCGCGTGGCAGACGATGAACTTGCCCTGAGGAATGTACTTAGCTTTATAGTCTGCTTCGAGCGGCTCGTCGACGGTTAGAGTCAGATCGTCAACCCCCATCGGGATACAGTGAACCACTTGCTTGTGTCCCAGAACCTCTGTCACATGCGCTCCCAGATTCGGCATCGTCCCGACGACGGCATCAGCGTGGCGATATCCCAAGCGCTCTATGAACCCAAGTACAACGACGAACGGATTATACTTCGCATAACCTCCTTCCTCCGTCATCGTGAGGGGCCAGATATCGCGTACCTCAAACACCACTCGACAACCATATTTCTTGCGCAGCCAGAGCCCGTTCAAGACGGTCAATAATGACAGGCTCGAAACGATCACCGCGTCCGGGCAGCCAAACCGCTGCTTGCGAAGGCGCCACAAACGCCACTCAAAGTCCAGCCAACTCAGAATACGCCGTAACGACTTCGCCTTTCCGTATCGCAGCGTCTTGATCCAGCAAAATTCGACTTCGTCGATGACATCAACTCGATGACTGCCGTCGAAATCGGGCGGCACAATCAAATGGTTTGAATCGGAGGTTAGGATCACAGCACGGTGCCCCATCCGCGCCAGCTCACGCATAATGAGAAAACTCCGCGCGCTTCCGGATCCTGACATCGGAGGCGACGCATATTTGGAAATGTACCAGATATTGGCGGACAAATCGCTCACGCCTCATACATTCGTGGAACGGAGTTGACGACACGAATGACCTCGGAAAGATCCAGTCCCACGGCGTCAAGATACCATTTGATGTTCGGATATCGCGGACGATTCTCATCCTCGATCAGAGCGATGGCCTCCTGACGAGTCATCTGCCCTTCACGGATCTGATTGCTGCGGAACGTATCGTGCTCTGTAAATCCCGCGATCGTGTAATAGATATAGTTATAGAAGGCCGCAGTTCCGTCACCGATACGCCATGTGGTGGATGTGTCGGGAGCTTTTTCCCAATCGTATCGCGCAAGACATTGGTCTACGATCCGTTCATCCCATGTCCAGTAATCGAAGATATGGAAATAATCCGACTTCTCCGCGAAACTGCGATAATATTCACCCAAAAGAGTGTCCCACAGCGAGCTATTAAAATAGCCAGGGCTTTGCATCATCGCTTTCAGCCGCAGATATTGATAGCGAAGCTGCTTCATCCCGCTGCTGATATAGACGCGCTCCTCCTCGAAATCGGGCGGCACGCCGAGAAATCCCGCCTTAAAGTGCGTGACCTCCAGCGGATTGACCCCCCAGAGATTGAGCGTGATTCCCGTCTGCTTCTTTACCGTTTCAACGTGACGGAAGAAGTGTTTGTCACCGGCGGTCAGAATGCTGACCATACCGAGATTTGGCGACTTCAGCCAAGCTCGGAGATTCATCGCAATATTCTCGCGCTTTCTGGCGATATCGTCTGCAATGATGATATTCTCGACGCCCAATTCGGCGGACATGCGGCTGATGTTCCGCCGCCCGAGATCGGTCACCATGCCCCAATCATAGGTGTAAGTGACGGGCTTCATCCCAAGCTCATTGACGATCAGATGCAGCGCATAGCAACTGTCGCGGCCACCCGAGAACGGCACCACGCAATCATTGCCGACCTTGCGACGGAACGGCTCCACCAGAGCGAAGAGTTGCTCCTGCGGCTTCGGCTTGTTGCGCGGCTTGTAATGAAGGCAATAATTACACACGCCATCTGCATTGAAACGAATATAAGGCATCGTCTCCGGAAGCACGCAGCGTGTGCAGCGGCGAAGCTGGTGCCGCGGATAAACCAACAGCTTTTCCTCGGCCGACGACAGCGTAAGCGGCGGAATCAGATTGGTCCGATGCCCGGCCTTGTTGACAATAACGAAATCCTTCGTCGACACGGGAATATCGAGAATGACGGCGTCAAGTTTGACCTGCCTGATCTCCTCGCACTTCAAGTCCGTCAGCGGAAACTCCTCCGAAGAGAAATATGTCGCGCCCCCTCTTGTGCCGACATACAGACTGCCGTTGTTGGAGAAAAGGCAGAGCTTTCCGAGTTTCGGCAGTGCCAACGCGCAAGCGACGACACCGACGCACAAATCGAGCACCCTGGCTGGAATATCCTCGACGCGCCCCCCTTCCTCCAGATGCATCCCAGCGATCGCGGCAATGACCTCCGTATCGATCTGAAATTCGCGAATCTTGCCTACCTTCTCCCATATCGACTCGTGATTGACGATGATGCCGTTATGCAAGACGCAGACGCCGTCGCGCAGCACGGGCTGATTGTCATCCAGGCCATTCGTGATGAGCCGGCTATGCCCCATGACGACGCTGGTCGAAAACGGACGAGCCTGATCCAGAAGGCGTAAGATCGGATAATCGGCCCGGTAGACCTGATAGGTGCCGTCCTCCAGAAACAATAAGCCGCTCGAATCCTTGCCGCGCTGCTGGGCATGCATGGCTAGCTTCTCAAGGTCGGACCTCACCGGCGCGCTAGCCGAAACTATCCCGAAAATTCCACACATTATTCTCAGCTTTCTCAATCCAAAGGCAACGTCTTCGTCCTGTGTTCTTTCCAAATCCTGGCTATGACGCCGACTTGGCTAAAATCTGTCCGTATAAAGACAGAAGTTTTCGCTCTTCCGCTTCCCAATTGTAACGTTGACGGATCGCCTCGTTGCCCCTCGCACCCATTTCTCGCGCAAGATCAGGATTTGCCATCAACTTGTCGATTGCTGCCGCGATGGCTTCCGGATTGAGCGGATCTACGCACAAGCCACACCCTTTTGTCTCGACGATCTCACGCCATAGCGGAAAGTTCGAGGCGATCACCGGAATGGAAGCTGACATGTATTCGAACATCTTGATCGGGAGCGCATCCATATAGGCCTGCGTCGGATGCAGCGTTACCAATCCCGCGACCGAACGATGCAGCACATCCCTGACCTGAGGACGCGAGAGGTAGCCCAGCTCGCTCACTCGATCCCAACCCGACAATTTTTCGACATCGGCCTTGAGACCGACTTCATCGAAAGTGCCCGCCAGATTGAGCCTCACTTCCGAACGGCAGAAACCCACGGCGGCAACAATCTCTTTGATACCGCGGACGCTAGCAATGCCGCCGACGTAGCAAACCTCTGCGGCTTTCTCGTTCGCCATGGCTGCTATATCCAGTTCACCCAGCAGGGCGAAATTGTTGACATCGACCGCGACCGCGCCGAACCCACGGAACTTGTCGCGAATGATCGGTGTCGCCGCGACGACCGCATCAAATCGCTGGCTGGCGAAACGCTCAAACCGATCGGCCATGGCGGCAATCGGACGCCGCACGACGGGTGAAATATAAACCTTCGACAAAATATCGCGCGGCACGTCCTCGTGCGCATCATAGATGACGCGCTTGCGACGCCGCTTCAGCGCGAGTCCGATAGGAAGAAGCTCCGGATCGTGAAAGTGATAAACATCGGCATTCAGCTCGAGGGCCCGCCTCAACACGCGCCGCGTTGCGCCGAACACCCGATCGCCACGGCCGCCGGCTGCGCCGGCGTCTCTAATCCGAACGCCCTCCCTCACCTCATCACCTTCCCCATCTGCAACGATGAGATAGGTCTCATAGCCGGCTGCCGCGAGGCTTCGGCACTGCTTTAGATAGATCCGCGTGTCATACCTGGGGTGTGCAGACGTAAGATGAGCTACGCGGCTAGGGGCGGACATGCTGCAAATCCTGGCAGAATGCTTCCGCGTTCGTTACAGTGTCGCGCATGCCACCCACTTCAGATATTTTGAACATATCAAGCACGAGCCTCCTCCAGATATGGCGCGAAGCGGCGCAACCAGACCTCAAGCGAAACGATACTCAGGATGTCCGAATAGCGAACGCCGGATCGCTCAGCCAGCAGATCGGCATAGAGCGTCCGGGCTCCGACCGCGTCGACCAGCCCGAGTTCCGCCGCGATCATCGGCTGATTGAGCACGTCCTCGATTCGGGACCGCAAATCCGTCCGCATCCAGAACGCCCCCGGGAGGGTGTATCCTTTCTTGTCCTTGCGCCACGCGATCTCCGGCGGTAGCAAATCCCTCATCGCCTCGCGGAGAATATGCTTAGTCCAGCCCTTCACCAATTTGGCTTCCGGCGGAACCCTGGCGAGCGCCTCGATCAGCCGATAGTCAAGGAACGGCGGACGCATCTCGCACGACCACGACATCGACATCCGATCCTCGGATGCAAGAATCGCGGGAAGGGAGAAATAGCGAAGATCCGCCCATTCGCGTTCCTCGTATGAAGAACGCAGTCCACTTTCCAGCAGTGAGACACCATCCAGCGCCGGGCCGCGCCAACTCCGGGACAATCTTCCGCGTAAGAACGGGATGTAACGCTTCGCAGTGCCTAGGGTAAATTCCGGCAGGATTGTTCCATGCTTGATACACCCTGCCAGCATCGACAGCGGGCCTTTCAGACGCCCTCGCCTCAGGCGATCCTGAAGAAAAAAATAAAAAAATTTGTTGTAGCCGCCGAGTTGCTCGTCGGATCCCTGCCCCGTCAACAGTACGATAAGCCCCTGGTCACGGGCACGCCGGATAATCGCACGATGCGCAAGATTAGAAAAACTGCTTACCGGATGATCGAAATACCAATTAGCATCCGATAAATCGTCCCAGAGGCGCACGGGGTCGTCGTCGGCCTGGACTTTAGTAATGTCGCAGCCGGTATGCGCCACCATCCGGTCGATAAACGGTTCCTCGTTGGTCGTAGGGTCGCGGCTCACCACCGAAAGCGCGCGCAGATTGCC
>ERZ778020.734-NODE-734-length-46201-cov-5.959390_pt1 | contig 46201 bp, 40 predicted proteins | sample MGYA00375750_ERZ778020 | MGnify/ENA primary metagenome ERZ778020 (study PRJEB29350, sample SAMN05389818) | bioreactor metagenome | isolation source: Ammonium sulfate bioreactor | place: South Africa: University of Cape Town | collected 2014-03-17 ...
GGAATCGGCGCGCGCTGCTCGACGCCACTGAGAAGGCGCTGGCGCGCAAGGGCGCCGATGTCTCCGTCGCCGCGATCGCGGATGCCGCCGGCCTGGGGAAAGCCACGGTCTTCCGTCGCTTCCCGACCAAGGAGGCGCTCGTGGTCGCCGTCGTCGAGGATCGAATCGGACAGCTCGTTGCGCGCGGCGAAGCGCTCGCTGGCAGGGAGGATGCCCCCGCCGCACTGCACGAGTTTCTTGCCGTTGGTGCCGAGATGCTGGCAGGCAATTACGGGATCTGCGAAGCCGTCTACGGCCTGACGAACCTCTCGGAAATCCAGGCGCTCACCGCCCGAATGCTGGACGTGGCAGGGGTGCTGCTGCAGGCCGCGCAAGCGGAGGGTCGCGTCCGCGCCGACGTCACCTCCGACGACCTGGTGCTATTGCTGCGCGGCATCGCCCAGACCGCGCAACCACTCCATGCCGCCTCGCCGGAACTGTGGCGGCGCTATCTCGACCTGGCCTGGGACGGATTGCGGGCGGGTACCGGTGTCAGTGACCGGCTCAGCGGCCCGCCGCCCGTGCTGCGCGGAGCTCAGGGGTCGCGCGGATAGGCGAGCAGCCCGATCGTCGAGACGTCGCAAAACGACGTCATTCACCGCCGGAAGCGACCGTTTGGGACGTCTCGCGTTCACTTATCCGCGCGACCTTCAAGCTTGACAAGTACGCTTGCAAACCTCACCACGCTTGATTGCGCCACTGAGCCGACTGACCATGCTGATTGCCAACTGCCTCGTCATCGACTCCTGCTCGCTCCGATGCGAAAGATCTGACCGTGCCTACCCTCACCATCGCCGCCACCACCGCCGACCTGATTTGGGAGGGTTATGAAGCGTTGCTGTTCGATTGGGATGGCACGCTCGTAGATAGCCACGCCGCGAATTTCATCGCCATGCGCAACGCCCTGGTCCGACAGGGCCTCGACCTCGCGCCCGAGTGGTACGCGACCCGCACCGGCATGTCCTCGCGCGATATGGTCACCGCCGCCGGCGAATGCCAGAGTCGCCCTGTCGATGTCGAGCAGGCCGCTACCGATCGCGACGCTGAATACCTCCGACTACTCCACCTTTGTGGAGACGATCACTCCAATCAACAAGGTGCTGAACGATGCTCACAGAAACGTGAGGACCGCGCTCGCAACCGGCGGCGGAGCCGACACCGTTGGCGCGACCGTCGATGCCCTCGGTATGCGGGGGTTGTTCGACGTGATTGTGACCCGTAACGACGTCGCCCGAGGAAAGCCGGCGCCGGACATCTTCCTTGCTGCTGCGCAGCGGCTGGACGTCGACCCGGCTCGTGTGCTCGTCTTCGAGGACGGCGACGAGGGACTGCAGGCTGCCGACGCGGCCGGCATGGACGCGATCGACGTGCGCCCCCTCCGGCCAACCTTCGGAGTAGACGTCACCGCCCTGGAAGGTCGTCGGACCATGCGGCCGGTGAACCCGCAGTCTTAGCGACTAGGAATCCTTCTGCGAAGACTCAGGTTCCCGAGATTTCCGAACGAATTCCACGGAACCCGTTACCTTCTGTCCCAACTGCCGTGAGTTCGTTCGGCCATCTGCTCCCTCGATCTCTCATAGGAGCGAGGTACGCAGGGATCGCCACCGATACCCGATTCTTGTAGAGATTTCATGATTTCTGAAAGAATCTGTGTATTGTTGACGTATGTGCGGTGCTGATGAACTGACGGGCTCATGAAGCTCGCTGTGGTGCGAAGCATCGGCAGCGCCCGTGGCTTCCGCGACGAGCAGGATGTGGCCGACTTCGAGCAGGAGCTCGTCGACCAGTTCGCTCTGGCGATGGCAGCGGCCGGCCTGACCGACGGGCACATCCAGTCCTCGCGGGCCGCGGTGTTCGAGTTCCGGCAGAGCCTCGCCGCCCCGCTCTGGGCCGCGGCGCCGGACGACGCCGATCGCTTCCTCGCGGGTCTGCGTCGGGCGGGTCTGGCTGTGAGCACGCGGGCTGGCAAGGCGAAGACGCTCGCTCAGTTCTACGACTTCGCGATCGCCCGTTACCGGGCCGACGTGCATGCGCTGACCGGGTTCGTCCTCGAGCAGCCCATCGACGAGTACAACCGGCAGTCGAACAACTCGCTCGGCAAGATCCGCGTGCCGCCGTCGGACGCCGAGGTCGACCATCTGTTCGCGGGATGGCGCAGCTCGCTGTCGAGCGCGCGGAAGTTCCTTCCGGCGGCGCGGGACTACTTCGCCGCATCGCTCTGGCGGCGCTTGGGGCTGCGGATCAACGAGAGTGCCAAACTCGACATCCGCGACTGGCGGCCTGATCTGGGCGAGTTCGGCAAGCTCCACGTCCGCTTCGGGAAGGGCTCGCGCGGCCGCGGCGTGAAGCCGCGGCTGGTGCCGGCGATCAACGGCGCCGATCGGCTGATCGACTGGTGGCTCGCGGAGGTGCGGCACCTGTTCGGCCCGGACTGGGACAACCCCGACGCGCCGATGATTCCCTCGGAGCGGTTCGACCAGGACCTTGGACGCTGCTCACGGGCGAGCGACGACGTGCTGCGCCAAGGACTCAAAGCGCAGACCGTCGTGTTCCTGCCGGCCTGGGTCGGCCGGATGACCCCGCACGTCCTGCGGCACTACTGCGCCTCGTCGCTGTACGGCGCGGGTATGGATCTGAAAGCGATCCAGGAGATCCTCGGGCATGAGTGGCTATCCACCACGACCCGCTACATCCACGTCTCCAGCGACCACGTCGAGCAGGCGTGGCTGACCGCGAACCGGCGGCTGGAGACCCGATTCGGAGGGAGAGTGTGAACCCATGAAATGGAACCTGCGCATGGCCGCCGCCGAGCGCGGCATCTGGAAGTCTTCGGAGCTGCGGCGGCTGCTCGCGGACGCCGGCCTGGAGATGAGCGTCGGGAAGATGTCGGGCCTGTGGACCGGCACCCCGACCACGCTGCGGCTGGACGACCTCGACGTGATCTGCCTCGTGCTGGACTGCACGCCCGGCGACCTGTTGACCGCGGACCTCGACGGCGCGGCAGCGCGTCGACCGGCGAAGACCGTCGAGGAGCAGGCGGCGAACGGCTCGCCGTCGATCGTCAAGCCCCGCTACAACGGCAAGCGGCCCGAGCCGCCGCTGTGAGCACCAAACCGGGAGTGACCTCCCGGTTCCGGCCGCCGAAGTTCTGTTTCACCTGCGGCGTGAACCGCGCGGCCTGGCACTGGCCGAGCGTCGACTACTGCTACGGCTGCCTCCCCGGCGGCCCGTTCCCCGCTCCGTCGTGCGAGCGGTGCGGCTCGCCGGACTACTTCAGTCAGGGCCTGTGCGAGCGGTGCCACCCCGGCAGCCCGCACTACATCGGTCAGTGCAAGGACTGCTACGCCTGGGGCGTCTATCGGGGGCACCAGTGGCGGTGCCGGCATTGCGCCTGGTGGGCGAGTCACAACCCGGTCGGCGACTGCCGCTTCTGCCATCGTCGCCTCCCGATCGGCGAACGTGGTGCCTGCCGGCTCTGCATCGAATCCGCGCGGCGTATCCAGCAGCCCGGCCGCGACATCGACCTCGACGAAGGCACCCGGCACGGGCTCCAGCTGTTCTTCGCCAACATGCCCGCCCGCCGCAAGCTGCCCCTGCCCGCGCAGTCCACGCGGGCGTCGCGGATCGTGCTCGATGCCGAAGCGAGCGTCTGGGAGCAGCCGGCGCTGTTCGAGCTCGCACCGGACCCCGAGGTGCTCCGGCAGCGGGCGACCGCGCAGGCCCGGGACTGGAGCTACCGCACCGACGGGATCGTGTTCGAGCACGCCCGGCAGTTCGGCTGGTCGAACCGGCAGACCAATCAGGTCCGTCGCTCCTTGAAGATGCTCCAGATCCTCGCCCCCGACGGCACGACGATGGTCCGCGCCACCGAAGTGATCCGGCTGCGCCGCTATGACGCCGAGGGCAACATCGTCTCCACCCTCGATGTCCTCGACGCCGCCGGCCTGCTCATCGACGACCGCACCCCGCACATCGACCGCTACTTCGACGGCAAGTTCGCCGGCCTCCCGCCGGCGATGCGGACCCAGCTCGAGCTCTGGTTCGACATCATGATCCACGGCAGTCCTATCCCACCGCGGCGGAAGCCCCGCGACCCGGCCACGGTGAAGATTCAGATCCTCGGCATCGCCCCGATCGTCACCGCCTGGGCCGAAGACGGCATCGAGTCGCTCGCCGAGATCAGCCCCGAGCTGCTGCTCGACTCCCTGCCCGCCGACGCAGGTAAGCGGCACTGGGCCGAGCGCGGATTCCGTGCCCTGTTCGGCATCCTCAAGGGACGCAATGCGATCTTCGCCGACCCGACGACCGGCATGCCCCTGACCGAGCCGCGCCGCAGCACACCGCTGCCGGCCGACACCGAGACGATCCTCGCCGCCCTGAACCACTCAGATCCAGCGGTCGCCCTCGCCACCTCGATCGTCGCCTTCCACGGCCTGACCAACCTCCAGATTCGTGCGCTGCAGCTCACCGACATCATCGACGGCCGGCTCACCCTGCCTGACGGGCGCGTGATCCCGCTGGCCGAGCCGGTGCGAGCCCGGCTGCGGACCTGGCTCGACCACCGAGCAACGAGATGGCCGCGCACGATGAACCCGCACCTGTTCGTCACGATGCAGACCGCGCCACGGCTCAGCGCCCCGAGCCGGCAGTTCCCCTGGCTCAAGGCCGGCATCTCCGCGCAGACGCTGCGCACCGACCGCGTCCTGCACGAAGTCCAGGCCAGCGGCGGCGACGTCCGCCGCATCAGCGACCTGTTCGGGATCGGCATCGAGTCGGTCGCCCGCTACCTCGGCGTCCTCGACCCCGACCTCAGCGGCCACCGGCCGGACTGACCTCAGTCGCCTGATCGACGGCGCTCGATCAGCACAGTGTCGCGCCAAGTGCCAGCCAACGGGCCGTAACCCATAAGCGCGATACGTTCGCGGGTGCCCACCGTGCGGAACCCGTGGCGGTCGTGCAGGCGCAGACTCGCGGTGTTCTCGGGGAAGATCGACGACTGGATGGTCCAGATGCCGGCCGTGTCCGCGGCAGCGATGAACGCTTCCAGGAGGGCGGCTCCGGCGCCTTGCTCACGGGCGGCATCGGCGATGTAGATCGAGTGCTCGACCACGCCGCGGTACACCGGCCGCGATGACACGGGGCTGGCGGCCGCCCACCCCACGACGAGGCCGTCGGTGTCTGTGGCGACGAGGCGCAGATCGGGGAGCTTGCCGCTGTCGAAGCCATCCCAGTCGGGTGGCTCTGCCTCGAACGTGGCGTGCCCGGTGGCGATGCCTTCACGGTAGATGTGCTCGACGGCAGGCCAGTCCGCGGGCGTCATCGGACGGATGCCGACGCGGATCATTCGGGCAGGAGGGTGCGGGCTGCGTTCTGGAGGGCGCCGTCGACGACGCGGAAGTAGGCCCACTTGCCGCGCTGCTCGCGGGTGGCAAGGCCGGCTTCGACGAGCTGCTTCATGTGGTGCGAGACGGTGGGCTGGGCAAGGCCGACGGGGTCGGTGAGGTCGCAGATGCACATCTCCCCGGTGTCGCTGCCGCCGATCAGGGACAGGAGCTTGACCCGGGTGGGGTCGCCGAGAGCCTTGAACACGCGGGCGATCCGTTCGGCCTGCTCCGATTCGAGCGCGCCACCGGCCACAGTGCCGCAGCACGCGGTGCCGTCTTCGGTGAGGAGCGGGAGCGCGATGGTCACGGTGCTCATCCTCCCAGTCGTATTGACATCTGTCGATGTATCGAGGATTCTCGATGTATTGATGTTAGTCGATGTGAGGAGTGGGTGGTGGATCTTCCTGTCGTGGTGATCGGCGCGGGACCGCAGGGGCTGGCCGCCGCAGCGCATCTGCGGGAGCGCGGCCTGGAACCGCTGGTGCTGGAGAGGGGCGCGGGTCCCGCGGCGGCGGTGGCGGAGTGGGGGCATGTGCGGCTGTTCTCGGAGTGGCCCGAGCTCGTCGACTCCGCCGCGGCTCGGCTGCTCGAGCCTTCCGGGTGGCAGCGACCCGAGCGGGGGTATCCGACCGGCGGCGCCTGGATCACCGGATACCTCGCGCCCCTCGCGCAGGTTCTTGGGGATCGCGTCCGCTACGGCGCAAGGGTCACCGGCGTCGGTCGCAAGGGACGTGACCTGCTGGTGGATGCCGGGCGCGCCGAGCAGCCGTTCGTGATTCACGTCGAGGAGGCCGACGGCTCGCAGTCGCGGATCGAGGCGCAGGCGGTGATCGACGCCTCGGGCACCTGGACGAGCCCGAATCCTGCCGGTGCCGACGGGCTGCCTGCGCTCGGCGAGACCGCCGCGGCCGGATTCCTCACGTATCGGATTCCGTCGTTCGCCGACGCCGAGCCGTATGCGGGGCGGCACACGGTGGTGGTCGGCAATGGGCACTCCGCGGCGACGGCGATCACCGAGCTGGCCCGCATCGCCCGCCAGCACCCGGACCCTCGGATCACCTGGGTGCTGCGCCGCGGGACGGTCGGCGACACGTTCGGCGGCGGGGAGGCGGACGAGCTTCCCGAGCGTGGCGCACTCGGCCAGCGCGCTCGCACCGCGGTCGACCAGGGCCTCGTGAGCCTGGTGACCGGGTTCCGTATCGAGCGGATCGACACCGCCGATCAGGGTGCGGTGCTGGTTGCCGAGGACGGGCGCGTGCTCGAGCCCGCGGATCGGGTGGTGGTGCTGACCGGGTTCCGGCCGGATCTGTCGATCCTGTCCGAGGTGCGGCTGGAGCTGGATGCCCGGTTGCAGGCGCCGGTGCGGATCGCGGCGGACATCGACCCGAACATCCACTCTTGTGGTTCGGTGCGCGCCACCGGCGCTGTGGACCTGGCCCAGCCCGAGCCGGGCCTCTTCATCGTGGGGGCCAAGTCCTACGGCCGCGCCCCGACCTTCCTCGCCCTCACTGGGTACGAGCAGGTTCGCAGCGTCGTCGCCGAGCTCGCCGGTGACCACGAGGCTGCGGCCCGGAGCGAGCTGGTGCTGCCGGGCACGGGCGTGTGCGGCGGCGCGGGACTGTTCGACGACCCGACCGGAGCCAAGGGCGGCGCCTGCTGCGCACCCGCAGCGCCGCAGGTGATCCAGCTCGGACGTGCCCCCGCGGGTACTGCGGTCTAGGTTCTCGCGGGGACGCCGAGCTCGGCGAGCAGGTTCAGGACGCGAGCCTCGATCTCGTCGCGCACCGGCCGGACGCCCTCCGGGGTCCATCCGGCGGGGTCGGGCAGGGTCCATTCCTCGTAGCGTTTGCCGGGGAACACCGGGCAGGCGTCGCCGCAGCCCATCGTGATCACCACGTCTGCGGCGCGCACGACCTCGTCGGTCCAGGGCTTGGGGTACTCGCCGGCGATGTCGATGCCGCGCTCGGCCATCACCTCGACGGCGACCGGGCTGACCTCGTGGCCGGGTTCGGAGCCGCCGGACCAGCCGACGGCGTGCTCGCCGGCGTGGTGCTGGAAGAAGCCGAGGGCCATCTGCGAGCGGCCGGCGTTGTGCACGCACAGGAACAGCACCGTCGGCTTTCCGTCGACGTGGAGCCCGTCGACTTTGGCGAGGGCGCGCAGGCGTTGCCTGGCGAACTTCTCGGTCAGCAGCGGCAGGTAGTTCGGCACGGTCGCACGCTGGGCGAGGTCGGTGTAGGAGGCGTGCAGGAAACGGTCGATCGTCTCCCGCCCGAATGTGCCGTCGAACTCCCGGGTCAGCCGCTCCGCGCCGGAGGCGAGGGCTGCCTCCTGGTCGATCGTGATCGTGGCGTGCGGTTCCTGGTGCGGTGACATCGTCGTCATCCCTTCGTCGTGGTCAGCCTCGGGGCAAGGCTCTGGATACGGGCGGCGATGTCCTCGAAGGCGGCATCGAATGCGGCATCCGATCCGTCGCGCACCGGGTCGGGCACCGACCAATGCACCCGGCCCTCGCCGGCGAGTTCCTCGTGGGCGGTGTCGCAGACCGTGACCACGAAGTCGTCGACGTCCAGCACCTCGGCCAGCGTCCGCGGTCGGGCGGCACGGAGAGTGAGGCCGTGCCGGTCGGCGGCGGCGATCGCGCCCGGCTCGATGGCGTCTGCCGGGTGCGTGCCGGCGGAGGCGACCGGGATGTCGCTGGCGTCGTGCCAGAGCGCGGCGGCGAGCTGCGAGCGTGCGGAGTTGCCGGTGCAGACGAACACCACCCGCCGCACGCCGAGGGCCGGCGACGGGGTCAGCCCCGTGAAGGCGCCGGGGGCGAGGTGGAGGTAGGTGCGGCGCCGGTCGGCCTCCGACCGCGTCCGCAGCAACAGCCCGGCGTGCTCGAGCTGGTTCAGGTGGTGCGCGAGCAGGCTGGAGGAGACGCCGAGCTCGGCTTGCAGCTCGACCGGGGCGGCATCGCCGAGGGTGAGCAGGTCCATGATCCGCAGCCGCACCGGATCGGCCAGCGCCGCATATCGCGCCACCCGCCCCGCCAGGTCAGTTCGCTCAATGTTCATTACCTCAATAGTGACTGAGCAATGTATCGTCGTCAAGGTGACCCACGAAAAGAGCACGACATCCGCCCCCGCCCCGTTGTGGCGGCGCGCGGTCGCCGAGTTCCTCGGCGCCGGCCTGCTGGTGACCGTCGTGGTCGGCTCCGGCATCGCCGCCCAGCGTCTCTCGCCAGACGACGTCGGGCTGCAGCTGCTGGAGAACTCGCTGGCGACGGCGCTCGGGCTGACGGTGCTCATCCTGATCTTCCAACCCGTCAGCGGCGCGCACCTCAACCCCGTCGTCACCCTCGCCGACCGCTTCCTCGGCACCCGCCACGCTCCCTCCGAGATCGTGGTCTACCTCGTCGCGCAGGTCACCGGCGGCATCGGCGGCGCGATCCTCGCGAACCTCATGTTCCAGGCGCCGACGGCGGTGTCCACGACCGATCGCCTCTCGGCGGGCCACCTGCTCGGCGAAGTCGTCGCCACCGCCGGGTTGGTGCTGCTGATCTTCGCCTTGGCCCGCACCGGCCGCAGCGCCGTGGTCGCCCCCGCGGTCGGCGCCTACATCGGCGCCGCGTACTGGTTCACCTCCTCGACCTCCTTCGCCAACCCCGCCGTGACCATCGGCCGGATCTTCACCGACACCTTCGCCGGCATCGCCCCGACCTCCGCACTGTGGTTCCTCGCCGCCCAGCTCGTCGGCGCCGCCGCCGGCGTTGGCCTCGTGCTCCTGCTCTTCCCGAATCGAAAGGCCCAGCCATGACCCACCTGATCGCCATCGGCGGCTCCGACGCCGGCATCTCCGCCGCCCTGCGCGCCCGCGAGCTCGACCCTGACACCGACGTGACCGTCGTGGTCGCAGACGAGTACCCGAACTTCTCCATCTGCGGCATCCCCTACTACTTCACCGGCGAAGTGCAGCCCTGGCAGTCGCTCGCGCACCGCACCAGCGCCGACCTGGAAGCCACCGGCATGAGCTTGCGGCTGAACACCTTCGCCACGGGCATCGACGTCGCAGGTCGCCGGCTCACCGTCCGCACCCCGGACGGCGCGTTCGAGGAGCTGGCCTACGACGAGCTGATCGTCGGCACCGGCGCCCTCCCGTCCCACGCCGGCATCACCGGCCTGGAGGCGCTGACCCCGGCGGACGGGGTGCATGTCATCCACTCGATGGGCGACACCTTCGCCCTCGATCACGACCTCACCGCCCGGCAGCCGCAGTCGGCGATCATCGTCGGCGCCGGCTACGTCGGCCTGGAGATGGCCGAGGCGTTCATCGCCCGCGGCATGACCGTCGTCCAGCTCCAGCGCGGCCCCGAAGTGCTCTCCACCCTCGACCCCGAGCTCGGCGCCTTCGTCCACGAGGAACTCACGACCCACGGCGTCGAGGTGGTCACCGGCTCGACCGTGACCGGGATCGAGAAGACCCCAGCCGGGCTCACCGTCACGGGCACCCGCGACGGGCAGCCGTTCACGCAGACCGCGGACCTCGTGCTGGTCGTCGTCGGGGTGCGGCCGAACACCGAGCTGCTCGAGCAGGCCGGCGCGAGCCTCGGCGCGGGCCGCGGGGTCGTGGTCGACGAGCACATGCGCACCGGCCTCCCGCACGTCTGGGCCGCCGGGGACGGCATCATCACCCATCACCGCCTGCTCGGGGTGACCTACTTGCCGCTGGGCACGACGAGCCACAAGCAGGGCCGCATCGCCGGGGAGAACGCCCTCGGCGGTGACCGGGCCTTCGCCGGCTCGGTCGGCACCCAGGTCGTGAAGGTCTTCGACCTCATCGCTGCCCGCACCGGCCTGCGTGACCACGAGGCGATCGCCGCCGGGTACGCGCCCGCGACGGTGAGCTCTGCGGCGGACGACCACAAGCGCTACTACCCCGGCGCGCACCCGATCCACTTCCGCATCACCGGCGACACCGGCGACGGGAGACTGCTCGGCGCGCAACTCGTCGGCAGGCGCGGCACCGAGGTCGCCAAGCGCGTCGACACCTTCGCCACCGCCCTCTACGCCGGGCTGACTATCGAGCAGTTCGCCGACCTTGACCTCTCCTACACGCCGCCGCTGGGCTCACCGTGGGACGCGGTGCAGGTCGCCGCGCAAGCGTGGGAGAGCCAGCGCGCGAGGGTGCTGGTCTAGGAGCCGACGTTGAGCGCGGCGAGCTGGCGAGGAGCCGGTCGAGAAGGTTCCCGATCGCGCCGCCCCCGACGAGCATCCAGGTCGCGTTGGTGCCGAGGGACATGACGGTGCCGGGGTTGAACGCGAGTTGCAGGCCGAGCACGTTGCCCACCGGCGAGAAGCGCTCGTGCTCGCTGAGTTGCGCGATGGTCTTGGTGCCCTGATCGACCGGCGCGGCGGGCGCAGGCGAGCAGGAACCAGCGCGGCCGGACGCGGCCCGTCGCGGCGCGGCGCGGCGGGGAATCGTCGCCTCCGTGTCCGTCGCACTCGTTGCCGCTGGGGCGATCCCGCGGTCGAAAGGGCGACTCATGCCTTCCGCCGTCGGGCTGCCCGCAGACCGTTGAGGATGACCACGACTTCGGCGATCTCGTGGACGAGGACGACGGCGGCCAGGCCAAGCACTCCGAGGATCGCCAGTGGCAGCAAGGCGGCGATGATGAGGATGGAGAGCACCACGTTCTGGTTGATGATGCTGCGGCCGCGGCGTGCGTGGGCGAGGGCCTGCGGGATGAGGCGCAGGTCGTGGCCGGTGAACGCGACGTCGGCGGATTCGATCGCCGCGTCGGCTCCCTTGGCTCCCATCGCGATTCCCAGGTCGGCGGCGGCCAGCGCGGGGGCGTCGTTGATGCCATCGCCGATCATGGCGGTGGGCTGGGACTTCGACAGCGCGGCGACGGCGGTGGCCTTGTCCTCGGGGCGCAGCTCGGCGCGGACATCGGTGATGCCGGCTTGTGCGGCCAGGGCGGCGGCGGTGCGGGCGTTGTCGCCGGTGAGCATCGTCACTCCCACTCCTCGCTTGAGGAGCGTCGCGATCACCTCCGGGACTTCGGGGCGCAACTCGTCCCGGACCCCGACGGCGCCCACCGGCACGCCCTCGCGGTGGACAATGACGACGGTCATTCCCTCAGATTCCATCGCCTCGACCTCGCCGGCCAGCGTTCCGGCGTCGAGCCAGCGGGGGCTTCCCACGGCGAGCCGGGCACCGCCCAGCGTCCCGGTGATGCCGTGCCCTGCCGTCTCCGTGACCTCCTGCGCGGTCGGAGGTTGCCGGACGGCGTTGGTGATCGCGGCGGCCAGCGGGTGCGTGCTGTGCGCCTCCAGGCTCGCCGCCCATGCGAGCACCTCGTCCTCGGCCACGTCGGTGGTGACGACGCGGCTCACAGTGGGCTCGTTGCGGGTCAGCGTCCCGGTCTTGTCGACGGCCAAGTGCCGGATGCCGCCGAACCGCTCGAACGCGGCGCCGGACTTCACCACGACGCCGAACTTGGAAGCCGCCCCGATCGCGGAGACCACGGTCACGGGAACGGCGATCGCCAGCGCACACGGCGACGCCGCGACCAGCACAACCAGCGCGCGGGTGATCCACAGTTCGACATCGCCGGTCAGCAGCGACCCGAGCAGGGCCACGAGCACGGCGAGGATCATCACGCCCGGCACGAGGGGGCGAGCGATCCGGTCGGCCAGGCGGGCGCGGTCGCCCTTCTCGGCCTGGGCCTGCTCCACCAGCTCCACGATCGTGGTCAGGGAGTTGTCGGTGCCGTCCGCGGTGGCCTCGACCTCGAGCACGCCGGAGGTGTTGATCGACCCGGCCGATACCGCGTCGCCGGGCTCGACCTCGACCGGGATCGACTCGCCGGTGATCGCGGACGTGTCCAGGCTGCTGCGCCCGACCCGCACGATCCCGTCGGTGGCGATCCGCTCGCCAGGTCGAATCACCAGCAGGTCGCCGACGCGCAGCTCCTTCGCCTCGACCTCGGCCGTGGCGTCACCTCGCTTGACCAGCGCCGTCTCGGGCACCAGCTTCAGCAGCGCCCGCAGGCCCGCGCGGGCGCGGTCCATCGCCTTGTCCTCCAGCGCCTCCGCGATGGAGTACAGGAACGCCAGCGCCGCGGCCTCCTCGACATAGCCGAGAATCACCGCGCCCACCGCGCTGATCGTCATCAGCAGCCCGATGCCGAGCTTGCCCCGCGTGAACAGCTTCCGCAGCGCACCCGGCACGAACGTGGACGCGCCCAGCAGCAGGCCGATCCAGAACAGCACGAGGGCGGCGAGATCCGCGCCGGTCCACTCGCACACCAGCCCCGCGGCGAACGCGACACCGGAGCCGATCGGGATCAGGACGCTCGGACTCCGCCACCACGGCCGGTCGTCATCGTCGTCATCGTCGAGCTGCGCGACCTGGGAGCCAGTCATCGTGCTCACGCGATCGCTCCCGGCTCGCAGCAGCCGACGACCGAGCACGCCGGGTCGATGCACGGCGCGTTCTCGTCCACAGCCAGCGTGACCTCCACCAGCGCATCCAGCGCGGCGGCCAGGTGCGGGTCGGCGATCTCGTAACGCGTCTGGCGGCCCTCCGGCTCGGCCACCACGATCCCACAGTCCCGCAGACACGCCAGATGGTTCGACACGTTCGATCGGGTCAGTTCCAGACTCCGCGACAGCACCGCCGGATAGCTCGGCCCGTCCAGCAGTGTCATCAGAATCCGCGACCGGGTCGGGTCGGCCATCGCCCGGCCCAGCCGGTTCATCACATCCAACCGCGAAGCAATAGTCAGCATGAGATGACTATACAGCAGGCGCTGACGTATCTGAGCCCCACGCCGATCACGGTCTTGCACAGCCCGCCGATCCTGCCGTCCGCATCGACACAACCATCACCCCCCTACAAGCCACGGAACTCACGGCCCCAGATACCCTGAACCAGGCCCTCATGCCGTGAGTTCCTGCATCAACCGACTTCAGGAATCGTGAACTTACGGGGTTCTTCGGTCATGCGACCGGTGGTGTCGAAGGCCGCGAGCTCGGCGGGGTGGAGCTGGTGCTGCACGATGAAGGAGCGGTCTTTGATGCGCCAGAGTCCTTGCCCGGTGCCGAGGCCGGGGAGGAGCTTCTGCTCGGTGCCGGTGAGCCCGAGAGCTTGGGCGGTGGTGCCGAGCTGGTCGGGCTCTTGCCGGTAGACCACTCTGGTCTCGGCGTTCGCCAGTAGCGAGGAGGCGAGCGCGCGCATCGCCGAGCCCTGGTCGCCCACGTTGTCCAGGTCGGAGAGCTTGTGGAAGATGAGCATGTTGGCGATGCCGTAGTGCCTACTCATCCGCCATTGCGCGTCCATCCGGCGCAGCAGGGCCGGGTACTGCATCAGGCGCCATGCCTCGTCGTAGACGACGAACCGCTGCCCGCCGTCCGGGTCGGACAGGGCCGATTCCATCCACGCGCTGGAGCAGGTCATCAGGACGGAGATGAGCGTGGAGTTCTCGGCGACGCGGGACAGGTCGAGGCTCACCATTGGCAGCGACGGGTCGAACCGGACCGTCGAGGGACCGTCGAACAGGCCTTGCAAGTCGCCGGCCACGAGTCGGCGCAGCGCATGGCCAACGAGACGGCCGTCTTCGGCTAGCCGGCCGTCCTGGTTGTCGGCGGGGTCCGGGGTCAGGATGCGGTCGACGACCATCGGCAGGATCGGCACCTCCGCCGACCGCACCGCATCGGTCAGGGCGAGGTCGACGGCCGTGTGCTCCAACGGCGACAGCGGCCGGTCCAGCACGGTCTCTGCGAGCGCGCCGATCAGATCGCGGCGCCGGGAGGCGACCTGGGTGGCCCACTCGGCATCCGAGACCGAGGAAGGTCGGTGTCCTTCATCGAGCGGATTCAATCTGTTGCGTAGGCCGTGGCCGAGCACGATCGCCCGGCCGCCGACCGCTTCCGCGACCGGGGTGTGCTCACCCTTCGGGTCACCGGGGACGTAGACCCTGCGCCCGAAGGGCAGGGACCTGGTGTAGAGGGACTTCGCCAGGCTCGACTTACCGGAGCCGACGATGCCGGCTAGGACGATGTTGGGGGCGGTGATGACCCCGCGCTGATACAAAACCCAGGGGTCGTAGACGAACGAGCCACCGCTGTAGAGGTCTTGCCCGACGAACACGCCCGAGCTGCCGAGTCCGCCTTCGGCCAGGAAGGGATACTGCCCGGCCAGGGTCGCGGACGTGTCCTGGTGCTTGGGGAGCCGGAACCGGCCCGGCGTCCGCAATGCCGCCGGGCCGGGCTCACCGGTGGCGGGCAGGTAGGTCGTCGCCCTGCGCTCGGCCTGCTCGGCCTCCCACTTCGCCTTGGTCGCGGCGCGCTTGGCCTGACGTGCGTCGGCCTCCACCTTCGCGGCCGCCTGCCGGCGGGCCTTGCGGTGTTTGCGCCGCTCACCTTCCGGGCCGACCAGCACCGCCGTGTGCAGCCGCCCGTCCTCGCTGCCGGTCACAGCGAAAGCCCCCGGCCGGCCCGCGGTGTCCGGGTCGGGCCGGCGAACCAGTCGGGCGCCTTCTCCCGCCGGGTCTGCGCTGTCGCGTCTGGTCGAGCCTCGGGTTCCGGGGCCGGGGTGTTGTCGATGCCGAGCAGCGCGGGATCGGGCACGGCGTCGTACTCGCGCAGCAGGTTCAGGTGGCCCAGGAAGGGGCTGTAGACCAGCGTGTAGACGTCGCTGCTCGCGGTGCGGTCGAGCATCCCGGTCGGCGGGGTGTCGTAGACGTACCCGTTCTCGAGCGCGGCCTGCGCGGTGTCCTCGCCGTAGTCGTAGCCGGCCAGGTGCTCGATTGCCGCGTCCGGGCCGTCGCGGTCGAGCAGGTCCAAAACCTCGTCGGCCTCGGCGCCTTGGAGGAACACGACACTGACCCACCGCCGCGCCAGTCGGCCTTCCTGCGGTGGCTCGGACTGGTCAGGTTGGGGTCCGTGCTCGGCCAGGAGGGTGAGCGCGTCAAGGTTCGCTCGCGCGGCCTCGGCGACGTCTTCGGGGAACAGTCCGGCATTCTCCGGCGTGAGGCCGGGGTTGTCGATCGCGAACTGGCGGGCCTCGCCCGAAGCCGAGAGGAACCCGGCGAGCTCGCGGATCGCGCGGCCCGGTTCGACCGGGGCGCCGGCGCCGGTGAACAGATCACGGCCCTCGACGTTGTGCCCGGTCGCGGTGTCGTGGACGCGGTAGGCGTAGCGCTGGTGCTCGCCCAGCGGCTCGTCGAGCCAGACCGTCAGCGTGAGCGAGCCGGCCTCGGCGGTCGTGCGCACAATGCCAGCGTCATCACTTGCGGGGGTGCTGTCTGTGGTGTCCATGCCCGACAGGTGCGCTGCTCGGCCCAAGTCGCGCCCTCGTTCACAGTGACGGCCCCTTGCTGCCGTGTGGACCGTGAGGGGTGCGCGCGAACGGGTCGGTGCGGAATGGATCGGGCGGTGCACCGAGCCTGGCGGCGAGCCGGTCCATCGCGGGTGAGGGCTCCCGGCGAGCGGGTGCGGGGTGCCAGGCGATGCGGCCGGAGTGCTGGGCGGCGGAGTCGAGTCGCCATTCCACGGTGTCGAGGAGGGTGGCGGCCTGGTGCAGCTCGTCGGCCGCCGCGAGAGCCGAGCTCGCCCCGGCGAGCTGGTTGCCGTTGTCGTCGTGCGCTCGGGCACGGTGGGCGATGTGGGCGCCGGCCAGTTGGTCGAGCACCTGCCGCAGCGACCGGACCCCGGCGAGCAGATCGCCGATCACCGGGTAGGTGTCGGCCGGGTCGGAGAAGGTGCGGGTGGCGTGGGCCAGGCCCCGCAGCGCCGCCGAGGCTTCGGCGGCGTCAGCTTGGGGGTCATCGAAGGTCGGCATGATCGGGCTCCTCACCGCTCAGGCTTCCCCGGCGAGTCCGGGGTGCCTGACAGGTGCGCCGACCGCATCCGCACGGCTCAAATTCCTCAGACGGTGCGGCATAGAGGCAGGGCGGCGGCGGTGAACGCCTGGGCTTGCTGGCCGACGAGTCGGCGGGTCTCGCAGCTTGCTTGGATGGCGGCCTGCTCGATCGCCGCCACGGCGCCGTCGAGGTCGTCGGTGGTAGGCGCGGAGACCGAGAGGAGGCCGGAGACGCGCAGGACGCCGTGCCCGGCGGTCAGGTCGGCCTCCTGCTGCAACACGTCCTCGTACTCGGCGGTTTGGGAGGCGTCCTCGATCTGGCCGATCTTGCGCCGCTGCGCGGCGTCGGAGATGAGCTCGGTCTTCTTCTTCCGCAGGTCCCTGGCGGCCTGGTCCGCCCGGACGGGCGTGTAGTGCAGGGCGAGGGTGCGCAGGATTCCGTTGGACAGCACCAGCGGGCCGAGGAACCCCGGATACACCTGGGAGCGCGGCCATTCGCTGATCCACAGCACGGCGTGGAAGGCGGAGTCTGAGCGCAGCCGCTCCCAGGTCTCGGTGACCGCGACCGGGCCGGCGGTGGCGAGGTCGCGTCCGAGGGTGCCGTGTCGTTCCAGCGCGGGGCCGGCGGCCGGGTCGTAGGCCGAGCGCAGGATGACGGCGACCTCGCCGGGGGTGAGCCATCCGGTCGAGGTCAGCTCGGCGGCGCGGAGCGCGGTGAGGAGGGTGGTCATCTCCTGGCGCAGCACCGCGGCGGCTCCGCGCATCCCGCCGCCGGAGGTGCGTATCTGCCGGGAGGCGGCCTTCATGTCCAGGGCGAGGCTGATGGTGGTGGCGTGGCGTTCGCCGGCGGGGCCGGCGCGGTCGATGAGCTCGCGATAAGTGGTCGCGGCCCAGGAGCCGTCGTCGGTGCCGTGGGTGCGCCACCACTCCGCCAGCCCGGTGCCAGAGTCGGGCAGGGTCCGCTCACAGACCTGGATGCGGGCGATCCTCCCCGACCGGCACGTCGTGGCGAGGACACGACCCCAGCCGGAGACGCGGCGCTGCTGCTCGCCCGGATCGAGCAAGACGAAGGCGGGGTGGGAGAGGCCGAGGATCGCGGTGAGGGTCTGGGCGTGCGGGTCGTGGATCATCGCCGCCCCGGTCTCGGGGTCCTCCCATTCCCGCAGCGCCGCCGCGTCGCCGGGCAGGGCGAGGGTTCCAGCCGAGCGGGGCTTGATGATGCGGCGGCGGGCGATGAGCTGCCCGAGGTAGGAGCGCCACACCCATCGGGCGACCACGGGCACCCATTCGATGAGCTTCCTGCCGCTGACCGGGATCGCGGCCAGTAGGGCACACGGCGCCCACACGGGCGACGTGTACGCGAGTCCCTCGCCGCCGTCCAGATAGAGGCCGGCGACCACGAGCAGCACCGCCAGGCCCAAGACGACGAGCTGCGGCAGGGACAGTCCGAGCAGGATGCCCCGCTTGGTGAGGCGGGAGAACTGCACAGGACGCAGCGGGTAGGCCGAGGAGTCGGTGTCGGCTCTGGTCATGACGGGTTCACTCCTTCGACGTGCTCGGTGAGGCTGGCGGCGGGGTCTGCGGCGCGGGCGGCGGGGTGCGCTGAGCCGGCGGTGCGGATGCAGCCGGTGACGCGGTTGAGGGTGTGGGCGGGGTCGCTGGCGCGCTTGGGGTGGGCGTGCCGGGAGGAGGAGGTGTGGACTGCTCGCTGGCGGCTGCGGCGTGGCCCTCGGCGGCGCCTCCGACTGCAGCCCCGGCTTTGGGGCCGGCTGTCGCAGCCGACTTGACCACGGCCGCAGCTGCGACTGCGGCAGCGCCGATCGGTCCGGCAGCAGCACCGGCCGCCGCGCCGCCGCCCGCAGCGGCGCCTCCGCCTGCGGCAGCACCGCCGCCGGAGGCTCCAGCGGCCGCGCCCGAGCCGCCGGCCGCTGCACCACCGCTGGTCGCTGCACCACCGCCGCCACCGGTCGGAGGCGGCGGCGCACCGGACCCCGAACCGGAGCCGCTGCCATCAAGGACTTTCTTCGCGGTGTCGGCCCCGCCTGGCCGGGATGGGATCGGGACGGGCCGGTTGAGGGACTGCTTGGCCTCCTGCTCCGCGCTCATGGCGTGGTACATGTCGAAGCCGGCGAAGTGCAGGAACTTGTAGCTGATGTATGGGGCGAATGCGGCGATGAACATGAGCGCGACCCCGGCGATGGGCTGGCTGACCGAGGTCAGGTCTGCGTTGATCGGCGCGGAGACCTGGGTTATCGCGACCAGGAAGATCACGACGAGGACGAGCTTGGAGACGATCAGGGCGATCACGAAGGAGGCCCACTTGGACAGCCACCCGCGGGTGGCATCCCAACTCGATCCGGCCAGTGCGACCGGGCCGAACACGATCGCCACCAGCAGCAGCGCCTTCCGGATGAGCAGGGAGAACCAGACGATGCAGGCCGCCGTGATCGCCAGGCCCGCGAGGAAGATCGTCAGGATCGCCCCGGCACCGGGCGCGCTCAGGTTGATCGCGGCGAACCCTGCGGCGAGCAGGGCGATCCGGTCGCCCATGCCGGACATGGTGTTGCCGGTGGCCTGCACAATCCCCACGCACAGCTCGTCGGTGATCTCCAACAACAGCCCCGTCAGGGTCAGCAGCACGAAGGAGCCGAGCACTGATTTCGCCAGCCCCAACGCGGCTCTGCTCAAGGCGGAGGGGTCGCGGTGTATTAGTCCGGTGATGAGTTGGAGGCAGAAGAACAGCAGCATCACGAAGACCGCGATCCCGAACAGGATGTTGTAGACCCCGACATAGCCGGCCGAGGTGACATCGACGGCGGTGGTGGAGTCGAAGACCGTCCAGACCTCCTGGAACAGCCAGGACGCGGCCCCGCCCATCGCCTGAGCCAGCCAGTCGAACGGCGCCGTCACCAGCGAAGCAGCCGCGTCCCCGGCGACATTGCAGACGGTGGAGATGACCGGCACATCGCAGACACCCATCCCAGGCTCCTTCCGAGGTTTCCGAGTAGTCCGGGCGGGTCAGACGGACTGGCCGACGTTCCAGAAGAAGTTGATGAGCGTCACCGCGGCGCCGCAGATGATCGCGGCACCGCAGGAGACGAGGACACCGAACTTCCCCCGGCTGGCGAGGTGCGGGTTGGAGGAGTTGGCGCCGAAGCCCCACACGACCGCTGCGACGATCAAGGCGAGGACGGAGAGGATCAGGCCGACCGTCATGACCGCGCCGACGATCGTGCGGAGCTGGTCGATGCCGGGCAGGCCGTTGCTGTTCGGCGGGATGTTGATGTCCATCGGGACGATGGCGGGCACAGCGGCGACGGCCAGGCTCAGCACGGAGGACACGGGCGAGAGGACGGACAACATGGGCTTGGGCTCCTTCAACCGAGGGACGGGTTTCGCCTGGCAGGTGCGCCCCGCCTCCCCACGGCGGCGCCCCACGCCCGTCTCAGTCCTCACGCTCGACACATGCCAGCGGCCCGGCGGGATGTCCCGCCGGGCCGCTGGTTGTCGAGGTGAAGCCGTCGTTACAGGGTGGCGCCTACGCCGAGGAGGAAGTTCATCCAGGCCACCCCAGCTCCGGCGAGGGCTGCGGCGCCGAGGGCGACGAACAGGCCGGTGCGGGCCTTGGTCGCGGCCTGGTAGTTGCCGTGCGCGGAGGAGACGGCCCAGGCGGCGGCGCAGACGATGAGCATGAGCACGGCGATGATGAGCACGATGGTCAGCAGGGCGCCGATCACCGCTTTGAGCTGGCCGGCGCCGTCCAGGGCGCCGAAGTTGGGGAACACCGAGGCCATCGGCGCGAGCGCCAGCAGAAGGATCGGACGGATCATCACGAGCTCCCTTCTCCGCCGCCGGCAGAGCAGAGCGCCGGCGTGGCGTCGGCGCCGCTGATGCCTTGCGCGTCGTGGGCTTTGAGCCAGGCGTCGGAGTCGACGGCGGTGGCGTTGGTGCCGCCGGGGCGTATCTCGAAGTGCAGGTGCGGGCCGGTGGAGTGGCCCTCGGTGCCGACATCGGCGATGTGCTGCCCGGCGGTCACCAGGTCCCCGACCTTCACGTAGAGGCGTTCCTCGTGCCCGTAGGCCGAGGCGACGACCTGGCCGCCGATGTTGTGCTCGATCACGATGAGGTTCCCGTAACCCGCGGCGGGGCCGGCGACTGTGACCTGACCTGCGGCGATCGCCAGGATCGGGGTGCCGAGCGGGGCGGCGTAGTCGGTGCCGGTGTGGAAGCCTTGGGCGCCGGTGATCGGGTCGACGCGCGGGCCGAACGGGCTGGTCTTCACCCACGTCCCCTCGGGGAGCGGGAAGACGATCTGGGTCGCCGCAGGTAGGTCGGAGGGTGCCGGCGAGCCGCCGCCAGCGCCGTTGTCACCGGCTTGGGTGAGCGCGGTGATGATGGCTTCGGCGACGGGCTGGTAGTTCTGATACCGGTCCGGGTACGCGGACACCTCGACGGATTGGGCGGCTTGGCCGGGGTCCATGCTCTGCCAGCCGGGGATGTCGAGCAGCCCCCTGGGGCTCGGGTAGTTGGGTCCGGTGGGTCCGCCGAAGAACGCCTTGGCCTGATACACCGGGTCCATCAACTGCGCGACCGTGCCCCATCCCGACTGCGGCCGCATCTGGAACATTCCCAGGCTGTCGTGATCGCCGCCGTTGCCGTCGTTGGGATAGCTCGCGGAGTCCGGGTAGGCCGAAGTGTTGGCGAGCATCCGCAGCGAGGACTCGGTGAGCGCGGCCATGATCGCGATGACCGCGCCCGGCCGTCCGACCCCGTTGACCTGGCCGGCAACGGTGACGATCGTCGCGGCGTGGGTGAGCTGGGTCTTGTCCAGCGTGACCGTGGTGCCGTCCTTGGTGGTCGCGGTCAGCGAGTCCGGCACCGGGCCGACATTGAGGGTGCCGGTGGTGCAGGCCGCGACCGCGGAGGGGTTGGCGAGCACCGCGACCATCAGCATCAGCGCGGCGGGTCCCGCGAGGACCAGGGCGACGAATCCGGCTGCGAGCTTCTTCATCACGACAGCACCCGGCCCTTCAGCTCAGGGGGTTGTCGAGCTGGGTCAGGCGCAGCAGCCGGCACGACTGGTAGGTGGGCTGGCAGGTCTCGAAGATGGTGAAGGACACCTTCTCGACGGTGGTGACGAGCTTGCCGTCCCACACGCCGGCGCGGTGCCGGATGCCGGTGATCGTGTAGGCGGTCGTGCCCGGCAGCAGCGTCGCCTGGCCCTGCTGGAGCGCCTGCGCCCACGAGGACGGCACCGTGGCGGTGTCGATGGTGAGCCACTGACGGGTCTGGTACGTGCGGAGCTGCGCCCAGGCGGCCGTGTTCGGCAGGTAGTCGGCCAGGTCCGCGGCCAGGCCCGGCGTCTCGTTCCCGGACGGATCTCCGACGTTGATGACTGCCTGGATGTAGTCGGACGGGCCGTAGCCGGCGGCGGTGTCCCAGGTGAACACCGCGGTCGCGACCCGGCGGGCGAAGGCCTCCGGGTCGCTGGTCGCCGCCAGGGATGTCGGGGACGCCGGCGGGCCGGCCGGGCTGGTCCGGGTCGGCGCGGAGCTGACGGGCGCGGCAGGGTTTCCGGTCTGCGCGCCAGGGCCGCGGATGAGCCCGAAGACGCCGACACCGATGAGCGCAGCAGCGACGACCAGGACGGCGATGACGACGACCAGGGTGCGACGCGGCCGGCGCCCTGACCGGGACGCGGGCTGGGGTGCGGGCTCGTCCATGCTGGGTCCTTCCATGCGGTCGGTGTGCCGGGAAGGTGCGCGCGGTGTGCCTCCGCAGCCGGGCAAGCACTTCGGGCAGGGCGCGGTCAGGCGGTGCGGAGCTGGTCCGGCCGGTCGTCCTCGCCGGCTTCGCGTCGCGCCGCACCAGCGGCCTGGGCGAACGCGACCGTGCCGGCCACGGTCTGCTCGAAGCGGTGCCATTGGTCTTCGGTCAGCGCCGGGCCGACCACCTGCGGGTCGGCGCGTTCCCACCACAGCGCGAGCTCGTCCCAGGTCAGCACGAACGCCCGCACCGTCATCGCCGACGCAGGCGCGGCCGGTGTGGAACCGGAGCGCGGGCGCTTCCCGCGCTTCTTGCCGGCGCTGTTGTCTGCGCGGATGCGGGCCAGCGCCTCGGCGGCCAGGCGTTCCAGTTCCGCCGCCCGCGTCTGGGCCTCGATGGCCCGCAGCTCGGCCGCGTCGCGGGCCGCTCGGGCACGGACCTCCTGGGGCACCGCGGGGTCGGCGGCGAGGCGGTCGAGCTCGGCCAGCGACACCTCGGCGCGGGTGCGTTGGTGGGCGGCGGTGATCGACCCACCCGCCTTGATGGCCTCGTGTTCGGCGGCGGCCCGCGCCCGGACTGCGGCGGGCTGGGTCTCGTCGTCGGCCAGGCGTTGAACCTCGCCGATGCGTTCCAGACTCGTGTAGGACTTGCGGCCGGTGACCATGAGCGCCGCCTGCGCCCTCGTGTCGCCCGAGCCGGTCACGGCCGGGTCTGTTGACGGTGCCGCCACGGTGGCGGCACCGTGCGACCTGGGGTTCAGTCCGCCGGCCGTGAACCGGGTCGCCTCCTGACGGCGGGCGGCGTCCTCCGCGATGAGGGTCTTCAGCTCGCGGTAGAGGGCGGCCTGCTCGGTCAGGGTTAGCGGCTTGTGCAGGCCGTTGTCGTCCTGCTCGGCCAAGAGCTCCCCGAGCCGGTCACTGATTCCCGGACGCACCCATACATCGGCGGTCTTCCAGCCGAGCTTGCGCATCGCGGTCAGGCGGCGCAGACCGCAGACGAGATTGCCGTCCGGGTCGATCGTGATGACCTGGAAGACGCCGTTCTCCTCCATCGAGGCCGCCAGCGCGTCGATGTCTCCGAGCTCGGCGCGGTGACGGCGCCCGACGTACACAGTGTTGAGCGCGCGTTGGAGCTGGATGTGGCCTGGCCCGTCAGTCACGGCGCCTCCCCGGATGACCGGGCGCGGAGAGAACCACCTCCGCCAGCAGGTCGTCGTCGGTCAACAGAGCGCGCAGAGACTCGCCGATCAGCAGCCGCAGCAGGACACCGCGGCCGGAACGGGTGTAGGCCAGGTCCGGGTCGGGATCACCGAGGACCGTGCGCAGCATCGCAAGCCAGGACGAGCCAGACAGCCCCAGCAGGACGCGAGCGTGGTAGTCACGGCGCAGCGCCTCGAATGCCGAGGCCCGCGAAGCGGACTCGGCCAGGCGGGCGCAGACGTACTCGACTCCTGCCCGCGCGATGGACGGCCCCCAGCCCAACCGGCTGAACAGGGCGATCGTGTCCTCCACGGCCGAGGCGACGTTGGTCACCTCGTCGCCCGCGTGGGGCGGCGCAGGCTCGTCCTCGCCGTCGAAGGCGGCGTCTGGCGGCGGTGTCTGAAAGGCCGGGTGGTAGTCGGTCAGCACGTTCTCCCGATCCGAGAACCGCTCCGCGTCGTGGAACACCGAGTAGTTCGGCCGGCGGGCGCGGCTGGTCGAGCACAGCAGCCCTTGGCCGCGTTCCTCGCTGACGCAGGTGATCCGCACCGCGTGAGTGACCATCGCCCACGGGTCCGCCGCCTCCCGCACCGAGGGGTTGCGCATCGCGTCGAACGCGGCGGTGGCGGCCTCCCACGGGTCCAACCCATGCTTGTGAGCCAGCGCCGCGTACTTCTGTGCTGCGTGCCGCATCAACGCGGCCACCTCGGGGTCGTCCCGCCACGCACCACGCCCGCCCCGGTCGAGCCGGTTCAGCAGATCGCGCAGCCCCTCGGAGTCCTCGAAGCCCTGCCGAGGATGCCCGGACTGACCGGGCCTGGTGTTCTGTTCGCGCACGACGGCACCTCCTGAATGGCAGGTGCACACGCGCTCCCCAGCACTCCGCGGCAGCGTGTGGCTGGGGCTGGACATCTCAGCTCAGCCCGATCCCGGACCGCGTCGCGCCAGAAGGAGACTGACCGCGACGACCGAACGCCGTGATCGGTGGGAGGCGGCGGGCGCGTTCGCTGATCGCCCGCCGTGTCATGGCGACCGCCCGTGTCGCCGGCTGGCGGGTACGGCGGGCGAGCTCGGCGTGGAAGTCGATGCCCCGCCCGGCCATCCGAGCTGTAGCTTGACCCATCAGCTCCGAGGGACGCACCCACACCACGCCCCGCCCGGCCTTCACCGTCGACTTCTCCGCCGCCTTCTGGCCGGTCGCCTTGACCGCGTGCGATGGGTCGCCGTGTCGCGCGAGCTCGGAGACGTCCTCGCCGGGGGTCGTGGCGGTGCGGACACCCGCGGCCTTCTCCTCGGCGCGAGTCGGCTCGCTGGTTGGGTCGGTGTCGTTCATGCGGTCAGCTCCTTCGGCGTCTCTTGCCAGTCAGGTGCGCCCAGCACCTCGGCCTCGGGCTTGGCGAACCAGCGGCCCACCGTGGACGGAGCAACGCCGAACTCGCGCGCGATGGCCTTGTTCGACCAGCCCTCCACGCGCAGCCGGGCCGCGAGCTCCCGGCGCCCGACCGGCTCCTGCCCGACAGCAGTCACCGGCGCCGGCGCCGAAGTCTCCGTGGGGGTCGGCTCCTCGACCGTGACGGGTGCCGTCCGCACGGCGCGGGAGGCGCGGACCAGGACGACGGTCAGGTGGGTGGAGGCCAGCAGCACCAGCGGTGGAACCGCGGCCACGCACGCTGCCAGCGGGATCGGGACCTGCGGGTCGGCGGCCACGGTCGCGTGGAGGGCGTTCGCAGTCACCGAGACAGCGGTGGCCGCCATGAGCAGCAGCCACGGATACCAGGCCGTCTGCTGCCCGTCGAGCGCGACAACGGCGACGGTGGCAACGACGATCAGGCCGTCCACGATCAGCGGCCACGCCCACGCCTGCCCTTCGGCCACGCCTGAACGGCCAGCCAGATTCGTCAGGGCGGTGAAGGAAAGCCAGAAAGCGGCGGCGGCGATCAGCACCGTGCCGACGATCGCGGTGCCGACCGCGAGCCGGCCGTTCGGGAGGTGGGCCGGTGTCACGAGAGCACCTGGCTATCGGCCCACGCCATTCGGCGCGGCGCTTCGCCTTGCCCCGGCTGGGTAACAGACGCTCGCGGCGGGGCGGCAGAGGTGGCGCGGTAGGCCGACCGGATCGTGGTGACGACCTCGCGCGGCGGAAGTCCGATCTGCTCACCCGCCGGCCCCAAAGCGTCCAGCGTGACAGACGGTGCGACCCCGGCTTCCGCGAGACGGCAGGCAGCCCAGAACAGGCCCCGGTTGCGTTCGCCCTCGCCAAGCGCAGACACCCAGCCGGCCAGCCGCTCCGCGTCCTCCGGCCGGGTGATGCCAGCACGGCGGAAGGCCGGTTCGGGGCGCGGGTCGAGGAAGTGCCGTAGCGCCGCAGCGTTCACCGCTGCCGGGCGCGCCTGCGCTGGGCCGGCCAGTTCGTACCGGCCGCGCCGGCCTTCGGTGACCACGGTCGAGGGCGGCACGATCACGTAGCCGCCGGCACCCCGGAAGTCCACATGCGCCTTCGCAGCCTGCCACGACGGCTGCACCCGAGAGAGGTCGGTCTGGAAGTAGAAGTGCGCGCCACCGGACGGCGTGCGCACCACCCCCAACCACTCGGGCACCAGGCCGGCACGGCGGGCACGGTCGAACGCGGCGAACCCCGACCCCGAGGTCTTCTGGTCGACATCGACGACCTCCAGCCCGGACACCTGTCCGGTCGGTACGCCGATGTTCGCGCTCGGCCAGCGCCGCCACCACGAGGCGACCCGCCCGGCATCCGTGGTCGCCTCGTGGAAGCCGTGCTCGACAAGCGGACGCTTGTCACCCGGCACGCACGGGAACACCGGCACCCCCGAGGCCGCGAACCGTGCCGCCGCCTCCGGCAGCGGCAGACCGGCAACAGTGATGAACAGTTCCGCCGGATCCATCACAGGCTCCTGACCGCCGACTCGTGCGCGCGTGGCGGGCGCGGGAGGTCCGCGGCGACTGAGGGCGCCCGCTCAGGACGCACCGCCCGCTCCGGTTGTGCGGTCTCGCGGGTCAGGCCTGGCGGGTCGCCGGCCCCGAGCTGCACGGTGTCCAGGGCGTCGAGGATCGTCGCCGCCGTCTTGCGGACTCGCTCGCCGGTGGCCTGCACGACCTCGGCCGGCTCCTTGTCCTTCACCGTCCCGGCCCAGCCGGAGACGTAGGGAATCGTGTAGGCGGTGGTGTCCATGCCGTGCGCGGCGCCGATCATCAGCGCCACCGACTCCGCCTCGACCTCCCCGATCCCGCGATGCCCTGTGGCGTCGGCGTTGTCCGGACCGTGCAGCTTCACATGCGCGAGCTCGTGGGCGAGGGTCTTGACTTGGGCGGCGTCGTCCATGTTCGTGCGCACCGCGACCGTCCGCGCTGTGTAGTCGGTCAGGCCGTTCGCGCCGTGGATCAGACCCTCATGCTCGACCCGCAGTACCCGGTACCCCTCGGCCTCGACCAGCCCGGCCAGCCCGTTCCACAGCCCCGCCGGGGCCTCGCCTTCCAGCAGGCGGGGCGCGGGAGCTTCGGGGATCGGCGGCCCGGCGGTGAGCGAAACGTCCCACACATAGACCGGCTTGGCGCCGACCATGCGGGAGCGGACGACCTCGCCCGGCTTCGGCTTCTCAAACCTCCCCAGGCGGCGCCACGACTCGGCATCCTGCGGCGTCGACGTGGCGAACCGGCCGGTGACCGGTGCGACGATCTGATAGCCGCCCGGCAGCGGCGAACGCCCCAGCGACTTCCACTGCTTGTACCCGGCGACATACGTCGGCTCCGGCGCCGCCGTGCGACCCTGCTCGAACGCCTCGACGTGCTGCGACCAGATCAGCAGCGTGTTGTTGAACGACCGCGACCGGAACCGCGCCGCGAACTCGAGCGCACGCCGCCAGTCCTCCCCGGAGACGAGCTGGTGGACCGCGCTTGTCAGGCGTTCGTGCAGGGCGTCGAGCTTCGCATCCCGCGCCGCCCTGGTCTCCTCGTCCGTCGCCATCGCTGACCTCCTCCCGGCTGGGCCAGCGGCATGTGCCGGTGGCCCTTGCGACCATGAGGTGCGCCGGGAGGATCAGGAGAGCGAGACGGACGACGGAACGAGTGAGGCGGCCGTCAGGCTCCTCGATGAACCCGACGTGTCCTACCTGGGATACGACACAACCCGAGCACTCGTCCACGATGGCGGCCGGTTCTGGGCCAGGCGCCGCAAGACGCGCAACACTCGCCGCATGTTGCGGGAGGCATCGCCAGACTCGGTGTGCTAAGGCGCGCTGCTCTCGACAAACGGATGTGGGCTGCGACGGAACTGTGACGGCGAGACTCCGAACCGCCGCCGGAACCAAATAGCGGCGACTCGCGAGTCCGACCAGCCCACTGACCGTGCCGCTGCATCCACCGTGAGATCGGTCTCCTCTATCAGGCGGGTAAACTCCGTCAGGCGGACCTCAGTGAGAAAGCGAATCGGTGCTATCCCGAACTGCCCGCTGAACAACCGGGTGAGATGTGTTCGCGACAATGCGACCTCTCTCGCGAGCTGCTCTACACTCCACGCCTCGGCCATCCTCGCCCGCAAGAGCCGGGCGGCCCGTCCGGCCTGACCGGCTGATGACGAGCTGAGAGTGCCCAGGACCGGGGACCGCGGTCGTGACTCGACTCCCTCTAGACCGGGCACTACGAGCGCTTCTATCGACAGTTCGACTGCCCATGCAAACAAGGCGACGGCCCTGGCGGCAGCCTTCTCGGGAGGCAGTTGCAAACTGTCGAGGACACTCATCTGTCGCCAGATTGGCTCGACGCGGCGAAGGTTGTCGATGCCAGGTTTCAGCACGAGCGGCCCGCCCGTCCAGTCGAGTGGGTGCAACCCAGGAAGAACGCGGCCCCTCACCGGAAGTGCCCATCCCATCTGGGCTCGCAAGAACTCCTCATCGACGTAGATCGTCCAGACCCGTACCACGCGGACTGGAATCAGCGAACACCACCTGCCGGTGCCGAGGACGAAGGCACTGCCCGGCGACAGCTTGTAAGTACCGGATGCGGTTTCCACCTTCGCGGCCCCGTCCATGACATGGACGATCTTGGCGGCACCAAATACCGCCCGCCGCATCGGTCTCGTCCGGATGCTCTCGATCGCTGTCACCGGGATCGGCCCGCGCGCGACCGCCGCCTGCAGTTGAAGTATCTCGGCCGCTTCTAGATCGCGGTAATCAGTTGATGCGCCATCCTCCTGACGTACAGAGACCGTGACCGAGTTGCGGTTGTCCGGCGCTTCACCTCTCAGCGCGCTTCCACTCGCCACGCATCGACTGATGCGGCGCCCGAAGCGCCGCGCGTCATGTGCATGGAGCGCGCGGCATTGGCGGGCTGATCTAGCGAGACGGAATCCACTACCTGAGAAACCACTGTCACGATATGACGGTCCTCAACGCGATAGACCTGCCGACGCCCGTGGCGGCGCGTGGTAACCACGCCCGCGCGGCGAAGCTTTGCAAGGTGCTGGCTGGCGGCAGCGACGTTGATGCCCGTCAGCTCTGCGAGGGTGGATACGTCATACTCGTCGGCTGCGAGAAGCCAGACGAGATGGAGCCGGCTGCAAGACGACAGCATGCTGAACGTCGCGGCGGCGGCGGCTAGTTGCGCCTCCGTCAGGTCTCGGTCCTCGTGAGTAGGGTCCATCCCTCTATGATCCATCAATCTTCGGCTTGCGCAAGTTATTGAACATCTACAGTGGGCGGCGGCGTCTCAACGGAACGCCAAGCGCCCCTACGTCGCCGGCAGAGGGCACGCTCACCTTCGAGCCGTGGCCCCCACGCCGTTACAAACGCCGCGGAGCGGTGCTTGCGCTGTGGGCCGGAGCGTGCCCGAGAAGCATCACCGCCAGCGGCTGCTCCCGATAAAAACGAGGAGTGAGATGAACACCGCGGTGGTTCCCAATACCAAGCACAGCCAGCCCCACCAATCGCGTCCCGGAAACATCCAAGCGACGGCATTGACCCACGCCCCCAGGGCTAGAAGGGCAATGAGTACGACAGGCTTGACAGAAGCGCTCGCGCCGGCGAGGAGTCCGGTCGTCAACTGTTGAAGGAAGCGGAGCATGTCGTACTCGATGTCTGCCTCCTCTTTGAGGCTGTTCAGCTCTGCCTGGAGCGACTCGGCGAGGTCGAGCAGCCACGGGTCCGTGCCCGTGCTGTAGAGGCGACGAGCAGCGCGGGTGAGGTCGGCCTGCGCTCTGAGAACTTTGCTGACCTCCCGCCGTATCTGAGTCATCTTCCAGAGAGCCTGCCTGGCCGCGAGAACAGCCGCGCCGTGCCGCGCACGGGTTGCAGCCAGCACGGCGTCGCCAAGAGCATCGAGTTGGGGCTGGATTCCGCCGAGTGTCTGCCGGCTGGCTTCGTTCATCGCATTCAGCAGCGCATACATCACTCCGTGAGGAGTGAGAGCAAGTTCTGGCATCTTCGTCATTTGCTGGATCGCATCGTTGAAGACGGAGAACGGGACCGCAGGCTGAGAGGTCACGAGCCTGCGGTCGCTCAACGCGAACACGACTTGATCTACCGCGAGCCGCCCGCCCTCTTGATGAATGAGCGTGACCGGCGTGTAGCTGAACCCCTCCGGCTCCCAAACTCCTATCGAGGCGTTGGCGAAGTCGACCCCGAACCGTTGCCGGGCGTCCGTCAACGCATCAGGCGCCGTAGCGCAGACCTGAGCCCACACATCGCGCAACGCCTGCGAGTCGAAGCCCTGCTCTCCGGAATTCATGACCGTCCTCGCGGTGCGTCCCGTCGGATCACTGACGCTCGTCGCGAAACCACCCGCGCCCACGCCCAGAGGACGACGTTCGCGACAATCGCAGCACCGAGCGCCAGAGCTCCCAGCGTTCCGTTATGTGCCGCGTAGGAGACGACGGCTCCGATGATTCCGAATACGGCGAAAAGTTCGATAACGACCACCGCGAGGACGCGCCTGCGCCGCGAAGCATCGACCCCCTGACCGAGGTCGCGAGGGTGACAGGGGTCGACCTCACCGGGCGCATCAGACCCCGCCTGGGTTCCTCCCGACGCCTCAGCCTCCCGGACGGGCACGGTCGGGAACGACGGAGGATCACCCCAAGGGTTGTGCCGCCAGTATGACCACGCGGCTATCGCCGCCCAGCCTGTCGGCGGAGCAACGTAGCGGGGTTGTGCCGCGTGCTCAGACGCCTCGAAGCCACTTGCTGGCGAGGCCGGCTGCACCGGCTCCTCGGACGACTCGTCGTGGGGCGTCATCCGAACCTCCTCCTCCTGGTTGATGCCGCCTCCACCACCTCAGCGGCCGCAACGGCGGCTCCGCATGCCACCTCGGCTGGCCGCGAACTCGCGCAATCACAATACTCCGTCCGTTGCGCAACTGCTAGACTATTCAAGCGGCCTCGCGCACTCGTAGTCAATCGTTCACTTGCGCAACTGATTGAGAGTTGTCTAGGCTTCTCCGTGGAGCCACTTGGGTTCCCAGACGTGTGAGGAGGTGATCTGTCGTGAGCGACGACCACAGTCGATTGACCGGCCCGAGCGGGACGACGGATCGACCCCCAAAGGGATGTCGAGCGCGGTCCGCCGGGGACTGACGACCACAAACCCCCCAGCGACGCTGACCCTGCGCATGTCCTCTCGGAGCGCAGCAGATTTCGTCGCGCCCAAATCAGTTGGGAGACATTCTCATGCGCACGTTCCGTACTGACGTCCAAGTTCTGGCGTCGCCGTCAGCGACGGCAGCGCCGGGCGGTCCCGCCCGCCCCGTCCGCAGCAAGAAGCGGACGGACGTCACCGTCTCGAACCTCGCTGCGGACCAGCAGCGGATTCTTGTCGAGTCGGCCACCCTTCCGGCCGAGGCAACACTCAAGTCGTTCAACGTCAGCATCAACGGGCTGACCGAGGAGGCCGTCGAGGACCGTCAGGCCCGCTACGGCCTCAACGAGGTCAGCCACGACAAGCCGGCACCGGCGGTGGTGCAGTTCCTCAAGACCTTCCTCAACCCGTTCATCCTGATCCTGATGTTCCTGGTCGTGGTCATGGTGTTCACGGATGTGATCTTCGCGGACCCCTCGGACGGCCCGGACTACACCGGCGTCATCACGGTCGGAATCATGGTCTTGGTCAGCGCCACATTGCGGTTCTGGCAGGAGTACCGCTCGTCACGGGCTGCCGAGCAGTTGAAGGCGCTGGTGCGCACAACTGCCGCCGTCACCCGCACGCTCGGGCGCAAGCCTGTGACGGGCGAACTGCCCATCGAGCAGATCGTGCGCGGCGACATCGTGCAGCTCGCCGCTGGCGACATGATCCCTGCCGACGTGCGCTTCCTGCGCACCAAGGACTTGCAGATCAACCAGGCGATGCTCACCGGCGAGGCGATGCCCGCGGAGAAGTCTCCCGAGGCAGACGAGTCTGTGACCGGCTCGAACATCGTGGACGCTCCGAACCTGGGCTTCATGGGTACCTCGGTGGTCTCCGGGTCCGGGACCGCTGTGGTGATCGGCACCGGCAAGCTGAGCTATTTCGGCAGCATGTCCTCCGCGATCGTCGGGGCGCGTCCGGAGACGGCGTTCGACGTGGGGATCAAGAAGGTCAGCTTCACGCTCATCAAGTTCATGCTGGTGATGGTGCCGACCGTGTTCATCATCAACGGCCTCACCAAGGACTGGACGAGCGCGTTCCTGTTCGGCGTCTCGTCCGCGGTCGGGCTGACCCCCGAGATGCTGCCCCTGATCGTCACCGCGAACCTCGCCAAGGGCGCCAAGTTCATGGCTCGACGCAAGGTGATCGTGAAGCGGCTCAACAGCATCCAGAACCTCGGCGCGATGGATGTTCTGGCGACCGACAAGACCGGCACTCTGACGGAGGACCGCATCGTTCTCGAGCGGCACATGGACGTGGCCGGCCGCAGCAGCGAGACCACGCTGGGCTACGCGGCTGCGAACGCACACTTCCAAACCGGGTTGCGCAACCTGCTGGATGCGGCGATCCTCACCGCGGCCGGCCCGGACGGGCTAGACCGGGTGCAGCGCGAGTACAGCTTCGTGGACGAGATGCCGTTCGACTTCGTCCGCAGGCGGATGTCGGTGGTCGTCAGCGACGGCTTCTCGCACCTGGTCATCACGAAGGGCGCCGTGGAGGAGGTGGTCGCGCAGTCCACGACCGAGCTTCACAATGGTGAGGAGACCACTCTGACTCCGACGCGCCGTGCGGAGCTGGAAGCGTTGGTGGCAGGGCAGAACGAGCTCGGCATGCGGGTACTCGCGGTGGCAGTGCGTTCCGTCGCTCCGGACGCTGGGGGGCGCTTCCCGCAGTACAGCGCCGCCGATGAGCAAGACATGACCCTGGTGGGCTTCCTGTCGTTCCTCGACCCGCCCAAGGCGAGCGCCGGCGCGGCAATCGCCAGCCTGGACGGTCACGGCGTGGCTGTGAAGGTCATCACCGGGGACAACCCGCTGGTGGCTGCAACGGTGTGCCGCCAGATCGGTGTAGAGCCGGGCAGGATCGTGCTCGGGCCCGACGTCGAAGAACTGACGCTCCAGGAGCTCGGCGAGCTCGCCGAGCAGACCACGGTGTTCGCGAAGGTCAACCCGGCGCAGAAGGCCCGCATCGTGGAGGCGATGCGTTCCCACGGGCACACGGTCGGCTTCATGGGCGACGGCATCAACGACGCGCCTGCACTTCGCATCGCCGACGTCGGTATCTCGGTCGACACCGCGGTGGACATCGCCAAGGAGTCGGCCGACATCATCCTGCTGGAGAAGGACCTCACGGTCCTGGAAGGCGGCGTGATCGAGGGGCGGCGGACGTTCGTCAACACGATGAAGTACATCAAGATGACGGCTTCCTCGAACTTCGGCAACATGTTCTCGGTCCTGGTGGCCAGCGCGCTGTTGCCGTTCCTGCCCATGATCCCGCTGGTGGTGCTGGTCCAGAACCTGAGCTATGACCTGTCGATGCTCACCCTGCCGTGGGACAAGGTCGATGAGGGCGACATCAAGAAGCCGCGCAAGTGGGAGTCTAAGAGCCTCTCGAGGTTCATGATCTTCATCGGGCCGACTTCGTCCATCTTCGACCTCACGACCTACGCGCTCATGTGGTTCGTGTTCCTCGCCAACAGCCCGGCCCACGCATCGCTGTTCCAGTCCGGCTGGTTCATCGAGTCGATCATCTCTCAGACGCTGATCGTGCACATGCTGCGCACCCGACGCATCCCGTTCATCCAGTCCCGGCCCAGCCTGCCGGTGCTGCTGGCGACCGGAGCGGTCTGCGTGTTCGGGCTCATCCTTCCGTTCAGCGCATGGGGGCACACGCTCGGACTCGTTGCCTTGCCGTGGACCTACTTCCCGTGGCTGATCCTCACCCTTGTGACCTACTGCGTCCTGGTCCAGGTGGTGAAGAAGGTGTTCATCCGCAGGCTTGGCGCCTGGATCTGAACATTCGACGCGCGGGGAGTGACCGCCGGCTTCGCCGGTCACTCCCCGCGCCTTCACGCCCCTCGCGCCGGCGGATCGAGGGAACTAAGCACCCGGAGGAGATACCTCATGATCGACTGGATCGACATCACCCTGCGCATCGCCGCCGGTGTCGCGTTCGGCGCTCTCATCGGCTTCGAGCGTCAGTGGCGCGCTCGCACCGCCGGAGTGCGCACCAATGCGCTCGTGAGCCTGGGGGCCACGTTGTTCGTGATTATGGGCGCCTACAGTTTCAACGGCCCTGATGCCGACCCGACCCGAGTCGCCGCGCAGATCGTCTCGGGTATCGGTTTCCTGGGGGCCGGCGTCATCATGAGGCAGGGTGCGTCCATCTCCGGGCTGAATACGGCGGCCACTCTTTGGGCCTCCGCCGCAGTTGGGGCACTCGCTGGCGGCGGCCTGGTATGGGTGGGGGCGGCCGGCACCGCGACGGTGATCCTCGCGAACGTTCTGCTACGCCCGGTTGGGCGCACACTCGACCGGCGTCTGGGCTCGGCAGGACGAGAGAAGGACACCGAAGTCGAGTACACCTTCGAGGTGCGTTGCGCACGCGAGCACGAGGTCAAGGTCCGTGCGATCGTGTTCGATGCGGTCCATCGGCCCGACCTCACCGTGCAATCGGTCGCGGCCACCGACCTGCCCGAGGACATGGTGGTCATCACAGCGACTGCTGCGAGCGGAAAGCGCGATGACCACGAGATTGAGCTGGCAATCGCCGATGTCATCCGCACCCCGGAGGTTCTTGGGGTCCGGTGGAGCGCGCAGAACCTCAGCCCTATCGACTGACCTCGGCGGCAGGCTCGAACCGAGGCAGGCGCGGCGGCCTGCGCAGATCAGCCGAGCCGGCAAGGGTGCCGTCTGGCGCAATGTGGGAGAACATCTGGTCGATCACCGTCAGGATGTGCGGGTCCTCCACCCGGTAGAGCTGCCTGCGCCCGTCCCGCCTGGCCGTGACGATCCCAGCCGCGCGCAGCTTCGCGAGGTGCTGGCTCGCGGCCGGCACGTTTGTCCCCGACAGTTCGGCCAGCGTGGAGACGTCGTACTCCCCGGAGGCCATCAGCCAGACCAGGTGGAGCCGGTTGGGAGCCGAGAGCATGTCGAAGGTCCCCGCGGCGGCCGCAAGCTGCGCTTCGGTGACAGATCGGGGCTCCATGTTCGATTCCATGTCTCCATCATCCAATGATCTGAGATATGCGCAAGCCATTGAATGTCGCTATGCTGAAGCTCGTCAGCCATCAGCCCGCGAACTGAGGAGGTGAACGGCATGAGTTCCGATCCCGCTAGTTGTACCTCCTCGCTGTTCATCTCTTCCTCCGCCGCGCCGACGCACTGACATCGCCTGCGCGGCTTTCCTTCGCAACCAAGGAGACCCGTGATGGCTTCGCTGCGCACCTCCACTTTCACCAGCCAGGATGCGTCGCTGCGTTCCCGCAGTCACTTCGCTGCCGATGCCATCGTGCTGGTCGCGGTTGCTGTGATCCTCTGGCTCCTGATCGAACTGTCCCACGGGATCACCGAGCCCTTCAACCGGGTCTCGGCCCCGTCGACCGTCTCCACCGATCCGGCGAACCTGCCCTACTACGCCGCTCGCTCGCTGCTGCGGATGTTCGCCGCTCTCGCCGTCTCGACGGTTTTCACGTTTCTCTACGCGACCGCCGCCGCGAGGCTGCGGCGAGCGGAGAAAATCCTGCTGCCGACCTTGGACATCCTGCAATCCGTCCCCGTGCTGGGGTTCCTGTCGATTACCCTGACGATCTGGCTGACGCTGTTTCCGGGCACGGCGCTGGGCGTCGAGTTGGCGAGCATCTTCGCGATCTTCACCAGCCAGGTCTGGAACATGACCTTCGCCTTCTACCAGTCGCTGGTCACCCAGCCCCGCGATCTGGACGAGGCGGCCCGTCTGCTGCGGCTGACGAAGTGGCAGCGATTCTGGAAGTTGGACGTCCCCTACGGAATGATTCCGCTGGTCTGGAACGGGATGATGAGCTTCGGCGGCGGCTGGTTCTTCCTCATCGCCTCCGAGGTCATCAGCGTCAACAACCACGTCTACGCCCTGCCCGGCATCGGCTCCTACGTCGCCGCTGCCTCCCAGCACCAGCAGATCGGCCGGCTCCTGCTGGCGATCGCGGTGATGATTGTGATGGTGATCGGCGTCAACTTCCTCTTCTGGCGTCCCCTGACTGCGTGGGCCGAGCGATTCCGCACCGGAGACACTTCCAGCGCCGAGCAGCAGCGCAGCATCGTGCTGGACCTCGTGCGCCGCTCGGTGATCCCCGGAATGATCGCCCGCGTGCTGCGCCCGGTCGGCGCGGGATTGGAATGGGCGACGCGCCCCCTCGGCCGTGCCGACCGGCCGCTGCGGGTGAATCAGGCACGCCGTCGCGCAGGTGACATCGCCTTCATCGTGATCGTGTTCGCACTGATCGCGCTCGGTCTCGCACGGATGCTCGGCTACATCAGCACCACCACCGGGTTGGATCAGTTCGTCGTCGCCGCCGGTCTCGGCCTCATCACCTTCGGCCGAGTTCTGGTCCTCCTCGTCGTCGGCACCGCTGTCTGGGTTCCCATCGGCGTGTGGATCGGACTGAGCCCAAAGGTCACCCGGTTCGCTCAGCCGATCGTGCAGGTCCTCGCGTCGTTCCCGGCGAACTTCCTGTTCCCGTTCTTCACCCTGGCCCTGATCTGGTCCGGCGTCAGCCTCAACGTTGGCGGCATCTTCCTGATGGCCCTCGGCGCGCAGTGGTACATCCTGTTCAACGTCATCGCCGGCGCCGCGGCGATCCCGAATGATCTGCGCGAGGCCGCCACCAACCTGCGGCTCAATCGCGTCCAGAAGTGGCGCAACCTGTACGGGCCGGCAATCTTCGCCTCCTGGGTCACCGGCGGCATCACCGCCGCCGGCGGCGCGTGGAACGCCTCAATTGTCGCCGAGGTCGTCTCCTACGGGCACACCACCCTCACCGCCGCAGGGCTCGGCGCCTATATCGCCCAATCCACCGCAGATGGCGACTTCGGCAAGACCCTCGTCGGGGTCACGGTGATGAGCATCTTCGTCGTTGGCCTCAACAGGCTGTTTTGGCGACGCCTCTATGACTACGCCGAGCGCCGCTTCTCCCTCACCTGACCTCGCCCATCGACCAGTGAAAGGACGTGAACCCTCATGGCCGCCACGACCGTCCCGATCCGCACCGCGCTGATCGAGGCCGAGCATGTCTCCAAGTCGTTCCCCTCTGCGGACGGCTCGACTCTGCACGTCCTCGATGACGTATCGGTCACACTGCACGAAGGTGAGGTCGTCGCCCTGCTCGGCAAGTCCGGCTCCGGCAAGTCCACACTGCTGCGCACCATCGCAGGCCTGATCGCACCCACGAGCGGCGACATCCGCTACCGCGGCACGCCACTGAACGGCGCCAACCCCGGCACGGCGATGGTGTTCCAGTCCTTCGCGCTCATGCCGTGGCTGAGCGTGCAAGACAACGTCGAGCTCGGCCTGCGCGCCGCCGGCGTCCCCGAGAAGGAACGCCGCCAGCGCGCACTCGACGCCATCGACCAGATCGGCCTTGACGGGTTCGAGAGCGCCTACCCCCGCGAGCTCTCCGGCGGGATGCGCCAGCGGGTCGGCTTCGCCCGTGCCCTGGTCCTCCAGCCCGACGTGCTCCTCATGGACGAGCCGTTCTCCGCCCTCGACGTCCTCACCAGCGAGAACCTGCGCGGCGAGCTCATCTCCCTGTGGGCGCAGCCGGACTTTCCCACCAAGTGCATCTGCATCGTCACCCACAACATCGAAGAGGCCGTCCTCCTCGCCGACCGGGTGCTCGTGCTGGGCTCCAACCCCGGCCACATCAAGGCCGAAGTCCCGATCCTGCTGCCACGTCCCCGCGACCGGCGCAGCCCCACCTTCGAGGCGGCCGTTGACCGGCTCTACGCGATCCTCACCGGCCGCGACGAGAAGTCTGCCGCAGAACGCGCCGCCACGCCGGGACCCCTCACTCATCCGCTACCTGACGCCAGTGTCGGCGGACTCGCCGGCCTGGTCGAGATCGTCTATGCCCACGACGGCCAATCAGACCTGCCTGACCTCGCCGACGAGCTCTCCTTTGAGGTCGACGACCTGCTGCCGCTGGTCGACGCCGCACGGATGCTGGGGCTTCTCGAAGTGGAAGGCGCTCAGGCATTCCTCACCGAGGTAGGGCGCGCCTGGTACACCGCCGACATCCAGCGCTCCAAGGAGATGTTCGCCGGCCTCGCCGTCGAACACGCTCCCCTCGTCAAGACCATCGTGAAGGCGTTGGAGAACAGCAACGACGGCGCCCTCCGCGACGACTTCTTCCGCGACCTGCTGCGCCGCGGCTACAACGCCGAGGACACCGAAAAGCAACTCGACATCGCTATCGACTGGGGGCGCTACGGCGAACTGTTCGACTACGACGCCAACACCGGAGAACTGGTCTTGTCTGAAGTCGCCGCAGCGCTTACATCAACGCTGATGGACGGCGATGCCGAAGGGTAGCTTCACGTCCAGTGCCTCAGTGTGCCGAGAGCACACGCCGCCTGGCGCGGCACGACGCCGTTCCCCAGGGCGGTGAGCTGCTGCGGATGCGTCAGGCAGAGCGAAGGGTCGGTCACCCATCCGCCCGGCAACCCCATGAGCCATTCCACAAAGGCGGGTGCAGGCCGCGGACCCGCGTCCTCGTTCAGGATGGCGGGAGCTGGGGCGGATCGGCCAGTGATGCGTTCCCATCGGGCGATGGCGAGGGCGTAGCGTCCCCAGCGTCGAAGAACTCCTCGATCAACACGAATGTCGCCTCCGGCGAAGGCTGCCGATCGTGTCTGGTCACGAGGTCGATCACCTGGTGACTCAGGGCGATCGTGCCCCGTCGCGCCTTGACGTGGGCTAGTGTCTCGCCACCCCTGGCCGAGTCTGATGCCAAGGGGGTGCGGAAGAGCGCGGCGGGCCAGGATGAAGATGCGGAACCGGGGATGCGGTGCGCCGATCGCGGAAGCGGATAGGCCGAGCCATCGTGCGTCATACCGGAGGTCGGCCAGGTCTCCGAGTACGGCGCCAAGCGCCCGAAGAGGTCGGGCTGGCTTGTCTCCCAGACCCCACGGGTCGGGTTCCACACCGCGACGGGTTGCATCGCCGGGGGTTGCGGCATCGGGGTTGCGTCGTTCATCGTCGTCTCCTTCCGTGGTCACGCGAACGGCAAGTGCGGAGAGCAGCCCGCGGACGTTCTCGATGACGACCCATTCGGGTTGCAGCGCATCGATCGCCGCTGCCATGTGCGTCCACAGGCCGGATCGGGTGCCGGGTGCGAGGCCGGCCATCTTCCCGACCGTGGAGACGTCCTGGCAGGGGAAGCCGCCGCAAAGTACATCGACCGGTTCGACCGTGCTCCAGTCGATCGCGGTGATGTCGCCCAGGTTCGGGACGGCGGGCCAGTGATGGGCGAAGACGCGGGCGACGGGTTCGTTGATTTCGGAGAACCAGATCGTGTGGGCGTCGAAGACCTGCTCGACGGCGAGGTCGAGTCCGCCGTAGCCGGAGAACAGCGACCCGATCCGCAGGCGATGGTCGTTGTTCGCGCCGCTGGCTTCGTACATGAGGACTCCGGCAGATCGGTGATCCCCGGCCGTCGTCCTCGCTGAGACTCCTGACCGGGCTGGTCACCCGGCAGGTGCTCGACGCCCTCCCACAGCCGGCCAGATCGCCCCCGCCGACCGGCCGCCGCCCTTGTCTCCCGCCCCTCCTCTGAGCCACCACGCCTCTTGCAGATCGAGGTCGCCCGCCCTTCGGGCGGTCAGTCGCTCACCTTCCCGACGAGCGACAGGAGACAAGAGGCGATGACGGTTTCGATGCGCGTCATGTCGGCGGGCGACGGCTATAAGTACCTGCTGCGTACGGTGGCCGCGGCGGACGGCGACAGGTCACTCTCGACGCCGTTGACGAGGTACTACAACGCGGAGGGCACCCCGCCAGGCCGGTGGCTTGGCGCCGGTGTCGCCGGCCTGGGCGGCGGGCAGATCATGGAGGGCGATCAGGTCTCCGAAGCCCAACTTCAGCTCCTCGTCGGTATGGGCCGCGATCCCATCACCGGGACGCCGTTGGGCCGCGCCTACCCCGAGTACCAGCCGACCACGGAACGGGTCGCTGAGCGTGTCGCGGACCTCGACCCCGCGCTGGGGCCGGTCTCGCGTGCGGAGGCGGTGGCCGCGATCGAGGCCGAGGAGGCCGAACGCGGGACGCGGCGGGCGGTTGCGGGATACGACTTCACGTTCTCGATCCCCAAGTCCGCGTCCGTGCTGTGGGCGGTCGCGGACGCCGGCACCCAAGCCCTGATCGGACAGGCGCACCACGCGGCGGTTGCGGAGGTGGTTGCGTACATGGAACGGGAGGTTGCAGCCACCCGCACCGGCGCAACCGGCCGCAACGGCGCGGTTGCACAGGTCGACGTGACCGGGCTCATCGCTACCGCCTACGACCACTACGACTCCCGCGCGGGCGACCCCCACCTGCACACGCACGTCGTCATATCGAACAAGGTGCAGACCGTCCTCGACGGCAAGTGGCGGTCGTTGGACGGGCGGCCCATGCACGCGGCGACCGTCGCCTTGTCCGAGCTGCACGAGGCGGTGTTCGCCGACCACCTGACCCGCATGTTCGGCCTCTCATGGGAGGCCCGCGACATGGGCCGCGACCGCAATCCGGCGTGGGCGATCGCCGGGGTGCCGGAGGAACTGGTGACCGAGTTCTCCACCCGGTCACGGCACATCGACGTCGAGACGGACCGCCTGATCGAGCAGTACGTCACCGAGCACGGACGGCGGCCGGCGCCGGCGACGATCATGAAGCTCCGCGCCCAAGCCACCCTCACCACCCGTCCCGAGAAAGAAGTCCACTCGCTCGCGGACCTCACCGCCTCGTGGCGGCCGCGCGCCCGCCGCGTTCTCGGAGCCGACGCGACCTCGTGGGCGCGCGGGGTCGCGGCGAATGAGGAGGCGCTGCTGCTGCGTGCCGACGACGTGCCGCTGGACGTGATCGCCTCGCTCGGCCAGTCCGTGGTCGAGACGGTTGGTGAGAAGCGCTCCACCTGGCGGCGGTGGAACCTGACCGCTGAGGCCGCCCGGCAGACGATGGGCTACAGGTTCGCCACCGTCGAGGATCGCGAGGCGATCGTCGGCCTGGTGGTGGACGCCGCCGAGGGCGCGTCGCTGCGGCTGACCCCGCCCGAACTCGCCACCAGCCCGACCGTGTTCCAGCGGCCGGACGGGACGAGCGTGTTCCGGCCGAAGCACTCGACCGTGTTCTCCTCCGAGGTGCTGTTGGCGGCCGAAGACCGCCTCCTCGAGCGCGCCCGCACCACCACCGGCCCGACCGTCCGACTCTCCACCGTCGAACGCATCGCAGCACGGCCCGACCGGAAGGGACAGACGCTCGGCGACGACCAATCCGGCGCGTTGGCGAAGATCGCCGTCTCCGGACGCATCGTCGATGTCCTGGTCGGTCCGGCAGGGGCGGGCAAGACCACGGCCATGAGCGCGTTGCGGCGGGCGTGGGAGCACGAGCACGGCCCCGGAAGCGTGGTCGGGCTCGCGCCGTCCGCGGTCGCGGCGCAGGTGTTGGCCGATGACCTGAACGTCCAGACCGAGAACACGGCGAAGTGGTGGGAGGTCCACGAGCGCACCGGCGAGACGTTCAGCGTCGGGCAGCTTGTCATCGTGGACGAAGCATCCCTGGCCGGCACGCTCTCCCTGGACCGCATCACGGCGCTCGCGGCCGAGGCCGGGGCGAAGGTGCTGCTCGTCGGGGACTACGCCCAGCTCCAGTCCCCAACCGCGAGCGGCGCGTTCTCGCTGCTCGTGCACGACCGGGACGATGCCCCCGAGCTGGTCGACATCCATAGGTTCACGAACCCGTGGGAGAAGGCCGCCTCGCTCGGCCTCAGGCATGGACGCACCGAGGTCATCGACACCTACATGGAGCACGGCCGGATCACCGGCGGGGACACGGACGCGATGATCGACGCCGCCTACGTCGCGTGGCGGGCCGACTGGATTGCGGGACGTGCGACGGTGTTGGTCACCGACTCGAACGAGTCCGTCCTCGCGTTGAACCAGCGCGCTCGTACCGATCTGGTCCTCGACGGCACGGTGGACGCGCTGCGCGAGGTCGAACTACACGACGGCACGAGAGCCGCGGTCGGGGACTCGGTCATCACCCGGCACAACGACCGGCACCTGCGCGCCGGCCGCGGCTGGGTCCGCAACGGCGACCGATGGACCGTCACCGACGTCCGCGACGACGGCTCCCTCACCCTCCGCCGCGCAACCCGCAAGTGGGGCGCCTCGGTCGTGCTCCCGGCCGACTACGTGGCCGAACACCTCGACCTCGGCTACGCCGTCACCTCCTACCGAGCCCAGGGCATCACCGTCGACCGCTCGCACGTCCTGGTCGACGCGGCCATGACGAGGGAGAACCTGTACGTCGCCCTCACCCGCGGCCGAGACGCGAACCTCGCCTACGTCGCCATCGACAAGCCCGACGCTGCACATGACGGGCAACACCCCGGCGACAACATCGAAGCCACCGCCAGATCGGTGCTGTTCGGAGTTCTGCAGCACGTCGGCGCCGAGCTCTCCGCCCACGAAACCATCACCGCCGAGCACGAGGCATGGGCCAACATCGGTCAGCTCGCCGCCGAGTACGAGACGATCGCCGCTGCCGCCCAACACGACCGCTGGGCGAACCTCGTCCATGCTTCCGGGCTCAGTGACGAGGAATCAGAGGCCGCGATCTCCTCCCCGGCGTTCGGCGCGCTGACCGCTGAGCTGCGCCGGGCCGAGGCCAACCACCACAACGTCGACGTGCTGCTGCCGCGCCTCGTCCGAGCGCGCGGGTTCACCGACGCCGACGACATCGCCGCGGTCCTCCACTACCGCATCGCCAAGGCCACGGAACGGCCCGCCGGCGCCGGGCGCGCGCGCAAGACCCCGCGACTGATCGCCGGGATGATCCCTGAAGCGACCGGCACCATGACCTCCGAGCTCCGGCAGGCGCTCACCGAACGCCGCGACCTCATCGAAGCCCGCGCCGCCGCCCTTCTCGTCGCCGCGTTCACCGAGCGCCAGAGCTGGACGACGGCGCTTGGGGCTGAGCCGAAGCAGACCCGCGCCGCGCTCGCGTGGCGGCAGGCCGCCCGCACCGTCGCTGCCTACCGGGATCGCTACAACGTCACCGACACCTCACCACTTGGAGCGCCGGCCGAAAGCGACGCACAGAAGGTCGATGCCGCCCGAGCCCGCGCGGCCCTCGACCGAGCCCGGAGCCTCGCCGATGCCGAACGCCAGGGGCAGGAGCCCAGCCACCGCACCGGGTCGGAGCGGGTCGGGCCGGCCCTGTAGGCGTAGCCGGCGCACCTCTTACGAATGTCGCCACCAAGTCGTACCCTTGGGACAGAGGCAGCGTTCCAATCTCTGCGGGTCCTTCGGGACAGTCCCTTCGGGGCCACTCATCATGTTCTGCCTCCTCGACGGAGAAACACGTCTGATGAGAGGCCCAACCCATGCTTCGACTGCTCTGGGCGGCAAGCGTCCGCACCCGCTACTTCCTTCGCCGCTACATGCCGACGAACATCCTGCTTGACCTCATCCGCACACGCCGCGGCCTCAAATGGGGCATCCCGGCGATGCTCCTTGCCGCCCCGTACCTGCTCGCCGCGAGCATCTGCACCAACCTCATCGCGAACGGCGGGCCTGGCTGGCTCAACCTGCTCGTGATTCTGTTTATTTGGAACGCGCTCAAGTTCCTCATCATTGGGCCGGTCAGTCTCGTTCTTCTGTTCCGCATCCGCATCCACGAGGCGGCTGAGCGCCGCCGCGTGCGTCGTCAGAGCGAGGCAATGAAATCGGCCCGGTATGCAACCATCGGAGCGTAGACACAACCAGCAGACTTGAGGGGTAGGCGGCAAGTCCGCCTACCCCTCAATCATGTGTCGGTCGGGGCAAAAGGAGGTCGTCGTGGCTACAACTCGCATCGTCGTCGGGGTCGTCCCTCGTCACGCCGCCGACGTACTCTCCACGGCCGCGGTATTCGCCCAGCAGTTCCACGCCGAGCTAATCTGCGCGAGCGTGAACGCTGCTCGCTACACCGCCGCGTTCGATTCAGATGGGACGGTTCTGTCGCTGCCACTGACTCCTGACCGCTCGGAGAGCCGCCGGGAACGGTTCGATCCCACTTTGCAGGAGGCGATCGCCGCGGCCTTGGCTGGCACGGGCGTCAAGTGGAGTGTTGAGGCTCTGGCCGGTCGCCCAGCCCGCGAACTCGAACTGCTCGCCGACCGTGTGGATGCGCCGATGATCGTCGTCGGCACAAGGGACCCAGGAGCGCGTGAGACTCTGCGTGAACTGTTCAACGGTTCCGTCGCCGACCACCTCGTACACGGTCAACGCCGTCCGGTCCTGGTCGTCCCGCTGAAGCCTGTCGACCTCGACGGATAGCCCTCCTGAACTTGCTGTTTCGTCGGTGTCCGCATCAGCCAAAGAGCTCGGACAGCTCAAACCAGCGCTCCTCTAGCGTCGCTGTCTCGGCCTCAGCGTCGCGCAGCTCGTCGTTCAGTCGGCCAATGCCTTCGTAATCGCTCGGATCGTGTGTCGCCATGCGGTCGTGAAGCCGAGCGATCCGCTCGGAGAGCCGTTCCAGCTTGCGCTCGGTGGCGCTGAGCTCCTTCCTCGCGGTTCGCTCCTCAGCGCCCGACAGGCGTGCGGCACTCGGCTCGGGGACGGACCCCCGTGGGACGACCGCAGACGCCGCTGACTCCCGCAGTCGCAGGTACTCGTCCATTCCGCCGGGCAGATGCCGAAGGCGGCCGTCGATGATGGCGTACTGCTGGTCGGTGATCCGCTCTACGAGATAGCGGTCGTGGGATACGACGATGAGTGTTCCCGGCCAGGAGTCGAACAGGTCCTCCATCGCCGCCAGCATGTCGGTGTCAACATCGTTTGAAGGCTCGTCTAGCACCATCAGGTTAGGTTCCGACAGCAGCACGAGGAGTAGTTGTAGTCTCCGCTTCTGCCCGCCGGAGAGCTCCCCGACTCTGGCGGACAGGTGCTCGCGGGCGAAGCCGAGGCGTTCGAGGAGCTGAGCCGGGGTGAGTTCCTTGCCGTCGATGACGTACGTCGTTTTGGCGCGGGCGAGCACGTCGCGCACCCGGTCGCCGGCGATGTCCTCCAGCTCGCGGAACTGCTGGTCGAGCACGCCGAGCTTCACGGTCTTGCCGCGCTTCACCCGCCCGACCGTGGGCTCGATAGTCCCCGCGATCAGGCCGAGCAGGGTGGACTTGCCGGCGCCGTTCGCGCCGAGGATCGCGGTGCGCTCGCCGGGTGCGATGCGCCATTCGATGTCGCGCAGGACCTCGCGGCCGTCGAAGACCACGCCTGCGTCGAGCAAGTCGACCACGTCCTTGCCGAGTCGTGCCACGGCGAGCCGGTTCAGCTCGATTCGGTCGCGCAGCGGCGGCACGTCCTCGATGAGCTGGTTGGCCGCCTCGATGCGGAACTTCGGCTTGGACGTGCGCGCCGGAGCCCCACGGCGCAGCCACGCGAGTTCCTTCTTCATGAGGTTCTGCCGCTTCGCCTCGACCGCCGCCGCCTGCCGGTCGCGCTCGACTCGCTGGAGCACATAGGCGGCGTAGCCGCCCTCGAACGGTTCCACGATCCGGTCGTGAACCTCCCATGTCGCCGTGGCGACTTCATCGAGGAACCAGCGGTCGTGCGTCACGATCAGCAGCCCACCCGCATTCCTCGGCCACCGCGAACGCAGGTGTCCAGCGAGCCAGGTAATGCCCTCCACGTCGAGGTGGTTGGTCGGCTCATCCAATGCAACGACATCCCACTCGCCGGTCAACAGAGCCGCCAGAGCAACCCGCCGACGCTGACCGCCGCTGAGTGTGTTGATCCGCGCGTGCCAGGCGATGTCAGGAACGAGGCCCGCGATCACATCACGCACCTTCGCGTCGCCTGCCCACTCGTGCTCAACCCGGTCGCCGACGATGGCGTGCCCGACCGTCGAGGAGCCGTCCAGTGTGTCGCCCTGATCGAGCACGCCCATCCGTACCCCGCCTCGCCGGGTCACGCGGCCGGAGTCCGGCTCGATCCGTCCCGACAGCATCCCGAGCAGGCTTGACTTCCCATCGCCGTTGCGGCCCACGATGCCGATCCGGTCGCCCTCGTTCACGCCGATCGTCACTGAGTCGAACACGACGCGGGTCGGGTATTCCAGGTGCAGGGCTTCGGCCCCAAGCAGATGTGCCATCGGTTCTAGGTTAGGCAGGCCACAGGGTGGGCCCGGTGCGCCGACCAGGCCGCGGCGCACCCGCCACGGCGCTTCCGCCGAGGCCGAGAACCCCGTAAAATCAGGGGACAAGCCCAACCCACTACCGAAGTGCTCGGTTCGTCGAGGATCAGCACGTTGGGCTGTTCGAGGAGGATCAGCAGCAGCTGCAGCC